>Ga0182239_1000027_pt1 | contig 57159 bp, 64 predicted proteins | sample hydfrate6_PW_210_FD_132456 | JGI IMG/M metagenome (GOLD analysis project Ga0182239, IMG submission 132456) | Subsurface microbial communities from deep shales in Texas, USA - hydraulic fracturing test 6_PW_210 | ecosystem: Environmental > Aquatic > Deep subsurface > Shale gas/oil reservoir >... | reverse complement strand
AGGATTAAAATTTGAGCCGGACGCAGAGATTGGCGAAAAAGACGGTTTTCGTTCAGGCACTAAATACACAATCCGGTCAGTCCCAAGCGGGCTGGCCGGCATCTGAAAAAATGAAAGGAGGTCTTTGATTATGCCAGCAGGAGATCGTACAGGTCCCATGGGAATGGGGTCAATGACCGGACGCGGTGCCGGATATTGCGGAGGCTTTGCTGCCCCTGGATTTGCCAATGCCGCTCCCGGACGGGGTCCGGGTTTTGGATTCGGCCGGGGACGCGGCTTTGGCCGGCGTTTTTTCAGCGGCGGTTTTGGTTGGCGCAACCGGTTTTTCGCCACGGGGCTTCCGGCCCGAGCGCAGGGTGCGCCCTATGCCGCAGCCGATCCGGAAGCCGAAAAACAGGGTCTGAAGCAGCAAGCCGATGCTTTGCAATCCGAACTGGAGATGATCCGCAAGCGTCTGGATGAACTCGCCGAGACCTCGTCGTAAAACAGGTGACAGCGGATGTTTAACCCCTGCAGGGGCTCCCGGAACCATCCGGGGGCCCCTGCTTTTGTTTTCCTTAAATTTATTCTTTGCCCTTGCCGGCAGGTGGGGTTTCGGTTTGCGAATCTTGCATTTACGGAATATATTAGACTTTTAAATGGAAATATATTTGATGGCACCGTAAAAAGTCTGATTTCAGATGGTGCCGTAAAAAGTTCAAGATCAAGGCTTGCGAAATTTCGAAGAATGCAGCGTACTTAGCCGTACGTGAAATTCTGAGAAATTGCGCGTAACGCAGATATTGGACTTTTTACGGCGCCATCATATTTGCCGGCAAAAACGGGGAAAACAATAGTGAGTCATCAAGCATGCGCACTTGTGGCAGGGTATCCGGATCTGATGGCGCGTCTTGACGCGCAGCGGCGGTATACGTTTGTAAATGAAAAATACGCACAAGTGGCCCGAATCCCGAAAGATCAACTGCTGGGCCGGGTTGCGGGTCAGGTAAAGTTTTCGAAAAAATGGCTCCGATCCATTCAGGCCGCCATGGACGCTGCCGCGCAACAGGGGCAGACGCAGAAGCTGGAGGTGAAATTTGCAAAGCAATGGTATGCCACCAGTATTGTGCCGGAATGCGACGCATCCGGAAATCTGATTTCCTATATGATATTTGCCCACGACATCACCGAAATCAAGCAAACCCAGAACGCCCTCAAACAGAAGCAAAAACAGCTTGCCGAAAGCGAAAGCCGATTCCGCACAGTTCTTGAAAACTCCCTGGATGCCGCCTATCGCCGGGATATTCAATCTGACGCCTATGATTACGTGAGCCCTGTTATTGAACAGATCACCGGCTATTTGCCTGAAGAATTCAGAGCCATGGGCATCAGTGATTTTCTGGCCCGGATTCACCCGGACCACATTCAGGAGGTGGAGGGCAAACTTGAATTGATTCAGAATTCTGAGCGTTCCTCCGGGCTTCTGGAATATGCGTTTAAGGCCAAAGACGGCGACTACAGATGGCTGGCCGATTATTTCCGGGTCATCCGGGATGAAAATGGCGGCCCGCTTTACCGTATCGGGGTGATGCGCGATATCACCGGGCGCAAAGAGACCGAGGAGATGATGATCGCCTCTCTGAATATGGCTCAGCAGCGTGCCCTGGAGGCTGAATCCGAGCGCCGGATCATTGAGACGGTCATCAATAACGTGCCTGAGGGGTTTTTGCTCGTCGATGCCCAAAGCCGGCGCGTTTTGATGGTCAGCCGGCATTTGGCCGAATTTGCCGGAAAGGACCAGGAGGCGTTTAAAAATATCTCTCTTCAGCAATATGGCCGGTTTCTCAATGTTGCCGGTATGAACGGAGAACCCCTGGCCTTGGAACAGATGCCCATCTGGCGCTGTATTCAAAAAGGCGAGGTGGTCATGAACGAGGAATGGATGATGGCCCGGCCCGATGGCTCGCAGTCCGTGGTTTCAATGATCTCCGCTCCTGTTTTGGATGACAGGGGGGAAGTCACCCATGCAGTGACCAGTTTCCGGGATATTACAAAAAGCAAGAAAATGGAGGCAGCCCTTCGGCGCAGGGAGTTTGAGTTTCGCACCCTGGTGGAAAATTCCCCGGATGTCATTGTGCGGTTGGATCCGCAGTTGCGGTGTCAATTTGTCAACGCCGCTTATGAGCGCATGACAGGCATCCCCAGGGAACGATGCGTCGGCCGGACGTGCAGGGAGCTGGAAATGCCCGAGGCGTATTGCGCCCTTTTGGAAAAAGAAGCAGGCAAAGCCATCAGCTCCGGAAGGGAAATCAATACGGAGTTTGGCTTCCGGGGATTGTTTGAGCAGCGCTATTTCTGGGGACGGCTGATTCCCGAGTTTGATCCTCACGGGCGGGTGCGCAGTGTAATGATGGTTGCCAGAGACATTACAGAGCGCAAAAAGGCAGAAGAGCATATCCGGTATGTGAGTTTTCACGACAGTATCACCGGCCTGTATAACCGCGCTTATTTTGAAGAAGAAATCAAGCGGCTGGATACCGGCCGGAACCTTCCGGTGAGTTTTATCATCGGGGATTTAAACAATCTCAAGCTGGTCAACGACACATTCGGCCACGAGGAAGGCGACCGACTTCTGCAGAAAATTGCGGAAATATTGAGGAAAGCCTGCAGAAACGAGGATGTGATTGCCCGGTGGGGGGGTGATGAATTTGCCGTTATCCTGCCGGACACCTCTGCGGCCACTGCCGGCAGTGTTTGCTCCCGGATCAAAAGGCAGGCCGAGTTAAGCAATGGAACAGCGGTTGCGCCGAGCATTGCACTGGGCTTTGCGGAAAAAAGCCGGGCAGCCGATAATATCTACATGGTCATCCGGCAGGCCGAAGAGCAGATGTATGAAAACAAACTGGCCGAAAGCCGGAAAAACCAGGAGCTTGTCCTGTCCTCCCTGCTGCGCCGGCTGCGGGTCAAATGGCCGGATCTGGACCGTCATGTGGAGCGCACCTCTGAAATGGCCCAAATGTTTGCAGAAAAGCTGGGTTTTTCAGACAGTCAAATGGAGGATCTGGCTTTGTTTATCCGGCTTCATGACATTGGCAAAGCAGTGGTGCCGGACGACCTTTTGAGCAAATGCGGGGACCTTACCAGTAGCGAATGGGAGCAGGTCAAACGCCATGCTGAAGCGGGCTATCGGATTACAAACACGTTTGGGGATACAGCCAGGATCGCTGAAGCCATTTTAAGCCAGCGGGAATGGTGGGACGGCAGCGGCTATCCCAGAGGGTTGAAAGGAAAGCAGATTCCCTTTCTTGCAAGGATGTTTTCAATTGTTGACACATTTGACACCATCACCCACCATCGGCCCTATGATCGTGTCTTTACCCGGGAGGAAGCGGTGGAAGAGCTGCAGCGGCATGCGGGAAGACAGTTTGATCCCGAGCTTGCAGAGGCCTTTGTGGCTTTTGTATCAGCAAGCGTTCACTGAATTGTTTCGGATGGTGCTCAGCAGCTCGTGTTTGTCACCGTTTTTTTTCAGGTACTGGCCGGCCCCGGCCTGCCTGATTTCTTCGGCCTGATCCGAGGGGTCAAACATGGACAGCCCGATGATCCGGATATGCGGCATTTCGGCTTTGATGATGCGTGTGGCCTCGATTCCGCTCATCTCCGGCATGCTGATATCCATGAGGATCACATCCGGGTTGAGTTCCCTGGCCATTTCCACCGCTTCTTTTCCATCCGCGGCCTCGCCCGTGACGCTGATGTCATCGTAGTTGGACAAAAGCATGGCAAGCCCCTGGCGCATTACTTCATGGTCATCAACAAGCATGACTTCTATTTGCGAATCGGTTGGCTTTTCAATTGTTTTTTCTGCTGACGTATCGACCGGTTCCTGTCCATCCCCGTTTCCGGGTGCAGCGTAATTTTGGACCATCACGCAAACGGCTTTCAGATCATTGACGTTAAGACTGTGCATAGACGCACGGCACAAAATTTTATCCCCGTTTCCGGGCTTAAAGTAAAACTCGCCTGAAACCTGCTCCTGTTGATGGGCCTGGCCAAGCAGTGTAATCATGCGTTCCTGGTCTTTTTTTCCAACAAGATCGGTTATTGGCGTGCCGATTGTTTGTTTGGATGAACTGTCGGCCAGGGCGGCAAACCTGCTGTTGCAATAAAGGATTTTGTAATCTTTTGAAACAACAGCCAATCCTTCCTTGGATGCTGCTTCCTGCTGGAAAATTTCTGCTCCGCTGTTCATATTGGTTTCAGTCATGTTCGTCTTGTTTGTTTAATGAAATTGGGAGGCGCTGTTTACTGTAAATGCCGGGTATTTGTTTAAAATGGCAATGATCTTTTAAAAGTCAAATCAAAATATTATATTTCTTATCCGACAAACAATACCAAACTTTCTGTTTCGTGTAAATGCATTTTTTGGCTTCGTTCCCGGACAGGGAAATGGCATAAATTTACGGGATATGTTATAGGTTCTCTGTGTATGGGTGACAAAACCACAAACAAATATGAAAATGCACGGATTGGCAGAGTTTCCCCCCGCATCAAAGGCCTTTTAATGACCCTGGCAGGGGCGTTTTGTTTTTCCCTGGTTCCCATCTGGGTGCGCGCCATAGATGCCTATTCGCCCCTGAGCATCGTGTTTTACAGGGCGGTCATCGGTGTTGTTCCGCTTTTTTTATGGATTGCCCGCACCCCGGAGGGCCGGCGGGATGTCTCTTTGCAGCAGCTTGATGCCAAGCACCGCTGGGTTCTGCTGGCAGCGGGCCTTTCCATGTGCGGCACAGCCACCACTTATTACCTGGCCATCTTAAACACGTCCGTGGCAAAGGCGGTTTTGCTCCATTACACGGCACCGATCTATGTGGCCATTTTCAGCCCTCTTATCTTAAAGGAAAAAAACACACCCCTGACCTGGCTTGCCGTGGCCGCCGGATTTTTGGGAACAGCCTTGATTGTAGAGCCCGCAGCGCTTGTTCACAGCGGCTCAGGTGAACTGCTGGGCATTGTTAGCGGACTTTTTTCCGGGTTATTTCTGTCAGGGGTGTTTTTGTTCGGCCGCTTTCTGGCCGGCCGTTTGCCCTCCCGGGTCCGCACCCTGTGGGGCAGCGTGATTGTGGCACTGATACTTTTTCCTTTTGGTGTTCAGGTCCCGGGGGGACACTTCTGGCACAACCTGCCGTTTCTGATCATGCTGGGAACCGTTTCCCTGGCCCTTCCGTATACGCTTTTTTTTAAGGGCCAGAATTACATTTCCGCTCAGGTGGCCTCGGTGACCGCTTTGTTTGAACCGGTATGCGGCATTGGCATCGGTTTTTTGTTTTTTGCTGAAAAGCTCACGCTTACGGGATTTATTGGTGCGGGCATCGTGCTGCTGAGTATCTCTATTGCGGGCCGGCGATAGGGCGGAGTGCCCGGGTCTGTATCGGTGATCCTCAGCTTTACATATCGCTTTAATTTTGTTATAAATTTTAGAATCCAACCGGGCATTGGTTTTATTGATAAAGCCGGGACGTTTACGGATCGCCTGGATCAGGTGTCCGTGTCCCTGACTGGAAACAAGATGAAGCGTTTCTGCACATCGCCTGTTTTTATTTTTCTGCTTCTTTGCCTTCCGGCTGTATTATTCGCGGCACAGGGATCTTTTGCCGAAGACAGCCCGGCCGGCCGGCCGGATCTGCTGCCTTCGGCTGTCTCTGTTTCCCCGAAAATTGAACTCAGCGCTGAAGAAAGGGCCTTTCTTGAAAATCATCCGGTGATCCGGGTGGGAAACGAGGATGACTGGCCGCCTTTTGACTTCAGCGAGCACGGCCGGCCCAAGGGTTATGCCATTGATCACCTGGAGCTTCTGGGCCGGCGCCTGGGGATATCCTTTCAATATGTCAACGGCTATAGCTGGTTTGAGCTGCTGGGCCTGTTTAAACAGGGCAAAATCGATCTTTTGCCATGCCTGTGGATATCCGGGAGCCGGGAGCGGTTTATGCGGTTTACCGGACCCTACCTGGAACTGCCCTATGTGATTGTTGCGGCAAAGGAAAATGCAGAAAAATTTCAGACAGTAGAGAATCTCAGCGGCAAGACCGTTGCGGCTGCCAGGGGTTATAAGCAGGAAGAGGTACTGCGCTCGGCTTATCCGGAAATTGACGTATTTCAGGTTCAAAATACCCAGGAAGGCCTTGAGGCGGTTGTATACGGCGAGGCTGACGCCTACATCGGCTACCTTGGAACCGTGGCCTATCTCATGGCCACGCGCTTTCTGGGCAGCCTGCAGATATGCGGCGAGACCAGGGCCCCTGAACTGGGTCCCCAGGGACTCCACATGGCTGTGCGCCCGGAGATGGATCTGCTTGCAGGGATTCTTGAAAAAGCCATGGAAACAGTAACAGACCGGGAAAAAGTGGAACTTGCGGAAAAATGGATTTCCGTGGAACAGACCCGCGTTTCGGACCTGACTGTGGCGGAAAAGGTTTTTTTGCGCAAAAATCCCGTGCTCCGGGTGGACAACGTCCAGAACTGGCCGCCGTTTAATTTTAACGACAGGGGACGGCCCAGGGGGTTTTGCATTGATTATATGGAACTTCTGGCAGACAATCTCGGTGTTGAAATTGAGTATGTCACTTGCCAGGGCTGGAACGATATCATGGAAATGCTGCAAAGCGGTGATATTGACTGCCTCTGCGATGTGGTACCCACGCCTGACCGCAAAGAATACATCGCGTTTACCGATTCTTATTTAACCATTTTTTCCGGCATCGTGGTGCGCCAGGGAAATGAGAGGCTCACGCGCTTAAGGGATCTGGCCGGCCGGAGGGTGGCTGGACCGGGAGCAGACCGAGTGGGGCGGACTCAGGGTCATGCTTTCCCAGCAGGAGCGCCAGTGGCTGGAAGAAAAGGGGGAAATCCGCATCTGCGGCCGGCCTTCATGGCTTCCCTTTGAAGAAATCGATGAAAAGGGGACTCACAGGGGGATTTCGGCAGATATCATGGCTCTGCTGGAGGAAAGAATCGGCGTGCCCATCCGCTTTGTGCCCACAAAAAGCTGGGAGCAGAGCCTGGACGCCCTGGAAAGCGGCCGCTGCGACCTGCTTTCCGCAGTGTCGAAAAGCCGCCGGGAAAAAGGCCCGTTTGTCGTGTCCAAACCGTATATCGAATCTGTTAACGTGATGGTGGCAAGAGACGGACAGCCTTATATTCCGGATCTTCACGCCCTGGAAGGCCGAAAAGTCGGTATTGTGCAGGACAACCCGGTGGCGGATTATTTGCAGGATCAGTATCCCGGCATCCGGCTTCGTTTTTATCCGGACCTGAAGGGGGTTTTGCGGGCAGTGGCCAGGGATGAGGCTGAAATCGCCCTGGGAAGCCTGCACCGGGTCAGCTATATCCTCCACGAACTCGGGCTTTATGATTTAAAAATCGCCGGGCAGACCCCGTACAAGGAACAACTGGGCCTGGGCATTGCCGAAGACAATCAGGCCCTTGCCTCCATCATGGACAAGGCCCTGGAGTCGGTCTCCGGCCGGGAGGTGAGCCGGATTACCCGCAAATGGCTTTCGATCCGGTATGACAAGGGATTTGATACCCTGCTGCTGTTTCAGATTCTGGGGGTTGTGGCTGTGCTCATGAGTCTGTTTGCTTTCTGGAACAGAAAACTGGCCCGCTTAAACCGGGATCTGGGCATTGCCCATCAGGCGCTGGCCCTTAAAAGCCGGGAACTGGAAAGGCTTTCGGTCACAGATGCCCTGACCGGCATTTTCAACAGGCTCAAAACCGAAGATCTCCTGCTAAACGAAATCCGGCGCATCCGAAGAACCCGCCAGCCGTTTTCCGTTATTATGCTGGATGTGGATCACTTCAAGAAAATCAATGATTCGTACGGCCATCAGGCCGGAGACCATGTATTAAAGCAGATCACCGGTCTGTTGCATGCCAATATCCGACAGGCCGACAGCATCGGCCGGTGGGGCGGGGAGGAATTTTTGGTCCTCTGCCCGGATACATCAATGAAAGGGGCGGTGATTTTGGTCCAGCATCTGCGCAATTCGGTTGCCGGGCAGCGGTTTTCCGCCGCCGGCCGGGTGACCTGCAGTTTCGGGGTTGCCGAATATTATCCGGGAGAAGGCATTACCCAGCTTTTGCGCAGGGCGGACAGGGCCATGTACCGGGCCAAGCAGCGCGGCCGAAACCGGGTGGAAGTTTTGGAATAAGCCGGTTCACTTCAGACGAACCTTTTTATGGCCTTGTTTACGGCAGCGGCTCGTCGGTGTAGGCCACATTGGCTTCCTGCGGAGTGCGGGGTTCAAGCGGCCTGTTGTTGGCAATGTCATCGACCCAGTTGGCATTGAGCAGCAGGGATTTGCCGGATAAAACAATGTCTGCGTCCTGCAGGGCCTGGTCGGCTGTTTTGCGGTCATAGATCCCGCCGCAGATCATCAGCGGCTTATCGGTTTTCTGCCGGGTGAGCCGGATCAATGTCAAATCGGCTGATTTCATCAGGCACCGGAAAAGGCTCTCCGGTAAGGGGGTTTTCCTGTTTGGGCGCCACCGGGCTCGGGGCGATGATCCGGCCGGCGGGATTGATCTCCGGCCAGGCCACCCGGCCGCAGTGAAACATCTGCATGACCGCTGTGCTGCCGGCCTCCCGGATGGCCCGGACCACCGGTTTCCAGGCTTCGATCTGGCGCTGGGTGACCATCCGGGACTGGCGGGGATAGCCCTGGGCGCTTTCGTAGTCTGTGAGCACGGCTTCGGTGAAAACAAGGCCCACGCCGTTTTGGGCCCGCCGTACCAGGAAGTCGAGCACATCCCGGCGCGGCACGCTGTCTTTGACAGAAGACGTGCGCGTCATGGGCGCCAGGCCAATGCGGTTTTTCAAATGCGCGTTTTTGATCCGAAATCCCGAAAACAAGTCTTTTTCCGCCATGATGGGCTCCTTTGTCTTTTTTCGCCCGCCGGGGGGATTTATGCCAGCTCCAGGTCTTTGTGCTTTTTGGCAATGGCTGCGGCCATGTTATCGAGTGTCTTGAAATCGTTTTCCGAGGCAAGGCCCTTGCACAATACCGGATCAATGACCTCCACTTTGAGGTTGCCGGTCATGGACGCAAGGGTTTCCACGGTTTTGCCGCCCCAGCCGTAGGAGCCGATAATGGAAAGAAACTTGGCCTTTGGCCGCAGGGCATTGGCCAGAAATGCGGCGTATGCGGCCATGGGGTGCGGGCCGGCCAGGACCGTGGGCGTGCCCACCACAATGGTGGCCGCATCCACCAGGGACATGGCCAGTTTGCCGATATCGGTGACCGGCAGGTTAAACAGCTCCACGCGCACGCCCTGGTCTGTGAGGGCTGCGGCCAGGTGATCCACCATCTGCCGGGTGCTGCCGTGCATGGAGACAAAGGGCAGCACCACCAGGTTTTTGGGCGCGCCGTTGACCCACTGATCATAGGCATCCATGATCCAGCCGGGCGCATCGTAGATCTGGCCGTGGCTTGGGGCGATCATGTCAATGTCATAGGGTTTGAGCTTTTCCAGGTTTTTGGCGATGATTTTGGAAAACGGCATCATGATTTCGGCAAAATAGCGCTTGGCGGCCTCGTATACCCGTCCCTGGTCGGTGACAAAAAGATCGGAAGTGGCAATGTGGGAGCCGAAAAAATCGCAGCTAAACAATATGCGCTCTTCCTCCAGGTAGGAAACCATGGTTTCGGGCCAATGTACCCAGGGCGTATAAATAAATTTTAAGGTTTTATCTCCCAAAGACAAAATATCGCCGTCTTCAACAGGGGAAAATACGCTTTGGTCAAGCCGGAGCATGTCCATGAGCATGTCTTTGGCCTTGGGAGTGACCACCACCTTTGCTTCGGGAAATTTTTCCAGCACCCGGCCGAGGGTGCCGGAATGGTCCTGCTCGGCATGATGGGAGATGATGTAGTCGATTTTTTCAACCCCCCGGAGCTGCTCCATGAGCGTGTCTTCCATGGGCGGATCCACAGTGTCCAAAAGCGCGGTCTTCTCGCTGCCCTTGATGAGATAGGCATTGTAGCTCGTGCCGTCGGGCAGGGGGATCAGGGAGTCAAACAGCCGCCGGTCCCAGTCAATCGCGCCCAGCCAGTAAATATTTTCCTTGATTTGTCTTTTTTTCATGACCGCTCTCTCCTGTGTTTTTGCCCCGGCTGTGTGTATGTCGCCGGAAAGGGTTGAAATGAAAAACATGAAATGGCTTTTGAATTCATAAATATAGCTTTGCCTGCGGCAAAGGTCAAATTTGCCCGCATCAGGCCGGTTCTCTCCAGCAAGATAACCTGTGCATGGAGATTTTCGTCTTGACTTTGGCGGTTAGGGGTTTTATTTGTTTACACATAAGGTTTATATGTGTAAAGGAGGTTGTAATGAATATAACACTTTCCGCAGATGAAGAGCTTGTAAAAAAAGCACGGGAATATGCAGCCCGGCAGGGAACCAGTTTGAACCGTATGATCCGGGAGTACATGGAACAGCTCGCCAGCATATCGGATACGGATAGAATCGCGGAAGAGTTTGCCATGCTGGCAAAACAAGAGGGGGGAGCCAGTCCGGAAGGTTTTGTTTTTGACCGTGAAGCGGCCCATAAACGAAAGACGGTTGTTTCATGATGCGGTATTTTATTGATTCCAATATTGTCATCTATGCCAATGACCGCAACGCGGGAGAAAAGCAGGCCAGGGCGATAGAAGTGATTCAGAGGGGCATGAGGGCAAAAAACGGGGTGCTCTCCATTCAGGTGCTCCAGGAGTATGCCAATATCGCACTGACAAAACTGACGCAGGATGCCGCTGTTGTGCTCAGGCAGCTCAAGCTTCTCGAAGTCTTTAAAATCATTGCGCCATCGCCTGCTATGGTACGCCGGGGGGTTGAAATCCGGAGTGCATACCGGCTTTCCTTCTGGGATGCCAGCATTGTCGCCGCGGCTGAAACCGCCGAGTGCGATTATATCCTGTCCGAGGATCTGAATACAGGTCAGTATTATGCCGGCGTGAAGGTCACAAACCCCTTTGCCCCTGACTTTGATTTGTCTGAGCTGGACAAATAGTCTTTGCGCCAAAATGCCGCCTGCACGAATATTTTCACCTGATTTTTTCCTGCTGCGTGAAAATTGATGGTTTCGTAAAAAATAAGTTTTTAGATGGCGCCATCAAAATTGTGGGTTCCGGTTTTTGGCGGTTAAGAATTGACTTTGCCCGGACAATTGATATACTTTATAAAAAAGTATATCCAGAGGAAGGATGGAAAATGCGCGTTTCAAAATGGGGAAACAGCCTGGCCCTCCGCCTGCCCGCCTCGGTTGTCAAAACCCTGGGGCTGAAGGAGGGAGACGACATTGAGATCGTAATCGCAGATGAACGGGTTTTTCAGATCCGCAAAAAACCCGGCAGGGAGGCTGCTTTGTCGAAATTGAGAAAATTCCGGGGAAATCTGCCGTCTGATTTCAGATTTGACAGGGAAGATGCCAATGCCCGCTCCTGAACCTTTCATAGACACCAATATCCTTGTTTATCTCCTCTCTGAAGATGATTTTAGGGCGGACCGGGCCGAAGAGATCCTGCGCGCGGGCGGCCGGATCAGTGTGCAGGTGCTAAACGAACTGGCAAACGTTGCCCGGCGCAAACTCAATATGTCGTGGGAGGATATCACAGAGGTGTTGACCCTGGTTCGCTTGGTCTGCCCGGCCGATTCCCTCACCCCTGAAACACATGAAACGGCAATGGCAGTAGCAAAGCGTTACGGCCTGAGTGTATATGATTCAATGATCGTTTCAGCCGCACTGATCGGAAACTGTGAAATCCTGTATTCCGAGGATATGCACGATGGCCGGATCATAGAGGAAAAACTGCAAATCCAAAATCCATTCAGGTGATCAACCGGAAAATCGGAAGCAGGGGAAGAATATGGCCGGCATGGATGAGAAAATCAAAAATTATTTTCAGCATAGACAAGAGGTGGCTTCGGTTTACCTGTTCGGTTCCCGGGCCGCTGAAAGACAAAGAACTGCAAGCGACGTGGATATCGCCGTCCTTCTGCACCATAAATATCTTGGATCCGCAATCACGCTTCAGGAAAAATACCTGGTTGAACTCGGCAGAATCCTGAAAAAGGATATTGACCCGGTAGTGATGAACCATGCAGGAGAAGTGCTGCTCAAGCAGATTCTGACCAAAGGCAGGCGCATCCTGGTGCGCGATTCATATTTTGACGCTTATTTTACAATGATTGCCGTCTCCAGGATTGCGGATTTCAATTATTACCTGAAACAGATGCAGGACGGCATGAAACAAAAGATTCTGGAGTCGTGAAAATGGTTGACAAAGATGTCCTGCTGGCAAAAATCAGCGCGGCCAAAAAGCACCTCACCCGTTTGCAGCGCCTGCCTGTGGGATCTTTCCGGGTTTTTTCAGAGGATTTAAATACCCAGGACATCGCCCTTTTCAACCTGCAGCTGGCCGTCCAGAACTGCATTGACATTGCATCCCATATCATAAGCACCCAGGGCCTGCCTGCTCCCGGCAGCACCAATGAGATGTTTTACTGTCTTGAGGAAAACGGATATATTGACAGGCCCCTTTGTGAAAAAATGGTTAAAGCAGTGGGATTGCGAAATCTCATTGTACATGAATACGGCAAGCTGGACCTTGAAAGGATTTACGGTATTCTTGACAATGACGTCAGGGATCTTGATGCATTTTTAAAAGCCGTGATTCAGAAATTCAATTTGTGAGTTCTTCCGGCTGGTTCACCCCCAATCTTGATGGCACCGTAAAAAGCAATTTACACCGCCGGGGCGGCATCATGCGAAAATGATAGAATCAAGCACGAATTCCTTAAAACCCCGCCTCAAGCCGGTTATCTCCGGCGGGGCGGTTTATGCATAAGTTTTTTTACCTTACCTGAAACAGCAGTAAATCCCGGGATGACTCATGACTTCACAGACGGCTTTTTCCCAGCTCCAGGTATTTTTAAAGGAGGTGTTCCAGTTTGACGACCATGATCTGGATTTCGGGATATACCGGATCATCCGGCTCAAGCAGCATTTTATCAGCGCCTTTATTGACGCCTAAATTGAGCGTTTCAGATTTTTAAAAGCAATTAATTTTAAAGGATAACACCAATTTATATTTTAAAAATCTGAAACCCTCCGGGATTTCCAATTTTACCGCAGCTACTGCGTCAGATGCAACCTCGCATAGTTGACTATAGCGAGTCTGCCTCTTCCTTGTATCTACGGCAAACTTGAAAATCGCTCAAATTAGGTGACGGTGAAGGAAAAGATTCCCTCCGGGCGGTGGTAAAAGAGGCCCTGGCAGGCGTGCAGCAAACCTCGGCCGAGACGGCCCGCAACTGGCTGGCAGCTTTTGCCGCGCAATCCGGCAAAACAGGGGAAAAGCTGTGGCAGCCCCTGTGGGAAAACCCCAATGACGCGGCTGCCCGGCAGGGGTTTGGAAAGCTGCAGGAACTTGCCGATGAGGCGGATCGCAAACAAGCCGAACACCATCTGGAAACCCTGGCGCAGGCGGAAAAGCTTTCCCTGCCGGATCTCGAAGCCCGGGTTTACAATCACCTGCTCAATTTTTTCAGCCTGTATTACAGCAACGGCGATTTCGATTACAACACCCGCGCGGCCCATGCCTTTCAGGTGCCTTATGAAGCCGGTTATGACGGCGCAGACACCATGTTTCACTGGAAGCACAAGGATTCCTATCATCCGGCTGAACGATTTTTATAAATAATGACATAGTCTGAAAAATCGGCTGCTCCCCTCCGATAGGCGGCAAGTGCAGATCCGGTGGTATGCGGCTCTTCGATGGCAAACTCTTTTGTGGAGAGAATCTGCTCAAGAACCTTGATCACCCAGTGTTTTTTGTATTTGTAGGCTCCGCGCAAAACCCATACCAATTCACTGAGAACAACTGTTGCGATCATTGCCGGAGATTCCCTTGTACAACACGACTCGATCAAATGGTTGGCCTGCGCGGACTGCCCGGCATGATCCTGGGTTAGATAGCGGACCAGTACATTGGTGTCCAGGCCGATCATTCTTTTCGGCTTCCTTCCTGGATGGCCCGGTCCATTTCCTCAAGCGATACCGGCTTTTGGGGCCTGGGCAGCATGCCCTTGAGCCTGCTGACCGGTGTATGTCTGGCCACCAGTCGTACGCCATGGTCTTCTTCCAGTATAAATTCTATCCGATCTCCGGTTGTAAGCCCGAGTTTTTCTCTTAAATCTTTCGGCAGCGTAATCTGCCCTTTGCTTGTCAAGGTTGCGTGCATCATGATCTCCTGCTGTAATCTGTTGTTCCTTACCTTAAAGTAAGAAAATGCAGATTCCCGGTCAAGCCTTTACTAAAAATTTTTGTTCAATCCACTCTCGTATCATATAAAATTCTGTCCCGGCTTTCCTTAAAATCAATGGCAGCATGCAGCATAGGAACTGCGATGGCCGATCCCCTGCCGGCCTTGGCGGCCGGCAGGGGATCGGGTCCATGAAAATTCAGAATTTCAGCAGCGTTCCGTGCCGTCGTTATCCGATATCTGCGGGATAGACCCGCTTGGGATCGTTGAAGTATTCCCGGGTCAGGCGGATGATGACCGGGCTTAAAAAGATCAGGGCGATGAGGTTGGGCCAGGCCATCAGCGCGTTGAATATATCCGAGATGGTCCAGACTGTGGACAACTCCACATAGGCGCCCACCGGCAGAAGCAGGCAGTAAAGCACCCGGTAGGGCATGACCAGTTTTTGTCCGAAAAGATAATCAATGCAGCGGTCACCGTAATAGGACCAGGTAATGGCCGTGGAAAAGGCAAAAAAGATAATGCCGATGGCCACGATGTATCCGCCCGGGCCGGGAAGTCCCATGTTAAATGCCTTGGCCGTCAGGTCCGCACCGGTCTCACCTGTGGTAAAGGCGCCGGTGATAATAATGACAAGACCGGTCATGCTGCAGACCACAATGGTGTCAATAAAGGGGCCGAGCATGGAAATCAGACCGGCGCGCACCGGTTCACTGGTTTTGGCCGCACCCCAGGCAATGGGTGCGCTTCCCAGACCGGCCTCGTTTGAAAACACGCCCCGGGCCACGCCAAAACGGATGACCTGTGCCACGGCTGCGCCGGCAAAGCCGCCGGTGGCAGCCGTTCCGGTAAAGGCGTCAGTGAAGATCATGGCAAAGGCGGCCGGAACCTGGCCGATATTGGCAAAGATCACCACCAAAGAGCCGATGACATAAAAAGTGGCCATAATGGGCACCAGCCGGCTGGCCACCTGGCCAATGCGCTTGATGCCGCCCACAATCACAAGGAAAACAAGGATGCCGATGAGCAGGCCGGTCACCAGCTTGGGAATCCCGAAATAGGTCAGCACGGGTTCAGCCACGGAATTGGCCTGGACCATGTTGCCGATGCCAAATGAGGCCACGGCTGCAAATACGGCAAACAAGACCCCGAGCCATTTCTGCCCCAGGCCCTTTTCAATGTAGTACATGGGCCCGGCACCCACCACGCCGTCGGGGTGGATGGTCCGGTAATGCAGGGAAAGCAGGCATTCCCCGTATTTTAAGGCCATGCCGAAAACCGCGGTGACCCACATCCAGAACATGGCCCCCGGGCCGCCAATGGCTATGGCTGTGCCCACCCCGGCAATATTGCCCGTGCCGATGGTGGCTGAAAGCGCTGCTGTCAGGGCCTGGAAATGACTGATTTCTCCCTTGTCCTTTGGGTCGTCATACTTGCCGGAGATCAGTTTCCAGGCATAGCCGAACTTTCGAAGCTGAATCAGCGGAACCACAATGGTCAGCAAAATTCCCGTGCCGACCAGCAAAACGATTGTTACAGGTCCCCAGACAAATCCACTGATCATACCAAGGAAATCTTCCATCCATCCCCCTTTCAGTTCAATTATCAGGTTAATGCAACTTTATGGTTATACCGGGCTGTGTTTGCGCTTTCGTGGTGCTGTGCAGGTTGCAGACGGGAAAAAACGGGCCGGGGTTCTGTTGCTGCCGGTTGTTTTTCCGGTCAAGTAACAGTGATGGCGCCGTAAAAAGTCCAATATCTGCGTTACGCGCAATTTCTCAGAATTTCACGTACGGCCAAGTACGCTGCATTCTTCGAAATTGCGCAAGCCTTGATCTTGAACTTTTTACAGCGCCATCTGAAATCAGACTTTTTACGACCGCATCAACAGTGGCTCTTTAAAGAAACAAGGTGGTTTGGGCTGTCTTCCGGATTGCTGTTGCAGACACCCCAAACCATAGGTTATTCGGTTATTGATAGCAGGAAATCGGCCTCACGTAAAGATATTTGATTCTTATTCTTTAAAACCAGAATTCCGGGTAGCGGCGACGGGGGGCGAGATTGTTGATCAGCAGAGCCACGGCCAGCATCACAACAGCGCCAAGCCCGGCCGGAACCAGCACGTACCAGAAGCCCAGGGCGTGGATTTTGGCGCTTCCGATCACTGCGATCAGGGCGGTGGCCCCGCCGGGAGGATGGAGGGTCTTGGTGGCGTGCATGGCAAAGATTGCCGTGGCAACCGCAACAGCTGCAGCCAGGGGCATGCTGGCCCCGAGCAGTTTGAATGCCGCCACCCCGATCACAGCGGAAATCATGTGTCCGCCCATGAGGTTTCTGGGCTGGGCCAGGGGACTTCTGATGGCCCCGTAGATCAGCACCGCAGAGGCGCCAAAGGAGCCGATGATCATCACCAGATCCGATTCTGGCAGTATTTTGTAGTGAATCAGGGCGACTGCCGCAATGCCCAAAAAAGACCCCCCCCAGGACCAGAGCATTTCCGAAAAGCTGACCCTGGGCGGGCTTGAGGTAACGCCTTTCATTTTTTTGAAATATTGCATGCGTTTTTCCTTTAACATATCTTTGCAAAAAATGATCTCACCATGTCGGCACGGCTGACAATACCCGCAATTTTGCCATCCGGGTCCACCACCGGCACCCGGTTGATTTGTTTTTCGGCAAACAATCGGGAAATCTCCGACAGGGGGCGTTCCCGCGCCACGGTCACCGCAGGGGCGGACATGATATCTGCCGCGGTTTTGCCCCGGATGGGAAGCGCCACGCACCCCTTGTTTTTCAGGCACTGGCTGATAACGCCCATAAATGAGCCCGAGGGCTCAGCCCCCATTTTTTGGAGAAAATCCTTTTCCGAAATCACGCCCAGCACTTCATTTTGTTCATTTACAACCGGAATGCCCGAGATGTTGGCCGCGGCCATGCGCTCTGCGGTTTCCAGCAGGGAGGTTTCCGGGTTAACGCAGACCACCTGCCGGGTCATGACGTCTTTGGCGTGCATGGATTTGGCGATCCGGTCCACGGCATGATTGTAGGCGACACGATAGATCTCCATGAAATCTGCGGGCGTGATATCAATATAGCCCTGCATTTCCTTCATGGCGGCGATAATGTCCTGGTTTTCAAGATCCACGGGCGAGCCGCCCGGACCATCAGAGTTAAACTGCATTACATACCTCCCCTCTATACCTGTTTTAATCGGTTCCATTGAACTTTAACTGTTTTTTGGATATTTCTCTCACCTAAATTGAGCGTTTCAGATTTTTAAAAGCAATTAATTTTAAAGGATAACACCAAGTTATATTTTAAAAATCTGAAACCCTCCGGGATTTTCAATTTTACCGCAGCTACTGCGTCAGATGCAACCTCGCATAGTTGACTATAGCGAGTCCGCATCTTCCTTGTATCTACGGCAAACTTGAAAATCGCTCAAATTAGGTGGAAAGCAGCTGTGCTGTGATATCAAGGCTGGAAAGCGGGCTGACCGCAGCCAAAAACCGGCCGGCCGTGCTGCTGGGTCAGGCGCCGGGCGCCCTGGATGAAAAGCTTGCGCCAAAGCGGTCGGTTCCCGCAGTCCCAAAATATGTGGCGGTGGGGTTTCCGGCCGATGCCATGCGCCGCCGGCCCGATATCCGGCAGGCCGAAAGGCAGTTGGCGGCCCAGACCGCCCGGATCGCTGCGGCCACTGCGGAATTGTATCCAAAGTTTCGCCTGCTGGGAACCATCGGGCTGGAGGCCCTGGATTCGGGCAGCGATTTTTTGGATGCCGGAAGCCGGTTCTGGAATGCGGGGCCCGGGGTGTCATGGAACATTTTCCACGGCCGGGCCCTTCGGCTAAACATTGATTTGCAGACAGAAAAGCAGAAGCAGGCCCTGATTGCCTATGAGTCCGCGGTGCTAAACGCCCGGCAGGAAATCGAGGACACCCTGACCGCCTATTCCAGGGAGCAGATCCGGCAGGCATCACTGGAAAAGGCTGTTGACGCGGGCCGGCGCACCGAGTTTCTGGCACGGGACCGGTACAAAGCCGGGCTTGCGGATTTTTATAACGTGCTCGACGCCCAGCGTTTCCTGCTGGAACTCGAAGACGAGCGCATCCGGTCCATTTGCAGTATCCTTCCTCCACGCCGTGGAGGTCCATGAGCTTTCCTCAGGCCAGGAGCCGGCCTTCTGAAAGGGTAAAGATTTTGGCCAGCTCCTTTAGCGAAAACTGTTCGGAATTCAGCTGCTCGTAGCGCACAGAAGGACCGTTTAAAAACATGTTCACGTCGTCCATGCCCTCGAGCATCATATTGGCCAGCCGGAAAGCGTTCCAGAACACTTCCGGGTTATCCTGGCAGGCAATCATTGTCTCTTCCATATGCAAAGCTTCTTTTTGGGGTTATAAATTTGATGGCGCCATCTGAAATCAGACTTTTTACGGTGCCATCAAATCTGGCTGTTGTTTGCAGTCTGTGAGATAAAATGTCAAGTTTGAACATCAGAATACAGAAAGCGGGTGTGTCATGGAGCAGGCGCTGAAAACCGTAAACACCATTCTTTATTGCAAAAACTGGCAGCAGACCGTTGCGTTTTACAAAGACCGGCTCAGCCTGCCGGTTAATTTCGCAAACGATTGGTTTGTGGAGTTCCGCCTGGCAGGCGGGGCCCGGCTGAGCATTGCCGATCAAAGCCGGGCTTCGGTCAAAAGCTGCGGCGGTGCCGGCATCACCCTGGCCCTGGAAGTCGAAGCCATTGAATCGGTCCGGGCGCAGATAAATGCATCCGGTCTTGCGCCCACCCATATCCGGGATCATCCCTGGGGTGCACGGGTGTTTTATTTTTATGATCCGGAAGGCCACCGGATCGAAATCTGGCAGGAGAAGCCATAGTTATCAAAAGGAAAACAAATCAAGGATCATTTTTTACACCAGGGAGGTATCTTTTTATGCAATCTTCAGGAAAAACCCTGATCAATCCCCCGGGAGCCGAGCAGATTTATCAGCATTTTCAGTTTTCCCAGGCGGTGCGCACCGGAAACAGTGTCTGGGTATCCGGCCAGGTGGGCATTGATGAAAACACAAAGCCCCTTGAAGGCATCGAGGCCCAGGCCCGGGCTGCATTTTCCGCACTGCAGCGGGTGCTGGCCGAGGCCGGCGCCGGCCTGGAAGACGTGGTGGAACTGGTGACCTATCATACATCCATGAAGGAAATCGGCAAATTTTTGAAAGTCAAGGCCGAGTTTATCCCTGAAGATTTTCCCGCCTGGACAGCCGTGGGGGTTACAGAACTGGTGATGCCCGGGCTTTTGTGCGAAATCCGCGCCACGGCCGTGATCGGCAGCGGCAGCAGCAAACAGGACGCCTGACGGGGCTTTATGCCCCGTTGAGCATTTTTTGCCAGTACGCGGGCAGAAGCGCTTTGGGAAAGTCTTTGGGAAAGGTTTGCCGGATGTGTTTGAGTTCAGCCTCAGCCGGCACATCCGAACGGGTCAGGTCATAGATTACCTGCCAGCGGCCTTGTGTTTTTTGCACACAGATCACATACCATGTATCGGCCAGTGCTCCGGGGCGCCCCGGGGTCTGTGCCTCTGTGAGCACAGCGTATTGCCTGTTGGACGCATGCACCGCAAAATCAATGCGTTCGGCTGAAGATGCAATGTCAGATGACTGCGCGTAGTTGTCGCGGACATAGTTTTGCACATCAACGAATGCATCCGCACGGCATCCCGGAAACGATATGCACAAAATCGCCAGCAGGCATATGGAGTGTAGGGAAATCCGCATCAAGTCAATTCCTGTCCGGGTCTGTTCAGCCGGCCAAACCGCTGCCGGCCCTTTGTGTTTGCATTTTTCTGATTTTTGATGTTTATTGCCCGATGGTTTCGTAAAAAGCTTTTTACGATTTTATCCTATTGGGGTGCAATGTTTTTTTCGCCGGAATTGGCAAACCATTTAGCATTGGTGCAATTTCTTTGAAAAGAAAGGAAAAATCATGAAAATCAGAGCAATGTTTTTGATCCTGGTACTGTTTGTCCTTGCGGCGGGCTGCGGAGGGGCCAAAAAACCTGTTTCAGGCACGGAAGCCGATCAGATTGTCAGCGGCCTGGATTCAAACACTTTCGAGTTTGCCAGAAATGAGCTCATTGTCCAGCCGTTCCCAACCGTTAAGGATACAGAGGATTTTCAATTTGTTTATCCGGTCATCATGGAAGCACCCACCCGGCGGTATAACAACAGCCCGGAACCCAAATTCATGAAAGATCTCGCCGAGCTGCTTCAGCGGGATCTCGGAATAGATCTGGATTATGAAAAAATGGCCGGCCTGAAAAAGGCCAAAGTCACCAAGAAGCCGGGTTTTGTCTGGGACCCGGAACTTTACTGGCCCATTGCCGTTAAAAAGGTCCGCGCCGGGAAAAACAAAATCGAGATGTATACCCGGGTAACCGACAGCAGGTCCGGACCGGACCCCCTGGGATTGGATTTTGAAACCGTTATCCAGGTGAAAAGCGGCTCAAAGCTGTTAAAGGAGTACCATAGCCGGGCCGGCTATCATCCGGAAATCAGGCCTGACTTGATAAAAGCACAGCTCATTGAATACTTTGTGCATATCCCTGAACTTAAAAAACATCACATGCCAGATTTTTACATGGGCAACACGGCCGTTCGGGAAAAAATCAAACAGCTATGGGGGAACTGAAAAGCGCGTGGTCCCGGCGATGAATGTCCGGCCATTATGGGACATCTGAAACCTTGCCGGCATTTTCGTTTATGGCAATTCGGCAGTGAATGCCGGCGGCCTCGGCTTTTTGGCGCAATTCCTTGATCAGGCCGAAAAGCTGGTCTTTTTGTTCCTGTTTGCAGGAAAGTTGAATCACGGCTGTTTCAGCGCTGGTTTTTCGTTCCGGCTGGCTCCAGGCCTTGTTTTCCGTTTCCCGGGCCAGGGGCAGGAGCCGGGCCATGGCCTCTGCAGTATCCTGATAGCGGTCTTCGGGATTGCAGCGGCCGGCTTTGCAGATAAACTTCTGCAGGGCTTCGGGGATTTCGGGGAGAACCGCGGCCGGGTCGGGCACGTCATGGAGGCGATGCATTTTGATGATATGGGCCAGCGGTGCATCGCCGTATGGTTTTTGCCCGGTGATCATTTCATATGCCAGCACCGCCAGGGAATAGATATCGGTTCGCGGGTCCACCGGATCGCCCAGGATCTGTTCCGGGGCGTTGTAGTGCATCTGCCCGAAAAATTAATAGGTTTCCGTGCCCACCGGGCAGGCCAGGCCGAAGTCAAGGATTTTGAGCCGCCCGTCGGCCTGAACGAAAATGTTTAAAAGTTCCCTGAACCTGGTTGTCGCAAAAGGTGCCGGCCACGGCCCAGCAGATCCGGCCGCCATTTCTGCCGGCGTTGATTTCGTTAAAGCTGGCATCTGTCGCGGCCGGGCAGACCCCGAACTCGTCTGCCCGGCTGCCGCCCGGCTCCCTGCCGTATTTCATGAATTCCCAGCAGTTTTCAATGGTTTTGTCCATTTTTTCTCCTCCTTTCACAGCCCGGCCGTGATCGGCGCAAAAGACTTCTCCCATGTTATCTGTTTGATCTCATGAAATTTTCGGGTCTGCATTGATTTAAGTCAAGAAAGCGGAATTGTTTGGTGCGGCTTTTTTACCGTAGCAATAAGTGGATTTTTAAATAAAATTTGATAATATCGAAATGCGATATTATGTCTCGATATTGATTATGCAAAAAAAAAAGGAGGCGCAATGATTCGGGATTTGGAACTGGCATTTATCAAGATCCATATTCTCTATCATGCAGACAAGGAGGCGGTTTTCGGCGTAGGCCTGATGGAGGAACTCGCCGGCCACGGGTATGAAGTCAGCCCGGGGACCCTGTATCCGACACTTTCCAAAATGGAGGCCGGCGGATTTTTGATCTGCGAAACCCGCACAGTGGCCCACAAACAGCGGAAATATTACCGGATCACGCCTGAGGGCAGAAAGCTTTTAAACCGCATGCGGGGAAAAATCAAAGAGCTTTACCAGGAGGTCATAGAACAATGATTTATCTTGTTGTTTGCGGGGCGGCCCTTTTTGTGTCCGGTCTCACCCTTTATTCCGGCTTCGGCCTCGGCACCCTGCTGATGCCTGTATTTGCAATCTTTTTCCCCGTGCATGTGGCAGTAGCGGCAACAGCGGTGGTGCACGGGGCCAACAATATTTTCAAGGTCCTCATGGTGGGCCGGCATGCCGACCGGGAACTTGTGCTGCGCTTCGGCATGCCGGCCATCATAGCCGCGTTTGCCGGCGCCGCCGCACTTGGCTATGTATCGGGCTTTGACGCCCTGGCCACTTATTCCATCGGCGCGAAAATCGCCGTAATAACACCGGTCAAGCTGGTGATGGGGATTCTGGTGCTGATTTTTGCCATGTTTGAGCTGCTTCCCCTGCTTCGGAATTTAAAGATCGATCGTCGGCACCTTTTGTGGGGTGGGCTGCTGTCTGGCTTTTTCGGGGGCCTGTCCGGCCATCAGGGGGCGCTGCGATCGGCCTTTCTGCTAAAGACAGGGGTCTCCACCGAGGCGTTTGTGGGCACCAATGCCTTTATCGGCTTTATGGTGGACATGGCCCGGATTCTTGCCTATGGGTTCTTGTTTTTGGCCGCAGGTGCCGCCAGTCCCATCGGCGCAAAACAATGGCCCCTGATCGCCGCTGGAACCGGGGCTGCGTTTATCGGAGTGATCATTGGCAAGCGCTGGCTGCACAAGGTCACCATGACGACAGTTCAAACCATTGCAGGCGTTTTGCTGTTGGGGATTTCCGTCTGTCTGATGGCGGGCATAATCTGATTTGAATTCAAGCGGTTCAGATCACCGCCTTCGCCCATGCCGGCGGCCAGGGGAACATATCCCATCATGGTGGTCACGGATGTCATGATCCCGGGCCGCAGCCCGATTGTGGCCGCCTGGATGACCGCGGCTCCGGGGTCCGGGTTTCAACCGGTTTTTTGGGCACTGGTTTTGTGATCAGGCTATCCAGTTTTTCTTTATATTGCGAAGGCTCAACATAAACAGCCCGATGCAGAAAGCCGCCAGTATGGACAGGTCCAGTGAGTAAGGCATGATGTGGGCCCCGTGCACGGCCCCGTGGAGCACGTCCACCCCGTAGGTCAGGGGCAGGGCATAGGAGACCGGCTTTAAAAAAGCCGGCAGATGCGCGATGGGGAAAAACAGCCCGCAGAGAAAAATCATGGGAAACCGGAAAAAGTTGGAAAAGGTCTGGGCCTCAAACACCTCACTGACGGCCACGGCAATAAAAAGCCCCAGAAAGGTCGATGCCACGGCGATCATGATCACGGCCGGGACAAATGCAGCCCAGGCAATTTCTGACATATCCATTAAAAAAGCGGCCATGATCACCGGCACAAAAGCGTTTGCCGTGCCAAACAAAATGGCTCCCCCGGTTTTGGCCAGCATCAGCAGTTCCAGGGAAATCGGGGCCAGCAGCAGCCGTTCAAAGGAGCGCTGCTTTTTTTCAAATGTCACGGTCACCGCCAGCATGGAGGTGGTGCCAAACAGGATGGACACGGCCACCACCGCAGGCAGCAGCGCGGGGATGGAGCCAAGACCGCTTCCGGACTTGATGAAAAACATGCCTGTCCAGGCCAGAGGGAATATGAGCCCCCAGCTGATATTGGGCGGTTTTAAGTAATAGGTCCGTATGTCCTTTAACACGATATTGGAAAAAGCAATCCAGGCTTTCATTTCATACGGCTTCCCTTTTGATTCCCGTTTTCCAGGGCATTGGCCTCAATGCCGGTGATCCGGACAAAGATTTCCTCCAGAGACGGCCTGATTTTTTTTGCCTCTGACACTTCAAACCCCTGTTCTTCCAGAAAATGAACAATCGCGCCGGCCTTGACGGCTTTGTCGGCCTCCACCCGGATGGTGCCCTGTTTCGGGGATGAAAACGCCAATCCGGCAAAGGCCCCGGAAAGCCTTTCTGTTATTCTGTCTTCGGGGTTTTCGCAGGCAATTTCCACCACGTGTTTTGCCTGCAGGGGCTGGAGCAGGTCAGCCACGCTGCTGATTTCCACTATGCGGCCCGAGACGATAAAGGCAATGCGGTCGCAAAGCCGTTCTGCTTCTTCGATATAATGGGTGGTCAGAAATATGGTGGTGCCGCCCCGGTGCAGGTCGTCTATTAACTGACGCAGATGCCGGGCGCTGGCAACATCAATGCCGGTGGTGGGCTCGTCTAAAAAAAGAATTTCCGGTTTGTGGATAATGCCTGCGGCAATGGTGAGCTTGCGCTTCATGCCCTTGGAATATCCTGAAAACCGCCGTTCTGCCGCGTCTTTGAGTCCGAAGTCCGCCAGCAGTTCCCGCGCCCGGGTCTGTCTTTCCTGCTTTGCCATTCCGTATAACGCGGCGCAGAAGCACAGGTTGTCAAAACCCGAAAGTTCGGGATACAGGTTGCTTTCATCCGGGACCACGCCGATCAAATGCTGGGCCTGCCGGTTTTTCTGCGTGCAGTCGATCCCGGCAATCCGGATTGTGCCCGTGTCCGGGCGGGCCAGGCCGGTTAACATATTGATCGTGGTGGTCTTGCCCGCACCATTTGGACCCAGAAAGCCAAACAGCTCGCCCTTGCCCACGGAAAAAGAAACCCCGGAAACCGCCGTCACATTTTCAAAACGCTTGGAAAGATTTTCAACAACAATGGATGGATTCATTCTATTAAACCGATAGTTTGTCCCATCTCAGTATCCAGGCCACGATCATCCCGGCAATAAAACCCACTGCCAGGTTGGATGCCAGGGTAATGCCCAGAATCAGGGTGGCCGCGAAATAATCCTTGCGGCTGGTAAGATCCATTATGGTCAGGCTGAGCTGGGCTCCTGCAAACACCAGCAGAACGCCCAGGATGGCCATTGGCAGAAGGTTTAGCACGCTGATGATGTTTTCGCCCAGCACAAGCGCCAGCACGGCAAAGAGCCCCCCAATCATCAGGTTGGAGCCGGCTGTTCGCGCGCCGAACCGGTAATGGGCGGCCAGTCCGCCCGCGCCGTGGCAAAGCGGCATTCCGCCCAGGGCAAAGCTCATGAAATTGGCAAGTGCCATGCTGATGCAGGCGGCTCGATTGGTTACTTTTTTCGAGCGCTCGCCGAAATATTCTTTGGAAAGATCCGTATAAGCCAGCACTGCATTGCCCAGGCTCATGGGAAGCTGGGGCAGAACCAGGGCAAACAGAGCAAAGGTGAAATCAACCTTTCCCGGCAGTCCGAAGGCAAACAACCCGGGCACGTGAAACCCGATTCCGCCATCTCCCAAGTCCACTCTTGCCCCCAGGGCAAGGCCGGCTGCAAGGCCGCCGGCTACCACGATCAGGCCTGCGGGGAATTTTTTGTTGTCCAGCAAAAGAAGGGTGATAACTGCGGCAATACCGCCGATGACCATGCTGATCGGAACCGGTCCGATGGACTGGAAGGCCAGGTAGGGCTCCACTGCATCGTGGATTTGCTGGAACCGCGAATTTCCGATGATAAACTTGATGCCCCCGGAAATCAGAAGCGCGCCCGTGGAAAGCTGAACCCCCCGGATGACCGACTGCGGAGTGGCTTTTCGGATCAGGTCGATTGCCCCGGTCACCCCGACAATCAAAAGAAAAATCCCCATGAGCAGAGACGAGGCAAGAATCTGGTCTGCGCTAAGCGATGTGGCAATGGCATAGGCGCCGATGACCTTCATGGGCTGGACCGGCACCGTTATACCGAAATAAATCCCCGAAAGTATGAAAAAGATCCCAATGCTCAAAAACAGGCCCAGCGGGTCCAGACCGTTTACCAGCACCATGGCAATGGCAATGGGCAGAAGTGTGCCCAGATCCCCCAGGGAGCCTGCAAGCTCCATGCGGTTGAATCTGAAAGTCTCGGACATCATGCTTCCTTTCTGCTATGCAAAGTACTGGTGCAAGAGCCTGACACACATGGCAAAAAGCACGAGGCTGAACAAAACGCGTACGGTTTTGCCCTTCATCCGGGTGCTCATGATTCTGGCCCCGGCCTGGCCCCCGGCAAACGAGGCTGCGGCCGCAGGCAGGATAAACCACCAGTTGACCGCCTCCATGGAGGCATAGCCCAGAAAGCCTGTCAGCGAGGAAAAGCACACGATAAACGTGGATGACGCGGCGGCAATTTTGGTTGGGGTTTTGAGCACGTAAATTAAAAGCGGCACCACAAACACCCCGCCGCCGATTCCCAGAAGCCCGCCCAGCAGCCCGATGCAGGCGCCGATGCCGATGCCGCCGGTCATTTTTTTCCACGGCGCAAGATTGCTTCCCCCTTCCTGCCCGGACGGGGAAAACATCATGCGAATGGCGGCTGCGGCAAGTACTGCAGCCATTATCAGAAGAAACGGCCCGAGAGCGATGCGGACATTTAACCAGGAGCCCACGGGCGCGGCTATGGCAGAGGACACGATTAAAGGGATGGAAAGGGAGAAATCCACCATTTTTTTGCGCGCGTACGCATACGCGGCCGATCCAGCCGCCACCAGGTTTAAAAACAATGAGGCCGAGGCGGCGGCGGACTTTCCAAACCCCAGGATCACAAAAAGCGGGGAAAAGATAAGTCCGCCGCCCAGCCCCACCATTGTCAGCAGAAGCGAAATGAAAAATATGGCGGCAAAAAGTACAACAGAGATGTTCATGTCAGAAGCGCCCGCTGCCTATTCTTTGCTTGTTTCAGATTCCTGCCGGCCGTTTGTGCAGGGGTGATTTTTCACGTCGCCGTGGCAAATGCGGATCTGCTCGGTGGTGCATTTTCCGGGCGCCTCTTTTAGCATTTCCGGTTTTTGACAGCAATTGTTGGTTTCACACATGGCTGACCTCCTTTTTTGTTTGATTTTTTATCAATGGCACCGTAAAAGTCCTAAAATTGGCATAATCGCCAACCAATAAAAAAATAACTTCTTGATTTTACTTAACACTTAATCACTTAAAACTTAACACTGCCTGTAAAAAAGACTTTTTACAGGCTTATTTTTTATTTGCCGGTGATAATAAATTTTTTCTCCGGCTTCGGGTTCAGCACATTTTCCGCGGTCTTTTGCCATTTTTCCATGGTTTTTTCATTGACCCGGTAATGGACGAAATAGCCGCGCTTTTCGGCCACCACAATGTCTGCGTCCCGCAGTATCCGCAAATGCTGGGAAACGGCCGCCGGGGAGATATTCAATGACTTGGCCATTGCGTTTACACACAGTGTGCGGTTTTTGAGCAGTTCGAGCATGCGCACCCGCGTATCCACCGAGAGCACCTTGAATATCCGGGCCGCGTTTTCCGCAGTTGGCATTCATTCTCCATTTGATTAAGCAATTACGCAGATGCTATTATGCACATGCAAGCCTGTCAATGGAAAAAATTTCATGCATATGTGAAGATGACATTGACAGGGAAAGGATTTCCCTTGACAAGGCGCTTTTTGCATTATTATAAACATATGCTTAAAATTTGATCTGTCCGGGTGCTTTTAACAAAGCCTAACAGGGAACCCCGTGTGAATCGGGGACGGGCCCGCCGCTGTAAACGGGGACGAAAGCTGCACAATGCCACTGGTCAATAAGATCGGGAAGGCGCAGTCAGTAGATTGATCCGTGAGTCAGAAGACCTGCCTGAACAGATGCAAGGGGTTTGGCTACGCTGGCAGGGTTATGCCCCGGAATGAATCTGCGGATAAAAAAGGGAAATCCCGGATCGTTTAGGCGATCCGGGATTTTTTATTGGGCCGATGCGGCCTGAAGAAATTTCTGTTGACAGCAGCGGAAACTTTTGACTATGCATATCAGCATAAAGCAATCGGAAATCAGAAGCATTTCCATAAAGTGTTTTGTAAAAACAGCATCATTTGTGCAGGCCCAAGGCGTGCACGAATGCAGGACCGCACTCAAAAGCCACGAAGGCTGAAACAGGAGAAAAGACCTGTATCTGCCTTTGTGGCTTTTTTTTGTGTGCTGCAGGGATGCAGCGCAGATATTGGGCTTTTTACTTTGCCATCATATTTGAAAATATAAAATTACGGGATCAGGAGCTTGAATATGAAATTGAAATTCACGGCGATACTGACGGGCGTTTTTCTGGCACTGTTTCTTGTCCGTATTTGCCCCGCGCAAACCGCGGAAGGCGGCGATACCGGCGAAAAGGTGCGCAGCAACGTCTCCGAGTCAGTGCAGATCCGCAAACAGACCCAGAAAGAACGCGAACAGTGGCAGGAGGAAAAACAGGAGCTTGCCGCTGCTTATGACCGGCTTCAGGACAAAAAAACACGGCTGGAAAAAAAGCAGGCGCTTTTGGAGAGAAAAAAGGCTGCTGCTGAAAATCGCATTGCCGGTAAGGAAAAAAAGCTCGCAGATATAGAGCAGATCACCGAAGACATCGAACCCTTTATCATGCAGACCGCAGACAGGCTCGAAGAGGTGGTTGAAAACGATCTGCCCTTTCTTGCAGCGGAGCGGGAAAAAAGACTGGAGCGGATCCGGGAATTGACTGCAGATCCCGGCAAATCAGTGAGCGAAAAATACCGCAGGGTCATGGAGGCCCTGCTGGTGGAGGCTGAATACGGAAACACCATCGAGGCCTGTCAAAAAAGCATTGAAGTCGATGGCCGCAGCCTCAGGACGAATATCTTCCGCCTGGGAAGAATCAGCCTGTTTTACCAGACCATGGACCAGGAGGAATGCGGCTGGTTTAACGCGGCGGAAAACCGATGGGAAAAGCTTCCGGCAAAATACAACAGCAATATTGCCGCGGCCATTGACATCGCCGCCCAACGGCAGCCGGCCGAACTGCTCACCCTGCCGCTGGGAAGGATGGTGGTGAAATGAAAAAAAAGATCCTGACTGTATTTGCCGCCGCCTGTGTCCTTTTTTCCTTCGCCCCTGTTTTTGCCCAGCAGGACATGCGCGAGCTGCAGATAAAGGCCCGCATGCAGCGACAGAACCTTGAAAACCAGGCAAAACAGGAAAAAAAGGCCGCCGAACAAGAAGCCGGTCAAACCCGGCAGGAAATCATGAAAAGCAGAAAGACCCTCAAACAGGCCATTGCCGGTCTGGAGAAAGAAACCCAACAGCAGGAGAAAAACATCACCTCCCTGGAAAAAGACATGGAAGCGCTTTCCGCCAGGGAAAAGGAACTTGACAGCGAGCTTGCCGAAACAGACAGGATTGTAAGCGAACTGGCCGGAACAATAAAGGCCAATGCAGACGATATTGCCGGTCTTGCAGAAGGCAGCCTCCAAAACCCCCTGGCGCCCGGAGCGCGGGCAGTTCTTGAAAGCATCGCAGAAAAGCGTAAATTTCCGGGCATGGAAGATATCCGGATGATGGCGGAAGTCCTTTACAAACAGGTCCGGCTGTCCGGAAACGTCCGGGTTAAAGACGGCACCATTGTTGACCGCTCAGGAGAGGAATCCAGGGCCGAAATCCTGCTCATAGGCAATTTTACAGCAGCATACAGGACTGACCAGGAAACCGGTTTTCTGAAACATTCCCCCGGCACCGGGCAGCTCTTTGCCCTTTCCAGTCTTCCCTCAGGTGGCATGCAAAGAAAAATCAACGACTACATGGACGGCAAATCCATGGCAGTGCCCATGGATATCACCCGTGGAGGCGCCCTGCGCCAGCTAACCCATGAGTTAAGCCTTGCAGAGCAGATTTCAGAGGGCGGCCCCATTGTATGGCCGATCCTGTTTCTTCTGGGCCTGGGCCTTCTCATCATCGCGGAAAGAACGACTTTTCTGCTGCGCAGAAGATTTGATGCAGAGGGTTTCATGCGTTCTGTTAGAGACCTGGTCAAACAGGGCAGGTTTGAAAAATGCAGGCAGGCCTGCGACGGTCACGGGACAAAGCCGCTTCCGCGGGTTATCGGCGCGGGCCTTGACTGCTGCCACATGCCCAGGGAAGAAATGGAAAACGCCCTGCAGGAGGCGATATTAAGGGAAATCCCGCCCATGGAAAGATTTTTGTCCACCCTGGGCATGCTGGCCGCCATTGCGCCGCTTCTGGGGCTTTTGGGCACAGTTACCGGGATGATCAACACTTTCCACGTCATCACCACCCACGGCACCGGTGATCCGCGCATCATGTCAGGCGGGATCTCTGAGGCCCTTGTAACCACCATGCTGGGGCTGGCGGTAGCCATACCCATGCTCATGGCCCACACCTGGCTTAACAGGGCCGTGGAAAAAGAAATCGGCGAAATGGAGCAAAATGCGGTGGCCCTTGTCAACATAGCCCATAAAAGCCGCGGCGGGCATGAACACAACAGCGGGGAAAACCGGCAGAAATGATCCAGGACCTGTTCACAGCCCTATACCGGATGAATCAGTATTTTGAAAGCGGCGGAATCGTAATGTTTCCGCTGGCGGCTTTAAGCCTTGTCATGTGGCTGCTGATAATCGACCGGGTCCTGCACTTCAGGCGGCTTTATCGCAAAAACATGAGTTCGAAAACGGCCTGGGCGCATATATCGGGAAACCGGATGCCGGATCCGGCCTACTACCAGGGGGCCATTTCGGTGCTGGTGGCTGAGTTTATCCGCAGCAGAAGCGGTGATCCGGTCCTGGACCGGTTTATACTCGACGAGACCGTATTAAAGATCAACCGGTCCATGGACGACCATCTTGCCACCATCGGCGCCCTGGCTGCATCAGCGCCGCTAATGGGGCTTCTGGGAACGGTTATCGGAATGATCGTCACATTTGACGTAATCGCCGTGTTTGGCACCGGAAATGCCAGGGCCATGGCCGGCGGAATTTCAGAGGCCCTGATCACAACCCAGACCGGGCTGCTGGTGGCGATCCCCGGAATGTACATGAAGGGTTTTTTAGAGCGCAGGGCGCAGAAATTAAAGCAGCGCACTGCGGTCATCGGCTACTACCTGCGAAGACAACTATAAAAGAGACGCTCCATGATAAACATAACATCTGCAAGGCGGAACAAAAGCACCACCCGGGAGCTCAATATTGCGCCCCTGATCGACATGGTTTTCATCCTGCTGATCTTTTTCATCGTGACCACCAGTTTTGTGAAGGAAACCGGTATTGACGTCAGCCGGCCCACCGCCACAACCGCTGTCAGCAAGGAAGACGCTTCCATTCTTATCGCAATTGATTCGGACAACCGGGTTTTCATGGAAAATCAGGAAATAGACGTGCGTGCGGTGCGGGCCAACATCGAACGCGCCCTGGCTGAAAACCTCGATGGAGCCGTGGTTGTGGTGGCTGATCGCGCCAGCAGCACCGGCACGGCCATAAAGGTAATGGATGGCTGCAGACGGGCGGGGGCGGAAAATGTATCTTTGGCAGCAGATGTTCCGGGCGGGAAGTAAATGAGGGGAAAAGAGCCCGACAATTCCTATTTCAGAGTGCTTTTCAGGCGAAGACGCGGGGCATGGGCAATGGCTGCAGCAGCTGCGGCAGTTCTGAACATGGCGATTTTCGCCCTGGTGCCCTACCTGCTTGAGGCCGATCCTGAAATAAAAACCTACAAAAAGATCGCCTCCGGGATAAACGTGATCCGCATGCAGGAGCCGGAGGAGCCTGAACCTGAGGCAAAAGAAGAAGAAAAAGAAAAGGAAGAAGAAAAGCCGGATCCGAAAAAACAGGCTGCCGCGAAAAAACCCGCGCAGCCGGAAATGACCGTGCCCTTTGACATCAATCCAAGGCTGCCCGCGGGTCCGGACTCCCTGGAGCTGCCGGAGATGACAAAGCCGCAGGCTTATTCCCCCAAAGACATGTTTTCGGCAGGAGAACTTGACCGGCCGCTGACCGCGGTTTCCCGCATTCCCCCGACATACCCGCTGCGGGCCAAGCGCAGAGACATCGAGGGATGGGTAAAGGTCAGGTTCGTGGTGGACAAGCAGGGAAGGGTTGAGGACGTGACCATCCTGGAACAGGAGCCTGAGGGCGTTTTTGATAAAGCCGTGCGCAACTGCGTTTCCCGGTGGCGATTTAAACCCGGCACTGTCGGGGGCACCAGGGTAAAAACCGTGGCAGAGACCACCATCCGGTTTGAATTGGATTAAAAGTGCATATGCCGGGATTGATATCAAAATTTTTCAGTATTGTTCTGATCGCCGCGGCGCTTGCAAGCATCCGGCCGGGGGCGGGACTGTGCGCTGAGCCGCCTGCTGCCGCACAGATGGTGCTCTCGGAAGCCTATGCGCAAATGGAAGAAGAAAACTATGAAAAAGCCCTGGAAAAGCTCAAAAACTTTCAGGCCCGCTCGGATGAAACAGACCCTGACCCGGATGCCGCGGATCCCAGGGGATATCACCATCCTGAGATCTATTTCATGATCGGAAACATCCATTACGCCATGGAAAACCCGGAAAAGGCAAGGCAGGCATACCAGCAGGCCGTAAAGCGCAGCCCGGAACATGCCGGCGCCCTGGTCAACCTGGCCCGGGTCTTCCACGAGCAGGAAAAATACGAAAAGGCAGCGCAAAGCTTTGAAAAAGCATACGCGGCAGAAGATCAAAAAGAAGCCGCATACCTTTATTACGCGGCAGTGAGTCTGCTTGCAAATGGTTCCGCCGGCAACTCGCTGAATCTTTTTGAGAAGCTCTTTAAGGCCCATCCGGACGAGATCAAGCCCGTGTGGCGGGAAAATCTGGTGTACGCATTTCTGGAGGCCGGGAAAAACCGGGAGGCGCTGCCGCACATAAAGCTGCTGGCTGAAAAATACACCGGAGAAAAACAGATCCAGTGGCAGGAAATCCTTTTGCACCAGTACGTTGAACTCGACATGCCGGATACGGCCCGCAAATACGCCCTTGCGCTCACAACACAGGCCCCCACAATTCCCAAATGGTGGAAGGCTCTGGCACACGCGGCCTTATCCCAAAACGATCATGACCAGGCATTGACCGCCATGATGATCTACAGTTACCTGACCCCGCTTTCGGAGCAGGAAAAAAAGCTTTTGGGCGATCTTGCCCTGCAGGCCGGGGTGCCTGTCAAAGCAGAGCCTTATTACGAGGCGCTTCTGGAAGAAAATCAGGACAAGTCGGTTTTAAAAAGCCTGGTATCCGCCCTCCAACAGCTCGGAAAACCCGAAAAGGCCCTGGAGGCCATAAGGGCGTTTGACGGACACGAAAACGACCCTGAACTGATGATGTTAAAGGCGGATCTTTTCTACGGCATGGACAGGTTCAGGGATGCGGCAGAAGCATACAGCGCGGCCGCCCAACACAAAGGAAACCAGGAAGGCCGCGCCTGGATCATGGCGGGATACTCCGCCTGGGAGATACAAGACACGGAGGCGGCTTTGCAGTATTTTAAAAATGCGGCTGAATTTGAAAACCATAAAAAGGATGCAAAAGCCGCCATTAAAAGAATAGAGGAGCAATAATCCCCGACAATCCCGGCGTGTTTCAAATTCCGGTATTTGAATAAGGAGGCAGCCGAGCCCGGCCAGGCCCATGCGGCTGCCCCCTTTGGAAAACCTCCCGTGAAACGGGAAGCATTTTTTTTATAGCAGCAAATACCTGCCGCTTCAATGCTTTACCGCGTCCACGGGCATATCCTGAAACTGAAAAATGGAAAGGAGAACAATGATGGTGCCGTAAAAAGTCCTAAAACGGATATCTCCGCCAACCACTAAAGAGACAACTTCTTGATTTTACTTAACACTTAATCACTTAAAACTGCCTGTAAAAAAGACTTTTTACAGGCGCATCAACAATGGATGCGTAGAAAAATCGCCCGCTGGACCGGAATCATCATCATGTCTGCAGTCTTATCGTCGGTTGAACACCTGGTCCAGGGACGGGGTGTTTTTCACCAGGCTGGCCAGGGTCAATCCGGAGCGCAGAACGCCCGCCTGCTCGATTGTTCTGCAGGCGGCAATTGCATGTTTCATGGTCATTACCGCGGCCTTTGACGCGCTTTTGACCTATATCGGCTTTACACTTTCCCTTTTTGCCATGTTCACGGTCATCGGCCTGATTCGCATCCGGAAAATCCGGCCCGAGCTTTCCGGGATTTACCGGACCATCGGCTATCCGTTCACGCCCCTGTTTTTCATCGCCGGGCATCTGTGGATCATCCATTGAATCAAAACTCATGATAGGCTTCCTTTTATATTGATTTTTCAAACTGGTATTCCTGCGATTCATTTACGGATCTACCCTATTTTTCTCTTTCATGCAAAGTCAATTACGTTTTTCATTCTGATTGCTGATGCACTTGAAAAAAATATTGACCTAAGTCAATGCAGTGTCGTGGATTATATGAAACTATATGCTTAAAATTTAGCAAAGAACAACCCATGACTCAAAAAAAGAATCTCAACAACGCAAAGGAGAAAAGCCATGTTTTGTTTTCAGTGTCAGGAAACAGCCAAGAATCAGGGATGCACCGTCAAGGGTGTGTGCGGCAAGCCGGAAAACACCGCAGACCTTCAGGATCTTCTCATCTACGTTTGCAAGGGCATATCTGTATACGGAGAAAAGCTCAAAGAAAAAGGAACCGTGGACCGGGAAGCAGCCAATTTTGTCTGCAAAGCCCTTTTTACAACAATTACCAACGTGGCCTGGTCTGATGATGTAATTATAGACAGGATCAAAGAGGCCCTCAAGATCCGGGATTCTGTTAAAGCAAAAGCAGGAGACGTGGGCGGAGCCCTGCCGGATTGCTGCACCTGGGCTTCAGACGACAAGGATGAAATTCTGGCCAAAGCCCTTTCCGACGAGGTCCGGATAACTGCCACAGAAAATGAAGACGTCCGTTCCCTTCGGGAGCTTCTGATTATCGGCACCAAGGGAATTGCTGCATATGCAGACCATGCTGCCATCCTGGGCCATGAAAAAGACGATATTTATGGTTTTATCATGGAAGCCCTTGCATCCACCACAAAAGAGCTTTCAGTCGATGAGATGATCGGCATGGTCATGAAAGCCGGTGAAACCTCAGTAAACACCATGGCGCTTCTGGATGCCGCAAATACCTCTGCCTACGGCAATCCGGAAATCACTGAAATCAACATTGGTGCAGGCAATAATCCCGGTATTCTGATCAGCGGCCATGACTTAAAAGATCTGGAAGAGCTGCTCAAGCAGACTGAAGGAACCGGTGTTGATGTTTATACCCACGGGGAAATGCTTCCGGCCAACTGCTATCCTGCATTTAAAAAATACGATCATTTCGTGGGCAACTACGGAGGATCCTGGTGGCATCAGAACAAGGAGTTTGAATCCTTTAACGGCCCCTTGGTTCTGACCACCAACTGCCTGATCCCCATTAAAAAAGACAACTCGTATCTGGACCGTTTGTTTACCACCGGCGTGGTAAACTATCCGGCAGCCAAGCATATCGAGGACAGGCCGGCCGGCGGGGCCAAGGATTTCTCCCCGGTCATTGAAAGAGCCAAACAATGCCAACCTCCCGAACAGATCGAATCGGGCAAAATCATGGGCGGTTTTGCCCACAACCAGGTGCTGGCCCTGGCCGATAAGGTGGTGGAAGCCGTCAAATCCGGAGCCATAAAGCGTTTTGTGGTCATGGCCGGATGTGACGGACGCCAGAAATCCCGGAGTTATTTCACCGAGGTTGCAGAAAACCTGCCCAAAGACACGGTGATTCTGACTGCCGGCTGCGCCAAGTACCGATACAACAAACTTGATCTGGGCGATATAGGCGGCATACCAAGGGTGCTGGATGCAGGCCAGTGCAATGATTCCTATTCTCTTGCAGTCATTGCCCTGAAGCTCAAGGAGGTATTTGGTCTTGAGGATATCAACGAACTGCCCATTTCCTACGATATCGCCTGGTATGAGCAAAAGGCCGTGGCAGTGCTGCTGGCACTTCTCAGCCTGGGAGTCAAGGGCATCCGCCTTGGTCCCACCCTGCCGGCGTTCCTTTCTCCCACCGTGGCACAGGTCCTGGTGGATAAATTTGACATCAAGCCCATCGGCACGGTGCAGGAAGACATTGATGCCATGATGGCAGGAAAATAATTTAAGAGATCAAATACTTTCGGCGCTCCAGGTGATATAATCCAGGGGTGCCGAAAGTGTTTTTTGCGGCACCATCAACCTTTTAGCGGAGGTATTTAATGCGGTTTAATGATGATTCAGGCACCTCGCCCGTGGATCTTGACAACGAGGATATTATCGCCGCCATGAAGGAAATGCGGGGATATATAGATATCACACCCGGGGATTTTAAAGAAATTTATAAATTCGCCTACAATCATGCCGTAGACCGTATTGCCAGGTCCATGCTTGCACAAGATGTCATGACCCGGCAGGTGGTTTGCGTCAATCCGGAAACCTCTCTGCTGGAAACCGCAGAACGCATGGCTGCCGCCAACATTTCGGGCATTCCGGTAATAAACAGCCAGGATAAAGTAAGCTGATCTACGGCGCCATCCGAAGCCCCCTGGCCCAGCCCAGAAACCTCATGGGAGGGCACATGATTTCCGCTGTTATCGGGGTGGCGGCTTTCAAACTGCTGGGAGGCAGCATGCCTCTTGCCGCAGCAGTTGCGGTTGCCACGGCAATTTTTGCCATGCACGCCACAAAAACCCTGCATCCGCCCGGGGGCGCCACAGCCCTGATTGCTGTAATCGGAAGCGATCAGATCCATGCCCTGGGTTTTTATTATGCGCTTATTCCCGCCGGCCTGGGAGCTGTGGTGATGCTGGCAGTTGCCCTGCTGTTTAACAACATCGCCCCGCACCGCCGCTATCCGGAATTCTGGCTATAGAACAGCGGCAATATAAAAACTTAACCATAAGTGGGACTTTGATATACTTGGAACCAATGTGACATTCTGATATGAATATGTATACTTATTCTTATCAGACAGAACAAAAAAGGAGACGAAAATGCGGGTCAGCGAAAGAGGGCAGGTAACAATACCTAAAAAAATTCGGGACCAGTTCGGCCTGGGGACAAACACAGAGGTTGAATTTGTGGTGCAAGACGGCCGCCTGGAACTGGTGCCGGGCAAAAAGAGCAGGCGGAAAAAAATCGATACCATTTACGGCAAAAAGCATTTCAATAAAACTACAGATGAACTGATGAGACTGCTGCGCACATGAATCAGTGGCTTGCAGACACCAATGTGATCCTTGACGTTCTTGGCGCAGACAAACAATTCGGCCCGGCTTCCCGGCAGGCCCTTTCCGATTGCGCCGAAAACGGAATCCTGGTGATCAATCCGGTCATCTTCGCGGAGGTTGGCGCTTGCATAGACAGCCTTGAAGAACTTGACACGCTTCTGCCCCAGGAGCTGTTCCGCAGGGACCCGCTGCCCTGGGAAGCAGCCTTTCTTGCAGGCAGAGCATTTGCCGGCTATAAAAAAGCCTGCGGGAAAAAGAAAAGAATGCTGGCTGATTTTTTAATCGGAGCACATGCCGCAGTCCAGGGATTCGGCCTGATCACCCGCGACAGCGGCATTAAAAAACATTTCAAGATCCATGTGCTAAATCCGGCATTCGTATACTGAACCAGCCAGCTTGACGCAAAGAAGGCACATTATACACGGCCTGTCTCTTTTCAACCCGGTAAATGCTTCCCCTGTGCAAAAATAAGGTGCCTGTCAAGGGCAAAGGGACGCCCTTTATATAAAGGGCATCCCCTTCTATGGCCTGGCCAATATTCTGAACGATCTCGTGCCGGTAAATGTGGTGCTCAACGGCGATAAAAAATTGAATCTGATGCCGAATTCTTCAAAAAAACAGAAATCCCGTCTCCACAAGGCAGGGATACACTTCCGTCCACACGAAAATCAAAAGAATCCCCCCGGAGCAATGTAAACGAAATCTGGTTCAGGACTGTAAACATAATTTTTCCTCCCTAAGCGAATCGGCCGCGGTCTTTGCCGACGGCATAAACCGGCCACGGCGGGCTTAAGATATTACGAAGCGGATTACACTGAAATGCCCCGGACATAATTTCTGGTTATGCTGGAAAATCCAGTTTTTTTGATCAACCGCCTGAAACGACCAAAATTACCAAAAAATAATCTTGGGATAATCGTTGCGTAATTTTGATTTCGTAGGATTGGTATGAATTAAAAGGAGACATCGAAACCCATGCAAATTCCAACAAAATTAACCATCAATACCGTCATTCCCCTGATGGCGGTATTGATGATCGGCTTCACGGGCATCGGCGGACACGACCTTTGGACTCCGGATGAGCCCCGGGTGGCGGCCATTTCCCTTGAAATGGCGGAAACCGGTGATTTTATCGTCCCCCGGCTGGCCGGAGCGCCGTTCGTGGAAAAACCGCCCCTGTATTTCGCCGCCGCGGCCCTGATGCTGAAAATATTCGGGCCGCTTTTCGGCGCGACCGCCGCCATCCGCCTGACAACGGTGATGTTCGGCTTCGGCGTCTTGCTGATGACCTTTCTGATCGCCCGCCGGCTGGCGGACAAGCGGACGGCCATCCTGGCGGTCGGGATCCTGGCCACCATGCAGGGGTTTGTCCAAAATTTCCATTGGATCCGCGTGGATGCGGCCCTGGCGTTTTTCGTGGCCGCCGCCGCATGGTGTTTTGTGGAGATTTATTTCGGGCATCGTCGGAAACTGATGCCGGCGGCCGGTTTTTTCGTGGCCGGCGCGTTTTTATCCAAGGGACTGATCGGCCCCGTCCTGGCGGCCACGCCCTGGGCCGGATCGCTGGGCATGCGGATATGGACCGGGAAACTCAAGGAGTTTATCCTCCGCCACATGGGAATGCTGGTGGTTTTCCTTATGGTCTCGGGGATATGGATCATTTTGCTGTATGTAAACGGCGGCCCCGACATTTTCCGGGAATGGTTCTGGGTCAACCACGTGGAAAGATTCACGGGCCAGTCGGACCTGGGGCATGAAAAGCCGGGCGCTCCTTTATATTATATCGTTCAAATCATCATGGACGGCATCCCGTGGACGCCCATCTTCATTTACTGGATTGTCTCGACAATCAGCAGGGGCATTAAAAACCGGACCATCTCCCGGGAGGATATTTTTCTCTGCGTCTGGGGCCTGGGCTCCATCGCCGTATTGACCCTTCCGGTCACCAAACGCGGCCTGTATCTGCTTCCGGCCCTGCCCGCTTTCGCCGTCATGGCGGCTGTTGGCCTGAAGGACGTTATCCCCAGGTGGGTGGAGTGGTATTCCGGTTTCTGGACGGTTATCTGTCTGGCGCTGATGGCCCTGATCGGCTGCCTGCCCTTGACGGCAACCCTCCTGCCGGCCGCGATACCGAACGATGTCCGGCAAGTCCTGATTGATTTCAGTCCTTATCATGCCATGGCATTCGCCTGGCTGGCGGCTTGCATGATCCTGATCTTCCGTTACCGTCGGGCCGTTTCAACGGAATATTTCATGATCTTGATGACGACCGCCCTGTTTGTGAACCTTCTGGGGTTACCGCTGAAGGCCATTGATCAGGAAAAAAGCATGGGCGCGGATATCCGCTCATTTGTAAACCAAATCCCCGAATCCCAAAGGGGGCGGGTCGCGGGAACGGATTTCACGGAAACCATGCGGGGCGTTTTTTATTACTACAAGGGGTGGAAGGTGCCCCAGATAAATGATGGGGAGCGGATATTCAATATTCTGACGGGAAAGGATGAAGACTATGACAGCATGATCGTCCAGGACCCCGAAGACCCTTCGGTATCATCGTTATATCCCGTCAAGGGGGAAATGGCCACGGGCACCCATGACGAGCACCGGTTTTTCTGGCTCGGCCCGATAAAATGAATAAAAACCCTGAAAAATAGAACAGGCGGGAACTCATGCGAAAAACATTTTTACCGTTTTCACGCCCGTCCATCGGCGAAGACGGAATTGCCGCCGTATCCGAGGTATTGCGGTCCGGGTGGATCACCACCGGGCCGAAAAATGCCGAATTCGAAAAAAAATTCGGCGAATACACGGGAAGCCCGCATGCCGTCGCCCTGGCGTCGGCCACCGGAGGCATGCACCTGATCTTGAAAGCATTAAGCATCAAACCGGGGGATGAGGTCATTACTCCATCCATGACATGGGTTTCCACCGTCAACCTCATTGTTCTGGCCGGCGCCATCCCCGTATTCGCCGATATCGACCGGGATACCCTGATGATCACCCCGGAGACGGTTGCTCCCTGCCTGAGCAGCCGGACCCGGCTGGTCATCCCGGTACATTTCGCCGGAGCTCCCGCCGATCTCGACCCTCTGCGAAAGCAGGCCGTCGAAAACAATGCTCTTCTGATCGAAGACGCCGCCCACGCCGTGGGCGCCATGTATAAGGGCAAAAAGATCGGCGGCCGGGGAACGGCCATTTTCTCCTTTCATCCCATCAAAAATATGACCACCGGAGAAGGCGGCATGATCTGTACGGACAATCCGGCCCTGCTGGCGCGGATCAAACAATTAAAGTTCCATGGACTGGGAGTGGACGCCTATGACCGGGACACCCACGGACGGTCGCCCCAGGCGGAAGTTCTGGAACCCGGCTATAAATACAACCTGACAGACATCTCCGCGGCGCTCGGCATCAGCCAACTCGCAAAAATCGATGCGTTTAACGAGCGCCGTCGCCAGCTTGCCATGCAATACAGGGAACTCCTGCGTGAAGTCGACGAGATAACGCCCCTTGCGGACCCGAGCTATGACTGCAAACATGCATGGCACCTGTTTATTGTCCGGCTGGATATCCAAAAAACCGGCATGAGCCGTGATGCATTCATGAATGCCTTAAAACTTAAAAATATCGGCACCGGACTGCATTTCCGGGCCGTTCATATGCAACGATTTTATCGCAATACCATGAAAATTTCCAATGACAGGCTACCCAACACCGAATGGAACTCCGACCGGATCTGCTCCCTGCCGCTGTTTCCGGACATGACGCCGGAAGACGTGCAGGATGTGGTGGACGCCGTCAAAGACGTTCTGGCGGCATCCAAAGGATAAAAAATGAAACCCATGTTAAATCAAGATTGTCTGATATCCCTGGTCATTCCGGTTTTTAATGAAGAGGCGAACCTGGATCAGCTCATCGAGCGCTGCCTTTCGGTCTGCCGCGGTCTGGGGAATCCCTTTGAAATCATCCTGGTGGATGACGGAAGCCAGGATCAATCCGCCAAACTCATTGAATACGCGGCCCTGGCGAATCCGGAATTAAAGGGAGTCTTCCTGAACCGGAACTATGGACAACACGCCGCAGTGACCGCTGGTTTTGAAACGTCAAAAGGGGAAATCATCATCACCCTGGATGCCGATCTGCAAAATCCGCCGGAAGAAATCCCCCGGCTGATTCAAGCCATCCACCAGGGGTATGACGTCGTGGGCAGCGTCCGGCAGAACCGGAAAGACTCTTTTTTCAGAAAATTTTCATCCGCCCTGGTGAACTGGTTCGTGCAAAAGACCACCGGGGTCATGATGCACGATTACGGGTGCATGCTGCGGGCCTACCGCCGGAATATCGTTGACGCGGTCTTGAGTTGTCCGGAACGAAGTACCTTTATCCCGATTCTGGCCAATAATTTCGCCCGGAATGTTACGGAAATCCCCGTCAGCCACGATGAACGCAAAAACGGCCATACCAAATACAGCCTGTACAAACTGATTTCCCTTCAATTCGATCTGTTGACCTGCATGACCACATTTCCCCTCCGGCTTTTAAGCATTCTCGGGGCACTGGCCTTTCTTGCCGGCACCGGCTTCGGCGTGTTTCTCATCGTCATGCGCCTGATCTTCGGCGCATCCTGGGCCGCCGAAGGCGTGTTCACCCTGTTTGCCGTCATGTTCACCTTCACGGGCGCGCAGTTTCTGGTTTTCGGTCTCCTGGGAGAATACATCGGCCGCATTTACCATGACGTCCAGGCCCGGCCGAAATACTACATTCAAAAAATCGTCGGCCCGACCGATTAAGGAAAATCCAATGAAATCCATGACAACCATTTCCGGGATTCAAACACTTCCCGTTCCCGTTGAAACCCCCCGCCCTCTTGCATGGGACGCCGCGAAAATTTCTTTTGCCTGCATTCTTGGCGCAGCGGTCCTGATCCTGACTGGAAACCTCGGCGTCATCCCGCTGTGGGGCGCGGAAGGGCGATGGGCCTTGATCAGCCGGCATATGTTTGATACCGGAGAACTGTTCAGGCCCCTTCTCGGGAATTCCGTTTACTGGGATAAGCCCCTGTTGTCCTATTGGGCGGTCCTCCCCTTTGCCGCCCTCAGCGGCGGCGTCAGTGAAACCGTGATCCGGCTGCCGTCGGTCCTGGCGGCGATTCTTTTGCTTGCGCTGACCGTTGACCTGGCCCGCAAATGGTTCGACGCCCAAACCGCTTTGTGCTCCATGATGATCCTCTCCACCAGCTACGGCTTCATTTTCTGGGCACGCAACGCCCAGGTGGAGATGTTCAATGCTTTCTTCATCCTGCTCGCCATCTGGTATTTTCTAAAACGCAAAGAAGATCCCAGCCCCCGCTGGATGTATCTATTGGGCGGCATCATGGCGGTGGGCGCGGGATTCAAAGGGCTTCCTGCTTACGGGGTCCCGATATTCACCATTGGTCTCCTGCTGCTCTTCAAGCAAAACCGGCCTTCCGCCATGACTTGGCCGCACATCATCGGTTCGCTGGCCTTATCCATGGCCCTTTATATCGGCTTTCAACTGGTCGTCTGTTATTTCGCCGGCACATGGGCGCCCCTGGAACTGGTCTGGAAGGAAAACGTGATCCGGTTTTTCAAGCCCTTTGACCATAAAGAGCCCATCTGGACCTATTTCATCCGGATTTTTGATCTGGCCGCGCCATGGTCCCTGCTTTTACCCGCGGCCCTGGTTTATCTGCGGCCGAAACTCCGCATACGGGCCTCCGGTGCCGCCGAACTCCTGGTGATTTTCGGCGCCGTATTTCTCTTTTTCACCTTGTCCGGGTCCCGGCGGTCTTATTACCTGTTGCCCATCCTGCCCTTTGCGTCCATCCTGGCCGGACGATTCATGGTTGATTTTTTCAACAACCGCATGCCGCGGTCGTTTTCCCTTTATGTCAAGGCCTTCGGCGTCCTGTTGTCCATCATCCTGATCGCGCCGATGGGAATTCTCTTAACGGCTCCCAGGCTATTGCCGGGTCATCTGGCGGCCGTCAGAGACGTGATATGGTGGATTGCGCTCATCCTGGCGATAATCCCCGCAATCCTTTCGTTCGGCATTTTTTCCAGAAGCGGCCGGGTCGTGGGAGCCGCCGTCATGGCGGCATGGTGCATTTACATCTTCGCGGCGGTCCCGCTTTACGACCAGGTTCCCAATATCCGAAATAAAGTGGCCGATATTAAATCTTCCGGCAGGCCCGTTGCGTTTTATCCCGTCTCTTCCGACCGGATCTGGTTTTACCTGGATCACCCCTGCCAGGTGTTTGCGGAAGAAAAAACCGCCTTTGACTGGGCGGTGAAACACAATGGATTGGTGTTTGTCCGGCGCGACCATGAAGACGGATTATCCAAAGACAACTGGACCGCCGTGGAAAACCTGAGGAAATACCGGGCCATGGTCCCGTGTATCCCGGAGGGAGGTTGTTCTCAAGGTTTGATGAACCCGGCCGCCGGCAGGAAATCTTGATATGCGTCCCGGATGGCCCCAAACAATCGGTTTGCGTGACAAATTGCGTAAAAATTTTTTCAAGGAAAACGTCTGGCTGAGGTTGGCCGGTTTTCTGCTGTTTTTTTTTCTTGCCTACACCTGGGCGGCGCCTTTTCGCGATCTTTACGGAATGGAAATCCGGAACGCGCTTGCGGCGCGGGAAATGCTGGAAAACGGGCTGACCATCATTCCAAAGGTATTTGGAGAGTATTACCCCGATTACCTGCCCCTCTATTTCTGGCTGGAAACAGTATTTTCCCTCCCCGCGGGCGCCGTCAGCACCTTAAGCGCGATAATGCCCAGCGCCCTTTCGGCCGTCGGGCTTCTGGCATTGACCTTCTGCTTGGGACGCCGGATCACTCCCCGCGCCGGCTGGCTGTCCGCCCTCATTCTGGCGACGATTCCGTCGTTTTGGTGCTATGCCGGCGGCGCCACCATCGACATGCTTCTCGCGTTTTGCGTGACAGGCGGAATTCTCTGTTTCTATTTCGGAGACGAGGAAGACAACCCCAAAATAAAAAGAATTTATTTTCTCGGGGGATGTGTTGCCCTGGCAGGGGCCTTTATGGTGAAAGGCCCCATCGGAATCGTTCTGCCGGCAATCTCCTGGGGAGGGTATCTTCTTTTAAACAAACGGTTGAGCGATTTTATAAAATTTTCCTTATGGATCATGCTTGTCGGCGTGTTCTGCATTGGTTTGGAATTTCTGTTTGCATACCTCGCGGGTGGCCGGCAATTGGTTTCCGAGATGATCAAAATGCAGGTGACCGGCCGGCTGCGGCAGGCGAACAAGCCTTTTTATTATTATTTTTTCTGCATTTTGGGGATTTGCAACCTGTGGTTGTTTCTGATCCTTGCAAGCCGTCTTGTTTCCGGTCGCCTAAAAGAGAAGAAGCTTTCTTTTTTCAAACCACTGGCCGCCGATTCCGTCACCCGCCTGGCGGTGACATGGGTTCTGGGGATTTTGACGGTTTTTTCTCTCGCCGCCACCAAACATTCCCGATACCTTCTGCCCTTATACCCGGCGGCCGCCATCCTCCTGGGGGGCTGGGTGGAACATTTCCTCGTTGAGAACAATCCGTTTCGCGCAAACCGCCTTCAAACTTCCGCGATCTTCCTGTCCGCCGTGATTTTGTCGGCCAGTATGGTTTTTTACTTTCTGTTTAACCAATATATATTTATTTCCTTAGGCCATATCATAATCTGGCTGGCCTTGGGCGTCGCCGGCATCATCCTGATTCTGAAATGGATTCACCCAAAGCATAAACTGGCCGGTTCGGTCTTGCTGTTAATGGCCATCGGAATTTCCGGCGCAAACCTCCTGGCGACCCCGGCCCTTTCCCGCCGCGCATCCGCCCGCGAATTTGTCACGGCCGCGGAATCGCAGGCCTCCCTGCTCCCGGTGATGATTCATGGGTTGGGGCGTGATGGAGATGCCCTGAAATATTTATTCTACAGCAATCGAAACCCAGAGGAGATTCGTTTTGTCGACCGTTTGGAAGAATTAAATACGCTGCCCGCGCCATGCCTTCTGATTACGGACATGGATAACCTTCCTTTATTGGAAGACCGGAATATCCATAAGATTGTGGAGGGGAATGCCCGCTCAACAAAGCTTTACGCCTATCGGGTGAATTTAAAAGAGGGCTTCAAGTCCTGACAAATTAGCAAGGAGAAATTTATGAAAGCAATTGTTTTAGCCTACCATAATATCGGATGCGTCGGCATCCGGTCGCTGCTGGCCCATGGGTATGAAATCCAGGCTGTTTTCACCCACGAAGATGATCCCCATGAAAATGTCTGGTTCGAATCCACGGCCGAACTGGCGGCGGCCAACAATATCCCGGTATATGCGCCGGAAAATATCAACCATCCCCTTTGGGTGGAAAAAATCCGGGAACTGCAACCGGACATCCTGTTTTCTTTTTATTACCGGGACTTGGTGGGCAAGGAAATTCTTGAAATCCCCCCGGCGGGCTGCCTCAACCTGCACGGATCGCTGCTGCCCCGGTATCGGGGCCGGTGCCCGGTCAATTGGGTGTTGGTAAACGGAGAAAAGGAAACCGGGGTCACCCTGCATTACATGACACCCCGGCCCGATGACGGCGACATTGCCGGACAGATAAAAATCGCCATTGACCATGCGGACACGGCCCTGACCCTGCATAAAAAACTGGCTCAGGCCGCAGGAGAGCTGCTGGTCGATCTCCTGCCCAAAATCCGGGAAAATAAGATTGAACGCATCCCCCAGGATGAAGCGGCGGCAACCTATTTCGGCGGGCGGGGCCCCCGGGACGGGATGATCGAATGGGCCAAGGACGCCGAAAGCGTGCGCAACCTGGTGCGGGCCGTGACCCGGCCTTATCCCGGCGCTTTTTCCTGGATCGGCGACCGCAAATGCCTGTTCTGGCAAGTCAAAACCGTGGAAAAGCCGAAAGACGTACCTTCCGGCGCGGTGATATCGACGGATCCCTTCATCATCGCCTGCGGCAAAGGGGCCGTGCACGTGGAATTCGCCCAGCCGGAAAACGGCCTTTACATGACCGGCGGCCAACTGACCCAAGAACTCAATCTCGTCGCCGGCATGCGGTTCAATGGACCGACGGAAGCCCTCCGCGAACAACGGCGGAAAAAGCATGTCCTCATCCTCGGGGTGAACGGCTTCATCGGCAACCACCTTAGCGAACGCTTGCTGGAGAGCGGCCGTTACAAAGTTCATGGCATGGATCTGTGCGCCGGCAGCATCCGCCACCTGCTGGGGCATCCGGATTTTCATTTTACGGAAGGAGACATCGCCATCATGCGGGAATGGATCGAATATCATGTCCGCAAATGCGATATCATCCTGCCCTTGGTGGCCATTGCCACGCCCATCGAATACGTGCGAAATCCCCTGCGGGTCTTTGAATTGGATTTCGAGGAAAACCTGCGGATCGTGCGCTATTGCGTCAAATACGGGAAGCGCCTGATTTTTCCTTCCACCTCGGAGGTCTACGGCATGTGCGCGGATGAAGAATTTGATGAAAACCGCTCCAATCTCGTGCTGGGCCCCATCCAAAAGCAGCGCTGGATTTATTCCTGCAGCAAGCAAATGCTGGACCGGGTCATCTGGGCTTACGGCGCCAGCCAGGGATTGGCGTTTACGCTGTTTCGTCCGTTTAACTGGGTCGGGCCGAAATTGGATTCCCTACAGTCCGCCCGCGTCGGAAGCTCCCGGGTCATCACCCAGTTCATTTTGAACCTGGTGGAAGGCACCCCGATTCGTCTGGTTGACGGCGGCCGGCAAAAACGCTGTTTCACGGACGTCAAGGACGGTATCGACTGCCTGTTCAGAATCATCGAAAACACGGATAACCGCTGCAACGGCAGAATTTTCAATATCGGAAATCCGAAAAACGAATTCAGCATGCGGCAACTGGCGGAGATCCTGAGGGAAAAGTTTAAATCCCACCCACTTCGCGACCTTTTCCCGCCGGATGGGGGGATCAAAGACATCACGGCCCGGGCCTTTTACGGTTCCGGCTACCAGGACGTCCAGCACCGGCGGCCATCCACCCGTCAGGCAAAAAGCATACTGGGATGGGAGCCGAAAGTGCCGTTTGAGCAGTCCATCCATGAAACTCTGGATTATTTCCTGAAGGATGTCATGGAAAACTTAAAGGAAGAGCTATGTGTCAATTAGGCCTGCGGGTAGACGTCGACACTCTCCGGGGAACCCGCGTGGGCGTTCCGAACCTGGTCGGTCTTCTCGGCCGACATGGAATCCGGGCGACCTTTTTCTTTTCAGTGGGGCCCGACAATATGGGCCGCCATCTCTGGCGGCTCCTGCGGCCCCGGTTTTTGTTCAAAATGCTCCGGACCCGGGCCGCCAGTCTCTATGGCTGGGATATTCTCTTGAAGGGGACCTTCTGGCCCGGCCCGGTCATCGGAAACCATTGCGCACGGGAGATTCGCGCCACCGCCGAGGCGGGACATGAAACAGGAGTTCACGCCTGGGACCACCACCGGTGGCAAATGCGGCTGAAAAGCATGGACCGGAAGGCCATCCGCCTTGAAATCCAAAAAGCCCGCGATCTGTTGACGGAAATTACGGGAAAAAGCCCGGATAGTTTTGCCGCGCCGGGATGGCGGATAACGGATGCTGCCCTGACGGCATTGGAAGATTTTCCGTTCCGGTACCAATCGGATTGCCGCGGCCACTCGATCTTCCGGCCCGTAATAGACGGACACCGGCTTGGCCGCCTTCAGGTGCCGGCCACACTGCCGACCTATGATGAACTCATCGGCCGGCAGTGCACTCCCAGGACTTATAGTGAACACTTAATCAGTTTGATCCGGGATGACCAACTGAATATCCTCACCATCCATGCCGAAGTGGAAGGGATCGCCTGTTTGGAACTGTTTGAAGATTTTCTGAACCGGGCTTCCTCCCGGGGACTTGCCGTCAAGCCCCTGGGCGAATTTTTGTCTCCTGATATGAAAATCGCGGAATCCCGCATTCTCCAAAAGGTCATTCCCGGAAGGGATGGCTGGATCGCCTTCCAGGAGGATACCGTTAACTCTCTTCAATCGCCGGGTGAAAAATGACCGTATATCTGCCGCTGATTGTTTTTGGTGTACTGCTCAATGCTTTGGCCCAATTGGCACTCAAGCAGGGGATGCGAAACATCGGTTATTTTGACTTCCGGTTGGAAAACTGCGTCCCTGTTTTCCTTAATATCGCAGTGAATCCGTACATTTTAGCCGGGCTGGCATGCTATGTTCTCAGTGTTGCTGTCTGGCTACTGGTGCTTTCACGGGTTGAGGTCAGCTTTGCTTATCCTCTTCTCTCCATCGGATACATCGTCACCGCATCTGCCGGATGGATTTTTTTTGATGAATCCATGGGAATAATACGCTGGAGCGGTATTTTAGTAATATGTCTGGGTGTTTGGCTGATTACCCGGTCAGCGTAAAGGGCTTGAGAATGGGAAATGGAAAAGGAAGTGCCGTCGTGACAGGTGAAAAAATTTTCACGGGTTTCAATACAAACAATTTTTCCGATGACCATGTGTCTAATTTAACACGGTTTTTTTTGATTCTCTTTGTTTTGTGGGTTGGACTCAGCTCTATTGCAGGTAATACATTTTCACTGCATGACGAATCCAGGGTCGCCGGCATCGCTTGGGAAATGGCCGTGGAAAACGATTATATCGTTCCACGACTCAATGGTACGCCGTTTCTGGAATACCCCCCCCTGGGATACATTCCCATTGCGCTGTTTTTAAAACTGACCGGCATAAAATCTCCCTTTATGGCTCATCTCGCCAATGCGGCTGTGGGGATGGGCACGGTTTTTTTAATTTTTCTGCTCGGAAAAACCCTCGGCGATGAAAAAACCGGAATTTTAGCGGCCTTTTTTCTGCAGGCAACATGCGGGTTTATTTCCTTAAACGCAAGCCTCCGGGTGGACGCGTCTCTTTTATTCTGGATCACGTTAAGCCTTTATGGATTCGCGGCCGGATACGGGGCAAAGGAAAAAGCCTTTCGGTATCTTGTCTTTTTTTATCTTGGCATGGCCGGCGCTTTCCTGACCAAAGGGCTCATCGGAGCCGGTCTGCCCGCGATGATCGCGGGAATTTTTATTTTAATGAAAAAGGACTTTTCATTTATATTAAAAATGCGGCCCTGGTGGGGAGTTTTCATTTTCGCGACCCCGGTTCTGGGCTGGTTTTTTTTGCTGTATCAGGCGCAAGGACCTGAACTGGCCCATGAAGTATGGCGGCAAAGCGTGAGTCGATTTTTTTCCGCGTCGGCGGACCATGCGAATCCGCCATATTATTATCTAAGGCCCATTTTGTACCTGGCCCTGCCATGGACTTTTTTTCTGATGATCATTTTTTGGCAAAGGATTCGGCGGCGTTCGCGTTCTGAAAAACCGGAAGGCAAGCGGCCGGCAAACATGCTGTTGCCCCAAATCTGGTTCATGACGGTTTTTATTGTTCTGTCCGCGGCATCGGCCAAACGGATCGTTTATCTGGGACCGATTTATCCATCCATCGCCCTGATGACCGCCTTGTGGTGGCGGCGGATCACCACCACCGAAGGGTTTCAACGGCTGGAAACGCTTTCCCTGCGGTTTCTTTCAGGATTTGGCGGCATCCTCCTGGCCGCAAGTGTTGTTTGCGCCTTTATCGGCGGCCATTTCATCCTTGGCGCGGGTTTGATCGGCCTGGTGCTTTTGTCGGGCGCGTTTTTTGTTTTTTTCATCCAAAAATTGGTAACGCGAAAACATGCCATGGCGTTTTTTTTCTGCTGCCATGCCATATTCGTCTGCGTGCTCCATTATTCGGTCATTCTGCCGGATACTTCTTCCGAGTCCCTTCAGCCCTTTTTCACGGAAATGCAGCCGGAATGGGAAAGAAAAAACATCATACTCTATTGTCTCCCGGAAACCGCCCGGGGCGCGGCGTATTTCCATTTCAGCCGGCAGATGCCGATGGTCTGGTCGCCGGAGGACCTGAACCGGAAAATATCAACGGATCCGGACTTGCTGATCCTCACCTATGATACGGATCCGACGGAATTGAACGCCTCTCTTTATCCCCGGAAACTTAAAATTTTGCACCAGCGGAAATTGAAACGCCATCATCTCTCGCTGCTATCCGTGGTGCGTTCATAGGGCGCTTGCGGCTGAATGATAAATGGATAACCCGATATGCTGATTTCAATCGTCATCCCGGTACATAATGAAGCCGAAAATATTGGACGGCTAATTGCTGAAATCAACATGGTTTCATTAAATCTATCATATCAAATAGTTATTGTTGATGATGCAAGCAATGATCATACAGCCGCGGTTTTGTCTGATATAAAAAAGGATATGCCCCACCTGAAAATTGTGCGGCACAAAGAGAAATACGGCCAAAGCTGCGCCATTGTGACAGGCGTGGAGCATGCCGAAGGCGAATTGATCGTTACCATGGACGGCGATGGCCAAAATGATCCGGCGGATATGGCGAAACTTATTTCCACGTTATTGGATCATAAAGCATGCCGAATGGTTGTGGGTCATAGAAAAAAGAGAAAAGATTCAACATGGCGGTTCATTTCATCCAAGATCGCAAATTTCGTACGAGGCTGTTTATTAAAAGATAATACGCCGGATACAGGATGTGGTTTAAAGGCTTTTTATAAGTTTGCATTTATGGATCTTCCGTTTTTTGATCACATGCACCGTTTCCTGCCCGCGCTTATCAGCATGCAGGGGGGGGAGGTGATTTCAGTGGAGGTGAATCACCGTAAAAGAATGCAAGGCCGGTCCAAGTATGGCACGTTGGACCGGCTATGGGTCGGGCTGATTGATTTGATGGGGGTGTATTGGCTATGCCTGCGAACAAGGAAGCTCTCGGACCGGAAAATGACAGATGACTGAAAAACATACTATTTGGCTGATCGTGGGGTTTACCGGCCAGTTGGTTTTTACGATGCGTTTCGTCCTGCAATGGATTGCAACCGAGAAAGCGAAAAACAGCGTTATACCCGTAGCATTCTGGTATTTAAGCATCATCGGTTCTCTCCTGCTCCTTTCTTATGCTGTTTTCCGCGGCGATCCGGTTTTTATTTTGGGACAATTGTTCGGCGTTATTGTTTATTCCCGAAACCTTCATTTTATCGGCAGACACAAAAAAAATGAAAATACTAAATGACATCAAGCTGCCCCTGTTGATTCTGACGGCATCAGGAGCCGCCGCTGTTTGTCTGTTGCCGTTCTTCCCCGTGGATGAGACACGATATCTGGCGGTTGCTTGGGAAATGAAGCTGAATCATTCCATTGTTCCCCTTCTAAATGGCAGTCCGTATTCACACAAGCCTCCGTTTTTATTTTTATTAATCAATTTAGACTGGTTGATTTTCGGCGTAAACGAAAAAACGCTTCGTTTCATTCCCGTGCTGTTCAGTGCGCTCAATATTTTCATGACCCGTAAAATCGCCCTGGCATTGTGGAAGGATGAAAAAATCGCCGGCTATGCAACGACGATCTTGGCGTCCACGCTGATTTATTTGGTTTGGTCGATATTAATTATGTTTGATATTGTTCTTACTTTTTTTGTTTTGGTCGGAATATACGGGCTTTTATCGGCGGCAAGCGGCAATGTTAAAACCGCATTATGTCTTGTTCCCTTGTCCATCGGAGGCGGATTGCTGACAAAAGGGCCGGTTGTTTTTGCGTATATCCTTCCGATAAGCATCTTATACTTCACGTGGAAGCCGGAAAATGGATTAAAGACAAGCAGATGGTATTTAATGATGCTCGGATCTGTTTTTATAGGAGCGGCGATCGCCTTGCTCTGGGCTATTCCCGCCGCGATGAGGGGTGGCGAGGCATACAGGCAATCCATTCTGTGGGGCCAGACCGTTGGTCGTCTGGTATCTTCCTTTGCTCATCGGCATCCAGTCTGGTGGTATATACCGATGCTTTCCGGACTTCTTTTCCCTTGGATTTTAGTAAAACCGACATGGCGGGGATTTTCAATGATTCAGCATAATAAAAGTTATCGCTTTCTTGCTGTCTGGATGCTGGCAACCATAATCATCTTTTCATTGATCAGCGGCAAGCAGATCCATTATTTGATTCCGATGCTGCCCGCGGCCAGCCTGCTGATAGCAAAAAATATCGCGGGATTCGGCGCGAAAATTTCGGAAAACGCCAAATTGCATTACCCCGTGGCAATATTTTATACCATGCTGGGCGGATTGATATTGGGCGCGCCGTTTATTAAAACCAGCGGTAATCTTGGCGATATTCCCTTCGGTGTCGCGGTGATGCCGGCGGCCGCGTTTCTTTGTCTGGGAGGGATGCTTTTTTTCGCGAAACCATTATCCCTGGATACCCTGATGAAAACACTCGCGGTTTCCTCTCTGGCCGTCCTTATCGTCGCGATTGGATTTGTCGGTTCAACTAAATTTGGCAATCGGTATGACCTGAGTCATCTTGCCCGTATGTTAAACGAAAAACAGAAAGAAGGATATCATCTTGTTCATTACGGTGAATACCATGGGCAATATCAGTTCCTGGGCCGTTTAACACAACCTTTGATCGTTCTAAAAAATAAAGCAAGTGTCGATGCATATCTTAACTCCCATCAACACGTTCTTTTGATAGCCCGGGATAAACATAAAAAAATTATTAATAAAAACAATATAATATATCAACAGCGATATAGAGGCGGGAAGGTGATCGTGATGGAATTTTCGGATAAAATCCAGTTAAGCGGATGATGACCATTGCCATGGCCCGCCTTGTCAATGGACAATCAACTAGCCGCCGGTGATTTGCAGCGCCCGAAGACAGGACAAGGCAAAAAGCTACAGCGGCAGGAAAACTGAAAACGTACTGCCCGCATTTAATTTGCTTTTAACGCGGATATCACCGCCGTGGGCATCGATAATGGCCTTGACCAGAGAAAGGCCCAGGCCGGAACCTTGCTGGGACCGGCTGCTGTCGCATCGGTAGAACCGATCGAATATTTTCGGCAGATCCGCCGGGGAAATGCCCATGCCCGTATCGGAAAAATCCATGCGGACCCGACCGCCTTCCATTCTGGCCGATATGGCGACAACACCGCCGGATTCCGAATATTTAATGGCGTTTTCCAGAAGATTGGTGACCATGCGCTGAAGTTTGCGCCTATCCCCTGGAACATAGAGCTCGTCCGGGACTTCGGCTTCCAGCCGGATATTTTTACCGTCGGCCACCGGGCCGAACAGATCGCGGGCGTCCAGGATCAACCGGTTCACGGCAACGTTGTCTTTTTCCAACCGTCCCACGCCGGCCTCGATTTCCGTGATGTCCAGCATGGTGTTGATGAGGACGATGAGATTATCGCATTCCTCAATGGTGCTGGCCGCCATTTTCTCACAATCGGAAAGGGATGCGGTCCGGGTCAGGGTCATCTCGGCGGCCCCCCGGATCCGGGTCAGGGGGCTTCGGAGATCGTGGGCCACATTGTCCGTGATTTCCCTCATGCCCTTGATCAGGGCCTGAATCCGGTCCAGCATGACGTTGAAGGTATTGGCCAGACGATGGACTTCCAAGAGCTGTTTTTTCACCTGAACCCGCTTGTCATAGGCGCCCTTTGAAATTTCCGTGGCCGTGCGGGTCACCTCCTCCACCCCCTTAAGGGCCTTGCGGGCCAGAAACCATCCGATCAAAGCGGAAATCATGAAGAGCGGGAAAATCAGTTTAAAAATTAACTGTTTAAAAATACTTAGATATTCCTCATTCTGTTCAAGGGAGATTCCCACGTACAGAACCAGATCCGGACTGATGGGGCCGACCACGCTTCGCACGGGATGAGGATAATCCGCCAGATTAAGGGTTTCAAAAACCGGCTTGCCCGTTCGCCGGATCACTTCCAGGGCCGAATCCGGAATTGTGGCCTGCTGGTGGAGAAATGTCTTGCTTTTCATGGACAAAACCCGTCCGTCCAGAGACAAAAGCTGGAAAAATATATCTTCTCCCTCGGATTCAACTTCCGCCGTCATGTATTTTTCCACGTTTTCAACTCCGCCCTCCTGCAGGATGACGGAAAATTCATCAATTTCCTCAACCAGTTCCTTGTCCGTTTCCATCCGCGTGATCACGGAAATTTTATAATAGTAGATGGAGATGGCGAACAAGGAGCAGAAGGTAAAAAACACGGCGTACCAGATGGTGAGACGGAACGCCAGGGTGCCGGTGATGTCATGAATCCGTTTTGAGAACATACCCGACCCCGCGAATAGTATGGATGAGTTTGGGCTCAAAATCCCGGTCCACTTTATCCCGCAGACAGCAGATGCGCGCTTCCACCACATTGGTCTGGGGATTGAAATTATAATCCCAGACATGCTCCATGATCATGGTTTTGGACACCACCCGGCCGGCGTTGCGCATCAGGTATTCCAGAAGCGAGAACTCCAGGGGCTGAATGTCGATTCTTTGGCCGGACCGTTCGACCTTGCGGGTATGGATATCCAGCGCTAAATCCGCGACCTGGAGTTTCGATGGATTGGCGACGCCCGTGGCCCGGCGGATCAGGGCCTGGAGCCGGGCCAGGAGTTCGGAAAATGCAAAGGGCTTGGTGAGATAATCGTCCCCCCCGGTCTGAAGTCCCCGGACCCGTTCATCCACCGACCTTTTGGCGCTTAAAATCAGCACCGGGGTGTTGACGCGGTTTTCCCGCATCCGTTCAATCACCGTCAAGCCGTCCTTTTTCGGCAACATAATATCCATGACAACCGCATCATAGGGTTCGCTCAGGGCCATGTGCAGCCCGTCCTCGCCGTTTTCCGCATGATCCACGGCAAACCCCGCCTCCCGCAACCCCTGGGAGACAAAATGGGCGATTTTGTGATCATCTTCCACCAAAAGAAGGCGCATGCGTATTGTTCCTTTTTAAAGTAACCGGCCACCAGGGGCCGTGACCGGGTGCTTTTGATTGTCCGAAAAAATTCGTGTTATCATACCCCGTCTTTTTCAAGAGATCATTAATCAATTTGACACTTCCCTAAACTGAGCGATTTTGTGTTTGGCAGCGAGATTTTGGCTTTGCTACTAGCCATAGATCCAGCTGCTGGATCTGCTATACAGAAAAAACTGTCTACAAATTAGTATTTTTTTGTATAGTATAAGCTTTTTGCGTAATAGTTGTAGGCAACGGGGCGTACTTCCCCCTCGGGAAGACGATGGTTTTATTTCAACTATTTGAAATTTAAATAATAATTGGCGCGCGATTGCGCCGGTTAAACAGTTCAAATAAGCCGAGACCTTCAAAGCAGGCAGCGGTCACCTTTAAGATCATCTTGCCGCTATGCGAAACGATCTTTCCGGCGATATCAATCAACCGCCTGCGAACCGTGTTTGCATACGCCCCGACCGGGACCACTGAAACGCCAACATCTTCTTTGAAGGTCTCCATCAAAAAATGGCCCAGCAACATCGAATAATACCATGCAGCGTTCGGATTAAACCGCTTGAACGGCAGTTGCTCATGACCGAAATCTTTCAATGCCCGGTTGGCCAGTTCGTCACTGCCTCGCTCGTGATAGCAGGCAACAATACCATTGGCTTCCAGATATTGTTCCGCCCCGGATTCCTGGAGCAGGGCATCGATGGCTTGGCCCTGGCCGATATTGGTGATGATCACTGTATCAGGCCTGCACCCGGGCAGATACTTCTGTCCCCCGTGGTCATGGAGCAAGCGGCAATAAATGGCGCGTCTGAATGTATCCAGTTATCACGCTTGCTTGCAAATTCAATATATCCCCAGCATTCTTTTTTCCCGGAGTTATAGCGGTTCCATGCGCTGTCATCGGCGCAGGTGGCCACAGACACAATATCCTTATACAGCTTGCCACCACAAAGATAGCCGATTCCGAGTCGTTCACAGAGCCCGAAGATCTTTTGATCAAAAAAACCGCTGTCCATACGAATAATAATGGCAACGTCGGGACGATACGCCTTACGGATCTTGGCAACCATATGCTGAATCATTTTTTCCACTGTGGTGCCATGGTTGGAGTGTTTATCTCCGCCACGGAAAACGGCATCGACAATCAATCGTCCCCAGTTCATCTGCAAGGGCTGAAATCCCTTTTTCTTCTTATAGGTCGGCTTTACCCCGTGGCGGCACTCGGCATCGTCATTGTCCATCACCATGGTATCAATGCCCAGTTCGATCACATCGGGTTGCTTGATGTGAAGCCGCCAGATGAACAGTTTGTGCAACAGCCGGCGGAACAGAAAAATGCGTGTCCAGACAAATGCATTGAAAAAGCGTTTCATCTGGTGCGAAGAGGCCATCTTTTCAATATCGGTCTCGATGCTGCCGGCATATCCTTTATCTTTGGCCAGTTGATCAAAATAGGTCAGGTGGCGGCTGGTACCGTCGACCATGAAGCACAAAAGTTGCTTGAAAAGTTCAAACACCTCGGTGCCTTTTTTGTTTTTGCGCATAGAGCCGAAGAGTCTTTCCAAAAGTGCAAAAATTTCAATACGATGCAAGTAGGCGACAAACAAGCTCAACCCGGCTCTGCCGGTCAATCTGTCGGAAGTCGTTTCGATAGCGCTGATTTTTACTTCATTTTTTCGGTAACATTTGCTATCTGTAGACATAAGGTCCTCCACCTGATGGGTGTGTTGTGGTTGCTATTGCTTTCGTTGGTTTTAGCAAACATTATAACACATTATCCTTCGGGTGGGGGACTTTTTTTGCTTTAAATCGCTCAGTT
>Ga0182239_1000026_pt1 | contig 57618 bp, 49 predicted proteins | sample hydfrate6_PW_210_FD_132456 | JGI IMG/M metagenome (GOLD analysis project Ga0182239, IMG submission 132456) | Subsurface microbial communities from deep shales in Texas, USA - hydraulic fracturing test 6_PW_210 | ecosystem: Environmental > Aquatic > Deep subsurface > Shale gas/oil reservoir >... | reverse complement strand
CGGGTCACACCATATTTCACCGCTCTTGGACCGCCGGCGCATTCGGCCAGATTGCCGCCCAGTGTGGAAAAGTCCGCACTTGAGGGATCGGGTGGATAAAACAGGCCGTGGCCGGCCACGGCCCGCTGAAACGCTCCGGTGACCACCCCGGGCTGGACAACCCCGATGAAATTGTCGGCATCAATGCGGACAATCCGGTTAAAACGGGTCATCACCAGCACCAGGCCCTGCCTGGCGGCAAGGGCTCCGCCGCTCATGCCCGATCCCGCCCCCCTGGGAGTGACAGCAAAGCCGTGGGCCGTGGCCAGACCCAGGATTTCAGCCACTTGTCCGGGATTTTGCGGAAATGCCACGGCCTCGGGCACGTGCTCCTGACGGGTGGCATCATAGGCATAGCTCACCCGGTCTTCTTTTTGCCGGGAATAGTTATCCGGCCCCAGGATCTGGCTGAGCCGGTCATGGACTTTGGGAGAAATGGGTTTAATCGCTTCCGGACTCCAGTTTTTTCTCGATGATCTGCACCTGTCGGAACAGCTCGCCCTTGAGCTTGAGTTCCTTTTCCACCGAGTTGATGGAATGGATCACCGTGGCATGCTTCCGGTTAAACTTTCTGCCAATGGACTGCAAAGGCTGGCTTGTATGTCTGCGGGCCAGGAAAATGGCCACCTGCCGGGTCCGCACCACGGATTTTTTCCTGGACCTGGAAATCATATCCTTTAGCGGAACCCCGAATTCCCGGCTCACAAGCCGGGAAATGGAATCAATGGTAATGGTTTTTTTCCGGGTGACAATATTTTTGACCACCTGCTCGGCCAAATCAAGATCGATTTGATCGCCCATCAGGCAACTGCGGGAGGCCACGCCGATCAGCCCGTTTTCCAGCTGCCGCACGTTGTCCACCAGTTCGCCGGCCATGTATTCAGCCACCTGCCCGGGCAGTTCAATACCCCGGCAGCGCGCCTTTGCCCGCAGAATCCGGAGCCGGGTTTTGAAGTCCGGGGCATCGATTGCCGTCATCATACTCTGGCCCAGCCGGGATATGAGATGATCGCTCATTCTGGGAATCTCTGAGGGGCTTGCGCAGCTGGAAAATATGAGCTTCTTGCCGGACTCATACAGGTGATCCAGCACCAGGGCCAGTTCGGTCTGCGTGCGGGTGCGGCCCGAAAGCATGTGGATTTCCTCGAGCAGCAGCACGTCACAGCCGTCCCGGTACCGTTTCTTGAAGGTGTCCAATGAATTGCTCTTAATGGCGTGCACCATTTCATTGGTAAAATCCTCAGCACTCATGTAATAGACGCGCTCGCCCGGGGAAACCGACAAAATCTTGTGTCCCACGGCCTGGGACAAGTGGCTTTTGCCCATGCCCGTGCCCGACAGAAGAAACACGGCATTGACGTTTGCGCTTTTTCCGGATGCCAGCTCCATGGTGGCCTGGTAGGCCAGGTTACAATTGTGGCCCACCACAAAATGATCAAAGGTATAATCCTTGCGCAGTATCCGGCCGTTCATGGGCTGGGCGGCTATACCGGGCAGGGTCAGCTGCCGGCCCCGGGTTCTTTGCCCGGCGGCGGGATTGCCGTTTTGCGCCCGGTCATTGTTGTGGGCCTGGTTCTGGTTTGCGCTGTTTACCTGCAGGGAGAATGTCAGCGGCCGGCCGTTTTTGCGGTTGAGCTCATGGTTGATCAGATCCGTGTAATTGGCCATGATTCTTTTTTTGATGAAAAAATTGGGGCATGCCAGAATCATGGTGTCGCTTTGTGCCTCGACAAACTCAATGGGCTCAATCCAGAGGCGATACAGGCTCGGAGAAATCTGGTCCTTGATAGCGGTTTTAACATTGTTCCACACGGTCTTCATGAGCCATTCTCCATTAAAATACAAACAGGATGAACAAAAATATACAGTCACAATCAGCAATGGATATGATATGCTTATGCAAAAGCCGAAAATATCAGAACCGTATCTTTATGGTAAATCAATACGACTGGAAGGTATCCAAACGGCCTTAAATCGCCGGGAAATATTGAATTGACGGGATCTGGCTCCCATCGAATGCCCCTGGTTATAATACAGGGCCCGAAAGCGATCAAGTCCGATGAGACTCGGTTTTCCCCCTTTTCGTCTCAGGCCCTGATGTGTTATGAACAATTCTATATATAGCGGAATCTTCTGCCAATCAGTGGATTGCCGGGCCATTGCTGAATTCTGAAATGGAAAAATTTTGTCGCAATTCTGTAACATTTACCCGCCTCTTTTTTTAAAGACCGGGACAACCGGCCCGGGGCGGGGCATTGAGCGATCTTTTATTTTCGTCAATTTTTGTAAAATTTCAGGGCCAAACGATATTGTCTTGCAGGATGGGATCTTATAATTATAAATAATCATTTCAGATAATTAAACTTGATTGACACCAAAAACACCAGTTTTTTTCACCTTTTGGACAAAAACCGGCAAATCCGCCCGCAGTAAAGGAAAACAAAATGAGCGCCGTTATTACAGGTCTCAAACACCTGGCCCATTGCCCGCTTTCGGACCTGGCGGAAAAACGCCTGGGACTGCTTTGCAACCCGGCCTCAGTGGACGACCGTTTCCGTCATGCCCGCCACGTGATTTCCCGGGTTTTTCCGGGCCGGCTCAAGGCCCTGTTTTCCCCCCAGCACGGTTTTTTTGCGGAAAAGCAGGACAATATGGTGGAATCGGCGGATTTTTTCGACAAGGAACTCCAAATCCCGGTATTCAGCCTCTACGGGGCCACCCGCATTCCCACTGCCGAAATGATGGACGGCATTGACGTTCTGATCGTGGACCTCCAGGACGCCGGAACCCGGGTCTACACCTTTTTCACCACCCTTTCCTATTGCATGGAGGAGGCCGCAAGACAGCAAAAGGCGGTGGTGATCCTGGACCGGCCCAATCCCGTGGGCGGGCTGCAGGTGGAAGGAAACTGCCTTAACCCCTGTTACGCCTCATTTGTGGGGCGCTATCCCATCCCCATGCGCCACGGCCTGACCATCGGGGAATACGCCCGGCTGATTAACGCGGAATTTCACATTGGATGCGATTTGAGCGTAATTGCCATGAAAGGGTGGAAACGGCACATGTACTATACAGACACCGGTCTTGCCTGGATACCCCCGTCGCCCAACCTGCCCACGCCGGCATCGGCAATGGTATATCCCGGCCAGGTCCTGTGGGAAGGGACCAATGTGTCCGAGGGCCGCGGCACGACCCAGCCGTTTGAACTCTTTGGCGCGCCATGGATGGATACCAATGTCCTGGAAAAGGCCCTGGGAGAAACGCCCATTGCCGGCGCAGTGCTCCGGCCTGCGATGTTTGAGCCCACCTCGGGAAAATGGGCCGGAAGATCCTGCCATGGATTTCAGATCCATGTCACTGACCGGGAGAAATACCTGCCCTACCAGACCAGCCTGGCCCTGGTGGGTGCGGTCCGGAAACTTTTTGGCAATGAATTTGCCTGGAAAATGCCGCCTTATGAATATGAGTGGGAAAAACTGCCATTTGACCTGATCACCGGTGATGCACAAATCCGTGTTCAACTGGAAGCCGGTGCAGATGCCGCTGAAATGGCAAGACACTGGCAGGCGCAGACAGAAGCCTACCAGCAGCAGATACGGCCGTATCTGCTCTATGAATAGGGAAAAACAAAAAACCGCACCATACCCGAACAGGAAATATCATGCCAAAAAATGCCGTACCCGGCTGGCGGCGCATGCGCTTTAAAAAAAACAAGGTCTGGGTGGAAACCGACGACCAGGGCCGGCCCGCCATTGAAAACAAGCGGGTCCGAATCAAATACCAGCTTGACCAGCCCCACGAATACCGGGTCAATCCCGATCATCTGTCAGAACTGGAAAACGCGCCGCAGCAGACCAAATCCGGCAAAAAGCGCACAAAACCAAAACCAGCAAACCTTGATGAACAACAAGAAACCACCGCCCACCCTGAAAATGCCGTTGTCATCTATACCGACGGGGCATCGTCGGGCAATCCGGGACCGGCGGGAATCGGTGCGGTGCTTCGCTATAAGGGGAAAAAAAGGGAAATCTCGCAATATATCGGCCACGCCACCAACAATATCGCCGAACTCGAAGCGGTGCGCACCGCACTTGCCGCACTCAAGCGCAGGGACCTGCCTGTACGGGTCCACACTGACAGCAGTTATGTGCACGGACTTTTGGTCAAAAACTGGAAGGCGCGGCAGAATCCGGAGCTGGTTGGCGCGCTGAGGGAGCTGGCAAGTCAGTTTTCAGACCTAAAGATCATCAAGGTCCGCGGGCACAGCGGGGTTGCAGACAATGAACAGGCCGATCATCTGGCCACATCAGCCATTGACAAAAAAGGTGGAGGCAATTGAGCCATATCCGAAAACAAGCCCCCGGCCGGTGGTTTAAAAAATAAAACCCCGCAAACGCCTGGCGCAGCGGGGCCTGGGACCGGAAACAGCCCTGGACAGTTACAGAAGACGGCTATTTTTCCGCTTTTAACTCTTCGAGTTGCTTTTTAAGCTCTTCATTTTCCTTGCGGTATTTTTCCGCTTCGCTTTCGCTCTGGCCAGAGCCGCCGGGCTCCACGCCCGTGTCTTTCTGCCAGGTATCTTTCAACTCGTCAAAGCCCAGATACAAAGCCAGGCAACCGCCGAGGAGCAGCATCACCGGAATGGCACCCGCCAGAAGCTGCAGAAATGCATCAAACCAGATTGCCAGACCGATTACGCCGATTACAGCTGCGACTGCACCGCCAATTAAAGTTTTCATAACGCCACGTCCTCCTTTGTTTAATATTTATGATCGGATCACAATATTGATTGTTTCGATCAGGTGGGACCCACCTCCCGTGCTTTTGATAATAACAAATTTTCATCTAACACAGGCGGATTTGTAAAGCAAGCAAAAACCCTGGGGGCGGATGCCACATCCCTGGGCCGCCCGGAGCACTGATATCCGCACCAAAGGCACGGACAGTTTGCCGCTTGAAAAGCCTTGGCCAACTTGGTATGGTTCCATAAAAACTCTTTACCAAAAAGGCGGCAGCCATGGCTTATAATCGACACCCGCTGCAGGGAAAAACAGCAGCTGACAAAACCCCGCAAGATGACATGAATCCCGCGGACAGCGACATAGCCCCGTTTTTCTGCTATCTGCCGGCCTGCAGAGGATTGCTGGCGCGGCTGATCAGCATCCTTTTGTTTAACCGCCCGAAAATCGATGCCCAGCTCCAGCAGACGGTCCGGGAACTCAGCCATTCAGGCATTGTCGTGTATGTTAGCAAGTACCGCAGCAAATTTGAGTACTTTTTTTACCACTGCAGGTACCGCAAGGAAGGTCTGCCCTATCCTGTTCTTGGTTTTGATTATTCCACCTACTTCTGGCAGCCTTTGAAACGGGTCTTTGACGGCTTTGTTTTTAACGTCAGCCATTTGTTGAAGTATTTTTCCTGGCCGGATCCTTACCAGCAGCACTTTTACCGCAACCGTCTTTTGGCCGGGGATGCGGCAATGGTTTCGCTGATCGAGGAAAAGCAGAGTTACCGCCAGCTTGCCAAATCCGGCACCGACCCCATGGACTACCTCATCGAGATCCAAAAAACCATAGATACGCCAATTTACCTGGTTCCCCAGCTCATTCTCTATGACCGGGACCCGCAGACCACCTGGCTGACGCTCACGGATGTTATTTTCGGCACCCGGGAAAAACCCGGTCGGCTGCGCAGGCTCTGGATGATGCTCAAGCGGCCCGGCAAGATCTGGATTGAGGGGGCTGAAATTGTCAATCTCAAAGATTTTCTCCAGACCCGGGAAGCCACCAGTCTCAATCAGAAAAGCCAGGCCATTTATTTGCGCCGGTTTCTCATCGACCGAATCAACCGGCACCGGCAGTCCATTACCGGACCGGTTCTCAAGACCCGCACGGAAATTATGCAGGGGGTGCTGACCCATCCGGAAACCCAGCGCATCATTTCCGAATATGCGGCCGAACACAAGGTCCCCATTTACAAGGCCCAGAAGGAAGCGGCGGATTTTCTCGATGAAATTGCCGCCAACTACAACCTCAAGATTATCAAGATCTTTGATATCTGCCTGCGCTGGATTTTCCGGGCCATGTTCGACGGCATGGTGGTGGACCAGCAAGGCCTGGACCGGATCCGGCAGGCCTCCAAGACCGGGCCCCTGGTGCTGGTGCCCTGCCACAAAAGCCATCTGGATTATCTGATCCTTTCTTTTGTGTTTTTTCACAACAACCTGCCCTGCCCGCATATTGCCGCAGGCAAGAACCTTTCGTTCTGGCCCATCGGGCCGTTGTTTCGGGGCGGCGGGGCATTTTTTCTCAGGCGGACATTTAAAGGCGAGCCCCTGTATCCAAAGATCTTTTCGGCTTATATCAACAAGCTGCTCACAGAAGGCTTTCACATGGAGTTTTTCATCGAGGGCGGCCGAAGCCGCACCGGCAAACTGCTGCCGCCCAAGATCGGCTTTCTGTCCCTGCTTGTGGATGCCTACATGAAAAACAACTGGGATGACATGCTCTTTGTGCCCATCTTTATCGGATATGACCGGGTCCTGGAGGAAAAGGCCTATATCCACGAAATGGAAGGGGGCAAAAAAAGCCCGGAGAACCTGATCAATATCGTAAAGGCCAGAAAATTTCTCAAAAAGAAATACGGCAAGATTTATATCAACTTCCATGAGCCCTTTTCCTTAAAACAGCATTTCTCCCAAAGCAGCACCCCGTTTTTCAAGCTGGACCGTGAAACCCGGGGACAGAAGCTGCACTCATTCGGGGAAAAAATCATCAGCGCCATTAACAGCCAGGCCGTGATCACCCCCCATGCGGTGGTGGCCGCCACCCTGCTCAACTGCTCCCAGAAGCGCATTTATTATCGCCAGCTGCTGGAACATGCCGAAACCTACATGAAGTATCTGACCACGCGAGGGGTCAGGCTTACCGACACCCTTTACATTGACAACCAGGGGGCCTTTGACACGGTGTTAGACACTTTTATCTCAAACAAATACATTGAGCGATCCGCATCCACCAACCCGGCCGGCACACCGCCGAATCCCATTTTCAAGATCCATGAAAACAAGCGGCCCAACCTGGAATATTACAAGAACAACGGGGTGATCTTTTTTGCGCCCGCAGCCTTTACCGCTCTTTCCATTCTGGCCCTTGACGCGTTCCAGTTTACCGCAGAGGACCTGTATCCCCATTACGGGTTTTTAAAGGATTTTTTCGCCCTGGAATTTATTTTTGACCCTGAAGAGGACGTGGAAGCCTCGGTGCGCAAAAACATCAAGGCGTTTATCGACGATGCCGTACTCACCCCGCATCCGGCCCTGCCGGAGACCTATAACGTGACATCTGCGGGATTTCGCAAGCTCAATCTGTTTGCGGGATTTCTCACCGCCTATTTTGAGTCCTACTGGGTGGTGCTCAATTTCTACATGCGCTATACCCGCGGGCCGATTCTTGAACGCAGAAATTACACCAAAAAAATTCAGGCCCTGGGCAGCCGCATGTACAGGAGAAACGAAATTCTGCGAAAGGAAGCCCTGTTTAAAATCAATTACAAAAATGCAGTGGCGTTTTTTACCAGCCAGGGCTTAAACAATCCGGAAAATCCGGAAGACCAGGAAGTGCTGGACTTTTATACGCAAAAAATCCAGTTCTACCGGCGCTGCCTTCCCAATTAGGATCTGTGGTTTTTCAAATGGCGGATAACGCTTTTAATGCACTGATCCTTGCCGCAGGGCTGGGCACGCGCCTGCGCCCCCACAGCCGGAAGGTGCCCAAACCCCTGTTTGCCGTGGCCGGCCGGCCGGTTATTGACATCATCATCTCCCGGCTGATCGATGCCGGGGTGGGCACCATTGCGGTCAATGTTTTTCATCTTCCTGACCAGATTACCGGATATATCGCATCCCGCAATTACCCGGTGCCGGTGATCTGCCGCCGGGAGCCGCACCTGCTGGGCACTGGCGGTGCCATCGGCAATTTCTCAGACGTGCTGGGAAACCGGCCTTTTGTGATGATCAACAGCGACATCTTAACCGATATTGCCATTGCAGACGTGGTCTGCCAGCACAATGCCAGAGGCCCGGCAGCCACCCTGGTGATGCACGATCATCCGGAATACAACAAGGTGGCCGTGGATTTGGATGGCGGCATCGCCGCCTTTACCCCCCCGGCCGGCCGGAATCAAAGCCTTATGGCATTTACCGGCCTGCAGGTGATCGATCCGGTGATTTATGAATATATTGCCCCCAAACAGGCGGTCAGCAGCATTGACCTGTTTTCCGCCATGATCGCAGACGGCCGGAGAATCGAAGCATACCAAGTCTCGGGCCATTACTGGATGGACCTGGGCACGCCCCATTGCTTCCGGCAGGCGGTAATCGACACCATGGCCCCGGAAATATTCCAACGCCTAACAGGACAAAAGCCCCGTGCAGATGATCTTTACTGCCGGGCCCTGGCCGGGGACGGCTCGGACCGGCAGTGGCTTCGGATTGGGTTTAACAACCAAAGCCTGATCGTGGCCGACCACGGCATCAACACGGACCAGTCGGTCACGGAATTTGATGCCTTTGTGGCCATTGGCCGCCATCTTTTTGACAAGGGTGTTTGCGTGCCCGAAATCCATGCCCATGAACGGTTTTCCGGGCTGGTGTTTGTGGCTGACCTGGGAGACACCCTGCTGCAGCAAGCCGTTGAAAACGCGCCCGGCCCGGACCTTGTTGAAAGATATTACAAAAGCGTCATTGACCGGCTAATGAATATGCACAGTCTGGGCTGTGAAGGTTTTGACCCGGCATGGGCGTATCAGGGCGCGGCCTATGACCGACAGATGATCCTGGAAAAAGAAGGGCGCTACTTTGTGACGGCGTTTTTGCAAAATTACCTGGAAATGACAGAAATTGAAACAAAGGCCCTTGAATCCGAGTTCTGTGCCATGGCAGATGTGATTTCCGAATCCTGTTGTTTCGGGTTCATGCACCGGGATTTTCAGTCCAGAAACATCATGGTCACCCCAAAAGGTTTTTTTTTCATTGATTTTCAGGCCGGCCGCATGGGGCCTCTGGAATATGACCTGGCATCGCTTTTAACAGATCCCTATGTGGCCCTTGCCCCGGAGTTCCAGAACCGGCTTGGGGGTTATGCAATGCACCAATTGGGAATCAGGGCCGGCACAAGAAAAAAAACTTTTCAAAAAGGATACCGCTGCTGCGCCATATCGAGAAACCTCCAGGCCCTGGGCGCCTATGGCCGGCTGGTCCGGGAAAAGGGCAAAACCGGTTTTGCCCGCTACATGCCCGCGGCCCTGGCCAACCTGGAAAGGCTCACCGCCGAAGCCGCAGACCCGCCCCTGCCTGTTCTGGCAAAAACCGTTACCCATGCCGGCCGGCTTCTGAACAGGCGGCGGCACGAAAAATGAGTTTCCCTGGAAATCCTAAAACTGATATAATCGCCAACCAACAAAGAAATAACTTCTCGATTTTACTTAACACTTGATGGCGCTGTAAAAAGTCTGATTTCAGATGGTGCCGTAAAAAGTTCAAGATCAAGACTTGCGCAATTTCGAAGAATGCAGCGTACTTATCCGTACGTGAAATTCTGAGAAATTGCGCGTAACGCAGATATTGGACTTTTTACGGCGCCATCAACACTTAATCACTTAAAACTTAACACTGCCTGTAAAAAAGACTTTTTACAGGCTCACCAATTTTTGAAAGGAAATTTTGTATGCAGCCCATTTCCCTGATGATAAACGGCCTGCCCGGAAACGTGGCCGCCATGCTTGCGGACAAGGCCGCCAAAGACAGCCGGTTTCAGCTCATTGACGCCTCTTTGACCGGTGCTGAGATCACGGCAACCACACACACGGTAAACGGCCGAAACATCGCCCTGATCCCGCCCAAAGACCGGCAGGACGCCGTTGCCGAAATCAAACAAGCCCACAAGGACTTGATTGCCATTGATTTCACCCATCCCTCTGCGGTCAATGACAATGCCCGGTTTTACTGTGAAAACCAGCTCCCCTTTGTCATGGGCACCACCGGCGGCGACCGGCAGGAGCTGGCGGCCACGGTTGAAAACTCGGATACCTGCGCGGTGATCGCCCCGAACATGGCCAAGCAAATCGTGGGCTTCCAGGCCATGATGGCCTATGCGGCCGAAAACTTTCCCAACCTGTTTGCCGGATATGAACTGACCATCGAGGAAAGCCACCAGCAGACCAAGGCCGACACCTCGGGCACGGCCAAGGCCATGGTGGATTATTTCAACAAGCTGGGCACAGCTTTTTCCCAAAACGATATCATCCGGATCCGCGATCCCAAAGAGCAGAAAGACCGGCTGGGCGTGGCCGAACAATACTTGTCCGGCCACGGCTGGCACACCTACACCCTGGTTTCGCCGGACAAGACCGTGACCTTCCGGTTTACCCACAATGTCAACGGCCGGGACATATATGCCCAGGGAACCTTTGACGCGGTTTTGTTTCTGGCCGGAAAAATCGACCAGGGACAAAAGGGCCGGGTCTTTTCCATGATTGACGTGCTAAAGCAGGGTTAAGGGCGGCAAATGGGAAACAAGGCGCTGACGTTCCGGTTTCTTGCGACAGCTGTTGCGGCACTTTTATGGATACTGGCCGCGTCGCCGTGCCCGGCGCAAACCTTTCCGGAACCCGGGTGGCAGGACCGCCCCGACCCCGTGGCATCGCAAAAGGCCCGACAGGGCGGGGAAATCTGCATGTTCGGGGGCCAGTACCCCAAAAGCATGAACTATTACACAGACAACAATGTCTTGTCCTCTCAATTGTTTTCCCTGATGTATGACAGTCTGCTGTCCCTGCACCCCACGAACCTGGAATATGAACCCGGGCTTGCGCAAAAATGGGAAATATCGGCAGACAAAAAAACCTTTACATTTCACATGGACCCGGATGCGCGCTGGAGCGACGGACGGCCCGTGACCGCAGGCGATGTGGCCTGGACCTATGCGGCGATCATGGACCCGGCCCATATGACCGGATCTCACAAGGTCAGCCTGGAGCGGTTCAAGCCCCCTGAGATCATCGATGAGCGCACCATCCGGTTTACCGCAGAATCGGTCCACTGGAAAAATCTGCTGGCCCTGGGCGGGCTCAACATTCTTCCCGAACACGCTTTTTCAGGAAAGGATTTTAACAAGATCAACTTTTCCTTTCCCGTGGTCTCAGGTCCGTACAGGCCCGGACAAATCCGGGAAGGCACGTCTCTGGAAATGGAGAAAAGAGACAACTGGTGGCAGGCCGGTTTTGCCCGAAACCAGGGGAAATACAATTTCAACACCTTGAAATTCCGGTTTTACGCAGAGCGGCAAAACGCCTTTGAAGCCTTTAAAAATGGCAGGATTGACCTGTTTCCGGTCTACACCTCCAGGATCTGGATCCAGGAAACAACAGGGGATTCTTTTTTGCGCAACCACATCCTGAAGCAAAAGATCCACAACCACAAGCCGGTGGGCTTCCAGGGATTTGCCATGAACATGCGCAAGCCGCCCTTTGACGATGTTCGCGTACGAAAGGCCATGGCCCTTTTGCTGGATCGGAAAAAAATGAACCAGACCCTGATGTACAGCCAGTATTTTCTGCACCGCTCCTATTACGAGGATCTTTACTCCGATGCCAACCCGTGCCCGAACCCGCTGATCAAAGTCGATCAAAAGCAGGCCCGCCGGCTGCTTGACCAGGCCGGCTGGCAGGTCAACCCCGAGACCGGATGGCGGGAAAAACAGGGCCGGAAACTGACCATCCGGTTTTTATCCCGGGATGCGGCATCTGAAAAATTTCTGTCCATTTACGCCGAGGACTTAAAGGATGCGGGCATTGATCTGGTGATTGACAAAAAGGACTGGGCCGCCTGGGCCCGGGACATGGATGAATTTAATTTTCAGATGACATGGGCGGCCTGGGGCGCATCCATGTTTAAGGACCCCGAGGGGATGTGGGCATCAGAGGAGGCCGACAGGCAGGGAAGCGCCAATATCTCCGGATTTTCAGATCCAGAGGTGGACCGGCTCATCAAGACCCAGAAAACCGAATTTGACATTGAAAAACGGCACCGAATCTGCCGGCAGATCGATCAAATCGTATTTGCCGCCCACCCTTATGTCCTGCTGTGGAACATCGACTACACCCGGCTTTTGTACTGGAACAAGTTCGGCACCCCGGCCACGGTGCTGTCGAAATACGGCAATGAGATGAGCGCGCTGACCTACTGGTGGCACGACCCGGATGCCGACGCCCTGCTCAAAGAAGCGGTAAAGCGGGATTTGTCCCTGCCGCCAAAAGCGCCGGCAATCTATTTTGACGAAGTGTTTTCAGAAGATTCTTCGCCAACCAGTTCATAGACCTTTTTTAAGGCCTGTTCCAGGTTTTCGGGCCTGGAGCCGCCCGCCTGTGCCATGTCCGGCCGGCCGCCGCCGCCGCCGCCCACTTCTGCGGCCACATGCTTGATGATGTTTCCGGCATGGAAGCGGTCTGTTAAATCCTTGGTCACCACGGCGATCAAAAGCGCCTTTTGCCCCTGGACCGCGCCGAGCACCACCACGCCGGATCCGATCTTTTCCCGGAACTGGTCAGCGATGCTGCGCAGGGCCCCGGGGTTGTCTGCCTGAACGCTTTTGGCCACCACCTTGACACCGTTGACCGAACTGACCTCATCGCCCATCTGGTCAGCAGACGCGGATGCCAGCTTCAGCTTGAGCTGCTCCACCTGTTTTTCCAGGTTTTTCTGCCCGGCAAGCAAGTCCTCCACCCGGCCGGCCACGGCCTCGGGCCGGTCCTTTAACAGGCGGGCGGCCTCATTTAAGCACCGGTTGATCTCCTGGATGTGGGCAAATGCCGCCCGCCCGGTCAGGGCCTCGATGCGGCGCACACCTGAGGCTACGCTGGCCTCGGAGACGATTTTAAAAACGCCGATATCCCCGGTTCGCCCGGTATGGGTGCCCCCGCACAGCTCCTGACTGAAATTCTCAAGGGAAATCACCCGGACCCGGTCGCCGTATTTTTCCTCAAAAAGGGCCATGGCCCCGGTTTTAAAAGCCTCTTCCGCATCCATCTCCTCCACGGACACGGCCAGGTTTTCCCGGATGCGTTCATTGACGCGAATCTCGATTTCCTCAATGGTTTCGGCATCGATCCGGGAAAAATGGGTAAAATCAAAGCGCAGCCGGTCCGGGCCCACAAGCGAGCCGGCCTGGCGCACATGCTCTCCGACCACCTGGCGCAAACACTTGTGCAGGATATGGGTGGCCGTGTGATTGCGGGCCGTGTCCCGCCGGTTTTCCGGGTCCACGGCCAGGGTGGCGGTGTCGTTTTTGCGCACCTTGCCCGAAACCACCCGGCCCCGGTGGATGATCAGGCCCGTGGGGTCCTTGAAGGTATCTTCCACCCGGATTTCAAAGCCGGGCCCGGATATTGTGCCCGTATCTGCCACCTGACCGCCGGATGTGGCGTAAAAAGGCGTTTTTTCCGCCACCACCTCAATGGGGGAATCAGCCTGGGCTTCATCCACGGCTGCACCGTCGACCACCAGCAGCATGAGGGTCGACTCGCAGGTCAGCCGGTCATAGCCCACAAATTCCGGCCGCTGGTCCGTAGAGGCGGAAAAATTGCGGTAGGCCTCACTGATGGACGAAAATGCGGTCACGCTGCGTGACTGTTCCCGGCGCTGTGCCATGGCCTTGTCAAAACCGTCCATGTCCAGATCCAGGCCCTTGTCGCGCACCACGTCCCGGACAATGTCCACGGGAAAGCCAAAGGTGTCATAGAGCTTGAAAATCACCTCTCCCGGCACCACGGTGGAGCTTTCCCGCTGCATCTGCTCCATGGTTTCCGCCAGCAGTTTCAGGCCGTGATCCAGGGTTTCGAGAAACCGCACTTCCTCGTTTTTCACCACATTGGTGATAAACACCCGGTCTTCAAACAGCTCCGGATAGGCCTCCTTCATGATCTCAAAAACCGGCTCCACGGTCTTGTGCAAAAACGACTCGGTCAGACCGATATTTCTGCCGTAGCGGATGGCCCGGCGCATGATGCGCCGCAGCACGTATCCCCTGCCCTCGTTTGAGGGCAGCACCCCGTCTCCGATCAAAAACGCCGCAGCCCGGCTGTGATCGGCAATGACTTTGACCGCCACATCGGTTGTGTCATCAACTCCCATCTGACGGCCGGACAGAGATTCGATGACATCGATGATGGGGGTAAACAGGTCTGTGTCAAAATTGGTGGGCACGTCCTGGATAATGGAGGCAATGCGCTCCAGACCCATTCCCGTGTCAATGCTCGGCCTGGGAAGCGGGGTCATCTGCCCGTCTTCTGAGCGGTTGTACTGCATAAACACCAGATTCCAGATTTCCAGGTACCGGTCGCACTCGCATCCGGGCATGCAGTCTGGCGAGCCGCAGCCGGCGGCCGCGCCCCGGTCGATGAGAATCTCCGAGCAGGGACCGCAGGGGCCGGTTTCGCCCATGGACCAGAAATTGTCTTTCTCGCCCAGGCGGACAATGCGCTCCGGGTCCACGCCGATATGATCGCGCCAGATCTCAAAGGCCTCCTCGTCATCGAGATAAACCGTGACCCACAAATCCTTTGGGGCAAGACCCAGACCATCGACCAGAAGCTCCCAGGCATAGCCGATGGCCTCTTTTTTGAAATAATCGCCAAAGGAAAAATTGCCCAGCATTTCAAAAAAGGTGTGGTGCCGGGCCGTGTAGCCCACGTTTTCCAGGTCGTTGTGCTTGCCCCCGGCCCGCAGGCACTTCTGGGAAGTGGCCGCGCGGTTGTAGGCGCGCTTTTCCTCGCCGAGAAACACCCGCTTGAACTGCACCATGCCGGCATTGGTAAACAGCAGGGTGGGATCATCCCGGGGCACCAGCGAGGAACTGCGGACGATCTGGTGATTTTTTTGTGCAAAATAGTCGAAAAACTTCTTTCGGATCTCATTTCCCGTCATGAGCTTCCCCTATTTTTCCGCTGCTTCGGGTTCGCCGCCGGCGGGCTCCTGGCCGGCTTCGGCTGTGGCCTCCTGCTTTTTGCCCGGGGTCAGGCCCAGGGCCGTCTTGACCCGGTCGCGCAGGTTGGCGTGCAGGTCCGGATTTTCGTGGAAAAACTTCTTGATGTTCTCCCGGCCCTGGCCCAGACGCTGGCCGTCATGGGAATACCAGGAACCGCTTTTTTCAATGACCCCTGCCTTGACCCCCATATCCAGCAGATCGCCTGCGGCAGAGATGCCTTCGCCGTACATGACATCAAACTCAGCTTCCTTAAACGGCGGGGCCAATTTGTTTTTGACCACCTTGGCCTTGGTGCGGTTGCCCATCACCTCCTGGCCCTCCTTGATGGACCCGGTCCGGCGCACCTCGATGCGCACCGAAGAATAAAATTTCAGGGCGTTGCCGCCGGTGGTGGTCTCGGGATTGCCGAAAACCACCCCGATTTTCATCCGAATCTGGTTGATAAAGATCAGGGAGGTGTTGGTTTTGGAAATGGTGCCGGTGAGCTTGCGCAAAGCCTGGGACATGAGCCGGGCCTGAAGGCCCATGTGGGAATCGCCCATCTCCCCCTCGATTTCCGCCCGGGGCACCAAAGCGGCCACCGAATCGATGACCAGGATGTCCACGGCCCCGCTTCGCACCAGCATATCAGCGATTTCAAGGGCCTGCTCCCCGGTATCCGGCTGGGAAACCAGCAGTTCATCAGTATTGACTCCGAGCTTTTTGGCATAAGCAGTGTCCAGGGCGTGCTCGGCATCCACAAACGCGGCAATGCCGCCCTGCTGCTGGGCCTCGGCCACGGCATGCAGGGCAAGAGTGGTTTTGCCCGAGGCTTCGGGCCCGTAGATCTCGGTGACCCTTCCCCTGGGAATGCCCCCGATACCCAGGGCCAGGTCCAGGGCAATGGAACCGGTGGGGATTGCCGGAATATCAATGATGGTGTTGCTGCCCAGCTTCATGATCGATCCCTTGCCGAACTGGCGCTCGATCTGACCAATGGCTGTCTGCACCGCCTTTTCCTTGTCCATGGACTTGCTCATATCCGCCTCCTGAAGGATGTGTCATGCCCCTTGCCTGAAAACCAGGATCCCCGGCGCTTGTGCCGGTGACAATCATTTTTTGCAAGGCTGCAAAATGGATTTCGTGTGTTTGGCCAAAAATATATTAAACCATGGGGTTTGCGTCCAGCCCGTGGCCGGAAATCACCCTGTAAACCGGGCCTTTCGGGGTCAGGGTGCTTTCAAACAATTGCACGGATTGTATTTCAAAAGGGCCTGTGCAAAAATCGCCGAATTGTTCAATGGCATCTGCAACACCGGCCGGATCGGGCTTTGCCTTAAACCGGCCCAGGGTCAAGTGCCCGGTAAATTCCCGGTTCTCCCTTTCAAATTCCAGCTCCGCCATTTTCTCTTCCACGGCCTGCTGCAAGGATGCCAGATATTGGGTCTGTCCCCCGATTCCGGTCCACATGACCCTGGGCCGGCGAATACCGGGAAACACCCCAAGACCCCGGGCGTCTATACACATTTTGGAAAAACCGGAAACCGCATCTGCTATGGCGGCAGAAACCGCTTTTACGGCCGAAGCCGGCACAGGGCCCAAAAATTTCAGGGTCAGGTGAATATTTTCCGGGGCCGTGTATTTCATTTTCAGGCCGGATTTCCGGAGCCGCGCCTGCAGATCGGCCAGGGCCGCTGTCACTTCACCGGGCAGGCTCACTGCGATAAAAGCCCGCACAAAATCGCCCGTTTGGGATTGTGTCCGGTCCTGTTGGGTGTCTTTGTCACTCATGGGCATCCAGGGCCTCTTACCCGAAGCCGGCCGGCAACACGGCCAGGGCTGCGGCCAGAATCACCCGGCAGATCAGGCCTGCGGCCACGTCATCAATGACCACCCCCAGGCCGCCGTCAAACCGCCGTTCCAGCCACCCCACGGGAAAGGGCTTTATGATGTCAAAAATCCGAAACAGCACAAAACCGGAAACCGCCAGGGGCCAGGACAGGGGAAGCCCCACAAAAACAACGGCCATGCCCGCAATCTCATCAATTACAATGGCTCCGGGGTCTTTTTGCCCCATCACGGCCTCGGCCCGTCCCGCAGACCAGACAGCCGCTGCAATCACGGCCAATGTCAGCACCACGGCATAGCCGGTGTGCATCTGCGCCATGACCCAGTACAGCAAAAGGCCCGGAAGCGAGCCAAAGGTGCCCGGGGCAAAGGCAATTTTGCCGATATAGCCGCCCGTGGCCACAGCCACGGACAATTTGGAGATAAAATTCATTTGTTTCTATAATCTGCAGCCGTATGTGTCAAGGCATTGTTCATTAATGCTTTTGGTCCGCGTCATGGGCAAAACAGGCCAGAGCCGATTCATAAACCGCGCGCAAAGCAACATTGCAGGCCTCTGCCGCACGGCGGCAGGATTCATACTCAGGCGCCATGCGCCAGCCGCCTTCCGGGGTTTTGACCTGCTTGGCCGCAATATCGCCATAAGGGGTTGTGACCACAACAGTCCTGCGCTCCAGGACCCGGCGCCGGACCGGGTAATATCGCACCCCGATGGCGCTGGTCTCGCTTAAAATCCGTGACATCAGGTCCTGTTGGCGTTCGCTGTCACACAGCACCTGCAGCAGCACCCCGGGCCTGCCCTTTTTCATGTAAACCGGTATCATATAAACATCCCGGGCACCGTCTGCAAACAACCGGTCTGACACATAAGCGTAAATCTCGGGATTCATATCGTCAATGCAGGTTTCCACCATGACCATGGCATCCGCCCCGGCATCCGGGCTGCTGCCGGTGATGATGCGCAAAACATTGGCGCGCGCCTCCAAATCCCGGGAGCCTGCGCCGTAGCCGGTATTTTCCACCACCATGTCGCAAACCGGGCCGAAACCCCGGGCCAGGGTGGTAATAATGGCCGCTCCCGTTGGGGTGACCAGCTCAAAGGGAATTTGGGAGCCGTATACCGGCACCCCTTTTAACAGGGCCACGGTTGCCGGCGCCGGCACGGGCAGGGTACCGTGGCTGCAGGTGACCGTACCCGAGCCCAGGGGCAGGGGCGAGGCGAACACCTTTTCAATACCCAGGTAATCAATGCCCATGGCCGTTCCCACCATGTCCACAATGGCATCCACGCCGCCCACTTCATGAAAATGAACATGGGCCTTTTCGCATTCATGGATTTTGGCCTCGGCTTCAGCCATCCGGTCAAACATGGCCAGACTCATCTGCCTGACCGGCTCGGACAGGCGGCTTTGGGCGATCATCTGCGAGATGGCCTGGTAATCGCGCTCTGGTCCGTTTTCCGCCTCAACGCTGACAGACGTGGCCGAAATGCCGCAACGTTTCACACGCCGGTCCGTGAGCCGGAAATCATCCAACCCCAGCTGGTCTTTGATATTCTGCGCCAGCCAGTCCACGGGTACGCCCAGTTCCGCCAGGGCCCCAAGGGTCATGTCCCCGCTGATGCCTGAAAAACAATCAAAATAGGCAATCATGGACGATAATCCCCGTGAGCGTGCAGGCCAATGATCTCGGTGAGCAGTTCAACGGTGCGGGCCATGTCATCAACGGCAATGTTTTCCCTCACCGTGTGGATTTCGCGCATGCCCGTGCCGATCACCCCGGTGACAATGCCTTTTCCGAAAAAAATATTGGCATCCGCCCCGCCGCCGGTGCGCCGGCAGACCAGTTCCCTGCCCAGGCGCGCCGCGGCGGTCTTGGCCATGCGCACCACTGCATGTTCTTCCGGAATATGGGTCCTTGGAAATTCGTTTGTCAGGTCAACCGTGACCCGGGGAACGTTTTGTCCGTCCTGCTCCCGGGGCCAGGTGCGGGCCTGGGCGTCAAAGGCATCCAGAATTTTGCGGGTCACTGCGTCCAGCTTTGCCGGATCATGGCTTCTGACCTCGCCTTTGATCCGGGCGGTCTCGGGAACAATATTGGTGGCCCCTTCGCACTGAAACACCCCGATGTTGGCGGTGGTCTCCTCGTCAATGCGGCCGAGTTCCAGAGAAGCAATGGCCCGGCTGGCAAGCACGATGGCATTGATCCCCTTTTCAGGTTCAGCCCCGGCATGGGCGGCTTTTCCGTGAACCACCAGTTCAAAATGATTGGCTGTGGGCGCCCGGGTGATAATGGTTTCAGTGTCCGCAGTGTCCAGGGCATAGCCGTATTTGGCCGAAATCAGGCTAAAGTCCAGGCTCTTGGCCCCCTGCAGTCCGATTTCCTCGCATATGGTAAACACCAGTTCCAGGGGACCGTGATCCGTGTTGTTTTCATGCAGGGATAAAACGGTTTCAATGATGATGGCGAGCGCACTTTTATCATCTGCGCCCAGCACGGTTGTGCCGTCGCTGTAAAACACCCCGTCAACAAACCGGGGCTTGACCCCCCGGCCCGGCTCCACCGTGTCCATGTGGGCATTTAGCATCAGCGGGGGCACATCCCGGGTGCCGGCAATCCGCAAAATAAGGTTGCCGGTATCGCTTCCGGTGTGACGGCCCGCATCATCGATAAAGACCTCCGGGTTTAAGGGTTCGAGCATTTTTCGGATTTCACGCGAGACCCGTCCCTCTTCCCGGGAGACGGAATCGATGGATACAAGGGTTTTAAAGGTTTCTGCCAGCCGTTTTTTGTTGACCATTGCACAATCACCCCAAAGATGTTATTGACAAAAAATACACAATCACTATTGTTTTACAGATCCATGCGGAAGTGCGCAGCTCACTGGTGGGGCTCCCGGACTTCAAATCCGGTGTGGGGCGTTAAAACCGTCCCGGGTGGGTTCGATTCCCATGCACTTCCGCCATTTTAATTGTTTTCAGCAAGTTAACTTTCCAAGCCCATCTAATTTTTCCTGTTTTCTTCTTTCAGACCTATATCAGGGTTTGCCAAACTTGGCAAGCATACCCGCGCCCCCCCGGCTCCGGCCCATCCAAAGCGCAACAATTGAAAACATTACCGGTGCGCTTTTGGATGTCTATTCATGGGAAACCCGTATTGCCCGGATAAGCGGTATCCGCAGTGGTTGAAACAGGGAGGCAAAGTGCGGCCGCTGAAGCGGAATTATTGGACAAAAGACTTTCCGGTATAATGGAATCCATCGGTCATGATTATGAAGCCATGTTTTTGGCCGATCCCAAAGGTGTCATTTATTCAGACGGCAACAAAGGCGCATATCGGGATGTCTCCATTGCTGACAGGCCTTATTTCCAAAAAGCAAAGAGCGGAAAAACCCTTGTGGGCAATCCCATAAAATCAAAGGTCACGGGCGATGTCGTGGTGCCGGTGGCCAGCCCGGTCCAGAACCCGGATGGCAAATTTGCGGGTATTCTGGCATTAATTGTTAAAATTGATTTTATCGCTGAAAAAATCACTTCTGTCAAAATCGGCGAAACCGGGTATCCTTTTTTGGTGAATCAAAAAGGGCTGATTCTCGCTCATCCGGATGAAACCCTTATCCTGGAGACAAACATAACCCAACTGCCTGGCATGGAAGAAATTGCCCGGGAGGCAACAAACGGTCAAACAGGGGTGAAAAACTACATTTACAAAGGGGATAAAAAAATCGGGGGTTTTGCACCCGTGGACCTTACCGGATGGAGCGTTATAACAACCCAGACAGCTGATGATTTCATGGGAACAGCCAATTCCATCCGCAATTTCATGACAATCATGACCATTGTTTTCCTGGGCGCCACAATGCTGATTGTCATCTTTTTCGCCAACGGCATCAGCCGTCGGGTGATGAATATCGTGGACAATTTAAACAGGAGTTCCGAGCAGGTCGCTTCAGCCTCCGGCCAGGTCGCCTCCACCAGCCAGTCCCTGGCGGAAGGATCCAGTGAACAGGCCTCAAGCCTTGAAGAAACATCTTCCTCCCTTGAGGAGATGGCGGCACAGACCCGCCAAAACTCCCAGAATGCGGATCAGGCAGACAATGCTGTCAAGGAGACTTCCAAGGTTGTTGACAAAGGGGTCTCATCCATGGAGCGAATGAATGCAGCCATCAATGAAATCAAGGAGTCTTCCAACGAAACCTCAAAAATTATAAAAACCATTGATGATATTGCTTTCCAGACAAATCTTCTGGCACTTAACGCCGCAGTGGAAGCTGCGCGTGCAGGCGAAGCCGGCAAGGGTTTTGCCGTTGTTGCCGAAGAGGTCAGAAACCTTGCCCAGCGAAGCGCCGAGGCCGCCCAGAACACATCCCAGCTTATTGAAAAATCCCAGGAAAACGCCAACAATGGCGTCAACGTTGCCGAAGAGGTCGCCACGCAGCTCAATTCGATCAAGGAAAGCTCGGCCAAGGTGAATACCTTGATATCAGAAATCGCCGCCGCCTCAAAGGAGCAGACCCAGGGAATCGAACAAGTCAATGTCGCGGTTTCTGAAATGGATAAGGTTGTTCAGCAAAATGCCGCGGATTCAGAGGAATCTGCCAGTGCAGCCGAGGAACTTTCCTCTCAGGCTACAGAAATGGAAAAAATGGTTGCCGAACTGGAAGCGGTTGTGGCAGGCAGCGCTGCCGGGGCAAGCAACCGGTCAGAATATTCACGGCAATCCACGGCCAGGTTTCGCCCCAAACAACAGTCATCGCATCAGCCGGAAAAAAGGGAGCAGAAACAAACCACCAAAAAGCTTACCGGAAGACACCGGTCAAATGACGCAGATCAGGTAATCCCGTTGGACGATAATGATTTCAAAGAATTCTGATACATGAAAAAACAATAAATGCAAACAGGGCGGTCTGACAGGACCGCCCTGTGATAAAATAAACCGGAGGCACCATGAACAATCAGGCAGCAGAAAACGCCATGGACATGTCTGAACTGGCCGGGAAATACCTGACTTTTCATCTCGGGGATGAAGGGTACGGCCTGGAGATCCTGAAAGTTCAGGAAATCATTGGCATGCTGGAAATTACAAAGATCCCCCAAACCCCCAATCATGTAAAAGGTGTCATCAACCTGCGGGGCAAAGTCATACCCGTAATTGACCTGCGCCTCAAATTCGGCATGCCGGAACAGAAATTGACGTGGAAAACATGTATTATCGTGGTCCAGGTCCAAAAAAGTGACACTGCCCTCATTATCGGCATTGTCGTCGACGAAGTCTCCGAGGTCCTGAATATATCCGGAGGACAAATCGAGGCGGCACCGTCGATGGGCATGCAGGCAAACACCCATTTCATCCTCGGCATGGCCAAAACAGAATCCGCTGTCAGGATTCTTCTGGATATCGACAAGGTCTTATCCGCCGAAGAAATGAATGCCCTGACCCGTACCAGCGGATAAACAGAAATAACAGGCGGGTTGTTAAAACCACCCCGGATCAACCGGGTTCAGGAACGCAGCACATGGTAGCAGACCACGGGATCCAGCTTGTTTTTCACGTGGACCTGCCCCCGGCATTCAAACGCGAAATTCTCCGTGTTGGCCAGATAGGTCTGCTCGCCAATGATGATCTCACCGCCGGCGGCCATCTGCTCAAGCCTGGCCGCCACGTTGACGCAATCACCGATGACCGTGTAATCCATCCGGTTGGCCGATCCGATATTTCCGATAATGGCCGTTCCCGTGTTGATCCCGATGCCGAGTTCAAAATATTCCAATCCGGCAGCCATTCGACGCCGCCGCATGGCATCGGTGGCCGCCTGGATTTCAATGGCGGTGCGAATGGCATTTGCCGGCGCATTGCCACCTGTGTCCACCAGGCCGAATACGGCAATCAGCTGATCCCCCACGAACTTGTCAAGCAGGCCGTTGTTTTTAAAAATAATATCCACCATAACGCTGAAATATTCGTTTAGCATTTCCACCACCTCTTCTGCGGCCATACGCTCTGCAATGGTGGTAAATGAACGGATATCGGCAAACAGCACGGTGACATTGCGCCGCTCGGTTTCCAGAAAAACCCCCTCCTTGAGGTTAATGAGCTTGTCCACGAGGTTGTTTCCCACATACCGGCTCAGACGGTTTCGCAATTGCTCTTCACGCTTGCTGCGCTGATAGGACAGGGCCAGATCCCTGGCATAGACCATCAACTGGGTGGCCTGCTGCTGATTTTTGCGATTTAATTCCTCAACCTGGTTTTGCAGCAAATGAAAACAACCCGCAATGTCGGATAACTCCCGGTCCGCGCGCAGTTCTGCCAACTCCGCTTCTCCCCCCTGCCCGATCCGCCCGGTGGCCTGCATTAGTTCCCGGATCTGGGACGCCAGCCGGCGCAGCAAGATATAACCGGAAACCATGCTTGCCAAGGCCAGGGGCAGCACCCAGAGAAGATCCCCGGCCGGATCAGGGGACAGCCGAAATAAAAGAAAAAGCAACAGAAGAACGGGGAAGATGGCCATCAACACAGCCGCCGTCCGGATCCGGCCGACAGCACTAAGGTAATTTTTCCGATTCCGCCGCTTCATTCAGGGCATCCGTTTTCTTCAGGCGCCATGCGCTGAAAATCAAATGCCTGGTGGAAGCAAACAGCAATGCCCTGAAGTCCGGCGTCAGGTTTGGCGCCGCAAGCCTCCGGGCAGTTGATGCGCACCACGCTTGCCTGGTTTCGGATGCAGGCCCGCACGTCTTCGGCGGCATCGAGCATAATGGCCACGTCTATATCCTGGCCCACGTGGTAGCGATCCGGAAAACCGGACAAAAACAATGCTCCGCTGCCTGACACGTCCTGCAGGCGGGTGATTTCCTTAAAAGGGCGGTTGTGGGAATCTTTTCCGGAAATCCGTACCGGGAAGGTAATCTGGTAGCGATCAAAAGAGCGCTTATCAAAACTGCTGTCCGGCTCCGGCACCTGAGGGGACAACTGTTTTGGCCGGGTTCCGGGCAGAATCCGCCGGACAAGTCCCCGCAAACGCGTTTTCAGGGAGTCAAGCAACGGATCGGCTTCCTTTTTTTTAAATCTCAGGGCATCAGGTGATGCACACCCGGCGCACCTCGCTCATATCCGTGAATCCGGCAAACATCTTGGCAATGCCGTCCTGAACCAGCGTGGTCATACCCTCCTGGCTTGCCTGGTTGAAAAGCTCTTCAGCACTGGCCTGCCGCTTGATCATCCGCTTGATCTCCTTGGAGCCGTCCATGAGTTCATGGATGCCCATCCGGCCCTTGTAACCGCTGCTGCACTGATCACAGCCTTTGGGCTTGTAGATGGTCAGATCCTCGGACCAGGCAATACCGGTTTGGTCAAATGCATCCTCGCCGTAGATTTCAACAATCTCATCAAATTCCTCCCGGGTGGGATGATAAGCCTCCCGGCAGTTGGGACACAGGCGGCGCACCAGGCGCTGGGCCAGCACACAGATAAACGCATCGGAAAAATTCAGAGGATTTAACCCCATGTCCAAAAGCCGGGTCACGGTTTCCGGGGCACTATTGGTATGCAGGGTGGAAAACACAAGGTGGCCGGTCAGGGAGGCCTCCACACCAATGGAAGCGGTTTCGTAATCCCGCATTTCACCGACCATGATAACATCCGGGTCAGCCCGGAGAAACGAACGCATGATACGGGCAAAATCCAGCCCGATCTTTTTGTGCACCTCCACCTGGCGCAAGCCCTGCTGGGTAATTTCCACCGGGTCTTCAGCGGTCCAGATCTTGCGCTCGGGAGTATTGATGTGATGCAGTGCTGAATGCAGGGTTGTGGTTTTACCCGAACCTGTTGGCCCGACGCACAGAACCAGCCCATAGGGCTTGGAAATACCCCGCCGCATGACTTCAAGATTGCGCTCGGTCATGCCCATTTCGTCGATTTTCATGGCGCCGGCTGAAGCCAGAATACGCATCACCGCATCTTCCAGACCTCCGGCTGTGGGCAGGGTGGCCACACGGAGTTCAAACTGAGGAACGCCCCGCCGCCGAAATTTGATTTTTCCATCCTGGGGCATGCGACGTTCAGCAATATCGAGCCCGGCCATGATCTTGATACGGGACAACAAGGCATTGGCAAAGGTATTGGGCACTTCCAGAAAGTCCTGGCAAACCCCGTCTATGCGGAAACGGATCTTTGTGCGCCGGGTGATGGGCGATGGTTCCACGTGAACATCCGAGGCGTTTTTCCGGAATGCCGTGATCAGGGCCTGATCCACCAGCCGGACCACCTTGCCGGAGGCCTCGGTATAGCCTTCAAAATCTTCTTCATCCTCTTCATCTTCTTCTTCGAATTCGATTTCCGGCAGACTTTCAAAGGCCTCAGTAGTGGAAAGGCTTTGCTGTTCAGACTTGGCTGATTTTTTCCCAACAAAAAAATGATTGATAATGGCTTCAATGTCTTCCTTGATGCCAACAGAGAAGACAAACTTGCTGGTGTTAAACAGGGCCTTGGCATGATCGAGCTTGCGCAGATCCTTGGGGTCGTCGAGCAGAATTTCGATGTGGTCGATTTCCCATTTCAGGGGCACCCATAAGTCCTGGAGCAGAAAGGGCTTTTTGAGGTTGGCCAGAAGTTCGTAGGGCACCTCCATATTTGAATTGTATTCCTTGAAGGGGCAGTGATAGAAAGCGGATAAGGATTTTCCGATCTCCTCCTTGGGCACCTTGAACTGCTCCATGAGCACCTGCTCCACGCTCTTTTTGAGCTGTTTGGATATGCCCAGGGCCTTCTGGAGCTGATCAGTGGTGACAACCTCATTTCGCAGCAGATAGTCATAGCGGGATTCATACCGCTCGCCCGGTTCTGCGGAAGCCAGCTTTTCCTTGATTTTGGGATAGACCGGATCAATTCCCTGAACGGATTTGTAACACTCAGCAGCCAGTTCCTTATAATCGCGATGCTCAAATGCCAGGCCGAGCTCGTATTTCATGTCCGCCCGGATTTTTTCTGAAAGCTGATTTTCCTGGCCGATGGCATCGATGCGCTCAATGACCTCGGTCGGCGGAAACAAAGCAAAAAGGCACTCCAGCAAATCTGCATAAAACTGGTCCACCGGATAATCGGCTGAAAAAAGCTTTTGATATTCTTTTACCGCTTCCTTGTACAGGCCCAGTTCCTTGAAGGCCGTGGCACTGTCATAGACCTCGGGAGCGCTTTCCCCGAGGGAAAGCCCGGATTTGATGTGCGAGACGTCTTCGGTGGACAGTTCCTTGGCCACGTCCTGGTCCAGGTCCTCGGCCTCCTGGCTCAGGGAATCGATTTTGCTTTGGATTTCGGCCCTTGTCGCTTCGGTTAAATCAGTGAATGATTCAAGCATATCCCGGTATACGGATATGGCTTCTTCGTATAATCCGTGGGCTTCGTATGCTTCTGCAACCTTTTGCCGGGAGTCGAAACCGGGTTGTTTTTCCACGGTCTCCATGTTTCCATCCTTTTTGATTCGCAAAACAGTACAGGCTGCCGGATCCAAATGCAGCCGCATTTTAACAAAAACAAATAAATCAGGCCTTGCGTCTTTTAAATATCTGGCCAAACTTTCGGCCCGGCTTCATCCGGTCCAGAGATGGCAGAAGGATCTCACAATTGAGCCTTACCATTGAAACCGGGGCCAGATCATCTATCAGCACCAGCACATAACCCGGCCTGGCCTTTCGGACATACAGGCGCTTGCTGTCAAAAACGAATTCTGCCTCATTGATCCCGGATAATTCACCGGCAAAAGACGCCCAGTCAAACCTGCCAAGGCGCGACTGCTCATCGCCATATCCGGAAGAAAACTCACTGGCCACCACCTGCCCGTCTCCGGCAATGACGATAACGCCGTGGACGCCTTCGATGGTGATAATATCCTTGAAAATATCTTTCATTGCCCTTTCCGTGCACCTGATAACGCATTTGCGTCCCTGCGGAACCGGCTTTTTTTGAAAATTTTAAAAACCCCTATAGCAGCAGATCAATGATCCGGTCCCGGGAAACATCATGGCTCATCCGTATCACGCTCACCTGGCTGCCTGGCACAATCACCCGCTGGCCCGTGGATTTCTGATTCACATAAACCGCGTTTAGCTCTCCGCTGCCGAAAAGTTTTCCGATCCGCGCGGCTTCTTGCAAAAGACCGGCATAACGCTGATCTTCGTATATATCCTCCACTCCGGAAACCTGTCCGAATATGGATTCCAATTTGCCTTTGGACCGCCCTGCAGCAGAAGCCCCGGAGGGAGAGGACTTTTTGTTGTCTCCTGAACCGGACGGGGAAGCGTCGGTTTCAGAGGGTTCCGCTGGTTCCTCGGACTGAGTGAAAATGGGGCTGTCGAGTAGAATCTGGTCATTTGGCGGATTTTCATCGGGCGAAAAATCCGGCCGGTTTTCATCCTTCTGGCGCATGGCATTTAGCAGCATCGACTGAAGGCCCCCGTCGATCAGCTTTTCGGTGACCTGACAAAAATTTTCAATGGTCAGCGACACCCCGGACCAGGAAAGAATTTCATAGGCCGCCTCGGGACCCTGCCGACCGCCCAGGCGGGCATTGATCAACTCCCCTTCCCTGAAAAACAACACGCCCAGCTGATTGCCGGTCTTGCGGGTCACACGGAGGGTGCAGGTCTGGCTTTCCATTTCAATGAGCTGCAGAAATGTTTCCAGGGAAACATTGTGCAGGCTTCCGCCTTCCGCCTGGGTTCTGAGTATCCGGTTGATGCGCTCGATCAGGTCTTCCGTGCTCAAAGGCTTGACCATGTAGTCGCTGGCCCCGCTTTTAAAAACCACTTCCCGGGTCTTCGGGCGATCATAGGCGGTGACAATCATCACCGGAATATCCGGGTAATCCCGGCTGAGCCGGTTTACCAGCTCAAAACCATCGATTCCCGGCATCCGCAAATCACTGACCACAGCGCTGACATGGTCTGCGGCCAGTATATCCAGCGCCTCCTGGCCGCTTTCAGTGGTTGCCACTGTAAAAGGCGGGGCGTTTTGCTTCAGCTCCTGCTCCATGAGCTGGAGCCAGACCGCATCATCATCGACTATGAGCACTTTTGGTGTCATGATCACCTATTTATATGGATTCCGGCGGTTTTCTCCGCTGCCTGTGCCGTTAAAAACCGGCGGTGCGCTACAATCTTATATCAAATGCAGAAATTTCATCAGCGAATTCCCTGCGCCAGACTTCGAGATTTTTCTGCAGGCGGACCAGCAAACCGTGGCTTTCGGCGATCTCGGTGACACATTCCGCTACCGCGGCCACCAGCTTTTTCTGGTCAGCGCTTCCGGTAAACTGCGCCTTGCCCTCGGCATACCGGAATTCCGCAGCAAACGGATCCAGGAATTCATATTTGTCCACCTTTTCCACGAACTTGCGGTTCAGCAGGGTTTCAAAATCGCCTCTGATTTTGCGGTTAGACCGCACCACGGATTCCAGGGCGTATAACAACCCTCCCAGCATCTCCATTACCCGGGCCGAATCGATCTTTGCCTCCCTGGAACCGGAATCGGCTTTGCCGCTGTTCCCGGCCCGTTCCGGAGCAGATTTTTTGGCGGTCACTGGCTCATCAAGCATCACCCGGCTGACGTTAAAATTGCCGCCATATTCCTTGGACCGCTGAATCAGATCCTGCCGGTACTGCTCGGAGCGGTCCAGGTTGCCGGCACCATCAGCTGAAGAGCCCCCGATGACTTCCCCTTTGTAAATAAACAGCAGGCCGCCCTGTGCGTTTTTGACCTCCACGTCAATATAGCCTGTAAACTTCTCTGCCTCCAGTTTTCGAATCAACCCCTCAAGATTGGTAAACTCGGAGGTCAAATCCGCATACACAACCTTTGACTTCGGCAGATTGGCCCAGAAATAGAGTCGCTCCGGCAGAATCCGATAAACCGAAATCGTAAAATTGTTTCGGCCTGCGCCTTCAACAACGCGCTCAACAGCATCCGTGCCGTGAAAATGCTGTCGCCGGTGGTCCAAAAATCCGTTGACAATGCTTTGCTCGTCAAAAAAAAGCACCGCCTCGGAAACCGGAGACTGAAAATGGACCACGCCGGCACCCAGCTCGCCCTGGTAATGTTCAATGAGCCTGGCAATATCAACGTAGTAGCTGTTTAAATTTTCAACGACCGGCTTTTCTCTGGGAATCAGAAACATTTCTTTTTCCACATTGTATTGTTAACGATCTTCAGTTGCGACAATGATACGGCTGACGGCAAAGCAAACAGGCAATGCGCCGGCACGGGCGGACGCATCGCCTTTTTATCACAATTTGCCCTGCCCGAATCCCGGGCTACCTGCGTCTTCTGAGCCGCTCAATGGAAAACCGCAGACTGTCCTGCATCCGGGAAATCGCTTCAGCAAGGCTGCCGATTTCATCTTTGGAACGCACTTCAATCTCGGCTTCCAGATCCCCGACACTGATGCGGTCGGCCGCCTCGGTCAGGTAGCGAATCTTGCGGGTCAGGCGGTATCCGTAAACTATAATACAAAAACCAATAATCAGAATCGCGCCGCCCAGAATTCCAAGGTTGATATTGCGGGTCTCCATTGTCATCTGCTCGGCATTTTCGCGCAGCCCCTCGGTTCTTTCCGTAAATTCATCCATGTAGGCGGTGGCCAGCAGGGAAAACTTTTTGCCCTCGATGTTAATGGGGGCAATGGCCATGTATTTTTCCCTCAGGTCACCGTCTGTGTCCTTCCACATATATGTTCCGGTGGATACATTTCTGCCCCAGGAATTCTCCAGGATCTCATAGAATCCTTCAAAATACGGGCCCAATGCTTTGCGCAGGGTGTCGATATCCGGAATGCCGATCAGATTGGGATTGGGGTGCGCCCATATAATCGAGTCCCGGTTCGCGGTTTCCTCTTCGATCAAACAGGTATAACCGCTTTCACCAACGGCTTGCACGGCAATCTGATTGAAAGTGGGATCGTAGCTGAAATCCTCACGTTCAAGCTCGGGATGGGTGCGCAGATAAATTTCACACTGAACAGCCACATCCCTGGCTTTTTGAAGCAGCTGCTCCTGGCCGGCCTCGGCAACCAATTCGGTGCTCTGATCAGTGATCTCCGTGGTCAGCTTGTCGATCTGCATGTATGAAAAATAGCCCGAAACCGCCATCAGCATAACCGGGATGACCAGAAAGAGGAAAAACATCTTGCCGCGCAGCCCGATCCATCCGCCGGAAGAAGAATCACCGCCTGAATAATCCGAGCCGCCGGCTACAGCCGAAGACTCTTCTTCGCCCGGCTGCCCCGGGGATAGTCCGGCATCTTCCGCATCCTCCGGCGGCGTATCGGCAGTCGCATAGGAAGGTTCGGAGTAGGTTTCCTCTGGCAGTTCCGTGGTTTCCATCAACCTGGACAACTGGGTCACATGGCCGCATTCTCCGCACCGGACACGTATACTTTGGCCTCTATAGCGCTCAAGCTTATCCGGATCCAGATGATAAACCTTTCCGCATTCCTCGCAAATCACCGTCATGATCTATCCTCCTCGGTCAATTGTTGGCAGCATGAAATAAAATCATTTTCCTTTATCTTCAAAGGAATTCTTTTCTTGTTCAGCAAGGGATCAATCCCGGATTATGCCTGGATTTCCCGCAGCTTTTTGACCATGGCCTGCTGAAAGGCCACTTTTCTTTCCTCGCGCAAGATCTGACGGGCCAGCAAGTCCACAAGCTCGGCTGCCCTATGGGCGGGGAACCGGCTGGCCGTCTCCCCCATCTCCCGGATCTCATCTTCGATCACCACATCCGCAATGGGCCCCATGGCCCGGGAAAGCTGGGAAGAAAGAAATTTCATAAAATCCCGGTCAAGCACGGGCATGCTTTCTTCGGCCACTTCACAGAGCTTGAGCTGATGAAGCTTCTGGACCACGGTACGCAGTTCCTTCATGCTCATTTGCAGAGACTGGGAGACTTCGCTCAGCCTTTTTTTACCGTCGAGTTCCATGAGCACCTGCAGCATCTGGCTGTCAAGGGAGACCTCGCCCTGATCGGCCCGCAGGCTTCGTTTTAATACCATCCTGGAAATATCACCTGAAAAAACAGTTGTCATGCAATGCCTCCGTTTCGAAGGAAGAGGTTTTCATTCCCTGAGTTACGCACCGAGATTCTTGATGATTTGCTGGATGACCTGCAGTTCCGACTTGATGGTTTTCCTCAGCTCTTCAACGATATAATCCAGGGCCTCCTGATTTTCCAGCACAGCCGCAGGCCTGTTCCCGGTGCTCCCGGAAACCTTTTGACTCCCGGCGGATTCCGGGGAAAGCACCCGCTTCTTGAATTCCTTGAATCTTTTGACATCCGCGGAAAGCAGGCGTTTTTTCTCTTTTTCCGGCATTTCCGCACGGGCCAGAACAGTTTCAAAGTTTTTGAACACATCTGCCACAAAACCAATGGCCTCCGGATGCGCCTTGGCCTTTTTGGCCTTGATGTATTTGCCAACGGCCTCCTGGAGCTTTAAAAACATGGAAAGGGTTTTGTCGTCCTGGTAGGTCTCCTGCAGCCGGCGAATCTCTTTTAAAAACGCCCCCATGCTTTCGTCTGAAATCTCCCAGTCAATACCGGCCACCAGCGCTCTAAGCTCCCGGACAGGGGAATTTTGCTCATCAAACCCGGCATCCTCGTCTTCGCCAAACATCTCCTCGAGCCGGCTGGAAACTTCTTCGCCCAGGCCCTCATCATCTTCCGTGCGATTCAATGATTTTCCTCCTATTGCAGTTTTTTCCGCAGGGAACTGACAGTCAGTGCGATAATTTTTTTCATGGTGGCGGCCACATTATCGCCCCGGATGGCGCTACCCGGGAAATAAGGGGCGTTTAACCTGGAGTTCAAATCCTTTTGCAGGGTTTCCTCCGAGAGAATGGGGATGCCTTCATCGGCGAGATCCCGCTTGTTGTACTGCATCACCAGCGGGATGTTAAAGATGTTTTTGTTGAAGGCCTCCAGGTTCTCCTTGAGGTTCTGTAGAGAGCGAATATTCATCTCCCGCCGCAGATCCATGGAATCGGCCACAAAGACAATGCCGTCAACGCCCCGGAGCACCAGGCGGCGGGTGGCATTGTATTTGACCTGACCGGGAACTGTGTAGAGCTGGATCTTAATGCTGTGTCCCTTGATTTCGCCGATGTCAAATGGGAGAAAGTCAAAAAACAGGGTCCGGTCGCCGTAAGTTTTCACCGTGACCATCTCATTTAAAATCCGTTTCTTGAATTTGCGATTGATATATTCGAGGTTCGTGGTCTTGCCGCCGCGGCCCGGGCCGTAGTAAACGATCTTGACCTGGACCTCCCGCTTTTTCGGATTGATTAACGCCAAATCACCTTCCTCCGCAACCCTTTAGGTTTTCTCCACTGCCATTTTATTTTCCGAATATGCGCGTTCACAGGACCTGCAACTGCATTAGATCAACGTCTGAATGCGCTTGATGGCCTCGGCTACTTTCAATCGCAGAAATCCCAGAGAAACATCCCGGTTGAAAATGGTCAAAAGCAGCAAATCCTCCACCACTTTGCTGAAATGGATGCTTTCTTTTTCCCCCTTGTGAAACAGCAGGGAAAATTCCTGCTCCCCGATGATGTTGGCCATGGCGCTGACCGCCCCGTAATTGCCCGCCGCCAGTGCAGCCAGGGAAAACACGTCGTGATTGGCATGCCCGTTGTCAAGATTGACAATCACATTGCCGGCCAAATCCATCAGGATGACACTCTGCACCCCCAGATCGATCAACTCCTGCTGCAGCACATCTTCAATGGATTCGATCTGTTCCTTGGTGAAATCGATTGTAAAATCCATTTACGGTTACCCCTTGCATTCCAAATTGATATGCACCCTTCCCCCCAATGCCGGAAATTCGCTTATACCCGCAATTTGTCCGGTGCGCTGTTTGTTTGCACAAACTCTTTTCTTATATAACAATGATTTACCCGAATCAATGGCAAAATGCCCATTGATTCTATACGGTCTTTTATCCTGATCCCGGTGGATTTCTGTTTGAGAATAACTAACATATTCTCAGTTCCGAATGCAAGCAGGAAAGGAAATCATTTGCGGCATCATGGAGCAGGCGTTTCCGCTATTGCCCCTTTTCCCTGAAATATCGCTCCACCAGGGCTTCTGCCAGTCCCGTATATTCAGACGGGTGAAGATCTTTTAAATCCCGGCGCACAGCCTCGGGAATGGACTCCAGACCGTCGACAAAATCGGCCAGATCCTCCCGGGTGATCCGCTTGCCCCGGGTCAATGCCTTTAACTTTTCATAGGGCCGGCTTTCTCCGTAAACCCGCATGACCGACTGCACGGGTTCGGCCAGCAATTCCTGGTTGGCTTCCAGGTCGGCTGCAATCACCGGCTCATTGGCTTCAACCCGGTCAAGGCCCTTGTATGTGGAGGCCAGGGCCACCATCATGTAGCCAAACACCACCCCCAAATTGCGAAGCACCGTGCTGTCGCTCAAATCCCGCTGGAATCTGGAAATCATCAGCTTGACCGCCATGTGCTCCATCATGGAAACAGCCAGCCCCAGATTTCCCTCGCTGTTTTCAAAATCAATGGGATTGACTTTATGCGGCATGGTCGATGACCCCACTTCCCCCTCTTTGAGCTTTTGCTTGAAATAGCCCAGGGAAATATAGCCCCACATATCCCGGTCCAGGTCCGTGAGAACCGCGGAAATCCGTATCATGGCATGAAGAATGGCGGCCATGTAATTGTTGGGGTTGACCTGGGTGGTGTACATCACAGGCGAAATCTCCAGGTGCTGCTCCATAAACCGGGTGGAGGCGGCCATCCAGTCAATTTCCGGAAACACGAAGTGATGGGCATTGTAATTGCCGCTGGCTCCGTTTAGCTTGGCCTGAATGGGCAGGTCCGAAAGGCATCGCAGTTCATGGCGCAGGCGCCAGGCGAAATTGACCATCTCTTTACCGACAGTGGTGGGCGTTGCCGGCTGGCCATGGGTTCGCGCCATCATGGGAATGCTTTTGTACTCACGGGCCAGATCCTCGATTTTCGCCAGGATCTCCCTGAGCCGCCCGACGATCTGCTCCCGGCCGCTGCGGATCATCAAAGCGTAAGAGGTATTGTTGATATCATCGGAGGTGCAGGCAAAATGCACCCATTCCTTGATATGGGCCAGGCCGGCGGCCGTGAGCTTTTCCTTGATATAATACTCCACGGCCTTGACATCATGATTGGTTTCTTTTTCAATGGCCTTGACCGCTTCGGCGCCATCCACGTCAAAATTTTCATATATGACATCGATTTTTTTCAGTGCCGCATCATCGGCTTCCGCCATGCCCAGATCCCTGAGCAGAAATTTGAGCCACTGCAATTCCACGTAAAGCCGGTAGCGGATCAGGCCGTATTCGGAAAATATCTCCCTGAGCGGGCCGGCATGGCGGGCATATCTGCCGTCGAGTACAGAAATGGCTTCAATTGGCCTTTGTTGGGTCATGATTCTCCTGCTTCCTTGTCAGTGATGTTTGTTCATGGACTGATTTCTTAATTGGCTTCAGCGCCGTCGCCTCCGGATCCCAGGAATGCCGTGGGCCGGGTATCCCGGATATATCGGCGGACACCCTTGACAATGCCGTCGCATAAATGCTTTTGGTAATTCGAATTGGTGAGACGCTGACACTCCCGTTTATTGCTGATAAAAGAGGTTTCAATCAAAATCGAGGGCATCTGGGCGCCCAGAAGAACATAAAACGGTGCCTGCTTGACACCCTTATCATGAATCCGGCTGTAACGGCCGTCCAGATGGCCGATCAGGTCTTTGTGCACATAGGTGGCCAGCCGGCTGGACTCATTGATCTTGGCATTGCGCATCAAATCATCAAGAATCGTCTGCAGCTCGCTGATATTTTTCTCGGATGTGGCATTTTCCCGGGCGGCCACAGCAATGGAGTCCTCATCGGTTGTCAGGTTCAGAAAATAAGTCTCGATGCCGTATGCATTCCGGTTTCTGGCGGCATTGGCATGAATGGAAATAAACAGGTCCGCTTTTTTGGTATTGGCAATGGCAGTGCGCTCCTCCAGGGTCAGATACACATCCCTGTCCCGTGTCAGCAGCACTTCACAGCCCAGTTCCTCGCGAAGCCTGGCGGCAAGTTTTTTTGAAATTTCCAGTACCACGTTTTTTTCATGCACCCCTTTTAAATAACCCGGCGCCCCGTAGTCCTTGCCCCCGTGGCCGGCATCAATGACAATCCGCCGCACGCCCAGGGCGAGCTGCCGGGCAATCGAAGCTTTCTGATCCCGGGATATTTCGGGATCAGAGGAATCGGCCTGCTTCTCTGCAGCTGCCCGGCCCCTTACATCAATGACAATTCTGAAAGGATTTTTCAAAGAAAACACATTGTAATCTTCAAAAGACTTGATATCCACAACCACACGGACTGTATCAGACCGGTACTGGCCTGCGCGCACGTCCTTGAGCAGGGTGTCGTTGATGGCAATCTGCTCCTGGATATGGTTGGCCAGACGGGTGTTGTCCAGATCCACATACAGCCGTTGATTCATCTGGTTGATGGAGGGATCTTTTTTCAACAGGTTGTGCTTAAAATCAGTGGCCTGGTTGGCATCAATGACCACTCTGGTATATTCCGGGTTGGACCAGTAACGGATTCCGGTAACCGTAACCGCCTCTCCCGGTGCGGGCGCATTGCTGCTGTCTGAATGATTCGTGGTGACTTCCCCGGACGCAGTATCTTCTCCGGCAAGATTCACGGGGGTATGCGCACTTGTCGCAGACGCGTCAAGTGCTTTGCGCGCACGCCGGCTGTAGGCGCTCGACGGATACTGCCCGGCCACTTTTTTAAACAGGGACCGGGCTTTTTGCTCATCAGCGGGACTGCGGGAATGAGAATACAGTTGCTGATAGAGCTGTGCGGTCATAAACAACCCGGCCGCCGCCCAGGGCCCTTCCGGATCCCGTTGATGGACGGCTTCGAAGCGCTCAATGCATTTCATCCAGTAGCTGCGGTATTTCTGCCGCTCCGGGTGCTGCTGCAGCTGCCGGTAGCAGGACTCGGCTTCAAAATAGGCCTTTTTTGCCGCCTTTTCATCGGCTTTGAACGCATCTCCGATGTCTTTTAAAGCCGCCCGGGCTTTTTGCCTGTAAGCGCTTTCAGGATATTTTCGGATCACCTGTTGAAAACGGGAAGCCGCAGCCTTGAGGTCTGCAGACCGGTAGGAGTGTCTGTAAAGCTCCCGATACAGGCTTGCGGCCTTATACAACCCGGCCGCAGCCCAGGGACCGTCCGGATCCCGCTCACAGACAGCATCGAAGCGCTCAATGCACTTTAACCAATAGCTGCGGTATTTTTGCCGTTCCGGGTGCTTCTGCAGCTGCCGGTAGCAGGACTCGGCCTCAAAATAGAGCTGATTTGGCGCGGCTCCCGTGGATACGCACGACCCTAATACGCAAATCAGACAAATAAAGAGAATATGAATCAGTCGTCTGTTTTTCATGCAGCTGCTTTGTTGTTTAATGGCCAAAATCTCCGGCTTACGAATTGCCGACGTCAGAATTCCCGGACCGGCTTGCGGATTGGCCCAGAAGTTTCTGCCGCAGTTGGTAAAGCAGGTTCATGGCGTCCATGGGGCTCATGTATTCCACCTCGGCCTGCCTGAGCTTATCGAGCACGTCCTGCTCGGGGCCCTGAAACAAGGGCAGTTGTACAAATCTCTGCTGAACCCGGGTGCGCCGCGCCGGCGCAGCTGCCTCCCGACCCAGGACATGACCCTGTTTTTCCACATTCTCCAATACTTTTTTGGCACGCTCAACAACTTTTTCCGGCATCCCCGCAAGGCGTGCCACTTCAATTCCATAGCTGCGGTTGGTGCCGCCTTCAGCCAGCTGGTGAAGGAAAATAATCTCGTCGTTGATTTCACGCACCGCGATATTGTAATTCTTTACCCGCCTGCGGACGCGGTGCAGCTCCGTGAGTTCGTGATAATGGGTGGCAAACATGGACTTCACCCCTGTGTCATCCAGGTCATGGAGATATTCGGCCACAGCCCACGCAATGCTCAGGCCGTCAAAGGTGGACGTGCCCCGGCCGATTTCATCCATGATCACCAGGCTGCGGGAAGTGGCATTGTTCATGATGTTGGCGGTTTCCTCCATTTCCACCATAAACGTACTCTGCCCCTGGGACAGATTGTCCAGAGCCCCCACACGGGTAAAAATCCGGTCCGTGACAGCAATATCGGCCCGGTCTGCAGGCACAAAAGAGCCCATCTGCGCCATGAGCACAATCAGGGCGGCCTGGCGCAGCACCGTGGATTTACCGGCCATGTTCGGCCCTGTAATGATCAGCACCTGATTTTCCCGGTTATCCATCCGCAGGCTGTTGGGAACAAACCGTTCTGCCTCAACGAGTTTTTCCACCACCGGATGGCGGCCTTCGGCAATATCGATGACACCCTGCTCGTTGACGGCGGGGCGGACATATTGGTTCTGCACCGCGGCCTCGGCCAGGCCGGTTAGCACGTCGATTTGGGCCACGAATGCACCGGCTGCGGCCACGGCCTTATGGGTTTGCGCCACCGCATCGCGAAGTTTGCAGAAAATTTCATATTCCAGCGACGCACGCTGCTCCTGGGCGCCGAGAACCTTTGCCTCAAAGGATTTTAACTCATCGGTGATATAGCGTTCGGCGTTGACCAGGGTCTGCTTGCGCACATAATGGGCGGGCACGGCATCCGCCTGGCTTTTGGACACCTCGATATAATAACCAAAAACCTTGTTGTAGCGGACCTTGAGGGTCTGGATACCGGTTTCCTGTTTTTCCCGGGCCTCAAGCTCGGCCAGAAACGATTTGCCGTCTCTGGCAATGGCAATAAGCTCATCAAGACTGTCGTCATAGCCGGTGCGGATCATGCCGCCTTCATTGACCACGGGCGGCGGGTCATCAACCACCGCGGCGGCAATGGTTTGACCCAGACCGGTCAACTCCGGCAGAATTGACGGATCCGGGCACAAAAGATCCGTGCTGAATCCGGCCAGGTGCCCGTGGATCTCCGGCAAGGCCTCAATGGAGCGCCGCAGGGCCACAAGATCCCTTGCATTGGCCTGGCCCATGACGATTTTGCTTCCCAGCCGCTCAAGGTCCGCCACGGATTTCAGGGACGCGCGAATGGCCTTTCGCTCCATGCCGCATTCCGCCAGCTGATCCACGGCATCGTGCCGGGCCGCCATGTCACCAGCCCCCAGAAGGGGATATCGGATCCAGTGCTTGATCAGCCGGCCGCCCATGGCCGTGATGGTAAAATCCAGCACCGAAAGCAAAGTGGCCTTTCGGGTGCCGTCTCGCAAATTGGCCAGCAACTCAAGATTGCGGCAGGAAATATCATCGATCTGCAGGTACTGGTCCAGAAAATAGGTTTCAAGGCCCGACAAATGGGCGATCTGCTGCTTCTGGGTCTCCTGGACATAAAACAGCAGGGCGCCGGCAGCCCCAATTCCGGCCTGCAGGCCTTCACAGCCAAAGCCCTCCAGGCTTCGGGTCTGGAACTGACGGATCAGGCGCTGACGCGCCGGTTTGTGCTCACAGGCCCCGTCATCCATCCAGGTAATCGCGGACTGCTCAAATGAGGTGCGAAAGATTTCATAATCATCAGCGGTCCGGGCGGCTGCTGGCATCAGGAGTTCACTGGGGGCGATGCGCCTGATTTCTTCGAGCAGCGCGTGCACATCGTTGCTTTCCGTAACCCGGAAGGCCCCTGTGGAAAGATCCAGGCAGGACAGCCCCCACCGGGATGCCCGGCCGAGGATGGAAACAATAAAGTTGTTTGTGCGGGCATCGAGCAGATCGCTGTTTAATACCATTCCGGGAGTGACCACACGCACCACTTCCCGTTTGACCAGCCCCTTTGCCGCGGCCGGATCCTCGGTCTGTTCGCAGATGGCCACCTTGTGGCCTTTTTCAATCAGGCGCCCCAGATAAATCTCAGCGGCCTTGACCGGCACTCCGCACATGGGCACCGGTTTTTTTTCGTTTTTGTTTCTGGATGTCAGGGTGATTTCCAATTCACGGGCGGCTGTATGGGCATCATCGAAGAACATCTCGTAGAAATCGCCCATCCGGTAAAACAGCAGATAATCGGAGTACTGCTCCTTGATCTCCAGGTACTGGCGCATCATGGGCGTCATTTGGGCTTCGCTGGTTTGCCGGCCGGTCATAAAAACTCATCTCCGATCCATTCCATCCCGGATCTCATTGAAAAACCGGATTTTTTACTTTTCGGGCTCAGCAGAAGGCTCCGACTGGGGATCAGCCGCGTCCTTGGGGCCGGCAGGCATAGCCGGGGCCTGTTGTGCCTTGCCTGCAGCCGCCAGCTCTGAGTCAAGCTCGGAAATCCTGCGGTCCTTGGCGGCAAGCTGCTCATTGAGCTGCCGGACGGTCTTGCGGGTCCTGAATTTTGCCGACAGGCTAAAAAAATAACACAGAAGAAATCCGATGAGAAACACCGCAAAGTAATATAAGGCCGTGGGCAGTTCAGGCGAGGCGTATTTGAAAAAATACAAATTGAGCTTAAAACTGCGCTCCACGATGAAAAACCCTTTGTTCTGAAACACCACAACCGCCGCCAATACCACAATCAGCAGCCAGAAAGCATACTTGAGCTTTTTCATGGGCATATCCTCCAACAAGGCTCCGGGTCTTAGGGCACAACAAAAAACAGTGCCGGCTGCAACTGCAATTTGTCCAATGTTTATATGAAACTATTATATTGAAACGTTTGCCGGAAAAACTCAACCGTTTTTTCAGCACCGGCCGGGCGCGAAAGACCCGGATTACCAGGTGCGGATCTGCGGGCGCATGCGCTCCGGGGCCAGGTTTAAAAAATACTGATCCGTCATCCCGGCGATAAAATCCCGGACAATTTCAGCAGGGCAGTGCGCTGACATGTAATCTTCGGCCATACCGGCAATAAAATTGCGGTAAACAGGAGATTGTTTATTGCCGGCTTCAATATCATTGAAAAACCGCTCAAACAGATGGTCAAACAAATTCTCAATTTTGGGTGTGTCCTGCTTGATGGCCGGATTTGAATAAATCGCCTCGTAGTTAAACTGCTTCAGCCGCCGCAGAGCCCCGGAGATCTCCGGGCTGAAAGCCACGGCGTCCTGCTCGTAGCTGGTGCGGATCACATCCGTAACAAGGGTATAGACAATGGTGCCGTTGGTATCGCCCAGGTGCTGCACGCAGTTCTCCGGCAGGTCCGTGCGCCGGATCAGGCCCAGACGGATGGCGTCTTCAATGTCTCTGCCGATATAGCTGATGGTGTCGGAAAAACGCACCACGCATCCCTCCAGGGTCATGGGTACCAGCTCAATTGGCCGGCCGGATTTTTTTTCAGCGAGTTCGGCCTGATGGTCTTCAAAGGTTTTGCCCTGCACAGGCGCCAGGTGACGGTTGTGGACCTCACCGTCATGGCACAGAATGCCGTCTAACGTCTGGAGGCAGAGATTCCAGCCCCGGCCCTTTCGCTCGACTTTTTCCAGAAACTGAACACTTTGCACATTGTGATGATACTGGCCGATGCCAGCGGCCCGGCACAGGTTTGAAAGAAACCGCTCACCGTCATGGCCAAAGGGCGGATGACCGATATCATGGCCAATGGCAACGGCCTCGACCAAATCCTCGTTTAATCCCAAAAACCGGCCGATGGTCCGGGCCACCCTGGAAACCAGCTGCACATGGAGCATGCGGTGTGTGATATGATCATTGCGGATGAGGTAAAACACCTGGGTTTTATCAATATACCGGCTGTAGGCCAAAGAATGCAGGATACGGTCCACATCCACGGCAAAGGGCTGCCGGTAATCGGTTTCCAAACGCTTTTCCGGACGTCTGCGAACCCCCCGGGCACTTTTGGCCGCCCCGGGTGAAAGGCTTTGCTGCTCCCGGTCGTCGAGTATCGCTGTCAACTTCTGAAGGGCGGGAAGTTCAGATCTCTGCATTGGCGATCTTTTCCTCCATGATCCTGTAATAATCCATGCCGGCTGCGGTAAAGCCGGCTTTGCCGTATTTCATGTTGGCTTCAAGAATATATAATCGGTCGTCTGCCATGCAAATATCAATGCCCACATCATCCCACCCGCAGCTGCGGGCTGCATGCAAAGCCAGATCAAGGGCGGATTCAGGCACGGGATCCAGGCTGATTTTGCCGCCGCAGCCCAGATTGGTCCGAAATTCGCCCTGTGCGGCAATGCGCCAGTAGGCATGGGCAATTTTATCGCCGATGACCACCACCCGGATATCCCGGTCAATGGGCAGATATTCCTGGATATAAGCGATATGGGTCAGCTCGCAGTAAGCATCCAGGTCATCGCGGCCGGCAATCAGAAACACGCCCCGGCCCAGGGCCGAACCCCGGGCAATTTTGCCCACAAAGGGAAACCGGAAATGCGACAGAATCTTTTCCGGCAGGCGCCTGCCGTAAAAGGTGCGGGTTCTGGGCCTGGGCAGATCAAGGATTTCAAACAGGGCGCTTTGCTTGATCTTGTCCTGAACAAACCGGTAAGTATGCATGCTCGGGAAAATCGGTTTTCCGGCAGCTGCCAGCAAATCGGCATAAAAAGTGGAAGGGTAATATATTTTCGGGGCATCCCGGATCAATTCCGCCTCATTTGGAGGATAATCGGAAAAATTGGGCCGCACCCCCAGGCAGGTCACGTTGGAACAGGACCGCAGGTGCAGTTCAAGGCAGACGGCCTTTGACGGACAAGCCGTGGATCGAACACTTTCGTGCTTCAAGGCGCTGCATCCGTATTGCCGGGCAGTTCCGGGGAAAAGGCCCGGGCCGGTACGGCTGCATCGGCCCAGCAGCGCTCCACGCTCACCGACAGACGATGACCCTCCGGATCCGAGATCTGAAGTTCAAAAGGCATATTTCGTCCATCTGCAGAGCGCACCTCAAGGATCTGCGCCCGATAGACAGCCCCCTGCCAGGTAAACATTTCCACTTCCCGGACACTGATGGGTTTGCTGGAAAACCGGATGCGCTGTACGGTTCCGGAAAACCGTTTTTTGAGCACCAGCATGGAACCGCCGCCAAGCATTTGATAGGCGGCAACACTATCATGATCCGCTATGGGCACCCCGCCGCCGAGCAGCAGTGCAAGATCATCCACATCAATATCCACCCCGGCAAGCCGTCCCAGACTTCGCCGGCCGGTATCCCTGCGCCGCACCTCCCCGCCTTCCGAAAAGTGAAAGGAGCAAAGGTCCGGACCGCAGATAACCTTGACAAAGGGCTGGCCGGCAAGGCCCATGGCTTCCACCCGGAAACGCCCCCCCGGCGCGCCAAGCCACGCCGCACGAACAGACCATGAACCACTGTCATCGTCGACTCCGATACGACCGATGGCCTTATAGGGGGACATTGTCTTGTTTGCTTCCTGGATGCGGGCAAGAAGGGATTCGGCTTTACCCGCCTCCATCCGGGAAACGGCAGACGGCGGCGGTTTTTCCACAGAAGCGCAGGCCGCTGTGAGCAGAATCAAAAACAACACAATCAGGCGAGCCTTCAAGGCGACACCTCCTGCCGTAGTGCATCCATTTTTTCCTTTACGGCATCCGCATCATCAGCGCCGTTTTCCAGGGCCTTTTTATAATATTGCAGGGCTTGTCCGGGCTGATCGGTTTTGCGGTAGACATCGCCCAGATGCTCAAAAATAATGGGATCATCGCCGATTTTTTCAACCGCTTTTTCCAGGTACTTACGGGCCTTTTGATAATCGCCCTGCCGGTAATGCACCCATCCCATGGAATCCAGGATGTGGCCGCTTTCCGGCTCCAGCTCCAGGGCCCGGCGGATCAAAGACTCGGCCTCCTCGAGACGGATGTTTTGATCGGCATAAGTGTATCCGAGATAGTTCAGGGCGTCTGCGTTTTCCGGGTCCTTTTCGATGACTTGTTTCATTTTTTCAATTGCAGCCTGAACATCGCCCATCTTTTCGTAGAGAACCCCGAGTTCATAGAGCAATTCAGTGCTTCCGGGATTAATGGAAAGCCCCTGCTGCAAAAGCGATTCAGCCTGCCGATAATGCTCCTGTTCCTGATAAAATGCACTCAGATAGGGAATCAGAGCTGCCTTTCCGGATCTGTCGCTTTTTTCCATGGCGGCTTCAAGCAGCCGGACAGCTTGTCCGGTTTTGGACTCCCGGTTGTAAATAATGGCCTGATGGATCATGGCATCAATGTAGAAATCGCTGTCAGACGCCACCTGCTGAAAATGGTCCATTGCAGGACCTGTTTTGTCGGAGAGGTAAAGGGCTGCGCCGGCCAGATAATGCAGAGCGGAATTCTGCGAATCATGTTGCAAAACGCCGGACAGGGCGATTATGGCATCATCGTATCGCTGCCGGCCCAGCATCCCGGTAGCGGCCTTGATCACATCTGAATCCGGCCCGGCACGTCCCGCGAGATCCTCCCAGATTGCCCGGGCCTTATCCATCCGGCCCTGTTTTTTGTAAAAAACCCCGAGTTCAAGGGCGGCGACCGCATTGCGCGGATCGCGTTCAAGGATGGCCTGGTACTGGGAAACCGCCTTGTCGTCTCTGCCCTGGTGCCTGTAAATATCAATGAGTGCGGCACGCGGCTCAATTAAATCCGGCTCAATGGACAGGCTCCGCTGATAAGCGTCTGCGGCATCCCCGAGCCGGCCCAGCTCGTTTAAAGCCTGGCCCAGGTAATAAAACCCCATATAATTTCCAGGAAATCGCTTTACAAAATCCCTCATCAATTCTGCGGCCCGGTTGAACTGCTCCTGCTGCAGATAAAGCCGGGCCAGAATCAGGGCAATATTTTCCCGTTCCGGGGCATTGTCGACGACCTTTTCATAAGCCTGCCGGGCTGCATCCAGCTCTCCGGCACTTTGCCAGAGGGAACCGGCAACGATCAGGGACTCTGTGTTGTCCGGGTCCTGACCCAGGGCCTCCTTGATCACTTCCAGGGCTTTATCCTTCCGGCCCTGCTTGATGTAGAGCATGGCCAGCTCTTTTTTGACAACCACCTGATCCGGAACCTTGTCAACAGCGTCTTTCATAAAGGCCACAGCCTCTTCCAACCGGCCGGAACGGGCAGCCAGCTGCGCCCGTAAAAAATCATAATAATGGCTGACCGGCCGCTGCTGCCCGGCAGCGGGCGAAATGATGTCAGGAGGGGGTTGTGCAGCCGGGACCGAAGGCCCGGTGCGATCCCTGCCCGCGCACCCGGCCATGAGGGCAGCCATGACCATTAACCCTCCGAACAGGGCAAACATGCGGATCCCGAGGCGTGGCCACGGGCTTGAATTCATGGGCTCTTCACTTTTTATGGTTCCTGAAAGCCCCATGATGTTACTCGTTTTCCTCGGGATGTTCATAAGCAGCGAAGTCCGGAATCTCCTTTTCGAAAAAGACCCGCATTTTCTTGACAATATTTTTTTCCAGCTGCCGCACCCGCTCCCGGGAGATCTGATATTTGTCCCCGATGTCCTGAAGGGTATCGGGGGTATCGGTGAATATGCGCCGCTGAAAAATATCCAGCTCCCGGTCTGAGAGCTGCTTTTTAAAATCCCCGAGCTTTTCGCGCAGCAGGGATTCAACTTCCTTGCGGGCCACCTGGGATTCAATGGACTCGGTATCTGAACTGAAAAAATCGCCCCGTTCAGTGTCCGAGTCATCCTTTAAGGGCTCATCCAAAGACACGTCCCAGCCGTCGAGGCGCAGATCCATGTCCCGCACTTCCTGCTCGGAGACGCCCAGGCGGCTGGAAAGCAGCTTTGTCTCCGGGGCAAAACCCTGTTCCACAAGTTTCTGTTTTTCCTTTTTGAGCTTAAAAAACAGCTTGCGCTGACCCTGGGTGGTGCCGATCTTGACCAGGCGCCAGTTGTCCATGATGAATTTCAGAATATAGGCCTTGATCCAGAAAGCTGCGTAATAGGAAAACTTGACGTTCTTGTAGGGATCAAACTTCTGCACCGCATGCATCAGGCCGATATTGCCCTCCTGGATCAAGTCCATCAGATTCTGCATCCAGGTGCGCTGAAACTCCATGGCAATCTTGACCACCAGCCGAAGATTGGATGTGGCCAGTATATAAGCCGCATCCGGATCCCCTTCCTCCTGCAGCCGCCGACCCAGTTCAACCTCTTGATCACGGGTGAGCAAGGGGTAGCGGCTGATTTCGGAAAGATACCGCTGGAGCGGATCATAGGGGACAAGCTGGCCCTTTTCTTCGGGCAGAGTTACTGCCTTTTTCAAATTCCGCGTTGCTGCCGAATCGCTGTGGCTCCCACCATTGCCGGGGGCCTCGGCATTTTCGGGTTTTTCAGTATTATCAGTTGGCATCTGCCTGCTCATAACCTTACTTGATGGTTTCGTAAAAAGCTTTTTATACCGCGTCCGCTGTTTGTAAGGAAGGAAGCCCTGCGGTCGGCGTCGGCTTTTTCGCTCCTGACCGTTTTTGCGGATTGATCAAATGCCTTTGCTTAAAATTGACAAATCCGCTCTACCTTGCTCAAACAGTTTGAAATTTTCACGCAAAAACGCTCAATGTCGCTTCAAAAGCCGACCCCGCCCTTGGACTTCCTTGGAAGTATTTCCCCAGGGCCGCAGCCCGGGACCGAACACTGCAAATAACTTTTTGCCGCATGCTTAAAAGCTTTGATTTTATTTTTTTGCACTTTGAACTTTGAACCTTGCACCTTGAACAAAGTTATTTAGAAGCTTTTTACGATTTTATCCTTGTTAACGCATCGTCGTTTTTTTGATCCGGACCCTGTCAATGCAATAATAACTGCAACCGGCGTAAAAATCACACTAGAAATTGTCTTTTTATAATGGACAAAACTGCTGTCCAATGGTAAAGAAAAAAATTTCCGGATCTCAGGCTGTCTGTTTGGTCAAAACAGTTCAAAAAACAAAAAAGATCCAAGACATGCGCGCCTGTAGCTCAGTCGGATAGAGCAACGGACTTCTAATCCGTAGGCCGCAGGTTCGAATCCTGCCAGGCGCGCCAGCCCCAGCATCCCCTTTATTTTTTCAGCAAACATTTCGCGCGTGGATCAGGGTCCAGTACCCCAGAAGATTGACCGGGCAGGTCTCCACCACATCAAGGGGATTTTTCTCAAGAAACGCCTCCATCGAAAAGCGAGGACTGAACCCCAGCAGGCCTTTGAAGGGAACCATAACCGTTTCCACCATCCTGGGCACCAAATGATGGTTGCTGAAATGATTGACCACGAAAATATCCCCTCCGGGCTTGCACACCCGCCGGATTTCCTCCATCATCTTCTCCGGTTCGGGCACCACGGTGACCACGTACATGACAGCAACCTGGTCAAAGCTGTTATCGGCAAAACTCATGCACTGGGCGTCCATCAGAGAAAGACTGCAGGTGCCGGGGGCACCGCCGTTTGTATAGTTTCGGGCCTGCCACAGCATGTGCGGTGAAATGTCGATTCCCACAACCGATACATCCGGCGGATAAAGGGGCAGAGAAAGCCCGGTACCCACACCCACCTCCAGAATCCGCTGGCCCGGGGTAAAATTCATTTTCCCGATAAGCGCCCGGCGGCCGTGCTCAAAAACTTTTCCAAAAATCCGGTCATAACTTCCGGCATAGCGCTTATATGCCTTTATAATCGCCTGATCATCCATTGTTTGACTCCAGGGTGCTTTCTTTTCCGGCAGCGTTGCGCCCGGCTGCCACATTTGACAAATAAAACAAATTCATTTATTTAACCTTGGGCATGAACATTATTTTATTATCAAAGATCCGCCCGGTTTGAAAGTGTTTTCTGCTTTCGCCCCCTTTAACCCGCTTACATATGGAGGCTGACATGTCATATGAAACCATTGAGGTCGATGTTGCCGATGCCATCGCCACCATCACCATCAACCGCCCCAAATCCTTAAACGCACTCAACGCACAGGTGATCGCTGAAATGCACGCAGCCGTTGATGAAATCGCGGAAAACGATGATATCCGTGCGCTTCTGATCACCGGCGCCGGGGACAAAGCATTTGTGGCCGGCGCTGACATCAGCGAACTGGCCAAACTCAACCCGGTCAGCGCCAAGCATTTTGCCTCCCGCGGCCACGAACTCATGTTCAAAATCGAAGCCCTGCCCATTGCCGTTATAGCCGTAGTCAACGGTTTTGCATTGGGCGGCGGCCTGGAACTGGCCCTTTCCTGCGATTTCATTTATGCCGCGGACAACGCCAAAGTGGGACAGCCGGAAATCAATCTGGGCATTATCCCGGGATTCGGCGGCACCCAGCGCCTGGCCCGCATTGTAGGCAGGAACCTGGCCCGGGAGATGATTCTCACGGGCATGATGCTCTCAGCTGAGGAGGCTGAGAAAAAAGGCATTGTCAACCGGGTGGTACCGGCTTCCGAACTCATGGAAACCGCCGGGAAAACCGCCAAAACCATTGCCCGAAAGGGGCGTGTGTCGGTCCAGGCGACCAAGCAGACCATCGCAAACGGCATGGACACGGACCTGGAAACCGGCTGTGAAATTGAAATCAACGCTTTTGCATTGTGCCTGGCCAGCGAAGATGCAAAAGAGGGCACCAGCGCATTTCTGGAAAAACGCAAGCCTGAATTTAAGGGCAAATTAAACCAGTAACGGTTTTTTTCTTGACAGATCCGGCCGGGGCTGTTTAATGTAGCGTATCTGTTTTTTTCAGCACATATTTTTTCAAAATTTCACAAGGTCTGCCAACGCATGAGACAAGCATCTGAGCATGCCGGTTTTGGGAACTTTTTTTTCTTTAAAAAGTCTTCCCATGGATCGGCGCAGTAAAAAAGCCAAACGAAATACGCAAACAAGGCCATGGGAAGACGCAAACAGGCAACCCATGGCCTTTTTTCATGCCAAAAGGCTGTGGGTTTTCCCGCAGCCTTTTTTTATGGGCAAACCCATCGACCCGGGCCAGACAGCGGTTGTATGAAGAACCACACCACGCACAAGGAGGACAACGATGATATACGACATCGAGTATGAAACCATGCCCCGGGAAGCCCTGGAATCCATCCAGCTGCGGCGGCTGCAGGCAACGGTTTCCCGGGTGTATGCAACAGTTCCGCATTACCGGAAAAAATTTGACCAGGCCGGGCTGAAGCCCGGTGACATTCAGCGAATGGAAGACCTTCAGCGGCTGCCTTTCACCATTAAGCAGGATTTGCGGGACAATTATCCCTTTGGCATGTTTGCCGTTCCCATGGACAACGTGGTGCGCATTCACGCCTCCTCGGGCACCACGGGAAAACCCACGGTTGTGGGCTACACCTCCCGGGATATCAACACCTGGGCAGAACTCATGGCCCGGGCGCTTTCCGCAGGCGGGGCCACCCGGGGCGATATCATCCACAACGCCTACGGATACGGTTTGTTTACAGGCGGGCTGGGCGTGCACTACGGGGCGGAAAAGCTCGGAGCATCCGTCATCCCGGTATCCGGTGGCAACACCAAGCGACAGGTAGTGATCATGCGCGACTTTGCCCCCACCATTCTCACGGCCACCCCCTCTTACTCCCTGCACCTGGCCGAGGCGGCCGAGGACATGGGGGTATCATTTAAGGATCTGAGCTTTAAGTTCGGCATTTTCGGTGCTGAGCCCTGGTCCGAGAACATGCGAAAGGAAATCGAGGAAAAACTCAATCTCTCGGCCGTGGATATCTACGGGTTAAGCGAAGTGCTCGGTCCCGGGGTTTCCATAGAATGCCACGAGGCCAAAAACGGCCTGCACATCGCAGAAGATCATTTTATTGCCGAAATCATTGATCCGGTCACCGAAGAAGTGCTGCCCTACGGAGAAACCGGCGAACTGGTGCTGACATCCATCACCAAGGAGGCCTTTCCGGTCATCCGCTACCGCACCCGGGACATCACCAGCCTAAATCCCGAACCGTGCGTTTGCGGGCGCACCATGGTCCGGATGGACAAAATCAGCGGCAGAACCGATGACATGCTCATTATTCGGGGCGTGAATGTGTTTCCCTCCCAGATCGAAAGCGTGCTCATGGAAATCGATGGCGTGGAGCCCCATTACCAGATGGAAGTGGACCGCAAAGACAACCTGGATACCGTCACGGTCCGGGTGGAAGTCAGCCAGCAGATGTTTTCCGACGAGGTCAAGGAACTCCAGCGCTTTGAACAGCGCATTGAAAACGATATCAAGGAACTGCTGGGCATATCCGTGGATGTCAAGCTCGCAGAGCCCAAGAGCATTGCCCGAAGCGAAGGCAAGGCCGCCAGGGTCATTGACAAACGAAAGATTTAGCATCCACCCCAAATGCAGAATAAGGAGAGATCCATGCAAGCCGAACAGATTTCGATTTTCCTGGAAAACAAAGCCGGCCGCCTCTCGGAGGTGACCGGGATTCTTTGGCAGAATCAGGTCAACATCCGGGCCCTGGCTGTGGCCGACACAACCGATTTCGGCGTGCTGCGCCTGATTGTCGATGACAATGCCAAAGCCGAGCAGGTTCTGAAGAATGCCGGATTCACGGTGCGCAAAACCAAGGTGGTGGCCGTGGAGGTTGCAGACCAGCCCGGCGGACTTCACAGCATCCTGGAAATGCTCTACAGAGCCGGCATCAACGTGGAATACATGTATGCCTTTGTCCGCCAGAGCGGGGACAATGCCGTGATGATCTTCCGGTTTGACCAGCCGGATCAGGCCATTGACGTACTTTCCCAAAACGGGGTGGCCATTGTGGAAGGCGCCAGACTCTATACCATGTAACCGGCAATGAAAACGCCCCGAAACCATTTCACAGAAAAGGAGCCCGATCATGCGCTTTGTCAGAAAAGACAGCCCGCTTTTGCTGGCTGCAGCCCTGCTGACTGCAGTTGTTTTTGCATCCGCTTTCCCGGCCCTGGCCGAATCCGGAGAGAAAACATGGAAAATCGGCGGCATATTTTCAATTACCGGACCTGCGTCCTTTCTCGGCGATCCCGAGAAAAAATCCATGGAACTGGCCATTGAAGAAATCAATGCCGCAGGCGGCGTTGACGGCCGGATGCTGGAAGCCGTTATCTATGATACCGAGGGAGATCCGTCAAAAGCCGTGATGGCAGCCGGCAAACTCATCAACAAGGACCGGGTCACGGCGATTGCGGGCCCCAGCAGAACACCCACAACACTGGCCGTAGTTCCCATGGTTGAGCGGGCCAACCTTCCCTTTGTCAGCTGTGCGGCCGGCAACAAAATCGTCGAACCCATAAAGCCCTGGGTTTTTAAAACCGCCCAGAGCGACATCCAGGCCGTGGCCTCCATCTATGCCCACATAGAAAAACAGGGCATTGACAGAATCGGCACTCTCACTGTGGCCAATTCATTTGGTGAAAGCGGCAGGGAACAGTTAATAGAACAGGCAGGGGATTTCGGCATCACTGTGGTGCGCAGCGAAAGCTTCGGTGCCGGGGATACGGACATGACCTCCCAGCTCACCAAAATCCGTCAGGAAAAACCCGGGGCCGTCATCTGCTGGGGAACCAATCCGGGTCCGGCGGTTGTGGCCAAAAACGCCGAACAGCTCGGCCTTGACATTCCCCTCTACCAGAGCCACGGTGTGGCATCCCCGAAATTCATCGAGCTGGCCGGAGATTCGGCCGAAGGCATACTGCTGCCAACCGGAAAGATCCTCGTGGCCGATCTGCTGCCCGATGATGACCCCCAGAAGCAGGTGCTCACCGATTACATTGACGCCTATGAAACCAGGTATGACGAAACGGTTTCCGGATTCGGCGGATATGCCTATGATGCGGTTTATCTGCTGGCCCGTGCCATGGAAGGCACCGGCGGAGACAAGGAAAAAATCCGTGAAAACCTTGAAAACATAAAAGGCCATGTGGGCATCAGCGGGGTATTTTCCTTCAGCCAAACCGATCACAACGGCCTGGACCCGTCGGCTTTTGTCATGGTGCGCATTGCCGACGGCAAGTGGCAGCTTGTGAAATAACCCGCCAATCCGGGAAAAAGCCCATGCAGGAACTTTTGCAATACCTGTTTTCAGGCATGACCAACGGGGCTGTGTACGCGGTGATTGCCCTGGGGTTTTCCATGCTTTACAGTTCCACGGACCTGATTAATTTCGCCCACGGGGAATTTGTCATGCTCGGGGCCCTGTGCATGGTCAGCCTGACAGCAGGTGCGGGGCTCGCCCTGGTACCCGCATTTTTTGTCACCGTGGCGGCGGTCGCCGCGGCAGGGATGCTTTTTGAACGACTGGCCATCCGGCCGGTACGGCATCCCCAGCCCATTGTGCTGATCATCATTACCGTGGGGGCCTCAATCTTTCTGCGGGGCACGGGCATGCTTATCTGGGGAAAGGATGCCCACAGCATGCCCCCGTTTCTCGACATTGCCCCCATTGACATCGCAGGCGCCCGCCTGCTGGCCCAAAGCGTCTGGATTCTTGTGATTGTCACCGCGCTTGCCGCCGGCCTGCACCTGTTTTACAAAAAAACACTTACCGGAAAAGCCATGACCGCCTGTGCGGTAAATAAAAAAGGGGCATGGATCGTCGGAATCCCGTTTAAATGGATGGTGCTGCTGGCATTCGGCATGTCCACCGGCCTGGGGGCCGTGGCCGGGGCCAGCATCGCACCGATTACCATGTCAAGCTACGACATGGGCACCATCCTTGGGCTAAAAGGGTTCTGCGGGGCCATGCTCGGCGGCCTGGGCAGCCTCTGGGGGGCGATTTTAGGCGGCTTTCTGCTCGGGATCCTCGAGGCCATGGGCGTTGGGTTTGTCTCCTCGGGATTTAAAGATGCAACCGCCTTTTTGCTGCTTTTGCTGGTACTCTATGTCCGGCCCCAGGGCATTTTGGGCACGGCCGAGGTCAAACGGTTTTAACATGGACGATAAATATCTGCCCGCAATCTATACAGGCTTTGCCCTTGGCATCGCTTTTCTGGGATGGCGCATTGATAATGCCTATTATCTGCAGCTGCTGATTTTCATCGGCTTAAACACCCTGCTGGCCCTTTCCCTGAACATGCTCATGGGCTATGCCGGCCAGATATCCCTGGGACATGCGGCCTTTTACGGCATTGGCGCGTATGTGACCGCAATACTGAGCACCACTTACCAGGTGCCGCCCCTGCTGGCCCTCCCGGCCGCTGTTGGTGCAGCCATGTTGATCGCCTGGATCGTTGGCATGCCCACGCTTCGGCTCTCCGGCTATTACCTGGGCATGGGAACCCTGGGATTTGGCATGATTGTCCATATTGTGCTCCGGGAATGGAGCAGTGTAACCGGGGGCGCGTCCGGATTTGTGGGGATTCCGCCTCTGACGGTCGGCCCGGTGGAATTTGCCTCCAACAAATCCTACTTTTTTCTGGTATGGGCGGTGGTGCTGGCAGTGATCTTCCTTTGCCGGCGCATCATCGACTCCCGGGTGGGCCGGGCTCTTTGTGCGATCCATGACGGGGAAAAGGCTGCGGCCGCCGTGGGCGTCAACACCCGGCGCCTAAAGCTCCAGGTATTTGTTTTAAGTGCGGGAATTGCGGCTCTGGCCGGGTTTCTCTACGCCCACCTGGTGTTTTTCATCAGCCCGGGCAGCTTTGGTTTCATGGCTTCAATCAAAATTGTGACCATGGTGGTCATCGGCGGGATGGCCAGCATCTGGGGAGCGCTTTTCGGCGCATCGCTTCTCACCCTTTTGCCGGAATGGCTCCATGCCTTCTCGGAATTCGAGATGGTGGTATACGGCCTGATCCTCATGGTCGTGATGATTTTCATGCCCCGGGGGCTGACCCGGGGACTGATGGACATTTATGAACGGTACCGCAAAACCCATGACCGGCAGTGACCCCATACTGGAAATCCGTGACGTGGACAAGGCCTTTGGCGGCGTCCAGGCCCTGGACCGGATCGGCTTTGCCCTGGAAAAAGCTTCGATCACCGGATTGATCGGCCCCAACGGCGCGGGCAAGACCACTTTGTTTAATGTGATCACGGGAATATTCGCCCCGGATGCCGGCGACATACGCTTTGCAGGCCAATCTATTGAAAATCTGGAAGTCCACCAGCGGGTCTCCCTTGGCATTGCCCGCACATTTCAGAATGTGGAGCTTTTCGAAAGCATGACCGCTATGGAAAACATTCTGGTGGGCCTCTATACCCGGACCCGGGCGGGCATGATCCAAAGTATGCTGCGCCTGCCCCGCACCCGGCAGGAGGAAGCCCGTGCCCGGGATCAGGCCATGGAACTTTTAAAATTTGTGGGGCTCCAGGACTACGCAAGCCGCAAAAGCGGGGATCTGCCCTTTGGATGGCAGCGGATGCTGGAGGTGGCCCGGGCCATGGCAGCACAACCGCACCTGCTGCTGCTCGATGAGCCGGCAGCCGGATTAAACATGTCAGAAACCGGCCATCTCGGAGAATTGATCAAAGAAATCCGCAAACAGGGCATCACGATTCTGCTGGTGGAGCATGATATGAGCCTGACCATGTCCATTTCCGATCAGATCGTGGTGCTTGACCAGGGCAGAAAAATCGCCGAAGGCACTCCAAGGGCGGTTCAGGAAGACGAGGCGGTCATGGCGGCCTACCTGGGCAAAAAAGCAAACCCGACAAACGATTGACGACTTCCTTATGCTGCGCATTCGCAATCTCAAATGTTTCTACGGCCGGATCATGGCGGTCAAAGGCGTGAGCCTGTCGGTAAACCCCGGGGAAATCATCTGCCTGATCGGTGCCAACGGCGCGGGCAAAACCACGCTGCTTTCAGCCGTGTGCGGCCTGCTGACCGACTGGAGCGGGCAGATCGATTTTGAAAAAAAAAGCATAAAAGGCCTGGACCCCCCCGCCATTGTGCGCGCCGGCATCAGCCTGGTGCCGGAGGGGCGGCAGATTTTTGCACCACTTTCCGTGCTCGACAATTTAAGACTCGGTGCCTATACCATGTACAAAAAAAAGGCCCATGCAGCCATACAACAGGACCTGGAATCGGTCATGGAGTTGTTTCCCATTCTGCGGCAGCGGCAGCGGCAGCCGGCAGGCACCCTTTCAGGCGGAGAACAGCAAATGCTGGCCATTGGAAGGGCGCTGATGGCCCGGCCCAGACTCCTGCTGCTCGATGAGCACTCCATGGGACTGGCACCCATGGTGGTGGAAAAAATCCTGGAAGTGATTTCCCTGCTGCGCTCCCGGGGCCTGACCATCGTTTTGGTGGAACAAAACGCCCTGGCCGCCCTGGAAGTCTCGGACCGGGGGTATGTATTTGAAACCGGAGCCGTGGTGCTCCAGGGCGGGGCCGGGGAACTGATGGCGGACAAGGATGTCAAACGCGCCTATCTGGGCAAGGATTATGGAGATTTTTACGATGCCGGATAATCCCTTTTTTCAACTCTCAACCGAAGAAAAACAACAGGTACAGTTAGAGCGGCTCCAAAGCACGTTAAACCGGGCCTGCCGCCATGTGCCCTTTCATGCCAACCGACTCGGCGTACTGGGCATGGAACCCTCGGACATCTCCGCCCTTGCCGACATTGCCCGCCTGCCCTTTATGGAGCGGGCGGATTTCAGCGAACATTATCCTTACGATCTGTTTGCCGTGCCCTTAAGAGACATTGTGCGCATCCACACGGCACCCGGCACCACCCGCAATCCCACGGTCAGCGGCTATACAGCACAGGACCTGGAGCACTGGCGGCGGATTCCGGGACGGGCGCTTCGCACGGCGGGCATCGGGGCCAATGATATCCTCCAGATTGCCCTGAATCCGGGCCTGGCCAACTGGGGGCGGGATTACAAGGACGGCGCCGAAGCCATCGGGGCCAGCGTGATTCCCAACACCCCGCTTTCAGTGGAAAAACAGCTCATGGTGCTGCGTGACTACAAAACCACAGTGCTGATCACCACCCCGGCCATGGCCGGTCACCTTGCCGATTACACGGCGGAAAAAGGTATCGGGCCGGCATCGCTTTCCCTGCACACCCTGGTTTTGTGCGGGGAGTTCATTGATCCGGAGTTTCGAAACAGCATTGAAACCCGGCTGCATGTGCGCACATGGCTGCACTACGGGTTAAGCGAAATTCCCGGGCCGGCGATTGCCTTTGAATGCCAGGCACACGGCGGACTCCATATCCAGGAGGATCATTTTCTGGCTGAAATCATTGACCCGGAAACCCGGGAGGTGCTTTCGCCGGGCAGCACCGGGGAACTGGTGCTCACCACCCTTACCACCCGGGCCTTTCCCCTGATCCGTTTTAAAACCGGTGACCGTGCCCGGCTGCTGGAAGATCCCTGTTCGTGCGGCAGCACGCTTGTGCGCATGAAATGGGATTCAGAGCGCACAGACGATATCATGAACATTGACGGAGTCAATGTTCACGGCAATCAGGCGGGATTTCATCTCAAAGAAATGATGGGGATGGATCCGCGGCGGATTTCCTATCGGGTGGCGCATCAACAGGGCCGCAAGGTCCTGGAAGTACTCATGGAAATGAACGATGCCATATTTTCCGATGAAATAAAGGAGCTGGAACAGCTGCTGCGCCGGTCTGAAAACCGGCTCCGGGAAAATCTGGGCGTGCCCGTGGCCATCCGCCTGGTGGAATCAAAAGGATAAACAAGGGGGCAAGCTCCCTGCCCCCCGAAAAATTGATTTATTCCACGATTTCATGGGATGTAATCACCACTTTCAACCCGTCGGGAAGACCTTCGGGGACTTCAGAGCCGCTCTGGGCGGAGTAAAAGGCCACTTCCTCAAATTCAAATTCTTCCTGGGCACCGGCCGCGAGATAATTGATCACGTCCATTTGATTGGGCATTTTGTCCACATCACTGACAAACCAGGTGGCGTTAATGATCTGATCGCCGCAGGATTCGCACATGCCGGTGACTTTCACGTTTTTGACATCCACATCACCGGTGTTGGCAATGGTGCCGCTGGCATCAATCACATAGGAAATATCACTGTCTTTTCGGATTGAAAATTCAGAATCCACAATCTCAAGACTGGCCTGTTTTTCCTCCTTGGCGCATCCGAGCAAACACAATCCTCCCACCAGAATCGACAAAACAATTAACCCAACGTATTGCAACCTTGTGCGCATCTTTTCCTCCCTGTCTGCTTCGTGAAAATTTTTCCCGACACACCAAAATGACTTTTTTCCCCTGAACAAAGTACTAAAACAAAATTCTTCCAAATCATCAAGCCCTTTTTATATATCCCCCAAACCGAGTGTTTCAAATTTTGAAACGCTCGGTTCAGGTATCAGGAAAGTCCCCTGGAACCCGCTTGTGCGTATACGGTTTTTTCTTGCATTGAAAACAAACAGTGAGTTATTATGAAACTGATCCAGTTTAAAAACACCATTACAAAACTTGTCAATACTTGCAACAATTCACCACAAGAGGTTGGTCATGAAAAAACAACTCACCACCGCGCTGGCATGGATAGCAATTGTCCTGATTTCCTCGGCCGGCAGCGCTGCCGGGGCAAACATGCTTTACAACGGGGGTTTTGAAGGTCCGGTGGAAAATGGAGAACCCGATGGCTGGAAGACAACGATCAACCGGAGCACAACGGCTGAAATAAACCTGGATTCAAGGGAGAAACACAGCGGCCAGCTATCCTTGAAAGTTGCCATTACCCCGCCGGGCGGCCGGGTCATCGTATACCTGGATGAAGCCGGGGCCGCACCCATCACCCCGGGAGCGACCTATGAGGCCTCCTGCTGGATCAAGACCCAAAACCTGGATTACAACCGCTTCCACGAGGCCCCGGCCTTCCGGTTAAATTTTCGCCCCCAGCGGATACGGCCCGGCAAGATGGTGGATCTGATCAACAAATTACAGGGGACTTCGGACTGGGTGCAAATCTCCCAGAAAGCCACGGCGCCGGCAAACAGCAGCCGGATCCACCTGGATTTTGTGCTCACCAGCGGCACCGTCTGGATCGATGATGTCGAAGTCCGCCGGGTTCAATAATCCCGGGCCATGATTGAAAACGCATAAAAAGCAGGTTTTTACTCCAGCAGATTCCTGCGCATCGCATCAATGACCGCCGGCCGCAGCCCGGCCTTGCCTACCAGGTAATCCACTGCCGTGCCGTATGTGTCTGTCAGGTAATCAATCACGCCCACAATGCATTGCCGGGGCGCAGTCAGGTACGGAAACAGCCGGTCCGGATCAATTCCGGCCCGCTCCATTCTCCGGTAGAGCCGGGGAAGCAGTTCTGCAATATAAATATTGGACAACTGGTGATCGTCAATCACAGTTTCCTCGGCCACGCCCAGGGCCAGCAGAATCAGGGCCGCACAGGTTCCGGTGCGGTCCTTTCCGCCGGTGCAGTGAAATACCACCGGCGCGTGGCTGTTTTCCGCAAGGTCTCGTATCACAGCCGCCCAGCAGTGGGCAAATTGTTCAAGGTTGCCGATATAGCCGTTGATCATGAAATCCGGTGTCAGCCAGCCATCTTCTCCGTTTTGCAAAAGCCGGATCGCCTCTGCAAAATCAAAATTGCCGTGAGTGACCGGCAAATTGTTTGCATGAACCGGTTTTATTACCATAGCCTGCAATAGCCCGGCAGACAAGGACAAAACACCAATGCCGCCGGCAATGGTGGCATGGATTTATCCGCCGGGTTTTGTTATACCGAAATTGAGCGTTTCAGATTTTTAAAAGCAATTAATTTTAAAGGATAACACCAAGTTATATTTT
>Ga0182239_1000025_pt1 | contig 58599 bp, 48 predicted proteins | sample hydfrate6_PW_210_FD_132456 | JGI IMG/M metagenome (GOLD analysis project Ga0182239, IMG submission 132456) | Subsurface microbial communities from deep shales in Texas, USA - hydraulic fracturing test 6_PW_210 | ecosystem: Environmental > Aquatic > Deep subsurface > Shale gas/oil reservoir >... | reverse complement strand
TACTGATTTTACATAAGCACCTATATCATAAATGAAAAACTTTCGCAAGCCTGATTTTTAATTTTTCTTAATTATTTTAATGAGTTTTCTTTTATTGGACAGGCACTAAATAAGCCGGCGCATTACTTCAATTTGTCATGATGATGCACTGATGACGTTTTGCGCCATGCATTAAATCCGGGCTTGTGAATGTATGGCCGGCTTAAATTGGGACCTGAACAGAGCATTTCAGCATCCGGGGATTTTGCGTTGGCCCTTTATATCAAGGCCCCGCCGTCGGCGATAATGGTTTGGCCGGTCACATAGCTTGATGCCCCGGATGCCAGAAAAATCATGACATTTGCGATTTCATCCGGCTCGCCGATTCTTTTAAGGGGGATGCTTTCGGATAAGGATGCCTTGACCTGCCTTGCCTCATCCTCGCTTTTGTCATGCCAGATGGCATTGAGCAGGCGGGTTTCCACCGCACCGGGAGCAACGGCATTGACCCGGATATTAAAGTCCGCCCACTCCTTGGCCAGCGCCTTTGTGGCCATAACCAGGGCGGCTTTGCTGATGGCATAGGTGCAGGTGGGAACCGCAGGGCTGAAACCGTTGATCGAGGAGACGTTTATAATCGTCCCCCCGCCCTTTTCCTTCATAATCCCGGCCACTGCCTGGCTCAGAAAAAAAGCACCCTTGAGATTGATATTCATCAGCGCATCCCAGGCCTTTTCCTCCACGTCAATGGCCATGGCGGCAATGCTGGTTCCGGCATTGTTGACCAGGATGTCGATTCGGCCGAACTCCGCCACAACTTTTTCAACCAGGTCCCGGATCTGATCCATCCGCCCCACATGCGCGGCCACGGCCAAAGATCGCCGGCCATGTTTTTCCACCTCTGCAGCCACCTCTTCCAGATCCGATATTTTCCGGCTGGTCACGATTACGTCTGCACCGGCTTTGGCGAAAGCAACGGCTGTTGCCCTGCCGATTCCGCGGCTGCCGCCGGTAATTAATGCCACCTTTCCATCCAGAGAAAATGCGGACTGCTCCATTGGCAAATTCCTTTCCTTTTATTTTTCCTACTGTTTTCGAAGGTTCAGATTATATGCAACCCCCTGCCCGTCTAAAATCCGGATTCCGTATTCACCGGGATTTGGACACGGTACCGGTATTCAATTTTTTTGTACAGCAAAAATGGGGATGAAAAACCAATGGCAGGCCCTTTCGGGCTGTTTGTAAAATTTCTCTTGTCTCAAACGGATTATGGGATTATGCTCATAATAAACAATCTTATTTCCAAAGGAGATACAGCCATGAAAATCGCAGTCAGTTCCAAAGGACAATCCCTGAAAGACGGGATGGATCCCAGTTTTGGCCGATGCGCGGGCTTTGTTGTATTTGACACAGACACACAAAACACGTCATTTCTGGACAATTCCCGGCAGCAGAACCTGGCCCAGGGCGCGGGCATTCAAACCGCTCAAATGGTGAGCAATGCCGGTGTGGATGTGCTCATTTCCGGAAAAATCGGTCCCAAGGCCATGGAGGCCCTGAGCCAGAGCCGAATGCAGATTTTCAGCAGCTCGGCAGCCACGGTCCATGAGGCCATTGATGCCTGGCAGCGCAATGCGCTTTCTCCCGTATCCACGGCAACCGGCCGGCCCGGCGGCGGCCAGGGCATGGGTGGCGGCGGCAAAGGCAAGGGCCCGGGCCAGGGCGGCCGGGGAAAAGGCAGCGGCAAGGGCGGAATGGGGTAAACATAATCAATCCGAGCCTTGCCGGATGCTTCAAAATAATGGTATGCACCCGGGGTATGTTCAACGTCATACCCCGGGTGGCTTTTTATGGGCCGGCACTATCTTTGACGGTATTTACAAAACGATTCACCCAAAACTGCCTTGACTTTGGGACAGCCATAAGCAACAAATATGCAGGGTTTCTTTTGAATCATCAGTAAAAAAGGAGAAAAGCATATGTCGGAAAGTCAGGTGGCGCTCAACAAGAACCGCGCAAAAAACCTCGGCCGGTTTGCTGAAGTCATGCCGGAGACTGCAAAACAGATCAAGGCCCAGATGGACGAGGCCTACAAGGACGGGGCCATTGACACCAAAACCAAGCGGCTCATGGCCATGGCCGTGGCCCTCGGCGCCGGGTGCAGAAACTGCGTTCTGGGCCAGGCCATGGGCGCCCTGGATAAAGGGGCAACCAAGGAAGAAATGCTGGAGACTCTGGCGGTGGTCACCAGCATGAGAGGCACCACCGGGGTGGCCGAATCCCTGCGGGTTATCCAGTTGCTCGACGAACTCGAAATGCTGTAAACAAGCCGCATGGGGGCAAAACTTCAAAACAGCGGGAAACGAAAAACAACCATGGAAATCGCAGAAATCCCGGTGGCGGTTTTCCGCAAAAACGTCAAAAACGTCAATATCCGGGTCTATCCCCCGGACGGCAAAGTGCGGGTTTCGGCTCCGCTGCAGATGGCCGACCATGCCGTGCGCGCAGCCATTGCCGCCCGGCTGCCCTGGATCCGGGAGAAACAGCAGAATTTTGCCAAACAGGAGCAAGCGCCTGTCCCGGAAGCGGTCACCGGGGAAATTCATTATTTCCAGGGGCGGGCCCTGCACCTCAAGCTGGTTGAACGGCACGGCCGCAGCCGGGCGTTTCTGGCTGATGCGGCCACACTGGAACTCCAGGTGCCGCCGCAAACCCACGCGGCCGGCCGGCTGCGGATTCTGGAAAACTGGTATCGCAAACAGCTGCGCCAACAGATCCCGGATCTTGTGCAAAAATGGGAGCCCATTATTGGTGTCCGGGTGGCCGAAGCCCGGATCCGGCGCATGAAAACCCGCTGGGGAAGCTGCAATATCGAAAAAAAGAGCATCTGGCTCAACCTGGAACTGATCAAAAAACCGGCATCCTGCCTGGAATATGTAGTGGTCCACGAAATGACGCACTTGCTGGAACAAAACCATACAAAACGGTTCTACGCCCTGATGGATCGGTTTCTGCCGGATTGGCGGCCGAGTCGCGATGAACTGGACCAATGGCCCATGGCCCGGACGGGGCAAAGGGATTGAACCTGGCGGAAGGCCATATCACCGCGTATTTTCCATGTCCCGGATTTTTTCCTTCTGATCCCGGGCCCGCCTTTGCCAGGCCGGATCGTCTCTGAGATACAAAATGGCCATCTTGTTGAACCGGGCGGCCCGGTTCAGGTCCTTTTTCCCCAGCCAGGCCCGGGCAAGAAAGAAATACGCCCGGCCGTCGCCGGGATGGATGCCCACGGCCCGTTCAAGAACGCGAATGGCCCTGTCATATTTCTTTTTTTGAATCAGTTCTTGTCCCCGGCGGGTCAGGTCCTGGGATGCCGCCATGCGGTAATCTTTACCCTCCCCCGAATCATCGGGCTTATCCTCGATTTCGGGAGCAGGCGCATCAATGGTTTCGTCAACAGGTGTTTCAGGAGCCGGGCTGCGGGTTTGCCCCGGTCTGTCAGGCCCCGGCTGGAGCCCGGCACAGGCGGATAACATCATCATCCCGGCCATAAGCAGGATACAGACGGCGGGCCGGGCCAGCAGAGACTTATCGGAAAATATTTGAGAAACCATCTAAAGTCCTTTTCAGTACATTGTCGGGTTTGTGAATCTGACATGGTTTTTCCGGCTGGTTGGTCTCCAGGAAATATTCCTCATATTTTTCCGGGCATTGCATGGATTCTGCCAGCTGCCCGGTTTGCCGGCACACTTTCTTTTTTACCACACCCGGCGGCCTGGCAAAGGGCTTGCCGGAAACATAGCCGGGCATGGCTTTGACCAGGTCTGCAAAAATGGGCAGTGCGGCCCCTGAGCCCGTTGTCATCACCGGATCCCCGTTGTCAAAGCCCACCCATACCAATGCCAGAAAATCCGGCGTGTAACCGATAAACCAGGCATCCCGGTAGCCGTTGGTGGTCCCGGTTTTGCCGGCCAGGGGAAAATCCACTCCCATTTTTCCAAGGGCGCTTGCGGTGCCGCCCTTGACAACGGACTGAAGCATGGAAGTCACGAGAAAGGCTTTGGCCGGTGACATTACGGCATTGATGTCCATGTGCCGCTGAACCAGGATATTGTCCGCTTCATCGGCCACATCCCGGACCGAAAGGGCAAAGGGCTGGACTCCGTCTGCGGCAAACGCGCAATAGGCCCTTGCCAGCTCCAGGGGAGTGACCTCAAAGGACCCCAGGGCAATGGACGGATAAGGCTGCATCCGTCCCGAAAAGTCAAATTTTTCCGCCTGCGCCACCACCTTTTCCGGCCCGCCCCGAACCACCATGTCCACGGCCGCCCGGTTGCATGAGTGTTTGATCATGTCGCGCACAGAAATCCGTTTTCCCGGAATATCACCGAAATTCTCCGGGGTCCACGGCTTGCCGTCAACCATGTAAGTGGTTCTTTCATTGGACAGCAGATCCGACGGCTTAAACCGGTCAAGCAGGGCGGAGACGGCAATGGGCTTAAAACAGCTTCCGGGCTGCCGACGTGCCCGGGTGACCCGGTTGAACTGGGTTTCGGCATAATTGCGCCCCCCGGCCATGGCCAGGATGTTGCCGGTCCTGGGCTGAATCACCACCACGGCACCCTGGAGCTTTTTTTCAGGGGCCTGTCGCACAAGGGCGGGAATGGATTTTTCCAGCCGGGCCAAACCCTTTTCAAGGGCTTTTTCAGCCGCCGCCTGAACCCCGGTGTCCAGGGTGGTGTAGATGGAAAAGCCCATGCTGGAAAGGATGTCTTTGGTGTAGAGTTCATTTAGCTGCCGGGACACATAATCCAGAAAATACGGGGCCTGACGACTGTACTTCTCAAACCCGGCGGTGCTGATAGGTGCGTCCAGAGCTTTTTCCAGCTGCGCCTCGGTGATAAACCCCAGATCGTGCATGGCCTCAAGCACCTGGTTCCGCCGGTTTTTGCATTCATCAAGATGGGTGTAGGGGGAAAGAAGATTGGGGCTTTTGATAATTCCGGCAATCAAAGCGGATTCGGCCAGGGTGAGGTTTTCCACTTTTTTGCCGAAATAAAAATAAGCCGCCTCTCCCACGCCGTTAATCGAGGCCGATCCTTTCTGGCCCAGATAAATCTCGTTTAAATAGATTTCAAGGATTTCGTCCTTGTTGTAGTTGGCCTCAATGGCCAGGGTGATAAAAAGTTCATGAAACTTGCGCCGAAACGTTCGCTCGTGGGTGAGAAAATAATTCTTGGCCAGCTGCTGGGTCAGGGTGGATCCGCCCTGGCGTATGGAGAAATGACGAATATTGGTATACATGGCCCGGAGGATGCTCACCGGGTCAATGCCGAAATGCGTGTAAAACCGGTTGTCTTCAGCCGCCACAACCGCGTCTGCAAGATGGCCGGGAATATTGTCAATGGATACCACCCGCCGCAGTTCCCGCTCTTTTCCGAAAAATTCCATCAGGACTTCCGGGCCCAGTTCCACCAGCGGCAGGTTTTTGTTCGTGTCGGCGCGGCGGATTTGACGAATCCGGCCCTGCTTGATTTCAAGGACAGCAGAAAAACCCCGGCGATTTTTCTCCGGCATCTGCAGATCCTGGAAATAAATTTCCAGGCCGGAGCCGGTGAACCGGTACTCACCCTTTTTTTTCAGGCTTTCAGCTTTTTCCTGATATCCGAGTTTCCGCAATTTTTTCTCAAGCGCAGCAGTATCCACCTGCATGCCCGGAAAAAGCATTGTGGTGTCGGAATAAATGGTTGAAGGAATGGCCCATCTCCGCCCGGAGAATCTTTCTTCAATCTGCCCGGACAGGTACCAGCAATAGCCAAGGGAGAACATCAGAATCAGGATCATCAACAGGCCGAAGCCCAAAAACAATTTTTTTAACATTGAAGCCATTGCAATATAGGGTGAAATCGTTTTTTTCCGCCGGATTATTTACGAAAATCCGGAAAAAGGAAAGTAAAAATTTGAAAACGCGTCGCACAGAGATAAATATAGTAGGAAACATGGAGACAACAAGCAAGCCCCGATCAATAGCAATAAATAAAGAGCGGGAATAAAGTTGGATCCAATTGATATGTATGATAAAAAGGGCGAGATTTGCGTTAACCCCAAAAGCAAGCAGGAGAGCCGGCCCATGGAAATCAAAAACATCGACGTAAAAACCATTCTCTACACTACTGATCTGTCAGATACCGCCCTGCATGCCTTTTCCTATGCAGCCAGTCTTGCAACCGTATATAATGCAAGGCTGATCATCCTTCACGTAATCGAGGATTATCCGGCCATCGAGCCTTCGCTCAAAAACCTGCTGCGGCAGGACCAGTGGAAGGACATCAAGGAAAAGTATATCCGGGACACCCGGGAGACACTCAGCGGCAAAAGCCGGGACAACCGGATCGTTCGCGAGGCGCTGACCCAATTTTCGGAAAATGCCAAAGACGGCCAATACGGCGAGCCCGCCGCAAGCGACGAGGTGATTGTTTTGTTCGGCAGCCCTGTTGAAAAAATCATAGAAACCGCAAAAGAAAAAAACTGCGGCCTCATTGTAATGGGCGCCCACGGACACGGCCTGCTGCAGAACCTTCTTGGAACCACAACACACAAGGTTCTGTCGGAATCAAAAATCCCCGTGGTGGCCGTTCCCATAGACCAGTGATGCAGCAGGGTCGCTTCAGCCGGCCCCCTTCTGATTTGCGTTTAAAAAAACAAAATTTGGCAGCTTTTAAGCAAAGGACGTTCACAATGGAGAGCTTCACCGGATCTGTAAACAATTTTTGGTCTTACCTGTGGCATTTGCACGTGCAAACCAAGAACATGTTTGCCTTTCGTTTTCCCACAACGTTTCTGAGCACAACGGCAGACAACGGGCCGGAAAAACAAGAGACGGATTTTTCCGAAGACGTGCTTCCGGCCGGCAGCCGAGGCGATTCCACAGGAGACGGGGGAGACGGCGGCGAGGACCCGGGCGATTATACCCATTACAGCGCCCGGCAGAAAATCGGGCTGCTTGCCGGGCCTTTGCTATTTTTGGCAATTTTTCTGATGTCCACCCCCGAGGGCATGACCCCCGAAGCCCATGCCGTACTGGCAAGCACTGCATGGATTGCCGTATGGTGGATAAGCGAGGCCATACCCATACCGGCCACGGCTTTGCTGCCCATTGTACTGTTTCCGGTGACCGGGGCCATGAATACCTCCAGTGTTACGCCTTCTTACGCCAATCACCTGGTGTTTCTTTTCATGGGCGGCTTTATGATCGCCCTTTCCATGGAAAAATGGAATCTTCACCGGCGCATTGCATTAAACATCATACTGATGATCGGCTGCGGGCCCAAACGGATCATACTCGGATTCATGACGGCCACGGCCTTTCTTTCCATGTGGATATCCAATACCGCCACCACCATGATGATGGTGCCCATCGGGCTTGCCGTTATTCAACAGTTTGCCGTGCTGATAAAAAAAGAACAACTGGATGTCAACGTCTCTCTTGGCAAATTCGCATTCGGCACCGCACTTATGCTGGGCATCGCCTATTCCGCCTCCATCGGAGGGGTCGCAACCCTGATCGGCACGCCTCCCAATGCCGTGTTTGCAGGCGTGGTCAAGGAAATGTACAATCAGGAAATCGGCTTCGGACAGTGGATGACCTACGGTGTGCCCCTATCCGCAATATCGCTTCTTTTCTGCTGGTACTATCTGACCAATTTTGCCTTTAAAATCAAATTCAAAGAACTTCCGGGCGGGCAGGACCTCATCCGCAGGGAACTCGGGCAGCTCGGACGGATCGGCAAAGAAGAGCTGCACGTGCTCATTGTGTTTGTCTCGGTTGCGTTTCTGTGGCTGATCCGGGGGTTTCTGCTTTCGGATATATTTCCGGGCATGAGCGATGCCACAATTGCCATACTCGGGGCGATGGTGCTTTTTGCATGGCCGGTTGACCTCAAAAAGGGACGTTTCCTTCTGGACTGGGCAACAATGAGCCGGATGCCCTGGGGAATTCTCATTCTTTTCGGCGGCGGGTTTGCCATTGCCGGGGGATTTTCCGAAACCGGGCTTGCCGAATGGATTGCCATGCGGCTCAAGGTTTTGGAAGAGGCGCCAATGCTGCTCATTGTCTGCGCAGTGGTGACCATGGCCATATTTCTAACGGAAATCACCTCCAATACCGCGACATCGACCATGCTGATGCCGGTTATGGCGGCCATGGCCATAGCCATGGGCATGCATCCCTATGCGCTGATGGCAACCGCGGCGCTGTCGTGCTCGTTTGCCTTCATGCTGCCGGTGGCAACACCGCCCAACGCCATTGTTTTTGCCAGCGGCTATATAACCATACCCCAGATGGCCAGGGCCGGGGTTTTCATGAACCTGTTCGGCATCATCGTCATTACCGTGGTGACCATGTACTACCTGGCATGGGTCTGGGGTATCGACTTGATGCGCGTGCCTATCTGGGCATAGGATCCGGGACTTTTCTGACCCACAGATCCCGCTGGGGAAAGGGGATTTCAATCATCATCAGGTCAAACAGGGGAACGGTCCGCTCTTCCACAATGGCAAAGCGGTCGCGGATTTTGCCAAACATTTCAAGGACGATGCGGCTGGCCTGCAGGCTTGCACGCATCAACTGCAGGACAAGCAAACTCAGCAGCACCCGGATTATGATGCTGGTGGCAAATTCTCTCAGCGCAAGGGTGTGCAAAGCGGTCACCAGACTGATATAGCCCACCAATAGCCCGGCCACCCGGGCGCCCACCCGGAGCAGCTTTCCCGTCAACTCCGCGTTGGCCCGGTCCGCAATTCGAAGCCCCCAATAGAGGATAAAGCGCGGCACCAAAAACGCCAGCGACAGGCCCACCAACAAAATCATCAGGGCCAGGAGAAAGGGATACGCACCCAGCAGGCGCCAGGTGCTTTCAAGCCATGCGGGCAGCCAGGACGGTACACTGGCGGCAGATTGGGTTAATTCGTTCATGCGGGATTCTTTCGTTGAAAATGTTGTTTGGACGCATCGTCTGTTTATATTATAGTTACCATATGCATCTGGTCCGTCAAAAGGCTTTCACCTCCCAGGGCAAAAGAAAGAGCGCATGCGCGTATTAATGATTTCCGCCAACACCGAGCAGGTCAGCATACCGGTTCTGCCGCTGGGACTGGCCTGCGTATCCGCAGCCGTCGAGTACAGCGGTCATGATATCCGTGTGGTCAACCTCATGGAACCCCGGCATGTGGACCGACTGCTGGTGCCGGCCATTGAAGCGTTTGTGCCGGATGTCATCGGCATTTCAGTTAGAAACATCGATGACCAGAACAGGGACGCACCCAATTTTCTCCTGTCCCGGGTAGAACCGGTGATCGAAGAGTGCCGCATGCGCTCGAGTGCTCCCATTGTTCTGGGCGGAGCGGGCTACAGCATATTTCCCGAATCCGCCCTTGATTGCCTGGGCGCGGATTTCGGCATCCAGGGGGAAGGGGAATGGGCCATGTGTGAATTGCTTGGGCGCATGGAAAAAAATGCCCCATTGGACGGGTTAAACGGGCTCTGGAGGCCCGGCAAAGGCCTTGCGGCACCCCCTTTTCGAAACCCGCAGATGGATGCCTATCCCATGCCGGAGCCCGGCGTTCATCTCAGCACAGGCCCTTACGGAGAGGACCATGAACTCATGGTGCCCTTTCAGACCCGCCGGGGCTGTGCCATGAACTGCAGCTACTGTTCCACCCCGGCCATCGAGGGCCGGCATATGCGCAGCCATGCGCCCGAAACCGCCGTAAACAATCTGCGGCGGTTTTCAGAAAGCGGATTTGATCGCTTTTTTTTCGTGGACAACACATTCAACCTGCCCGGCTCTTATGCCGCTGCCCTGTGCGACCGAATCGCGGAAGCGGGACTTGATATCACCTGGCAGGGGATCATTTATCCCGCCGGCCTCCACGAGACCCTGGCTGAAAAAATGGCCCGGGCCGGATGCCGCTCTGTGAGCCTTGGTTTTGAAAGCGCGGATGAACAGGTGCTTTGGGCCATGAACAAAAAATACGGCAAAAAAGAAATCCGCCGGGCATCGGAGATCCTTTACCGGCATGGCATTGAACGAATGGGCTTTCTGCTGCTTGGCGGACCGGGCGAAACCCGTCAGAGTGTCAGGCAAAGCATTGCATTTGCAGAATCCCTTGAACTCGAAGCCGTCAAGCTCACCGCCGGCATTCGCATTTACCCCGCCACCCCGCTGGCCGGCCTCGCCCGGGAAAAAGGATTCATTACCCCGGATGCCAGCCTTCTCAATCCCGTGTTTTATCTTGAACCCGGCCTGGACGGATGGCTGCAGGATGCAATCAAAGAAGCCGTTTCCCGAAATACCGGGTGGGTGAATTAATGGCCGCCCTGCTGGTTTTGCTGCCCAAGGGCCTGGCGCACCTTTGCTGCCAGATCCTTGTGGGAAAAGGGTTTTTCAATAAATTGCACACCCTTGTCCAGAACCCCGTGATGGGCGATGAGATCGGCGGTATAGCCGGACATGAAAAGGGTTTGAAGTGCCGGATTGTTCACCGACAGCCTGGCGGACAGGTCCCGGCCGTTCATCTCCGGCATGACCACATCCGTGATCAACAGATCAATCCGGCCCTCATGGCTTGCGGCCAGCTGCAATGCATCCTCGGGTTTCCGGGCCGTTATCACTGAATAACCCAGCTTTTCGAGCATTCCCCGGGTCAGGTGGACAATGGCGGCTTCATCCTCGACAATCAGTATGGTTTCCGAACCTGTAGGCATTTGTTCATGGGATTTCGCTGATGCCCCCGGATTCGACTCTTCGGTTTCATGGCGGGGCAGGTATATTTTAAAGGCGCTGCCCTGCCCGGGCTCGCTGTAGACATTTATAAAACCGTTGTTCTGCTTGACAATCCCGTAAATTGTGGACAGGCCCAGGCCGGTGCCCTTGCCTGTCTCCTTGGTGGTATAAAACGGCTCAAACAGATTTTTTTGAACTTCCTTTTCCATGCCGCAGCCGTTGTCACTGACTGCCAGCATGACATACTCACCAGAGACAAAATATGGATACACCCGGCAGTGATCCTGACCAATGACCACATTTCTCGTCTCTATGGTCATTTTGCCCACATCGGATATGGCATCCCTTGCATTGACCGCCAGATTGGCCATGATCTGATCAATCTGGGACGGATCGATTTTCACCGGCCACAAACTGCCGCCCGGATGCCAGGAAAGATCTATATTTTCACCGATCAATCGCTGCAGCATTTTCAGCAGGCCTGAAACCGTGTCGTTTAAGTCCATCTGCACGGGGCTGATGGTCTGTTTGCGCGCAAACGCCAAAAGCTGCCGCACAATGTCAGCCGAGCGCCTGCCGGCATTGTAAATTTCCCGGATGTTTTCATAAAGCGGCCCCCGGACTCGAGCAAATCAATGGAGAGTTCCGCATACCCGTTGATGATCGACAGCATGTTGTTGAAATCATGGGCCACCCCGCCTGCCAGCCGGCCCACGGATTCCATTTTCTGGGCTTGATGCAAAACTGGGCCTGGAGTTTTTCCTGATTCTGTTCCGCCTGCTTGCGCTTGGTAATATCAATATGGGTGCCGAGCATGCGCCGGGCATTTCCCTCTGCGTCTTTTTCCACTGTTCTGCCGCGGTCCAGAATCCATTTAAAGCCGCCCTCCTTTGTCTTCATCCGGAATTCGAGTTCAAAAGGCGCAGTCCATGTCAGGTGCCGGAGAACGACGCTCTCGGCTTTTTCCAGATCATCCGGGTGCAGCAGCCGGCGCCATGTCGCATAGGTTTCCGGCAGCTCATAAGGCTCATATTCGAGCATCGTGTACCAGCGCGGACTGAGATAAACCTCGTTGATATCCGTGCGCCAGTCCCATACGCCGTCGCTGACCGCATCCAGTGCCAGGCTCAGGCGCTGCTCACTTTCACGCAGGGCATCTTCCATCTGTTTTTGCTCGGTTCTGTCATACAGCATGGACAGCATGACCGTTCGGTCATCCAGGGCAATGGCCTCGCCAGACCAAAGGGCATGGACAATCGTGCCGTGCTTTGTTTTGAACTCAACAGGCTCATCCTTGAAAAATCCGTGTTTGTTGAGCTTTTCCACAATACGGTCCCTTTCAGCAGGATCCGCCCAGATGCCCACCTCCTTTGAATTCCGGCCGATGCTCTGTTCCTTTGTGTAGCCCAGCATGTTTACCCAGCGGTCGTTGACATCAATGAATTCACCTGTTTCAATATCAGATATGACCTGGGGGACGGGGCTGGATCGAAACGCCTTTGCAAACCGCCTTTCACTTTCCATTAATTGCTGCTGGGCCAGCTTGCTTTCAGTGATATCAGTGAGAAAGGAAAGGTTTGCCGGTGCGCCGTCCCAGTTAATAATCTGTCCATGGATGCAGAGCCATTTCACCCTCCCGTCGGATGTGACCGCCCGGAAATCATGTTGTTTTTCCCTGAATTCGCCCTGCATGGCCCGGCGGTGAAGATCGCGCATGGTTTCCCGGTCAGCGGGATGAATAAAGGCCGTAAAGGGTGCTGCGGTAATCCTGGCTGCGGAATATCCCAGGATTCGTTCAACCGCGGGGTTGACAAACTCAATGACTTCGCCCCGGACCACCAGGATGCCCTCTTTTGCCTTTTCAAACAGGTAGCGAAATTTCTCCTCGCTTTTTTGCAGGGCATCCCGGGTCTGCCGTTGCTCGGTAACATCCCTTGAACTGAATATAACGCCCTGCGCACCGCTGTTTTGATCCTTTAAACAAATACCCCGGGTCTCAAGCCAGAGGTAAGATCCATCCGCGCATTTGAAGCGATACTCGATTCCGGCCGGCTCGCCTGATCCCACAAGCGCCTTGTATGCCTGCAACACCCGGGGCAGATCATCAGGGTGTACAAAAGCAAACACGTTTTTCCCGACCAAAGACTCCGGGTCAGAACCAAACATTTCATGAGATTTTCCCACAAACCTGAGGTTTCCCTCCATGTCTGCAAAAGAGACCAGATCCAGCATGTTTTCAATGATGGTGGTCAAAAGTGCAGTCCGGCTGCCGCATTCGTCAAGTCGAATGCGCAGCTCCCGGTTCTGCAGCTCGGCTTCAAGCTGTCTGACCTTCATCTCATGAATCCTCCGGCGGATGTCGTCGTGTGTCAATATATTAAGCTTTCTCTGGTATTGATTGACATTCCATCATATCCTCCTATCGGATGTTTTGACAAAAAATAAAGTGCGCGTGAAATTACAGGCAGGGTGGAGACGTCTGGTCAATGGCTCCGCGCACTTTTGCAGAAGCAGAGGTCACAGAGCCAAAACAACGCATCAAAACAAAAGACGAAAAAAAAGACAAACCGGTCACAAACCGCCGGAATCAAAAATTTCTTTCAAGCGAAGGGCATTTTGGGGTGCAGCCGGGCCGTCGGTGTTGTCAAAATAGACATGCACGATCCTGCCTTCATGGCGCCATGTTTTCACCTTTCGGGCCCATTGGGCGAGTTCATCGTCACTGTAGGCGGACTGATAGGTCCGGGTGCGGCCGTGGAGACGAACATAAACCATGTCCGTGCTCACCGCATCCCAGCGGGGCCAGTCTGCGGAATCGGAAATGCACACGGCCAGGCCGCGGTCTTCCAAAAGCGAGGCCACCTCCGGCACAAACCATGAAGAATCCCGGAATTCCATCACGTGGCGGACTTCCTGCCAGGATTGCAGGGCGTCGGCAAAACCCCTGAGCCTGTCGAGGTCCACGGAAAACGAGGCGGGCAGCTGCCAGAGCACTGCCGGGATTTTGTGCTGCAGTGGCAGCACGTTGTTTTTCTGCTTTTGCACCGCCTGCAAAGGGTCTTTTAACCGCTTGGTATGCGTGGTGTACCGGCTGTCCTTGATGGCAAAGCAAAAATCATCCGGAGTCCGGGTTTTCCAGCTGTTGATGATGTTTTCCTGAAGCAGGCGGTAAAACGTGGCATTGACCTCCACTGCGTTAAAATATTTTGTGTAGTGCTCAAGCCATTTTTTCTGCACAACCCCGGCAAAAAAATCCGCCTTCCATGCCTTGTAATTCCAGCCGCTGGTGCCGACAAACAGTTCAGGCATTGTTTCAGTCAAAACGTTTCTCCTGGTTGCTAAGTAAAAAAGCCAATTACACAATTAACTTCTCGGAATTATAAACAATTTAAAGAGATTTCACACCAATGTCAACATTTACCGGCCATCAAAAAACCAGGAACCTGTAAGGCAAAGCATCCAAAAAACCGGTCAAACCGGCATCTTGACAAAAAAAAGGAATTCAATTAATGGTAACTGAGAATCCACTGCGCAAAGCCAAAAGGCGCTTTGCGCCCACAGGCAACGACTGGTCTTGTCATGAAAGCAAAATCCGGCGCGTACCGGTTTTTACTCACGTTTCTGCTTTTTTTCGCTCTGCCCTGCATTGCTGCGGCGCAAAGCGGAAAGCCCCTGAGTTACTGGCTGGGCTCCGGCTATAACGTGCCGGAAGTCCGGACCGGCGCCCTTACCATTGCCCCCGAAATGAACCTCGGCATGGACTGCAGCGATAACAGCCGCATTGACACCCCTCCCGGTAAAAACGCCTCTGAGCTGACAATTGTCATGACACCGGAGATGACCATCCGTTCCCGCGGGCCTGCGCACTTTCTGGGCGTTGATATCGGGTTTAACAGCGATATATTGAACACCCGATCCGCTGAACCGGATATAAACAGCCATGTTTCCGTAAACGGCAGAATGGCACTGACAGGAAAATCTTTTTTGACCGGCCGCATCAGGATCCGCCGCATGCAGGAAGAAAACAGCGGGGCTGAGGCTTTGCGGGTCGGCATTGAAACTGTTTTGCCGCTGAACCTGGATGGTTCAATCGAGCTATGGGGCGGGCACATGAACCGGGAACGCGAGGATCTCAACAACATCAGCGGATTGTGGTGCGGCATGTCCCTGGATTGGAAGCCCTCCCCGACGACATGCTTTCAGGCCAGGGCCGAAACTTCTGTCGAAGAAACCGCCATGGCGGGCTCTAGGGGTATGGGGGAATTTGATGCCCGGGCGCAGGTGGAACACCAGGTGTTGGAAAACCTGTTGGCGGGTGTCAATGTCAGATACAAAAACAATGACTACAAAGGCATTGATATAACGGATCAATACCTGGATTTGGGCCCCAGGCTCACCTATTTCTGGGATCGAAAATTCAGCGTGGAAGCCAGTCATACCTACAGGCAAAAAGACAGCAACGTGGCCAAAAGACGATACACGGAAAATAAATTTGACCTGGCCATAAACGGAAAATTTTAATACAAAATCAAATACCCGGCACCCGGAATAAAAATCCCGGATGCCGGGTATACAACTTACCGGACCTTGATTCCCGCCAGTTCCTGGACAAGGCGCTTGCGTTCCTTGATATCATACTGGGAAGTGATGGCAATCTGCTCCATAATGGGTGATCCGCCGCCGTGATAGTTGCCGTAGTTCATGGTGCCGGCCGCCCCCGTGCAGGTGGCCTCAATGAAATACAGCCAGAACTTGATCTGGTCGTCCACGGGTATGTTGGGGTTGCGCTTGAGGTATTTTTCCAGAATCGGCTTTAATTCCGGATTGGTGATATCGCTTTCATACGGAAACGTGGACGGAAACCCCCCTGCGATGTTGCACAGCATTTCCTGTTCGTGAAACACGGCTTCCCCGGTCAGGCAGCGGCCCACATTGGCATAGATGGAATCGGGAATGCAGCTTCCCGGCCCGTAAGGCGCACGGCCCATGCCCGGGATATAGACCTCGGGTTTGCCAAAATCAGAGGCGGTGTAGCCGGCTGCATAGCCAAGCTCTGTGACCTTGATGATCTCGGCAAACATTTCCCGCACATGGGAGGTTTTTTCAATGCCGTTGTATTCGGCCGCGGTTGCAGCCAGGCCCAGCAAAACATCGCCCAGGGCCGGCTTGCAGCCCGAGTAGCTGTGGCGGTGAAACAGGGCAAACAACAGGGCGCAGATGCCGCCGTGATCGTTTTCCCCGCACAGAAACACCCGCTCCCAGGGAATGAAGGTATCTTCAAACAACAGGTAAGAGTCAGTGTATCCGCCGTCAAAGCCTCTTTGGTAAGCCTCCCGCGGCCTGGAATTGTGCGGGTGAATCACCTGGTAAAGGCCCTCGTGGTCCGCCGGGACGGCAAAGGCCACGGCATAGTCCTTTTCATTGGGCCCCAGGGCCCGGGTGGGCACCACCAGGATTTCGTCGGCAATGGAGGCCTCGGAGATATGCAGTTTGCAGCCCTTGACAACAATGCCGTCCTTTGTTTTCTCTTTGACGTGCAGGTACATGTCCGGATCGGCCTGATCCGCCGGGCGCTTTAGGCGCTCGCCTTTCATATCGGTCTGTGCGCAGCAGCCCACCAGGTCGTTTTTCTGGAAATTTTCCAGCCATTTCAAAAAGTTTTGATGGTACTCGCTGTTGCCGCTGTTGAGCTTGTCGGCTTCAAAGGAAACCGCGTTAATGGCGTTGATGGCGTCCACGCCCATGCAGCGCTGGATGCAGCCGCCGACTTTTTTGCACAGATACCGGGTCATATCCTGTTTTTTATGCAGGTCCTCGGGGGACTGGTGAACGTGGCAGAACCGGTTGATGGTCTCTCCGGTGAGATGGGAGGTGGCTGTGCACAGATCCTTTCCCTCCGGGCTGGCGGCCTGGTCAAAGGTCATGCCCATGACGTTTAAGGCACTCATCTGAACTTCATCGTCGCGGTCGATTTTGCCGCCGTTGAAATACAGGTTGCGCCGCATTTTTTTAAGGCCGTCGATATACTCCTGCTTGGTTCTCATTTTTACTTTCCTCGCTTGTATGGATTGTTGCCATGTTATTTGCCTCCTTTTTCCATTTCAGCACGCGCCTCTTCCTGGACTTTGCGCCAAAGGGTTTTGCCGGTGGCCCCTTTTGGCAGGGAGTCCACAAACAGAACCTGCCGGGGATATTTATAGGCGGCCATCTGTTTTTTTGACCAGTCGATGATGTCTTTTTCCGAGATGCTGTCCCGGTAATCCGCCTTGGGCACGATATAAGCGCGGACCTCTTCGACACGGACGGGATCCGGCACCCCCACCACGCAGGCTTCGAGCACTGCCGGATGGGCGTAAAGGCTGTTTTCCACCTCTGCCGGCCACACCTTGAAGCCCGCGGCATTGATCATCCGCTTGGTGCGGTCCACGATGAAAAAATAACCTTCTTCATCCATGGTGCAGATATCGCCGGTGCGGAAAAACCGTTTGCCGTCTATTTCAATAAACGCATCTTTGCTGTCTTCCGGGCGGTTCCAGTAGCCCTGGAACACTTCCGGTCCGTTGATGACCAGTTCTCCGGAGTTGTTCGGGCCCAGTTCCTCCTGGGTTTCCACGTCAATAATGCGGGCGTCCACCCCGAAATCCGGAATGCCGATGCACTGCATCTTGGGCCGGTCCGGGGGGTTGAAATGGGTCTGGGAAATGGTTTCGGTCAGGCCGTAGCCTTCCACGTAGGAAAGGCCCGTGAGTTCGTTTAAGCGCCGGCCGATGGCTTCCGGCAAGGGCGCCCCGCCCCCGCCGACCACCACCAGGGAACTCAGGTCCCGTCCGGAAATATCCGGGGCGGACAGCAAATCCACCACCATGGTGGAGATGTTGACCCAATGGGTCACCTGGTATTTTTCAATGGCATTCAGGGCGGCAATCCGGTCCCAGCGGGTCAGCAGCACCAGGGTGGCACCGGCAAAAAGCGGGGCCAGCATGCTGTGGATCAGGCCGGTCACATGAAAAAACGGCAGAACCGACAAATGTACGCTGGAGGCCGTGTTGGTCAGCCAGTAGTAGGCACTGACCAGGTTGGCCATGACCGTCCGGTGGGTATGAATGCAGCCCTTTGGCTTGCCTGTTGAGCCGGATGTATAGGGCAGCAGGCACATGTCATCCGGTCCGACAGTCACATCCGGCGCAGGGCTCTGCTTTGCCATCAGGGCGTTCCATTCCAGGCAGGTTTCCGGGCAGGCCGGGGCCTTGAGCATGGGATCGGGCACAGGCAATGCCGGGCTTTCCGGCAGGTAATCGGAATATCGGCCCGCAATAATGAACTTCAGCCCCGCGCTTTGTCCAACGGCCTCTGCTGCGGGCAGCAGGTCAGTGGTGGTGATCAGTGCCGATGCACCGGCATCTTTGAGGATAAAGGCCAGTTCCTTTTCATTGTTCATGGGATTGACCGGCACCACCACGGCATTTGCCCGCATAACCGCATAAAAGGAAATAATATAATGGGGCGTGTTCTGCATGTAAACCGCAACCCGCTGGCCTTTCTGAATGCCGCCTGCTGAAAGGGCACCGGCCAGACTATTGATTTCACCGACCATGCGGCGATAACTCAAAGGCTGGCCGTAATAATTGACAGCGGCTTTTTCCGGGTAAAACTCCGCGGCTGTTTCAATCAGCCGAAAAAGCGGCACTTCGGGATACGTCAGGGTTTTGGGCAGCCGGTTTGGCCAAAAGGGTTCATGAAGCCTGTTCAAGATTTTCCTCCTTGTTATAAAATTTGATATTCGACAGACTGACACTTTTGCTAGCACTGTTTCTTTATTGCACAGCAAAAGCTGTGCCGATCAAGGACAGGACCAAAAACCGGGATTATTCAAAGTTTTCAGGACGGACAAGCCGGGGGCAAAGCAACAGCAATGGCAACAGAGGCAAGCAAAGGCTGGTAAATACAGGCAACCACGCCTGTTGCAAAAAAGCAACAACCGGTGTTGCTTTTTTGCCGGCAGACTAAAGACCGTATTTTCTTTTTTTGCGAAGCACCGTTGAAGGCGCCACTTTCATGGCCCGGGCAGCAGCGCGAATACTGCCGTGGGTTTCCAGGGCCTGCTTGAGCGTTTCGCGATCCCACCGGGTTTTGACCTGCTGATAAGATGTATTTGCCGGACCCGCTGCTGACTCCGGAAAACCGGATCCGTCAATCCACCGGCAGATATCATCCGCAGAGATTTCGTCGTTTTGAACAATGGCATGCAGCCGCTGCATGGTATTTTGAAGCTGCCGCACGTTTCCGGGCCAGGAAAAGGTTTCAAGGGCTCTTTGTGCGGCCCGGGAAAGCGTCTTGCTGCTTGCGCCCCCGGCTGCGGCAGTGGTCAGAAAATGCCGGGCAAGAGGAAAAATGTCCTCTTTTCTGTCCCTTAAAGGCGGAACAAAAATCGGCATGCCGGCCATCCGGTAATAAAGATCCTCCCGGAAACGCCCCTTTGCAACAATATCAGCCAAATCCTGGTTGGTGGCACAGATTACCCGCACATCCACCTGATGCAGACTTGTTGCGCCCACAGGATAATAAGCCATGTCCTGGAGAAACCGCAGCAGCTTGGCCTGGGCGCCCATGGGCATTTCCGCCACCTCGTCGAGAAACAGGGTGCCCCCGTGGGCAAGCTTGACCAATCCCTGTTTCCCGTGGCGGCTGGCCCCTGTAAACGCGCCGCCCTGGTAGCCGAAAAGCTCGGCCTCAAACAGCTGTTCATTGATGGCCGCACAATTGACCGGGATAAAAGGGCCGTTGCACCGGCGGCCGTGTCCGTGAATAAACCGGGCCACCAGGTCCTTGCCGGTACCGGATTCGCCGAGCAGCAATACCGGCAGTTCCGAGGAAGCGATCTGGCGGGATACATCCAGAACCCGAATCATTTCCGGACTTTCCGCAACCATCCGGGGGCTGTGTGCATACGGGTCATGCCCGCAGTCCGGGGCTTCGGCCAGCTGTTGGGTCAGGCGGAGGATATCCGGGTTCCGCACATTGGTCACCACTGCCTGGATGCGGCCCATCTCGTCAAATATGGGATTGCCCGTGACCAGCACCTGTTTTCCGGTCTTGATCCGCTGGACAAGGGTGACCGGCTTTTTCTGCCTGAGCACTTCAACGGTAACAGAGGGGGTGACAATTCCATCGGCAACCAGGTGGTGCATGGGACGTCCCATGGCCGCCTGCACATCCTGATCGCTGACTTCGGTGATTCTGCGATAGCTTTCATTGAGGTTGATGAGAACACCGTTTGCATCACAAAGCACCAGACCGTCATAAGAGCCGGAAAAAGCCATCATCAGGTCCCGGAAACGATTTGCCGAAGACATTGATTTCATCTGAGCCCGCCTTGTTTAAGTTCAGCGCAGCCGCCGGCAGGGCCGGCAGATGATACATACTCCCAAACCAAGCGTTTAGGGTACTGTATTTATGTAGACGGGCAACAGGTATTTGTCAAACCCAAAGCCGGCAGTGCAATCACCCTGTTTTGCGCGGGATGGATTAAAAATGGGACAAAGCCGTATCGCAGTAAATATTGGGTGTTAAAGGCTGATGGTTTCGTAAAAAGTAAGTATTCAGATAGCGCCGTAAAAAGCTTTTTACGGCGCCATCAAAGGCTGTGATCCAGAACGATTTTTCCGGCGGATTCGGCCTTTAAAAACGCCTTTAATGCATCCCCCAGATCCCTGCGTCCGATGACTCGGGTGCGGAAAGTTGCGGGTAACGCCCTTATTGCCGGAGGCGGAAAGGGCATCCTTATAATTCAGCGATGAATGCGTGACCCGGATGAGCACATCGTTTTCAGGCAGATCGGAAATGCTGCAACGCTCTTCTGCACCCTCATACCCGCCGTTTTTCTCATGAACCCGCCATGCCGTGTAAAGATCCTGACTTGTCATATGTCTTCTCCTGCACTGGCTGTTTCAGCCGCGTGAACGGCCGATCTGTTGCAAAGGTGGTGACAATCTGTTTGAAACCCTATAAACTGATATTATCATGAAATATAAAATAACAAACCTAAAAGCCCGGAAGGAGGGAGCATGAAAAAGATCAAAGGATTGTTTTTTGATGTGGGGGGAACGATTTTTGACTGGAAAAACACAGCGCGGGAAAATATCGAAAAACTGGCTGAGAAAAACAATGAGCCAATAGACAGCGAAGCCTTTGCCGTTGACTGGCGCAATGAAATGTTTAAGGTCCATACTCAGGTCAGACAAGGCAACCTGCCCTGGATGAACTCGGATGATATGCATCTTCGGGCCCTTGAAAACATGAAAACCAAATACCCGCTGCTAACCCGCGTCGATCCGGTCTCTTTGACACGATCCACCTGGCATCGCCTCAAACCCTTTAACGGCGCTCCCGAGGCCATCACCCGCCTGCGCACGGGCTATACGGTGGTGGTGCTCACGATCCTGGGCTGGGAGAGCATTGTCAGCAGTTCAAAATCCGCCGGGGTCCAGTGGGACGGCATTCTGTCCTGCGAGTTTCTGGGCTATTACAAGCCCTCTTTGCAGGCCTACATCAAGGCCACCGGTCTTCTGGGGCTCAAGCCGGAACAATCCATGATGGTTGCCGCCCATGAGGGCGACCTGGCAGCCGCCCGGGAAGCCGGCATGCATACGGGTTATGTAAAGGTTCCGGAAAAAGACAGCATGACCGAGGGATTCGGCCAGCCCGAGCAGATTGATTTCGATATCGAAGCACCGGATTTTGAAACACTGTGCAAAAAGCTGGGCGTATAATCCGGCCGGCATGTAAGGATTCAATCAGGGGGGCGAGTTCTCAAACGCGATTTCCACGCGCCTGTTTTTCGCCCTGCCCTGCTCGGTTTCATTGGAGGCAATCGGATCTTGCGAGCCAAGGCCTCTTGAGTCGATCTTTCCGGAATCAACACCGTTTCCGATAAGATAGCTCTTGACGATGTTGGCCCTGATTCTGGAGAGATGGAGATTGTACCGATCATCTCCGAGCGAATCAGTATATCCGGTGATCTCCGCCCGGAGTCCGGAGTGTTGTCTCAGCAGGCGCTTTACCCGGTCCAGGGTTTCAACTGAATCGCTGTCCAGGGCGTAGGCACCGTTTGGAAAATTCACGGCAAATGTTTTATCGGCATGCAGGGCTGCATCGGTTTTGTCAGCCTGCTCTGCCCGGGATTCAGACAAAAGGCCCTGTTCCCCGTCAATGTCACCGGAGGGCCCGGATAAAGATCCGGTTTGTGCAGCATTCTCATCCTGCCTGTTATCCGGCTGATACCTTTGCTCCGGCGGGTCCGGTTCTGATTTGGTTTCCCGGGTGTTTGCAGCCGACGGGGCGGGGGCGGTGTTGTCTGAAACCGGTTTGAGAGTGCTTTCCGGCACAGGCTTGCGGGTTTCTGCAACCTGTTGTGTTTGTCCGGCTGATTTTTCTTTTTCGGCAACCGAATCAAAACTTCCTGTAGATTCAGGAATCCACTGATAAATCAAATAGCCGGAGACCAGGAGAAAAAACGGTATCACCAAAGCGGCCAGCGCCGCTTTTTTACGCCCGGATGGCCGCGCCGCCCCGGCCGGTTGCGACCTGCGCTGAACAGCCGGCCGGGGCGCGGGCTCAGCACTGCGGCCCGCAGGCCTGACAAAGGCCCGCAGCTCCAGGTCATGGGCGCACTCAGAGACGATTTGCTCGGAGATATTTTTTTTGTCCGCGGCATAGGCGCTTAGAAGTGCGTGATCGCAAATAATGTTGATCAGGCGTGGAAAACCCCCTGAAAATTCGTATATGCGGTCAACCGCCTTTGCGGAAAACAGATCCTTTCCTCCCCCTGCCACCTTCTGGCGGTGGCGGATATATTCGCCGGTCTCTTTTCTGTTTAAAGGCTCCAAATGATAGCTGAGGGTGATTCGCTGCCGCAGGGCCCGGCTCCTGTGATCAAGGAGAATGTCGTTGAACTCGCCCTGGCCAACGAAAAAAACATTGAAGAGTTTGGCGTTGGGTTTTTCAAGGTTGGACAGCGCGCGGATCTCTTCAAGCAGTTCATAGGTGAGCCGCTGGGCCTCGTCGATGATCAGCAATACGTTTCTGCCCATATAATGCTGACGGTTGAGAAACTTCTCAAAACTGATAAGAAAGGGGCCCCTGGAGGCAAATGACTCGTTCATGCCCAGCCTGTCGGCCAGGATATTGATAAAATCCATCAAATCAAGCCTGGGGTCGGGTATCCGGGCCACCAGGACATTGGCGTCGTCCAGATTCTGCAGAAGTGCATTTAAAAGCGTTGTCTTGCCGGTGCCCACATCCCCGGTCAGAAGCAAAAATCCCCGGTTTTCCAGAACCCCGTACCTGAGAAACGAAAGCGCCTCTGTATGCTGCTCGCCCAGCCATAAAAACGCCGGATCGGCATTAATCTGAAAGGGTTTGACGTTAAATCCAAAATGCGAATGATACATAACCGCCCTCTTTTCAGGTTTAAAGCCCGGTCAGCACCAGCCACCGGCCGATGCCGGCAGCCCCGCGTGCAAAGACGCAAATACTGCCCTGTATCAAACATAAAAGCAACTGCATCTTTGTCCAACAAAATCCGGTTACTTTTTCGAATCATCCGGATCATCGGCTTCAACCTCCTCGACCACATCCTCGGAAGCCTGCTTTTCAGAGGCAACCTCTATTTGCGGTTCGGCTTCAGGCTCTGGTTCCGGTTCCGGGCCGGGTGCGGATGACGAAGATCCGGTCTTATCCACGGCCAGCCGCATGGGCGGCGCTGTGCCGTCTTTTTCGGCTCCGAACCAGACTGTCCTGTGGGGAAACGGAATTTCAATACCCCTTTCATCAAAAATACGCTTCATCCGCTCCAGAAAGGCACGCTTTACGGCAAATTGCTGCATGGGGCGGGTTTTCAGGCGCACCCGGATTTCAACAGCCGAGTCCCCCAGGTTGTTCATGCCAAAAACCTCCAGTTCCCCGGTTATATGCTGACACCAGGTTTCATCGTCTTTGAGCTCGGCTGCCGTGTCCTGCAGGGCCTGCACCACGTCCCCGTACCGCTCCCGGTAGGCCACGCCGGCATCTATTAACGCATAGGCGTAATCCCGGTTGTAATTGGTTACGGTGGTCACCTCGCTGAAAGGAATCAGGTGCACGGTTCCGCCCAGATCGCGCAAGGTCACGGTGCGGACCGTAAGACGCTCAACCGTGCCGCTGTGCCCGCCGGCCTCCACCCAGTCGCCGACTGCCAGTGCATCTTCGAGCAATATAAAAGCCCCTGTAATCATGTCGCGCACCAGGGTCTGGGCACCAAAACCCACGGCCAGGCCGATGACCCCGGCCCCTGCCAGAAGCGGTCCGATATTGATCCCTATCCGGGAGAGTACCAGCATTGCGGTGATTACAATTAAGATTATGAGAATCACGTTTTTCAGCAGGGGCAGAAGCGTGAACTTTCGCCGGTTTGTCACGGCATCCCCGTCCTCCCTGGAAAGGGAGCGCTCTATGCGAAGATAAACAAACTCCCAGAGGACCACAGCACCTGCAATTATCAGCAAAAGCACGCCCAGTTCCGCGGCCAACGCACCGCCCATGGGTGAGAAAAGAAAGCCGAGGGTGCCAAGGCCCCATGCCTCAAGGACCGCAAAGGCGGCTATCAGGTAAATTACTCCGGAAAGCGCTCCAAGAACAAATGGCTGGTAACGATTTGCCCTTTGCTCAAGCCCGGGATAGTCCTGTTTCAGGCTGTCGCTGATGTAAAACAGTCTGGCTATGCCTTGCCGGAGCAATCGCACAAACATCCCTGCCAGAAATATCACCACAAGGGTTTTTAGCAAGCCGGCCAGTAAAAAACGGTTTCCGCCCGAGATTTCAAGAGCCCAGGTTATATAAAATCCCGCAACCAAAAGTATAGCAATGATGTGCCAGCCATCTGCCAAGCGGCGCAGAAAAGCCCGTCCTGCAAAGGGCCCGGCCATCCTGGTTTTCTTTTGCCCGGGCGCGGCCCGCGGCCGGCCCATCCAGGCGGCGACTTCCTGTTTGTTCTGCAGGAAAACCGACACCAGCAGAACCATTATGGCAAAGCCCAGAAACTTTATCAAAAAAGAATGCAGAGCCCCGGGCATCCCGGTGAGCAGGGCGGCCTCCAGGATGAAATACCCGTAGACCCCCAGAATGGTTATACGCCTTATCCAGATGTAGCAATAGCGCCCGGTTTCCCGGTCTGCGAACAAAAATGCCCGGCCCGAGACTTCATGAAGGCAGATCAGGCGGGCAACAACAAGCACAAAACGCGAGACCGCCACTGCGGCGACCAGACTGACGGCCACCAGACGGGTTTCAGGGCCGGGATCCGTGAAGGGCACAACCGCGTATGCAGCAATGACAAATCCGGCAATCGGCAGCATGTCCATCAGTGTGCGGCCCAGGGCCAGCACTATCCTGAGCCAGTCCCTGTCACCCTCACGGTCCCCGAGAGCAAGGCGGGCACGCCTCAAAAGCCGCCTCAGCACCCATGCCGCAATAAAGCCGGCAAAAAGCGCCAACACCACCTTCAGGCCGGCCGCAGCCCAGGCAAAAAGATTTTCAGGATCCTGCGCCATGACAAGCAGATCCTTTGCCAGGCCGGGAATCTCAGCAAGTCCCCGGGCGGCGCCGGACAACTGCTCTGCGGCCTCTGCCATCTGCGCTGATACAAATTCTGTCAGGCGGCCCCCAATGTCTGCCGGGTCGTCTGCCTGTTGAGAAGCCTGAGCTTCAGAGCCCTGCTGTGCCGGCACGGCTGCGGCTGACAATGCAAAGAATCCGGCAAAAACCAGGATCGCAACAATATACTTACAAGGTGACAAATGCAGCAAAACAACCTCCCTTTATCAGCAATTTTTCAGACTCCGGCTGATATAATCGGCAAATACCGATACAGCTTCATTGGCCGGGCTCGAAGATATGTGCAGGCAGATATCCACCTGCGGCAGATCCGGCAGTCCCTGATCAGGTGCAATGATCTGCATGCTTGCAGAAACCGTGTTTTCCGTTACCACTGTCACGGCCATGGCTGAAGCCACCACGGCCCGGATGCCGGCAAGCCCCCGGCTCGTGCATACCAGGCTCCATCTTCGGCCGCAGCTTTTCAGGGCATCCAGGGCCGATTGCCGGAATACGCACACGCCGTCGGGAAACAGCGCCAGGGGCAGGGGATCTTCATGATGCAGCCCGCACCCGGCCGCCTGAGCCCAGACCATCTGCTCCCTGCGGATCACCACCCCACCGGGTGACTGGGGCTGGCGGGTTGTGACTGCCAAATCCACCTCCCCTTCATCCAAAAGCTGCAGCAGATCCACGCTCAGCTCGCAGCAGACCTCCAGACTGATGCCGGGATACAGCGAGGCAAACCCGGACAGGGCCGAAGGAAGCAGATAGGCCGCGTAATCATCCGGAATGCCCAGCCGCACCCGGCCCTTGACCCGGGGGTCACCGATTTCGGCCATGACCTGGTCATTTAACTTCAGCATCTGCCGGGCATATCCCAGCATGACCCGGCCGCTGTCGGTCAACCCGGCCCCTGCTCTGTTGCGGGTGATCAGGGTTCTTCCCAGGTTCTGCTCCAGTCGCCGGACCTGCATGCTTACAGCCGACTGGGTGCGGTTTAGCCGCGCGGCCGCCCGGGTGAAGCTTTTGAGTTCCGCCACGGTGACAAAAGCGCGCAGCAGATTGATATCCAGATCCGGATTATAGACCATCGATTTCATTTTCCTGTTTTTAACATAATAAACAGGCAATTTATGCCAATATCCGGCCGGGATGCAAGACTAAACCAACCCCGATAACATGCCGTGGTTATAAATTTCCGTGATGGCCATATCACAACTATTCGTTGGCCATCACGATTTGGCTGCATTACATATCAGGGCGGGAAAACCTTGCATCAAATAAGGAGACAGCAGCATATGAAAATACTCCGCACCAGGGCGGTGCCGGCCAATGACATCAACATGTTTATTGTCATTCACTTCTGGGGCCTGACCTTTCTGTTTACCAAGCTGGGGCTCAAAAGCCTGGACCCGCTTTCCTTTGCCAATCTCCGGATGGCCAGTGCAGCCCTTGTGCTCATGATCATGACCGCATTTACCGCGGGCCATCACAGGCAGGTCCGGATGGATTTCCGGGAGCACCTGCTGGCCGTGGGACTGGGTCTTCTGGGAATGGCCTGCTTTCCGTTTTGCTTTAGCCTGGCCATGAAATATACTTCCGCGGCCAATGCAGGACTGATCTTCGGCACCACCCCGGTGGCCGTTGCCCTGATCAGCCGGGTGCTGGGCATGGAACGGCTCAACAAAATACAATGGTCCGGGCTTTTGCTTTCCTTTGCCGGCATTGCAGTGATCCTGCTTCCCCGGGGGGCGGATTTTTCATTCGCCTCCCTGAAAGGAGACCTGCTCATGACCGCGGCCATGCTCAACTGGGCCCTGTATACGGTCGCCAACCGGTTTGTCCCGTCGACACGCTCTGCTCTGAAATTTACCGCTTACGGTGCCATATGGGGATTGGCCGGCCTGAGTCTGCTGAGTTTTAACACCCTGGCGGGCCTGCCCGTGGCGGAAATCAAGCCCGAGTCCTGGCTGGGCGGTTTGTGCGCAGGCGTTCTGGGAACAGCCCTTTCCTATGTGATCTGGAACAATACCGTCCGGAACATGGGGCCGGCCAAAACAGCGGTGTATTTGAACCTGGTGCCCCTGATCGCGGCGGTGAGCGGATTTTTTCTGTTAAACGAGACCCTGGGCCTGCAGCACCTGGCGGCCGTGTGCCTGATTGTTCCCGGGGTGCTGATGACCCGCGGCAGCCGCGGCCCATTGCCGGAAACCGGAAAAAAGCGGTAAGAGCTGTTATAAAACCGGAGAATCCGCTTCCCAATCATCCCGGACCAGGGGCAGATGCACGTGAAAGACGCTGCCGCGGCCGGGTTCGGAGTCCACAGTCAAAAATCCTTTATGCACTTTGACGATACCGTGGACAATGGACAGGCCCAGCCCCGTGCCCGTGCCTTCTTTCCGGGTGGTAAAATACGGCTCAAAAATTTTGTCCAGGTCCTGTTTGTCAATTCCCGGACCGGTATCACTTACTGAAATCCTTGCATAATCTCCCTCCGCGGCATCAGAATGGCAATGCATGGTCTCAGGGTCCGGACAAAACCGGGTCACCTTAACTTCCACCACCCCGTCCCGGCCCTGCATGGCATGGCCGGCGTTGGCCGCCAGATTCGCGATCACCTGGTGGAGCTGAACGGGATCCGCGTTGACGGTCAACTGCTCATGGCAGATGTTTTCCCGCAGGGCAACAGCGGGGGGAAACCCGGCGCGTATGGTTTCCAGAGCTTCCCTGACCAGGCCGGACACGGCCACGGGCCGGAAGGCCTGTTTTTCATTTCGGGTGATGGCCAGAATCTGCCTGACCAGATCCCTGGCACGATTTCCGGCAGCCAGCACCTGGCAGAGATTCTGATGCAGCTGACTGCCTTCAGCCGCTTCATCTATGGCCAATTCGGTATATCCGATCACAGAGAAAAGAATATTGTTGAAATCATGGGCAATGCCGCCGGCCAGGGTTCCAATGGCCTCCATCTGCCGGGCATGTCTGAGCTGTGCCTGGAGCTTTTCCCTTTCCCGGACGGCGGCATTGCGCTCCGTGATATCCCGGGAGACACCGGTAAAGGATACGGGCTTGCCCCCGGCATCCCTGTGGAGCACCGCATTGACCTCCATGCTGACCTTTTGCCCGTTTTTTCCCAGATGATCGGCCTCTGTCATCACCCGGCCGTCACCGTCCGGATCCGCAGCTGCAGTTTCAAAGGCAGTCCTTATTTTCTTTTCAGTTTTTGGGTCAAAAATATCATCAAGCCCCACCCCGCTGGCCTGATCCTGGGGAATGCCAAGGATCCGCTCCACGGACCTGGAAACATAGACAAAAGTCATGGAGGACAAATCAAAGGTCCAGATAATATCATTGGATTCCTCAACCAGAAAACGATATCGCTGTTCGCTTTCCTCCAGTTTCCGGGCCGCCTCCTTTTGTTCGGTGATATCCCTGGCAATGCAGACCACTTCCAGATGCTGCTCTGTTTCCTTGACAATGGTATTTCTCGCAGAAAGCCATTTCCATTGGCCGTCTCTGGTCAGGGCCCGGTATTCCAGGGTCATGCGGCCCACGCCATGGGCGCCCCTGCTTTGATAGCGGATAAAAATCTCAGAAAGGATACCAAGAATGCTTTCCACTTCATCCGGATGCACAAAAGGGACAAAGGGCTTTCCCACAAACTCTTCCTGGCCGTAGCCCAAAATGGCCCGGCAGTTGGGGGAGATATAGACAAACTCGCCGTTTTCATTGACTGTGAAAATCAGATCAGCGGCGTTTTCCACAATCATCCGGTAATATTGCTCGCAGCTTAGCTGTCCGGCATGACTTTGCCCCGCCTCCGAAAGTCCTGACGGCCGGTGCCTGAGAGCTGCGATTTCTTCTTCCAGTTCCCGGATCCGTTGTTTCAAAGATTGTTTTGTTGCCTCTGTAGCCATATTCACCCATTAAAAATCAAGGGATTCATTTACAAGAACAAACTGGCGGCCAATCAATAATGGAAAACGAAACAGTCTTCCATAAAATTTTATTTTATGATAGAGGCCAACATTTCACATTTCCACATTTCAAAGCTGAAAATCTGTATTTGGATCGCGCCCCCAAATCCCAACACGGAGCTTTGCTTGAATATGGCAGACAAAAAATCCATTCTGATTCGCTATACCCTTTATACCCTGCTTTTGCTGCTGCTGGGCGGTTTTTTGAACTACGTGGCCGGATGGGGCGATACCGGGCAGTTCAAAGAAGGCGGCATTGTGGAATGTCTGCAACTCGCTGTTCTGTGCGTCTCGGCAGCACTCATGATGGCCGCGGCAATGCGCCGGAAGCCGGAGGCAAAATTTTTTCCCGTAATAACGGCTTTTGCGGCAATGCTTGCCATGGTCCGCGAGTGCGACGCCCTGCTGGATCAGGCCATACCCGCCGGCGGATGGAAAACACCCGCGGCCATTCTGGTGGTTTCAGCGATTTTGCTGGCCTGGTACAACAGAAGGATCTTTGGCCGGGAACTGGCACGGTTTGCTGCAACGCCTGTTTTCGCCCTCATGTGGGCCGGGCTGATGGTGGTGATATACGGCCAGTTAACCGGGCACGGGCCGTTTCTCGAACCCCTGCTGGGCGACGATTACGCCCGGGACTACAAGCGCCTTTTGGAGGAAAGCCTGGAAATGCTGGGCTACTTTTTCATCCTTGTCGCCGGTATTGAACTGTTTCTGGAACACGGAAACCCGCCTGACACGAATTGATTTTCCGGATCCCGGAAAACGCATCAATATTTTCCGCCGTGCTCATTTTTGACCTGATCCCTGTCGATTTCGCCCTTTCCGGTCTTGGGCAGGGCATCGACAAACACCACGGAGTGCGGCTTCTTGTACCGGGCGATCCGGGAGCCCACAAATTCGATCAGATCCTTTTCCTCTATGGTTTTACCGGACTGTGCCACGCACACGGCCAAAACCGCCTCGCCCCACTGCCGGTCGGGCACGCCGATAACACTGACCTCCGCAATGTCGGGGTGCTCCATGATCACGCCCTCGACCTCCGCGGGGTAGACGTTTTCCCCGCCCGGCTTGATCAGCTCTTTTTCCGGTTTTCGCTTTACATACCAAAGGTAGCCGTCTGCATCAAACCGGCCGATATCCCCGGTATGATGCCAGTTGCTGCGAAACGTATGCGCGGTGTCGGCCACCCGGTTCCAGTAACCGAGAAAAACAGAGGGGCCGCGCACGCAGATCTCGCCCTCCCCGCCGACGGCCACGGGCTGGTCATCGTCGTCAAACAGGGCCACCCGGGCAATGATGGTGGGCTTGCCCGCGCTTCCCGGCCGCTCGTTATACGGAGCCCAGGTCACGGCCATGGCCTCGGTCTGCCCAAATCCCGCACCGAATGAAACATTGGGCGCGATCCGGCTGAACTGCTCCAGGTTTTCGGACTGATCCAGCCCGCCCACGGTGCGCAGGCTCGAAAGATCAATGTTTCCGCCCAATTCCCGGTGCTTGTCGATCAGGCGCTCCAAAATCGGGGAAAAGTTAAAAAACGTGGTGCCTTTTTCCGATTCAATGCCTTTTAACACCTGCTCCGGATCAAAACGTTCAAAAATCACATTTTTCCCGCCTGCATGCATGACCGCCATGAGCCTGGCCAGCCCGGCAATATGGAAAAGGGGCAGAAGGCACATGTGGCAGGACTCCGGGCCAAACCCCTCGCTTGCGATTCGCTGAAAATTAATGGCACAGATGTTTCCCTGGCTTAGCAGCGCCCCGCGCGGCCGGCCCTCAACAGCCGCGGTATGAATGATAACAAAACCCGTGTCCGTGGTGATATCATTTTTATCCTCAGCACCGGGATCATCATACAGCGCGGAAAACGGCTCATAGCCGGCCGGCACATCCCCGCCGCCGATGGCATAATATTTTTCAATGCCGGTTTCAGACTTCAGCGCCAGCACCTGATCCCGGTAATCCGGGCCGGCAAACACGAACACAGGCGTGGCATCTTTCAGGACATATGCCACTTCGTCTGCGGAAAAACGCCAGTTTACCGGCACGACAATGGCGCCGATCTTTGCGGCAGCCCCGTAAAGAATCACGAACTCATCGCAATTGTGGGCCACTACGGCCAGTCGGTCGCCTTGACCAATGCCGGCACGCAAAAGCCCGGCTGCCAGGCTGTCGCACTTTTGCTTGAACGCCCTGTGTGTCAGACGGACGTCCTTATAAACAATTGCCTCCTGATCGGCATACAAAACTGCATTGCGGCAGATAAAATCATAAATGGTATAATCCCGAAGTCCCATCATTCCCCCTTGTTGCACAGCAAGTCATTTATGGCCCAATGATTTTCCGGATTTCCGCATCTGCGATCCAATGTTTTGTCTTGACCCGCAGGACGGATTCGATAGATTTATGGGATAATACATTGTTTTACCCCCCGAACGCAAGTCAAGCTTTCGATACGTGTGAATTCTGGTTTAAATTTATTTCAAAAAGGTTTACAGTGATTTTATTTTGTTCCCTGGTTTAACGTTTAACTGGTTTAACCTTTTTACTGACAGCGCAAGGAGGCATGCATGACGTTTCGAAAAATCGACCCCACCCCCTCGGCCTACAATTATCAGCTGCTGATCAAGCACATCCTGGAAACGCCCCTGATCTATTACCCGGACCGGGAAATCATCTACCGGGACTTAAACCGCTATACCTACCGGGACTTAAACAGAAGAATTCATCAACTGGCAAACACCCTGGCATCCCAGGGCGTGGGCCCGGGCAGCACCGTGGCGGTCATGGACTGGGACAGCCACCGCTACCTGGAATGTTTTTTTGCCGTTCCCATGATGGGTGCGGTGCTTCACACCATCAACATACGTCTTTCCCCTGAGCAGCTGATCTATACCATCAATCATGCCGAAGACGATGTCATTCTGGTAAATGAAGAATTCCTCCCGCTTCTCGAGTCGGTCAAGGACAAGTTCACCACCGTCAAAAAAATCCTTTTGATCAGCGACAGCGGCAAAAGCCCGGACACTTCGCTGACCATAGACGGCGAATACGAAGATCTGGTCAACAAGGCGGAAAAATCCTATGATTTTCCGGACTTTGACGAAAACACCATGGCCACCACCTTCTACACCACCGGAACCACCGGTCTGCCCAAGGGTGTTTTTTTCAGCCACCGGCAGCTGGTGATGCACACCTACGGCATGCTGGCCAACATGGCCGCATTCGAGTCCCAGGCGCCGATCAGCTCCAAAGACGTATACATGCCCATCACCCCCATGTTTCACGTGCATGCCTGGGGCGTTCCCTATGTCATGACCCTGCTGGGGGCCAAGCAGGTCTATCCCGGCCGCTACGAGCCGGAAATGCTGCTCAAGCTGCTGGTCTCGGAAAAAGTGACAATATCTCACTGCGTGCCCACCATCATGCACATGCTGGTCTCCAGCCCGGCCATCAAGAATTTTGATCTCACGGGCTGGAAAGTGATCATCGGCGGTTCGGCCCTGCCGCGGGGACTTTGCAAGGAAGCCCTGAAACTGGGTATTAACATCTATGCCGCCTACGGCATGTCCGAAACCTGTCCGCTGCTGACATCCGCGGTGCTCAAGCCCAAGATGATGGACTGGAGCGAGGACGAGCAGGTCAAGTACCGCTGCCGCACCGGACGTCCCGTGCCCAACGTGTACCTGCGGATCTGGGACCCCCAGGGCAACGCCCTGCCCCATGACGGCCAGTCCACCGGTGAGGTGGTGGTGCGCTCGCCGTGGCTGACCCAGGGCTACACCAAGGATGCGGAAAAAAGCGAGGAGCTCTGGCAGGGCGGATGGCTGCATACCGGGGATATCGGATACGTGGATAAAGAGGGATATCTGCAGATCACCGACCGGTTAAAGGACGTGATCAAAACCGGCGGGGAATGGATTTCCTCGCTGACCCTGGAAGACATCATCAGCCAGCACGAGGCTGTCAGCGAATCAGCCGCCATCGGTGTGCCCGACGAAAAATGGGGCGAGCGGCCCCTGGTGCTGGTGGTGGTCAAAGACAGCCACAAGGACAAGGTGACTGAAGACGAGCTGCGCGACTTTTTCATGAAGTTTGTGGACGCCGGGGAAATTCCCAAGTACGGCGTGCCCAACCGGGTGCAGATCGTTGATGAAATTCCCAAGACCAGCGTTGGCAAAATCAACAAAAAAGACATCCGGACCCAGTTTACTTCCTGATTTTCACGAAAGAACCCGAACCTGTCAACACGGCCGCCTGCACAACAGCGGCAGGCGGCCGTGTTTATCCGGCGGCAAGCCGATAGACTGACCGGGCGATCATGCGCTCTTCGTCTGCGGCGATCACCAGCAGTTTTGCGCGGCTGGTTTCCGCGCTGATGCAGGCGGCAGCGCCGGCGGCAGCCTGGTTTTTTTCCGGGTCCAAAACCAGGCCAAGGGGCTCCAGGGTTGAAAACACCGCCTGGCGCACCCGCCAGGCTTTTTCTCCGATCCCGCCTGTAAACACAATGGCATCCGCCCTGCCGAGGGTGAACAAATAAGCTCCCAGATATTTGCGCAGCACGTGGACAAACATGTCAAAGGCAAGCTTTGCACGTGGGTTTCCCCTGTCCATTTCCGCCACGATCTCACGCATGTCCCGGCTGACGCCGCTGACGCCCAGAAGGCCGCTTCCGGTGTTTAACACATTTAAAATACCGGGCACATCCATACCGGTTTTCTCCATAATATAGGGAAACACGGCCGGGTCGAAATTGCCCGATCGGGTACCCATCATCAGCCCTTCCAACGGGGTGAAGCCCATGCTCGTATCCACCACCCGGCCCCTGTCAAGGGCGGTGATGCTGCTGCCGTTGCCCAGATGGGCCGCGATGATTTTCAGATCTTCCAAAGGCCGGCCCACAAGCCGGCTTGTCTCGCCTGCCACGTATTCATAGGAAATGCCGTGAAAGCCGTATCTGCGGATGGCATATTTCCGTGACCACTCCAGGGGGACCGGATAAAGCCGGGCATGATCGGGCATATCATGGGAAAAGGCCGTATCAAAGCATGCGGCCATGGGAGTTTTGGGCAAAAGCTCCGCACAGGCCCGGATGCACATAACATTGATTGGAAGGTGCAGGGGCGCAAGTTCGGAAAGGCTTTCCAGGTCCTCAATGACATCCTCCCGGAGCATCACTGGAGAAACAAATCGGCTGCCCCCGTGCACCACCCGGTGCCCGATCAGGTCCACGGCGGTTTGCCGCCCCGGCGTTGCCGGATCTGATGCAGAAAGGACCTCAAAAAACCGCCGGACCGCAGCGGCATGGTCCCGGCATTCAAAGGTCTGCCGGACTTCATCTTCCTGTGCACTGCGGTAAGTGAGCACGGCCTTTTTCCCGGCGTTTCCGATACCGATGCCCTCCACCTGCCCCGAGGCCAGAAGGCGCTGCTCCGGCATGGCAAAAAGTTTGTATTTTACCGAGGAACTGCCGCTGTTGATCACCAGTACGTTCATTTTTCTTCCCATGTTTCTGCTGATCGGCTGCAGCCGGACCAACAGGGGTCTTTTTCGGCCGTATCAATCCGGCGGCAGGCAAACCAGGGCTTTTGCGCCTTCATGTGGCAATGCCGCACCGGGCACCACCGGATGGGGTCGCTGTCAGGCACCCGGATCGCCGGGTTTTTTGCGCACTGATTCTGCCGCACCCACTGCTCGGCGGCCTTCCTTGAATCGGCAATACCGGCGTAATAAGTGGTTTTGCCGATGCAATGCATATAACCGTAGATCAGCTCATATGAATTCATTGACAGATATCTCGGATCGGATCGGTTTACTGCAGTTCATCGACAAACTGCCGGATCATCTGGCGCTCATAAAAGCCCGGGGCCAGACGGCTCACCCAGTAGCCCAGTTTGCCCATAAAGGTGAGTACAAGCAGGGGCTTTTTCCGGCAGGCGCCCTGAAAGATGGCTTCTGCGGCGCTTTGGGGCGTATGCTGGCGCCCCACAAAACTCTGGGGCCGGTTTGTAACGCGGCCGTCGGCCCCCAAAGCCCGGTCCTGGAGGTTGGTTCGGATAAAACCGGGGCATACGATCATGACCTGGACGCCGAGATGGCGCACTTCCGCCCGCAGAGAGGTAAACAGGCCGTGCAGGGCGTGTTTGCTGGCGCTGTAGCCGGTACGGCCCACCAGGGGAGCCACGCCGGCAATGCTTTCATTGACAATGATCATGCCCTGTCGGGCAATGATGCTGTCAATGGCGGCCTTGGTGCAGTACAGGGCCCCGAAAAAGTTGACCGCCATGACCCGGCAAAACACATCCACCCGGGTGTCGGCAAACCGGCTGCGCTGAGTGATGCCCGCATTGTTAAACAGCACATCAATGCCTCCGGTCTGCCGGATCACGGATTTGACAGCAGCCTCGCAGTCGCTTTGCCGGGTCACGTCGCAGGCCGCTGTCAATATCTCATAGCCGGCTACCCGGAATTCCTTTTCCCTGAGGGCCAGATTCTGTTCATCCATATCCAGCAGCACGCACCGGGCGCCGGCTTCTGCAAACCGCCGGGCTGTGGCCAGACCAATTCCGCTGGCACCGCCTGTGACCACCACCACCTTGTTTTTGAAATTTCGTTTCAACAAAACCGTTCCTTTTCTTGTCTCAATTCATGATGGCACCGTAAAAAGTCTGATTTCAGATGGTGCCGTAAAAAGTTCAAGATCAAGACTTGCGCAATTTCGAAGAATGCAGCGTAGTTATCCGTACGTGAAATTCTGAGAAATTGCGCGTAACGCAGATATTGGACTTTTTACGGCGCCATCAATTCATGACAGCCGGCAAGCCTCGGGGTCCGTGGCCGCCTCGCCCGGCGGCAGGGGAATGCGGGTGAAAATAAACGCCGTGGCCAGCCCGGCAATGATATGCCAGACCCCCCACCAGGCCACCACAATGGCCATGCCGCCCAGGCCCTCGAAAAAATTGAAAACCAGCACAAGACCCAGAGCCGAATTCTGGATGCCCACCTCGATGCACACCGCCCTGGCATCGGCCTGCCCGAGCCCCGCAACCCGGCCGGTCCAGTATCCCAGATTCAGGGCCAGGGCATTATGGATGAACACGGCAAACATCACCATCCCCACGTAGGCGATAAAATACTTCCAGTTGGCGGCCAGGGCTCCGCACACAATGAGGATGAAAAAAACCAGGGCAAAAATCTTAAACGGGCGGCGCACCCGGTCGGCAAGCCCCGGAAAGGTGCGGGTGAGGACCTGCCCCAGAATCAGGGGGATGCCCAGGATCACAAAGACCGTGACAAACACGTCAATGGGGCTCAGGCTCACAGCCCGCAGGATTTCCGCGGTTTCTGGATTCAGGCTGCCCCAGAGCGACAGGTTCAGGGGGGTCATGAAAATAGCGGCTATGGTGGAAATGGCGGTCATGGTGATGGACACGGCGCAGTTTCCCTTGGCCAGATAGGTCATGATGTTCGACAGGTTGCCGCCCGGACACGAGGCCACCAGGATCATACCCAGGGCCATGGAGGGCAGGGGCTTCAGTATCCAGACCAGCAGAAATGTAAAGGCCGGCAACAGGATAAACTGCGCTGCAAGCCCGATACCCGGCGCCAGGGGCGCGACCAGGATCCGCTTGAAATCTTCCAGCTTCAGATCCAGGGAAACGCCCAGCATCATCAGCCCGATGGCCGCATTGATGACCATGAGCCCCTGGGGACTGAAATTGAGCCGCACCTGGTCAATCTGACCCATTACCGAAGGATCCATGTTTCCCCCTTTATCCTGCTTAGGCTTTATAGGCCCCCACATTGGCCAGGGCCATGCTGCCCGGGCTTACGGTGGTGGGATCGGTCATCACATTGATGCAGCAAACCTTGCCGGATGCAAACGCATCTTCAAGGGCCGGCCGGATATCAGCCGGCGATTCCACCAGATACCCCCTGCCGCCGATGGCTTCGACCATTTTATGATAATTGACCGGGCCGATATAGGTGCCGGCCTCAATGGCATGGCCGATTCGGATCTCCTGGCTGTGGCGGATCATTCCCCAGCCCAGATCATTTGAAATCACTGCCACCACGGCCAGGTTCTTGCGGATCAGGTTTTCAAATTCCATGAAATTAAACCCGATGCTGCCGTCTCCGGAAATCAGCAGCACCCGGCTGTCGGGATAGCGCAGTTTGGCGGCCCCGGCATAGGCCAGGCCCACACCAAGGGATCCGAATATGCCATAATCCAAATACCGGCCCGGGGCATTGATCCGCCGGGTCATTCCCATCCAGGTGGTGGTGTCTCCGCCGTCTGCGGCCACCACATCTTCAGGCCTGTTCATGAATTCATCGATCTCCCGGGCCAGGCGAAGCGGATGGATGGGTACGTGATCCGATGACCAGTCGCCCAGGACCTGTTTTTTGCCGTCTTCATGGGCCTGGTTCAGCTTTTCGATCCAGGGGGAAAACCGGTTTTTCAGGGTGTCTGACAGGTTCTGTTCCGAAATCATCCGGATGCAGGACGTAAGATAGGCCTTCAGGTCGCTGACCACCGGCAGATCCACTTTTCGGTTCCGCCCGATCTCCTCGCCGCTGATGTCCACCTGCACAACCCGGGCAGCCGGATTGAACACGTCGCCAAACATGTAATACAGACAAATGCGGGTGCCCAGCAGGATCACCAGGTCGGTCTCGATATAGGCGGCAAAAGCGCAGCCCGGTCGGATGGCCAGCGCCCCTTCAAAGCAAAGGGGATGGTCGTCTGCAATGGTGCCCCGGCCGGTCAAAGAAGTAAATACAGGCATCCCGGTCTGCTCGATAAACTCCTTGAGTTCGGCTTCAGCACCGGACTGCCATGCGCCGGATCCGGCAATGACCACCGGGTTTTCAGCCTGCTGAATCATTTCCAGCATTCCGGCGGCCGCATCCGTGTCTGCGGCTCTGGAGCAGACGTCAGTGACCGGTGTTCTGATGCTGTCGCGATCCACCTGGGCGTTTAACATGTCCACGGGAAACTCCAGATAGACCGGCCCGGGCCGCCCGCTTGAGGCGGTGCGGAATGCCAGGTCCACGTATTCAAAGATTCGCTCCGGCTTCTGACACACCAAACTTTTCTTGACCATCGGTGCAATCACGGCCTGCTGGGGCATATCCTGAAGATCCAGTTTTTCCTTGCAGTCCAGGCCCACACAGCCGGCAATCAGCACCATAGGCGTATTGGAAAAATAGGCGCTGGCAACCGCGGTCAGGGCATTGGTAAAGCCCGGGCCGGCCGTGACCATGGCCACTGCCGGAGTGCGCGTCATTTTGCCCCAGGCCTCTGCCATAAAAACGGCGGCCTGTTCATGGCGGGTGTCGTAAAGCGTGATATCCGAATTCTCAAGGTACTGATAGATGGGGGTGATATGCCCGCCGCTCAAAGTAAAAATGTATTTGACGTTTCTGGCAATCAGGGCTTCGGCCGCAAGCTGGCCGCCGGCAACAAGGGACATGGCTGACTCCTTTCAAAAAATTTATAGAATACCATTCTAAAATTGATTATTATTTTATTTTTGATAAACTGTCAATAGTCAAAAATAAAAGACCTGAATAAAAGACCTGGATCACTGCCCGGGATTGCGCGTCCGGGCCGGGCATGATATAGGGGGCGCCATTGTGATTTCATGAAAGGAAGGCTTCGGCCATAATGCCTGACATCATCTACCTGCAGCTCATTGCATTTCTCGGGGGCCTGGTCCAGGGCCTGACCGGATTCGGGGTCATGCTGGTGGCCCTGCCCCTGATGGCCTTTTTTATTGACATCAAGACCGCCATTCCGCTGATCGTGCTGTTTGGCATGCTCATCAACCTGATTTTGATCTTTCAGCTCTCCGGCCATTTTGCCTCCCGCAAATGGCTGCCCATGCTCATTGCTTCTGTCCCGGGCATCCCCCTGGGCGTCTGGCTGCACAAATCCGTGTCCCAGCGCCCCCTGGAAGTTCTGGTGGGCGTGGTGCTGATCATCACCACGGCCAACACCTGGCTGAGGATTCGGCCGAAAAACACCTTAAGCCGGCTATGGGCATGGACCGCCGGGTTTGCCGCAGGCATCCTGGCCGGCAGCATCGGCACCTCGGGACCGCCCGTGGTAATCTACACATCCCTCCAACCCTGGACCAAGTCTGAAATCAAGGCGACCCTGGTGGCTTTTTTCATGCTCAACGGCACAGGCGTGGTGGGGTTTTACCTGTTTCACGGCTTTTTTACCGGCCTGGTCCTGGAAATATTTGCATGGTGCATGCTCCCCCTGATACTGGGCGTGGCCGCCGGAAGCCGGCTTTACGGGCGGATTGATGATGAGACCTACCGCAGCGCCGTGATCTGGCTGCTGGGGGTCCTCGGGGTGCTGATGCTCCTAAAGGGGTGAATCCGGAGAACTCCGCCAGAGCCGCCGGCTCCAGAGGACCACCCCTGCGACCAAAAGTACTGCCAGCAGCACCAGACAGACCGATGTCAGGCGCCAGTGCCACCAGAGGGGCACATTGAGAAACAAGGTGAGTCCGCCCACCACCGGCACGGAGAAAATGTTCATAAACCCGATCTCCCTGGCCACCGGTGTTTCAAATTCCGGATCCACGATGCGAAGCAAAAGCAACCCCGAAGAAACCGTTCCCGTGACCACCCCGTACATGGCCACTGTGCGCTCCAGCTGATAATTGGACAGGCGACGGCCGAAAACCACCACCGCAGCCGTTGTCAAAATGCCGGCTGCCAAAGCCATGACCGCTATGGGCACCCCGTACCGGCCGGCCACCACCAGTTCGATGCCGCAGCCCGTGGCCACGATCAGGTAATCCACGGCCGTTCCGGTAATGCGCCGCTGCAGGGGCGCATCCATGAGGCGGGCCATGCCTGCTGCGCCAAAAAGTACGCGAAGCATAATGGCCACCACCAGGCCGAACAAAAAGAAAAACCCCCATAAAATTGCGCCCACATCTTCCGGCACCAGCCGGGTCAAACCAGAGAGCAGAAACCAGGTCAAAACATAGGCCAGCCCGATCTGGGCCAGGTGAAAGGCCAGGCAGTCCACCGTGGCACTGTGGGTGGTCAGGTGCCCGGCCGGCTGGAGATTTCCGCCCTTTGGCAAAATGCCCCGGAGAAAAAACCGATCCGGCGTTTTTTTGAAAAAGCGGTTTTTCCGAACCCCCAGGTTGGCCATGGGCACGCCGACAAAAAATGCAAAAAAGAAACCAATGGTGGCAAAACTCAGCCCGATGGTGGAGGCATCCGCAAAACCGGCCGTTTCCCACACCCGGCCGATGGAAAGGGCCTGGCCCGGCCCCTCGTTAAAGGCCAGGGGCACCAGAAAACCAAAGGTTTCAAACAGAGATGTTCCAAAAAGGGCAAATACAAGGACCAGCAAGCCGCCGGCCAGCGCCTGCAGGGAAAAGGTGGCGGCCTGAAGCACGGCCATCCAGACCGATCCGCGCAGGATGGTTTTTGAATGGCTGCCGCCGGCAGCAGCAGTTGCCGGCGGGGTCAGGCCCACGGAAATAAAGGAGATATTGAAAAAATGGTAGGCAAAGGCCTTGATCAGGTCCGGATCATAACCGAATTCCACGGCATTGACAGCCCCAAAGCCCAAAAGACCCCCGATCAGGCTGGCCGGAAACAAAAGCTTCTGGAAAATGCTGAGCCGGGCCCGCAACAGCACGCCGCAGAGCAGCAGCACGGAAAAAAAACCAAACATCAAAACGGCGTCAAAGGCAAACGGAGGCGTCATGGGCTTGTCTCCGGCTTACGGGTGAAAAAAACGGTTGGTCACCTCCAACAGCATCTTTTCCCGCATCTCCGGGTCCATGGCATCCAGGACCTCGTTGATTGGGGCCATGCGCTCGGGCATTGCTCCGCCCGCCACCCCGGCAAGGGCCAGCAGGTCCCCGGCGTTTTCCAAAAACGCCTGCCGGCCGGAGGCGTCCATCATTTTTTGCACTTCTTTGACAAGGGTTCCGGAAGGCAGTTTTTTGGCCGCTTCCACGCTTTTGTTCAGATCGGCCACAAACGCATCCTCCCGGCCCGCATTGGACAGGTTGATGGAAAGATGGATGTTGGCGCAAGTCCCCTGAAAAGAAAAAGAGGGCTGGATGTACCAGCCCCGGATGCGCATTTCATCAATGATATGGAATATATTGACGTTATCTGATGAAAACGACAGCAGGGTCATCTCCGGATCACCCAAAATATAGAGATCCCCGGCGGCCTCAATGCCCTGCCGGATCCGTTGGGTGGCCGCCATTTTTTTTTGCGCAAAAGAGAGGTAATTTTCATCGCCCACATAGCGGAGCACCGCCCATGCCGCGGCCAGGGGCCCCCCGCTTTTGGTGCTCTGCACTGTTGGATTGATCATGGTATAGCCCAGCCACCGGGAGAAGGCAAACATCTGATACTTTCGCAGCTCAGGGTTGCGATAAAGCACCACCGACGCCCCCTTTGGCGTATAGGCATACTTATGCAGGTCAACAGACAAAGAGCTGACACCGGGCAAAACAAAATCAAAATCCGGTACATCGCGGCCCAGGCGTCTGAAATATGGCAGCAGAAAACCGCCCATGCAGGCATCGGTGTGAAACCAGATGCCGCGTTCTTCGGCCAGGGCTGAAAGTTCGGCTATGGGATCAATGACCCCCTGGGTATAGGAAGGCGCCGATCCGGCCATGAAAATGGTTTCTGCCGTGATGCACCGACGGGTTTCTTCCACGTCGGCCCTGAATGTCTTCGGATCCACGGGCACGGTCACGGCTTTTACGCCAAAATAATGGGCCGCCTTATGAAAAGCCGCATGGGCCGTTGACGGCAAAATCATTTCCGGATTTTCGATCTCCGGCTTGTGCTCCCGGAAATAATCCCGGGCCGCCTTGACTGCCAAAAGGATACTCTCGGTGCCGCCGGAAGTGAAATTGCCCGCCACCTGATCGTTTCCCCGCAAATGGCGGCGTATCATCGCCACCAGGTCGTTTTCCAGGCGCAGCAGGCTCGGATAGACCGTGAAATCCAGGGCATTCTCCGTTAAAAACCGGTTGTAAACCTCTTTTCCAAAGGCCAGGATGTCGGCTCCGGGGTCAAACACATATCCAAACACCCGGCCCGAGGTCCAGTCCACATCGTCTTTTTTGTATTCGGTCAATTGATCGAAAATCGCGTCCCGATCCATTCCTGCTGAAGGAATCTGCATGCCGCCTCCTTTTCCCGGGTTCCGCCTTTCGCCTGTTTTGCCGGGTAGATGATTTACCCGGCGTTTAGGTGCCTGTATTTATCCAGATAGCGCACCGGCGGTTTCAACGCATCCCTTCGAAACGGTTCTGCCAGAACTTTTTCTCCGCCATGGATTCTGGCATCGATCACGCAGGGCTTTTCCGAAGCCACGGCACTGGCCACGGCATCTTTGACCTCTTCCGGTGTTTTCACCACATGGCCGTCTGCGCCCATATCTTTTGCAACCTGCGCAAAATCGGGATTCTCCCGCAGGTTGGCGCCCACAAACCGGTTGTCATAATAATCGATCTGGTTTTTCTTTTCCGCACCCCACTCGTAATTGTTGGCCACCACCGCAATCACCGGGATGTTTTCCCGCACTGCGGTCATGACCTCGGCAATGCCGGAAATCCCCCAGGCCCCGTCGCCCTGGAAGGCAAACGCCGGCTTGTCGGGCCGGCCGATTTTGGCGCCCATTGCAGCCCCGTAGGCAAACCCGCAGTTGCCCCAGCTCAGGGCGGAAATGTGCTGACGGATATCTGAAAATTGAAAATATGCGTTGCACATGGAAGAGGTGTTGCCGATATCCGTGGCCACAATGGAACCTTTGGGCATGGATTCAGACAGGGCTTTTAAAAATGCCCGGGGATGCATGGGAGAGGTCTCAGCACTTGACCAGGATTCGAGTTCCTCGGCCCACCGGGCCTTTTCCCGGGCAATTTCCGCCACTCTGACCGGGGCCTCGGCCGGTTTTCCCATGGCCGCCTTGACAGCCGTCAGCAGGTCTGCGGCATAGTCTTTGACATCAGCGGCGCTTGCCACATCCACCTTTTTGCTCAGACCCAGCACCCGTGCATTGGCATCCACCTGGATGATCCGGGCATTTTTGGGCCAGTAGTCGATATCGTACTGGGGAAGGGTTCCAAAGGGTCCGAGGCGGCAGCCCAGGGCCAGCACCACGTCGGCTTTGGAAAGAATCCGCATGGCGGCCTTGGAGCCGCAGTATCCGATGGGACCGGTTGCCAGGGGGTGATCTGCGGGAAACGAATCATTGTGCAGGTAAGAATTGACCACAGGGGCCTGCAGGTATTCGGCCAGGGCTTGGGTTTCGGCCAGGGCGTCCCCCTGACTGACCCCGCCGCCGGCAATGATCACCGGGTAATTTGCCCCTGCCAGCAGCTTTGACGCCTCTGCCAGGGCCGCACGCGATCCCGGACCACGGGATATTTCAAGAGACGGATAAACCTCATCTTCGAGCTCGCCGTAAAAATAATCCCTGGGGATATTTAACTGGGTGGGACCGTTTTCCAGTTTGGCCATGTAAAAGGCCCTTCTGGCCAGCTCGGCCATTCGCTCGGGCCGGTTGACACGCACCTGCCAGACGGTCTGCTCGGAAAACCATGCCATCTGATCCAGTTCCTGGAAACCGCCGGTGCCGATTCCCATGGAGCCGGTTTCCGGGGTGATGGCCACCACCGGAGAATGGGCCCAGTAGGCCGCGGTAATGGCGGAAACAAAATTGGCCGCACCCGGGCCGTTCTGGGCAATACAGGCCTGGGGCCGGCCCGTGACCCGGGCCAGGCCGTCTGCGGCATGGGCGGCGGCCTGTTCATGGGCAACGGATACAAAACGGATGCCCGCGGCCGGAAAAAGATCCAGGGCGTCCATGTAGGCGGAGCCCACAATACCGAACACGGTTTCCACGCCTTCTGCTGCCAGGGTTTCCACCAATGCTTCGCTGGGTGTCATCTTATTTGTTGTCATCTCTAACCTCCCTGAATTTTATGCTTTCAATGAGTTTATCAACACTGTATTGAAAAAACTGAAAATAATCGTCGGATTCGATAATGATTCCCTGTAGTTTCCGGATCTGCACCAGCCCGTGCAAGGAAGACCAGAAAAACACGGCAAAATTGTTTGGACAGGGCTCATCAAAAACCTTTAGGGCATTTCCCTGCCGGATGATGCCGGCAATTTGCTCCAGGATCAAAAGCCCCTTGGAGCCGATGGTCCGGTTGACATCCTCGGAGAAAAAGACCTGGGGCGAGGAAAGAAAATAATTGATCACGTCAAAATAGTCTTTGTGCGCCCGGCTGAACTGGTAATACGCCTCTGCGCCTTTTTGAAGCTGAACACGGGGATCGGCTACGCCTTCGGTTTCAGAAACCAGGTAAGTATGCAGGATCTCCAGGCCCTCCTGCTGCAGGGAGGCAAAAATTTCAGCCTTGTTGGTGAAATAAAAATAAATGGAGCCGATGGAAAGCTCCGCCTTTTTCGAAATCTTGTTCACAGACGTGCGGGAAAACCCTTCTTTTAAAAGCAGGGCCCTTGCGGCGTTTAAGATCTGGGTGCGTCGCTGCATTTTCTCCCGCTGCCTTCGTTCCTTTTGTCCCATTTTCTGCTTTTTATCTTTATTGGTTGAGCCGACAGCAACCCGGGTCACAATTCCATGAGCTGGCCGCCGGTGATGTTCATTGCCTGGCCGGTAATATAAGAAGATGCCCCTGACGCCAGAAATGCGGCCAGATCGGCCACTTCGGCCGGCTCTCCGATGCGGCCCAGGGGAATGGTGGCACACATTTCCTTCTGCCGCTGCTCGGCCGTGGTGTTGAAAAACTGCGCTTCAAGCTCAAAGCGCCACTTTTCGATATCGGTCATGATCTGCCCCGGACAGATGGCGTTGACCCGAATGCCGGCACCGGCCAGTTCCTTTGCCATGGTCTTGGTGAGCATGATTACCCCGGCCTTGGCCGCGGCATAGGCGGAATTAAACAAGGGCGGCACCTTGCCCGCCCTTGAGGCGATATTGACGATGCATCCGCCGCCTGCCTGCCGCATTTCCGGAATCACGGCCTTTGACACCCGGAACACCCCGTTGAGGTTCACGTCAATGGTTTTGACCCAGGCGGCCTCGTCATAATTTTCAACGTCGCTTGGCACGCCAAAGGAGGCTCCGGCATTGTTGCATAAAATTTCAATACCCCCGAACTCCCTGACCACGGAGGCCACCATCTGCGAAATGGACCCGGAATCGGTGACATCCACGCTCAGAGCCCGGCAGCGCACCTTGAAATCATCTGCAATCTGTTTTTCAATGTCCTGCATCTGCTCGGAGGTGGCCGTGCTGACCTGGCTCTGGTCCGGCTGAGCCCGGCCCAGATCGGCCACCACGATATTGGCCCCGCAGGCCGCCAGCTTGGCGGCAATAGCATATCCAATGCCGGTTTTTTTCCCGGCCCCGGTCACAATAGCGGTCCTGCCTTTCAGATCCGGATACATGGCACCTCGCATTTTTTAAAATTAGAATGGTTCTCAGTTTTAAAATATTATTCTAAACGATACCTGAAAAGTCAAGCCCTGTTTTTGCACTTTTTTTCAAACAGTGTCAGAGCACCAGTTCTTCGATAAAATCAATGAGCTGATTGAGGTTCTGGCAGGTTCGCACTTCGTGGCAGTGGGCCTTGTAGGTATGCATCTCGCTGTCGCCCGTACCCCAGAAGGCTTCGGGTTCGGGATTGAGCCAGATGATGCGCCGGGCTTTTTCGCGGATTTCGGCCAGAATGGATTCCCTGGGGTGCTGGTAGTTGGACCGGCCGTCTCCCACGATGATCACGGTGGTTTTGCGGTTAATCCGGTGCATGTGGTGCTGCCGGAATTCGTAAAACACCTCGCCGTAGTCGGTTAAGGCGTCAAAACCGATATCCGGGCTTGCCAGCACCTTTTCCAGGGCGCAGTTGACCTCGTTGTGCGCAAAGATCTCGGTGATATCCGTGGTGCCTGACACAAAAGCAAAGCTGTGCACAGAAGAAAAACAATCCTGGAGGGAATAGAGCAGATGCAGCATAAAACGGGCCGCAGACCACACCGAGCCGGATACGTCGCACAGGGCCACGATCCGGGTTTTTCGAAGCGGCCGGCGGCGGTAGGAGAGCACCAGGGGCACGCCCTGGAACCGGCCCGCCCGGCGCAGGGTCTTTCGGACATCGAGCCCGCCCCGGCGCGAGGCCGCAAAGCGCCGGCCCATCCGGTCTCTTAGCTTGCGCACCAGCTGCTGGATCACATCGCGCATCTGCTCGATTTCAGCCGGCGTAAGAGACGAAAAGGGCTGTTCTCCCAGGCCCTGGTAATGCTTGTGATGGGAACGCACCTGGCGCAGGCCGTCATTATAGGGCCGGTTTTCGCGGGTCAGAAGCCCCCGGGCCTGATCCAGGCGCCGGGATATGGATGCGGCTGCCGGGGCCTGACCAGTGCCGTCCGGAAGCCGGGCCAGTCCCCGCTGTATGGCGTTTATCCTAAGCATCACCTGCATCCGCCCGGCCAGCTGGCCGAGGTTGGACTTGACCCCGCTTGCCGAAGACGCGTCCGCCTGCTGGTCCAGGTCCTGCAAAACCTGCAGAAAGGATGCGGGATCACCGGTGACAAAATCCAAAAGCGCGGCATCCAGGTCATCGCCGCCAATGCCGGCGCGACTGAACAAATCGGCAACGGCTTCAGCATCCATTTGCTGCGGGCTTTCATCTTCACCGGCGCCCGGGCCGTGGAAAAACAGGTCATAAACCCGGTCAAAGGCGGCCTGGTCCCTGCGGCTTTTGGCGAAATTGGCCCGGAGCACGGTTTTAAAACGGGCTTCATCCACCAGATCCACGCACTGAAGATGCTGGTGGCAGTCGATGAGCTCGGCGGTGGATACCCGAAGATCAGCGGCCCGGCAGGCTGCGGCAAACTGGATCAGCCGGTCGATCATTTCGCCGAAAGCACCTTGTCCATGGATTGGCGCACCAGTTGGGCGTCCGCGCGGTATTTGCAGATCACGTTAAGGGTGTCAGACACGGCCTGACAGGACAATTCCCCGATGTTTAACACCATCAGGGCCTGGGCCCAGTCCAGGGTCTCGGAAATGCAGGGCCGTTTTTTCATGTCCAGCTCCCGGATATGGTTGACAGCACAGACCAGCCGGTCTGCCAGGGCCTCGTCAATGCCCGGCAATTTCAGGCGGATAATGCGTTTTTCCAGCTCCGGCTCCGGATAATCGATATACAGATGGATGCACCGGCGCTTTAATGCATCGCTCATGTCCCGGTAGTTGTTGGAGGTGAGCACCACCATGGGGATATGCCTGGCCTTGCGGATGCCCAGCTCGGGAATCGATACCTGAAATTCCGAAAGCAGCTCGAGCAAAAAGGCCTCAAATTCCGGATCGGCCTTATCGATTTCATCAATGAGCAGCACCACGGGCTTATCCGAGGAAATGGCCTGCAAAAGCGGGCGGGCAAGGATGAAGCGCTCGGAGAAAAACGCGTCCTCCTGCTCGGCAATGCGCTCCACGGCCTCGGCAATGCTGTCAGCCCCGGCGATCAAATCATTGATCTTCTCCTTGATCATCTGGGTGTAGAGCAGCTGCTTGGCATATTCCCATTCATACAAAGCCTTCGCCTCATCTAATCCCTCGTAGCACTGAAGCCGGATCTTGTCCCGGCCCAGGCACCGGGCCACGGCCCGGGCCAGCTCGGTCTTGCCCCCGCCGGCCGGGCCTTCCACAAGAATGGGCTTTTGGGTGGCAGCAGCCAGAAACACCACCGTGGCAATTTCCCGGGAAGGGATGTAGCCGGCGCGTTCAAGCCTGCAGGTCACATCCTCGATGCTTTCAAATTCCATATGTATCCTTCTGCTATGGCCGGATCTGGATGCCCATCTGCTCAAAATAGGTCTTTCGGCAGAGCTGTTCAATGGTCACCATCCGGCCCAGGGCATTGTTAAAATCATTGGCCGCACAGCTAAACACCCCGTGTCCGTAAACAATGGCGGCCTTGTGGGTCTTGATTGCCGGCGGCACGGTTTGGGAAAGCCCGTAAGGACCGCCGCCGGTCTCACCCGAGACCACCGGAACCGCGCACACCTGCCGGGGGCGCGGACAAAGACGGTGGCAGTCGCCGGCATCCGGGCAATCGGTTTCATGGCAGTCCATGGACAGGATTACGGAAAACAGGGGATGGCCGTGGACAATGGCCAAAAAATCGGTATGGGCGGCGATCTGCTCGTGGGCCGGCCGTTCAGATGAAGGCCGGCCGCCGTTCACAGCGCCGGTATCCAGGTTTATTGCTGCAACCGAGTCCTCGAGATCATCCAGAAAGCTACCGGATGTGGTGATATACAGGCTGTTTCCCAGATGGTAGGAAAGATTGCCGAAACTGGCATCCACAAGACCGTGGCCGACAACGGCCCGGCCGGCCTCGACAATGGCCGCGCGCACGTCCGCCTCGGTTTCAAAGGGGCCGCGCATGAGCCCGCCTTCAAACACGGCCGGGTCTGAAAGATAGGTGCAGGCGCTCTGAAATGTTAAAATCCGGTCCCGGCTGATGTCACCTGTCCGGCTTGCCTGGAGAGAGTCTGCAAAAAACTTCACAAACCCGGCAAAACAGGCGGCTGAAAAACAAACACAGGCTTCGGCCATATCTCTGCCTTGGGCAAGGAGGCCAAAACCGGGAATCACGAGACATCTGCGATCCGACAACAAAGGCCCCATGAGCTCCGGGTCCGGATCTTCGGTCACCGGCAGGTCGGTTAAAAACACCCGGGTCTCAGAATCCCGGGGGCGGATCACCCCGTCTGCGGCAGTGCGGGCCAGGTAATCGAAGATCCCGGCATAGGGCTCGGCCGGCCGGCCATAAACCACAGCGCCGATCCCGGGCTTTTCCAGCAGGGGATCGAGCCGGGCGCAAACCGGATGACGGCGGTTCCAGCCGTGCTGACCCTGCCCGGGCGCAGCCCACAAAAGGGTCTCATCTGCGGCCAGGCCGCTTTGGCAGAGTCTTTGGGCATATGCAGAAATATCAGAGTCCATGGCTGTGTTCGAAAAAAACAGGTGTTAACGCCATCCCGGGAACAATCCCGGCTGCATATAATCCTGATAAATGGCGCACTTGCGGTTTTTCCGGCATTTGCGGCAGACATCAATGTGTTTTTTGGGCCTGCCTTTTTTAAACGGACAGACCAGATATGGGGATGCTGGCGCAGGGTTGCTGTGTATACTTGTTTTCATCACAATTGAAGTCCTATCACCGCTGCAGGCGGCAATCAAGGGGAAAAACCCGGGCTTTTTTACCCGGCCGGGATAAATTTTCTTGATCATCCGGGCATTTGACGTTAACGTAAAAAACGGTTTAACGGCGACAAATGGATAAACGTATAAAAATCAACATGTTTTTATAATCTTTACCTGACAGAGACCAATCGGAAAAACGGAGTATCACCATGGAAATCAGCATCCAGAAAGCCGGGTCCCTAAAGGACCTGCCAGACGAATCCGAACTGGCTTTCGGCACCCTTTTTACAGACCACATGTTCAACATGGACTATGATTTGGACAACGGCTGGCACAACCCGCGCATCGAGCCCTACGGACCCATTACCATGGATCCGTCCACCATGGTGCTCCACTACGGCCAGTCCATCTTCGAGGGATTAAAAGCATTTAAAACCCCGGAAGATAAAATCCAGCTGTTCCGCCCGGAGCAGAATTTCACCCGGTTTAACCAGTCGGCCCATCGCATGTGCATTCCGGAAATCGACGAGAATTTGGCCCTCAACGCGCTAAAAGAGCTGCTCAAAATTGAAAAGCGCTGGGTGCCCTCGGCCCCGGGCACGTCTCTTTACATCCGGCCCACCATCATTGCCATGGATCCGTTTCTGGGCGTGCGGGCATCCTACACCTACCGGTTTTTCATCATCCTGAGCCCGGTGGGGGCCTATTACAAGGAAGGGTTCAACCCGGTGAAAATCTGGGTGACGGAAAAATATGTCCGGGCCGTGCCCGGCGGCGTGGGCGAGGTGAAAACCGCGGGCAATTACGCGGCCAGCCTGTATGCCGGAGAAGAGGCCCATCACAAGGGCTATACCCAGGTGCTGTGGTTAGACGGGGTGGAGCGCAAATACGTGGAGGAAGTGGGCTCCATGAACATCTTTTTTGTCATTGACGACGAAATCATCACACCTGCCCTGTCCGGCAGCATCTTATCGGGCATCACCCGGGATTCGGTGATTGCCATGGCCGAAAAATGGGGACATCCGGTCACCCAGCGGCGCATCTCCATTGACGAAGTGGTCCAAGCCCATGAGGCCGGCAAACTCCAGGAATGCTTCGGCTCGGGCACCGCTGCGGTGATCTCGCCGGTGGGCCAGATCAAATACAAGGACAAGACCCTTGCCATTGGCGACGGAAAAGTGGGCTCCTGGGCCCGGAAATTTTTCGACGCCATCACCGACATCCAGTACGGCCGCACACAGGATACCGAGGGCTGGGTTCACAAGGTGGATTAAAATCAGCGTGCAAACAAAAAGCGGGGTACAGACTCCTTGGCGTCTGCACCCCGCTTTTGTTTTACCGGCGCGGTTCTTCCGTCGTGCACCTTCTTACTTGATCTCGACCTTTTTGCCTTTGCTTTGCTCGGTCTTGGGCACTTTCACCTCAAGTACGCCGTCTTTGAATCCGGCTTCGATCTTGTCGGGATCCGCATTATCCGGCAGCGTGAAGGCACGCTGGAACTTGCCGTAAAACCGTTCTTTTCGGTAGTAGTTATCCTCGTTGACATCTTCTTCATGCTTGCGCTCTCCCTTGATGGAAAGCACGCCGTTGTTGACATCAATGGATATATCGTCCTTGTTCACGCCGGGCAGTTCGGCCTTGATCATAATGGCGTCATCCTTTTCATAGGTATCCACCATGGGCCGCCATTCAAACAGGCCCACATCCTCTCTGCCCTCGGTTGCCGGAACCGCATCCTCAAACAGCCGGTTTATCCGATCCTGCAAAGTGGGCAGTGTGGTCCAGGGATTCCACCGTACCAGTGCCATATCCGTCACCTCCTTTTATTTTTATTTAACAATTTGTTTTTGTTGTTCATCCTTTCCTTTCACCCCTATAATAATCACTTCCGGAACCTGTTCAAGGGGGGCGGCTGAAATTTTTTACCCTGTTGCAATCAAATGACTTTTATTTTATTGTTTTGTTATCCGGTGGATTGAAACGCTATCCGTCCACCCTCCTTTCACCGAGGCACGGTTATGAATTACGTGATTATCGGAAACGGTGTTGCAGGCGTCACCGCCGCAGAAGTCATCCGGCGGATCGATGCCCGCGGCCCAATCACCATGATTTCAGACGAAACCCACCCCCCTTACTGCCGTCCCATGATCAGCAACCTTCTGGAAGGGGCCGTGGATGTTTCCAGGCTGCCCATCCGGGGGCCGGACTTCTACGACCGGCTTTCCATCACGCCCGCACTCGGCAGCCGCGTGACATCTTTGGATGCCAACACACGCACCGTAACCACAAAAGACGGTCAAATCTTCGCATATGACCGGCTGCTGATCGCCGCCGGGGCCGATCCCAGGCCTCTTGACGCACAGGGCCTGGATCTCAAAAACATTTTTTTCATGCGCAATATTGCCCAGGTACAGGATATGATCGCCGCCCTGGCCGATACCCGTCATGCCCTGGTCCTCGGCGGCGGGCTCGTGGGGTTTAAGGCCGCCTACAGCCTGCTGAAGCGAAATATTGCCGTAACCATGCTGATCCGTTCGGGCTATCCCCTTTCCATGCAGGTGGATGAAACCGCCGGGGAGATGATCCAGCAGGTGCTCTGCGACCACGGGCTGACCGTGCGCACGGGAATTTCGGTCACCGCTTTTGAGGGCAGCGGCCGGGTGCAGACTGCCCATCTGTCCGACGGCAGCCAGGCCCAGTGCGACATGGCCATTATCGGAAAAGGGGTGTTTCCGGCCCACGGGTTTGTGCCCACAGACCGCATTGATACGGATGCGGGCATCCTGGTCGACGATCACATGGCCACAAACGCACCCGGCATATATGCCGCAGGGGATGTGGCCGAGCACATCGACATTGCCCGCCGGAAACGGTGGGTCAACGCCATCTGGCCCGAAGCCGCGGCCCAGGGCCGGGTCGCGGGATTCAACATGGCCGGCCAGGCCCTTTCTTACCGGGGCAGCCTTTCCAGAAACGTGATTCGCATGTTTGACACAGACGTGATGACCGCCGGCCGGGTCAGCCCCAGGGACACCGACGAGTCCTGCCGGTTTTTCTCCGCCCGTGACCCCGGACGCCAAACCTATCGCAAGCTGGTATTCCAGGATCAAATCCTGGTGGGATTTGTCATGATCAACCAAATCGAACAGGGCGGCGTGCTGACCTCGCTGATCCAGAGCCGCACGCCCGTGAAAATATCTCCACATCACCTGCTGGACCCGGGATTTAACGTCAGCCGGCTTTTTGCCCGGTAACCAAATCACCGGGCAGACCGGTCGCATTGATTTTATATGCCGCCCCCATGCGGCAGGGAGGAAAGCTTATGAAACAGGTCATTGTTCATCCCGAACGCTGCGTGGGATGCATGCAGTGCATGCTTGCCTGCGCGGCCGCCCATTCAAAAACCGGCGCCCTGATTTCAGCCATTTCCGAATCGCCCCGGCCCAGACCGAGAATCCACGTGGGCGCAGGGCGCTATGACGAGGGATTTCCCAACCGCTGCCGGCACTGCGATCCCGCCCCATGCCAGATGGCCTGTCTTCCCGGGGCCATTTACCGGCAGACCACAACCAACACCGTGCTCATCAACCCGGATGTGTGCATCAACTGCGCATCGTGTGCCATGGCCTGTCCCTACGGGGTGATCCGGTATCACGCCGACCCCCTGGCACCTGCGGGCAAAACCATTGCCGTGAAATGCGACAACTGCATTGCCCGCCAGCACAAAGGCCTGATTCCGGCCTGCGTGGCGGTTTGCAAGGTCGGGGCCCTGACATTTGAGGAAATGGATGCGGCCATGAAGAAAAAAACCGACCAAGTGGCCCGCAGCATCAACGCAGAAGCCATTGCGGCCGACCATGCCCCGGGTTTTTCGCTGCTCAACACAATCAAAAGGGCCCAAAAAGAAATCAACCTGTCAAGATAAAGGGAGGACGGGACAATGACGCACCATCATACCTATACCATCACCAAAGACGGCCAGCTGCTGATCAAAAAAATGGAATCCGACCAGGTGGAAACCGTCTGGGACCGCCACGCGGCCCAGCAGCCCCAGTGCGGATTCTGCGACCTGGGTTTGAGCTGCCGGATCTGCGTCATGGGCCCCTGCCGGGTCGATCCGTTCGGCGAAGGTCCCCAGCAGGGCGTATGCGGCGCAGACGCCGATATTATCGTGGCCCGCAACCTTTGCCGGATGATTGCCGCAGGAGCCGCAGCTCATTCGGATCACGGACGGGACCTGGTGGAAGTGCTGGCATCAGTGGCTGAAAACAAGGCCCCGGGTTATGCAATCACGGATACGGAGAAACTCAACCGTGTGGCTGCCGAATACGGTATTGCCGCAGACGGTAAAACGCCGGAACAAGTTGCCGGAGAACTGGCCCATGCCATGCAGGAGGATTTCGGCACCCGCAAAAAGGAACTGGCCCTTGTTGCCCGGGCTCCTGAAAAAAGACAGCAGTTGTGGCGCAAGCTCAATATCATGCCCCGGGGCATTGACAGGGAGACCTCAGAGGCCATGCACCGCACCCATATGGGCGTGGACAACGGCTGGCAGAGCCTGCTGCTCCACGGCCTGCGAAACGCCCTGTCAGACGGCTGGGGCGGATCCATGATCGCCACGGAAGTCTCAGACATTCTTTTTGGCACCCCCAAACCCGCCCCCACAAAGGTCAATGCCGGGGTGCTCAAGGCAGACCAGGTCAATGTGGTGGTCCACGGGCACAATCCTGTGGTTTCGGAAATGGTCATGGCCGCCTGCCAGGACCCGGAAATGACAAAGCTGGCCGAGGAAAAGGGCGCAAAAGGCATCAATCTGTGCGGCCTGTGCTGCACCGGAAATGAACTGCTCATGCGCCACGGCATTCCCATGGCCGGCAACCACCTGATGACCGAGCTCATCATTGCCACCGGTGCCATTGAAATGATGATTGTGGATTATCAATGCATCATGCCCGCGCTTTCAAAGGTGGCGGCCTGCTATCACACAAAAATGATCAGCACCAGTGACAAGGCCCGGTTTCCCGGCATGGAGCACGTGGAATTCCACCCGGACAACGCGCAGAAAAAAGCCTATGACGTGGTCAAGGCCGCCATTGAAAACTTTGCCAATCGCGGTGAGACCTATATCCCGGTGGAGCCGCTGGATGCAGTGGGCGGTTTTTCCGTGGAAGCGGTTGTGGGTGCTTTGGGCGGCACGCCCGAGCCTTTGCTCGATGCGATAAAGTCGGGCAAAATCCGTGGGGCTGCGGGCATTGTGGGCTGCAACAATCCCAAGATCAAGCATGACTACGGCCATGTAACCCTGACAAAGCGGCTGATTGAAAACGATATCCTGGTGGTGGACACGGGATGTGCGGCCGTGGCCACTGCCAAGGCCGGGTTCAAAGTGGCAGATGCCATATCCCATGCCGGGCCCGGCTTAAAGGAAGTGTGCGGGTCTTTGGGAATACCGCCGGTGCTGCATTTCGGCTCATGTGTGGACAACGTGCGCATCCTGGTGCTGGCCGCATCCCTGGCCAACGCCCTTGGAACCGATATCAGCGACCTGCCCCTGGCCGGGGCCGCGCCAGAGTGGTACTCGGAAAAAGCCGTTTCCATCGGTGCCTATGTGGTGGCATCGGGGATTTACACGGTCCTGGGCCCCATGCCGCCCATTGCCGGCAGCATGAACGTGGTGGGGCTGCTCACGGAAGGCCTTGGGGAAGTGGTGGGGGCCACATTTGCCGTGGAGCCGGACCCGGAAAAAGCCGCCCTGCTCATCCGCGGCCACATTGAAAACCAGCGCAGAAAACTTGGCTTGGACGCGGCAGCGGTGTAGTTTCGCAGGCAACCGAGTGATCAGTGGCCGGCTGGCGCTTCTGCAGATTGACATGATAGACTCACCTCCGGCCATTTATCACTGAGCATCCAATACCCTGCCGCCTCAGGGCTTTGGAGCATCCGGATCCACCTTTGCTTTGCCGGTTTTTGCCCGGACAAAATTGACGGTTTTTTTCACCGCCAGGGGGAAAATGCCGAGGATTACAAAGGAAATGATCAGCGAGGGGGAGAGAATGTCGCCCATTTTGCTGATCTGGCCCAATTGGTTGCCTGCATTGATAAAAACAGCCGTTCCCGCAAGCATGCCCACCTGGGAGACCCAGTAAAAGGTCCACAGCCGCATTTCGGTCAGGGCCATGCCCAGGTTGATGGCAAAAAACGGAACCGCGGGAATCAGGCGCAGGGTAAACAGGTAAAACGCGCCCTCTTTTTTAATCCCCGCATTGATCTTGTCATACCACGCGCCCATCTTTTGTTTTGTCCAGTCCCGAAACAGGTATCTGGCCACTGCGCAGGCAAGGGTTGCGCCGATGGAACTGGCAAAAGAGACAATCACAAGGCCGGTCCAGAATCCGAACAAGGCCCCGCCCGCCAGTGTCATGACCGCCGCGCCCGGAAGGCTCAAGGCTGTCACCACGATATAGACGATAAAAAACGCACCTGTAACCAGCACGGGGTGTTGTGCAAGCAGTGCCTGGAAATTTTCCCGGGATTCTTTTATATATGCCAGGTTCATGTACTGCTGCAGGTCCAGGACAAAAAACAGCACCACAATGACCACAATCACGCCGATTACAGCGAGTTTTTTGGTATCCGGAATTTTCATGGACATATCTTTCTATTCCCCGTCCTTCCCACAGGCTCTGCCCTTTAAGGCGAAAAAGAATTTAAGCCCCTTTTTGATGCGCTCGGAAAAGATTTTCGGTGTCAGATATGCACCAGCCACGCGCTTGTTGATCTCGCCCAGGGTGGGATAGGGATGAACAGCCGAGGCCAGGGTGGACAGCTTGACGCCGCCGGCTGCCACCGCAACCCACTCGTTTATCAGATCGCCCGCGTTGGGCCCCAGAATCTGGACGCCCATGAGGTTTTCCTTTTCATCAAGGATCATTTTGATTTTTCCGGCACTATTGCCCATGGCCAGGCTCCGGTCGTTGTTTTTGAAATCCTCGCTCCAGACCGTGTATGATATGCCCGCTTGTTTTGCGCTTTTCTCGTTCATGCCGATACTTGCCAATTCGGGATCAGTGTAGGTGCACCAGGGCAGAAACGTGTAATCGGCTTTTCTGGGCAGGCGGAAGACGGCATTTGCGATCACGATGGAGCCTTCATATCCCGCGGCATGGGTAAACAAAAACGATCCGGTGACATCGCCTGCGGCAAAAATGTGATTCTGGGAAGTGCGCATCCGGGCGTCCACCTGGATGCCCCGGCCGGTAAAATCGACCCCGGCCTTTTCAAGGGCCAGTCCCTCGATGTTTGGCGTTCTGCCGGCGGCCACCAGCAGGGTTTGGGCATGGACCTGTTTTTCCTCTCCCTTGCCATTTTCAAACACCACTTCCTTTTTGCGCCCCAAGTCTTTTGCAGATAAAATTTTGGAGTTGAGATGAAAGGTCATGTTCGGAGACGCCGCAAGCAACCCCAGCAGTTCGTCTGCCAGGTCCTTGTCCTCCCGGCCAGGATCTGGTCTGCGCGTTCGATAACGGTCACCTGTGTGCCCAGCCGGGAAAAAGCCTGCCCCATTTCCACGGCAATGGGGCCGCCGCCGATAATCGCCATGGAGGCCGGCAGTTTTTCCAGGGAAAATATTTCACGGTTGGTGATATAACCGGCCGCCTCCAGGCCGGGCACAGGGGGCGCGCCCGGGGAAGAGCCGGTGGCAATGAGCCATTTTTTGGCAGACACGGTGTTTCCGTTTAAGTAAATTGCATGTTCATCCACAAATTCGGGACTGCCGAATTCAACCCTGGCCCCGAGCCCGCAAAACCGCTCCTCGGAATCATGCTCCTGAATGGTGGAAATAACATTTTCAATGCGGTTTCGAATGCCGGCAAAATCCACGGGCGGGGCATCCACGTCCGGCAATCCGTGTTTGCCGGCGTTGACAATGGTATGATATGCCCGGGCCGAGTTGATCAGCGTCTTGCTGGGCACGCATCCGAAATGCAAACAGTCGCCGCCAAGATCCTTTTCCTTTTCAATCAAAAGGGTTTTGGCCCCGAGCTGGGCCGCGCCCGAAGCTGTTGTCAGCCCTGCAGCCCCGCCGCCGATAATACCGATGTCATAATCGTATGGCTTTGCCATATTGCCTCCCGCAATTGCCGGTTGTTTTCTTTCCCATTGCCCCGGCAAACGCCGGCAAGGTCGTGTTTTTTCCATGGGGGCAACTTTTTATGCGCCCTTTTTGCCTTCCCGGCGCAAATCCACAGACAACAGGTATCAATTACGTAACAGAATACTTTAAATCGTAACCATAATACACAAACACGCCAGAAACCGATCTCATGGCATTGAGGTTTTTCTGTCTCTCCTTGGTTTTGGAACGGCCTTTCGGCTGTGATGGAAAAAATGAGTCGGAAATAATTTGTCACAGTCGTTTGCCCCGGGCGTATAAACATTATCAGACTGGAGAAATGGCCCGGGTATTTTTTGGCTCAACAGTTATGATGAGCCTGTAAAAAGTCTTTTTTACAGGCAGTGTTAAGTTTTAAGTGATTAAGTGTTAAGTAAAATCAATAACTTATTTATTCATTGGTTAGCGGTTATATCCGATTTGGGCCTTTTTACGATTCCATCAGTTATGAAGAGTTAACAATGCAGGGGGAAAAACAGGTGAAGGATCTAAAGATGAATCCGGTGATAATGAGGTAAACAAAATTCTGAAAATCATCTTGCCGGATGAACAGCTTCATGCAAATCTTTATAAAGCGTATTTTCCCACTTAATTGTGAAGCTTGCCGGCAAAAAAAGCATAACCGGAAACCATCAATAACTTGGGACAGGATTGGACGTATATTTAGTGCCTGTCCAATAACACTACAGCGACATTTCAATGCCTAAATTTATCGCCTCCTGGACGCGTTTTTTTCTATGCGAAAGATAGGCGGTATAATTGCGGCTGATACAATACTTGAGCATTTCCAATGCGCCT
>Ga0182239_1000020_pt1 | contig 64096 bp, 53 predicted proteins | sample hydfrate6_PW_210_FD_132456 | JGI IMG/M metagenome (GOLD analysis project Ga0182239, IMG submission 132456) | Subsurface microbial communities from deep shales in Texas, USA - hydraulic fracturing test 6_PW_210 | ecosystem: Environmental > Aquatic > Deep subsurface > Shale gas/oil reservoir >... | reverse complement strand
GTGTTAAGTTTTAAGTGATTAAGTGTTAAGTAAAATCAATAAGTTATTTGTTTATTGGTTGGCGGTTATCTCCGATTTGAGACTTTTTCCGGTGCCATCAAGTTTAAAAGACCAGCTCCGCGCCGATGTGAAAGCTTCGGCCCGGTGCCGGAAAATCATATTCCTCCTGATACGTTTCATCCATGAGGTTTTCAATCCCCCCGGTGAGAAAGCCGGTGCAGTCCAGGTGCGCAAATACCGGGTACTTGAAAAACAAATCCATGGTGATAAAATCATCCATTTCCCGCAGTTCGGCTGTTGTGTCGGCAAACCGGGCGGCTCCGTCCGGGCTGCTTTCACCGCCGGAGTTGGCTGGATTTACTATGTAGGGCACCTGCCGTTTATCGACCCAGCGCAGTTTGACCCGGGCCATGGCCCCGTCCGGCCGCTGCCAGGACAGCCCGCAGTTAAACTTGTATTCCGGCAGCTCGGGCAGGGAATCGGAAAGCGTGTTGCTGGCATCCAGGACATCGCCGTGTTTTTTCGTGTCCTGCCAGGCAAAATTGGCAAATGCGCTGATGTGCTTTGTTAAAGTTGCGGCGGCATCGATTTCCGCGCCTGTAAAGTCCACCCGGTCCACATTGTAAACCACCCGGCTGGGGGCATAGCCGAAAATCCAGCGGATATAGTCTTTAACCCTGTAGTGGTACACGGTGGCCGACACAGTGAGATTTTTCAGCCCGGTGTATTCGGCCCCGGCCTCGTATTGCATGGCGTCTTCATAGGTGAGGTCCTTTCGGGTGACATTTGTCCGGGAATCCAGCTCCGGCTGGTATCCCGCATAATACCAGTAAAATGCCGGGTTGTCCGGAAACCGGGCGGCCCGGCCGGCCCGGCCGTAGACCGAAAGCCAGGGCTGCAGGCTGTGGACAAGGCCGAGTTTCGGCTGAACCACCCCTTCGTGAAAATCCACCTCCCGGTCCTCAAAACCCAGGGGCTTGCCTGCGGCATTGTAGCCGGTCACCGCATCCACAGTCCGGTCGCCCTTGTAATCGTCATAGCGAAGCCCTGTATAAAGATCCGTTTTTTGGCTTACATCCCAGGTGTCATCCACGTACACGCCGTGCCACCGGGTGGCATCCCAGTCATCATCTCCGTCTGCAGGTGGCTTGGGAAAATACCCCGGCCGGTTATAGGTGTTGTCCGTGCCGCCGTATCCCAGATAATTTCCTTCTGCCCCGAATCCGATTTGGTGATCTTTTCCTGGTCTGGCAAAATTGGTTTTCCAGCCCCAGGACCGGTCCGGGACCGCATCGCGTTCCAGGATCTTTTCCCCGGTTTGACGGGAATAGAGGGTGTCTGTGCGGTCTTCGTAGTTGATATAGGTGATCAGTTCAGAATCCAGGGAACCGATCTGTTTTTGGGCGCGCAAATCCGCCTCTGTGCGCTCCTTGTGAAAAAAGCTGCGGTCGCCGTGGCTGTCGCTGCCGGGAAATTTGATTCCCGGCCCGGCCAGATAGTCGCCGGCATGCTCGGGAAAATCCGAATCATAATCGGCCATGTTTTTGCGGTTTTCCACGGGCATCTCGTAATCGCCCGTGCTGTGGCGCACGGAGAGCTGCAGTTCGCCATCATCGCCCCAGAAGTAGTGAAAACGGCCGGAAACATCCGTGCGCTCCGCCCCGCTGTTTCGCAGGTGCCCGTTGGTGCGTTTGTGGCCGGCAGACAAGCTGGTAGCAAATGCGTCCTGCCGGCCGGAAACCGAGGCATCTGCGGAAAATGTGTTGTATCGCTTGTAACCGGTTGCAATCCGGGCTTCAAAATCCTTGTCCGGGGCTTGGGATGTCATGCTCACCGCGCCTCCCAGGCTGTTTCCGTGTTTGGCGGAAAACGCGCCCTTGGTAATGTCCACGGTGTCAATCTGCTGGGTGGACAGGGCGGTCCAGTCCACGAAATAGCCGCCCATGACCCCGGTGCCGTTTAAGGGCCGGCCGTTTAGCAAAATCTGGGAGCGTCTTTCATCCAGCCCCCGCAGGCGCACCTGGCTGTTTTTGGGGGTAAGGATGCCCCGGCGCTGGATGTCAATGCCCGCGGCCGTGTCCATGGCATCCGGCACGGTGGTGACCACGGCCCGGCCGGCCGATTCCATCCGGATGGTTTGGGTGTCAGCCTCGGGTGACGGAATCTGAGCGCCTGTAAACACGATTTCCTCCATTTGATAAGCCGGCTGCTCCGGCTCCTCAGCGCCGGAAACCGCCGGCGCTGAAATTGTCATTAGCGCAGCCGCTACGGGCCATGCAAAAATTCGTAATATTTTCAATTGCCTGATCCTTTCCTTCTGAAAAACCATAAAAAAAAGCCGGGTGGCCTGAGCGCCCTTCAGAGCGAGCAAAGCCTTCCCGGCTTGGTTTTTTAAGTTCGTGTAAATGAAAAATCAGAAAGATTGACAAGGGCAATTTCATATTGCGATTCCAAGGCCATGTACACCGAAGCCGCCGGCGCTGTCAATGATTTTTGCACGCCCGTCGGTCTAGTTGGCGGTTTCGCGCATTTTTGCCGACACGGTCGGAAACTGCTCCAGGTTGGTGTGGGGCAGAAACAGTGCGGATGTGAATTCATCCATAAACGCCGTGTTTGTGGAAAAATCCATGTAGGTCATGGCATTGCAGATCTCGCCGGCTGATTGCCGGTGCTCTGCAGACAGCAGTGCCATGTAGGCGCCGCCGATGCTGGAGTTTCCGTAATAATGGAATTTTTCCCGGTCAATGTCGGGCAGCAGGCCCAGGGTTACGGATTTGTCAATGTCGAGAAACTGGCCGAAACCGCCGGTGATGATCACCCGGTCGATCATGTCAAAGCTGACCCCGATCTGGTTGAGCAGCACCGTGAACCCCGCATACACTGCCCCCTTGCTATTGTAAGGGCACCAAATAGCAATATTTATGCCAGTGCATTAAAAAATTTGCACTATGCTATTTTTTTAATGCGTGGACCGGCAAAAGGATTCATGCGCAGGGGTTGTGGGCTAACCGGGGCGTGTTTGGTGGTGATACAAGCAAGGTGGGGCCAGGCTGACCATAACGAATGTAACGTTATGTAGCGTTAATACTTGAGGGAAATATTTTGCACCATGCCTTGTGCACAAAAAAAAATCAGCAGGCGGCCGGGCTGCCAAGTACCCGGCCACCTGCTGATCCAGGGAGGTTGACAAGTCAGGAGGTGTTGTTCAACCTGTAAATTAATAAGCAATATGCGTGCCAGTTCTTCGGTATGTGTTTGCCAAATTGCGCCTACCCCTGGATCAGATCGCAGGTCAGGTCTGTGGCTTTTTTCATGGAAATCCGGCTCATGTTCAAAACAAGATCATACAGGCTCGGATGATCATAGTCCTCTTTTCCAAATTTTTTATAAAGGGCCCGCCGTCTTTTGCCCTGGACCGTTATGGCGGTTTCCGCCTGCTTGCGGGTGAGATTATAGTTTTCCATCATGAACCGGACCCGGTCTTCGCGTCTGCCCACCAGCAGAATATGGAAGGCACGGGGATGATCCCGCAGGATATACTGCCCGCCCCGGCCGATGATCACGCAGTCGCCTTCATCGGCCATTTTTTCGATTATTTCATACAGGGCACTTACATAGATTTTTTCGTCAATGTATCCTTTGGTTTCAGCCAGAACCCGGTCAACATAGCTTTTGGAGATCATGTAGTCCATAAACCGCAGCAGCGAGCCCCCGGCTTCCTTTTCAATGGATTTTACCCAATCGTTGGAGACTTTGGCGCGTTCGGCAACCATTTGCACCAGGTCTTCGTCTGCCAGGGTGTAGCCCATCCGCTTTGATACTGTTTTTCCCAGGGTTTTTCCGCCTGCTCCGAATTGCCTTGAAATGGTCAGCACCGTCATAACCTCGGCTCCTTTTTGCGGGTGATTGTTTCAAATACCTTAATCTTAAACCGGAACATTGTTTTTACTTTTAATAAATATATACATGTTTGCGCACATGGAAACCCGAAAATCGAAAACCGGCTGAATATCAGACGCATTTATCGCATTATCCGGGCCTGCAGCCGGGCGTTTGCCCCAAAATCGGCACTTCTTTTCAGAGCCGCTGGATCAGATAAATATAGGCCGGCAGGCGGCAGCGGGTTTTCAGTTCATTAAACCGGGTCAGCAGCCGGTTTTTGTCCCCGATATGCTCAAGCGGGGACAGGTAGACCGCCCCTTTGGCATAAAAATGCGCCAGCCGGCTGCGGGTCAGTTCCAGAATCGAGGGCAGGTGGGATTCGGGCAGGTCTGCGCCGATCACGAAATTGGCAGTGACTTCCACCCGGTCGTATTGCTGGTTGATTTCCATCATCCGGTCAAAAGCGGCTGTTACTTTTTTGGCATTCAGGGGCTTTCCCAGGGCGGACAAAGTGGCTGTGTCCCCGGATTCCAGGCCTATGTTGATATATGTGTAAAACGGCAGGTCATTTAAGCCGGCAAAAAGGCGAGGGTCTGCGGCCAGCATGGAATCCACGCTGCCGAATAAAAAAAGCCGCGGGTTTTTCATGACCGATCGGCCGATTTCCAGAATATCCCAGGCCCTGCGTGCGGCAAAAAAAATCGGATCCGCCCCGGCATGCAGGGCATCATGCTGGCCCAAAAAAACCGAATTGTAGTTGATTCGGTTGGCACCGTAGAATTGCGCCAGCTCGCGAAGCTGGTCTTCAACGGCCTGCTTCGGGTAAACGGAAAAACCGCGCCCGGATTTGACCCGGCAGAACCGGCAATTATACAGGCATCCTTTTGAGATGGCCACCGGGATCACATCGTATTCAACATGTCGGCAGTCCGGGGGCAGGACAGTGACCGGCCCGCCGATGATTTCGTGCAGGCGCCGGCCCCGTTGTTCCAGGACTTGCGGATTCATTGCCAGGATACGGTGAACAAATGCGCTTTGTTTTTTAGCCAGCCGTGTTGTATCAAGTTGCTGCAGGTCCCGGCGCAGCCGGTGCCAGGCGGCAAAGGCTTCCCTGACCTCCTGTCTTTCAAAGGCGTCGGCGCCAAACAGGGCATTGGTCTGGTAGGGCAGGCACGGGACGTAATATTCTCCCGTGTAGTTCAGGGCCCCGGCGTAACCCCCTGCGGAAAAATACTGCCAGTCATTTCCGGCGGTGCGCTTGAGCCATTCCGCAGAGGTGAGCCACCCGCCTGTCCGGCCGGCGATGGTCCGGATCTCGCCGTTGGGCTGGAATTCGAAAATATGGGCCGGAGTCCGGATTTCGCCGTAGCAGCCATAACGCAGGGGGTAGCTGATTTTAATATATTCCGCTGCCCCCTGTTTTTCCGGGGCGATGCTCAGTTTTTGATTCCGTTCAGAAGGGCTTGTCATTTGGCTTTAATGGATCAGTTCCGTCATTCCTCGCCAATGCCGGTAAACCGGACATTGAGGTTGATGTTAATGTTCAGCCCGCCCTGCTCGGAGATTTCATCCAGAACCTGGGCAACCAGCATTTTGATGGCCTGGTCGGAATCCTCGTTTTGCCGCGTGCTGGCCGTCTGGTTGGGCAGACGGATGGCGGAAATGGTTTTGTCCATGGATTTGCGCCGTTTTTTGGCGTTATGTTTGATTTCACGGTTTTTCAGGCGCGCGGAGCTGACATATTTTTTGAGATCCGGATAATCGGCAAGGGTTTGTTCAAGAGTGTAGCGGTTCTTTCCGGTTTTGCGGGTAAGCCCGTAAAGCGCTTCTGCCGGAAGGGTTAGGGCTTCGGGAACCAGATGATAGGTGTAGCCCTTGGCGCTTCTTTTTTTATAGATGAAAAAGCCCAGGTCGCATTTCTCGCTATTGCTTAATTTGGCCAGAATACTGGCAATATCCTGGATTTTGATACTTTTCCCGGATTGCTCGGTGACCAGCTGTGTAATTTCCGGAGACCGCAGGTCCCGGCCCGTGAGCAATGCATCAATAATAAATTCACTGTTGGTTTTTTTCTCCCGATCCATGGGATGCCTTTCTCTGTTCCAATTGAATTGGTTAATAGTATGTTTTCTTTTTCCTTAATCCATTCTATAAATAATGAATTTAATTATTTTGTCAAGGGTATTCTAATTTTATTTCCAGGATGTTAGCCAATATTTCGATTTCTATTGATTTTACGAAGGCATTGTTTAGATTGATCTCGTTGGGAACGGAGTTGTTTCGAAAAACATGGTTTTTTGGCCGGTGAGGGGGAAAAAGGAGTGCCAAAAACGAACGAATGCTCGTTTTTTCGCCTTGACAGGGCTTTGGCCGCAAGGGTATGAACAAGGCATGTCTGTGCAGGGCAAACACATTATTGAACTTTGCAAAAAAAACCGGACTTGATTTTTGATGGCGCCGTAAAAAGTCCAATATCTGCGTTACGCGCAATTTCTCAGAATTTCACGTACGGATAAGTACGCTGCATTCTTCGAAATTGTGCAAGCCTTGATCTTGAACTTTTTACGGCACCATCTGAAATCAGACTTTTTACGGTGCCATCATTTTTGTATAAGGAAAACTCCATGACTTCAGCAGAAAGGTTTCAGTCCATCTGGCGCGATCCCGCAGGCTACGGCCGCAGCGTAAAACAGGAAACCGGCCGCAGCATCCTTGGATTTTTTTGTTCCTATGCGCCCGTTGAACTCATTTATGCCGCCGGGATCCTGCCTTTTCGCCTGTTTGGCACCCGGGGGGAAATCAGCCTGGCGGACACCCATCTTCAGTCCTATTGCTGTTCCCTGGTGCGCGGCGGCCTGGAGGACGCCTTAAAGGGGAATCTGGATTTTCTCGATGGAGCGGTGTTTCCCCATACCTGTGATTCCATTCAGCGACTGTCGGATATCTGGCGGTTAAATGCCGGTTTTGCCCATCATTTTGACGCGGTGTTGCCGGTTAAGCTAAATACGCAAAGTGCCCGGCAGTATATGATTGATGTGCTCTCCGGGTTTTGCCGGGAGCTTGAGGCCGCATTTGGCAAACAAATCCGTGATGCGGATATAAACGCGGCCATTTGTGAATACAACCAGATCCGAAAGCAATTAAAAGCCGTATATGAACTCAGAAGTCAAAATCCCGGGCTGTTTGAGCCCTCTGCCGTGCACTGGATCATGACCGCGGCCATGGTCATGGAACCAGCGGCATTTTTGCGTGAAATCACCGCATTTCTGGATCAGGTCGGCTCTTCTGCCGGGGCTGCAGCGCAGACCGGCCGCAAGCGCCTGATGCTGGCCGGCGGCATCTGCACCCATCCGGACGTCTATGATCTGCTGGCCCGGGCCGGGGCGGACGTGGTATGGGATGACTTGTGTACCGGCGCCCGGTATTTTGAGGGCGCCATTGACGAATACGCCGAAGATCCCGTGGCAGCAGTGGCGGACCGGTATCTTTCGCGCAGCGTGTGCCCGGCCAAGCATGCCGATATCACCGCCAGGGGCCGGCATCTGGTGGATGCGGCCCGGCAGCAGGGGGCAGACGGGGTTGTGTTTCTCCAGCTTAAATTCTGTGATCCCCACGCTTTTGACTACCCTTACCTGAAGCAGTTTCTCGATTCGGCACAGATTCCGAGCCTGCTTATCGAAATCGAGGACCAGCCCCCGCCCGGGGGCCAGTTGCTCACCCGTTTGGAAACCTTTGTGGATATGCTCTAGCCCGGGGCGTATGGGAGACAAGTAATGGCAGATAATCAAAAAAAGCATGATCCGGCAAAAAAAGCGCCCAAAATCCAGGCGGTCTCCCGCATGAAGGAGATCATGACCAATTATTACATTGATGCCAAAACCGCCCGGGAGCAGGGCAAAAAAGTGGCCTGGATCACCAGCGGCGGCCCGGTTGAGCCCCTGATCGCCATGGACGTGATTCCGGTGTACCCGGAAAACCACGGGGCCATGATCGGAGCTTCAAAGATGGGGGCGCAGCTTTGTGAAAAAGCAGAGGAAATGGGCTATTCCCGGGATCTGTGCTCCTATGCCCGGGCGGATATCGCCGACAGCGTGCAAAAAACCGGGCCCATCGGCGGTCTGCCCGAACCCGACATGCTGGTGTGCTGCAACAATATCTGCGGCACCGTGCTCAAGTGGTACGAAACCGCGGCGCGGTATTACAACGTTCCCCTGTTTATCCTGGACACGCCCTTTGTGCACACGGAGTTTTCCGATGCCGCCCGCAAATACGTGCTTTCCCAGATTTACGAATACATCGGTTTTCTCGAGACCCATTGCGGCACCAAAATGGACTATGACCGCATGGAGGAAGTGGGCCGGCTTTCCGTGGAGGGCACCGGGCTCTGGCAGGCCGTGCTCGACACCTGCGCCCACCGGCCGGCGCCCATGACCGCATTTGATGCTTTTTTTCATCTGGCCCTGATTGTCACCCTGCGCGGCACGCAGACTGCGGTGGATTATTACCGGCAGCTGCACGATGAATTAAACCAGCGCATTGCAGACGGCGTTTCCATGGTGCCGGATGAAAGATACCGGCTTTTGTGGGACAATCTTCCGGTGTGGTACAAGACCCGGTGGCTGTCTGAAAAATTTGCCGCCCATGACGCGGCCCTGGTGGCCGACACCTACACCTCGGCCTGGAGCGGGATGCTGCCGGACATGGGCGGGCAGACCTTTCTGGAAGCCATGGCCGAGACCTATACCAAAGTGTATATCAATATCTCCATTGACAGGATGTTTGATATTGTGGCCAATATGATCGAAAAATACCACGTGGACGGGATGGTGATGCATTCCAACCGTTCCTGCAAGCCCTATTCCCTGGGCCAGTATGATCTTCGGCAGATGATCATGGACCGGCTCGGGGTGCCCACCTTAATCATCGAGGCTGACATGGTCGATGAACGCGCTTTTTCCGAAAGCCAGATTGACACCCGCATTGACGCCTTTATGGAAACCCTGAAATCCTGAATTCACTGCATATCACCCGGGGATGGAAAGCAGCATGATTACCGCAGGCATTGATATTGGTTCGATAACCGCCAAGGCGGCGCTGATCCGTGACGGCAAACTGGCCGGCACTTCTCTGCAGTTTACAGGATACCATGCGGCAAAAGCCGGAAACTCGGTGCTTGAAACCCTTCTGGGCCAAACCGGTATCCGCAGAGATGACATTGATGTGATTGTGTCCACGGGCTACGGCAGAAACAGCGTGGATTTTGCCGACAAGGCCGTCACCGAGATTACCTGCCATGGTGCGGGCGCGCATTTTATTGATCCGGAAATCCGGTTTGTGGTGGACGTGGGCGGACAGGACAGCAAGGTGATCAAAATCGATGGCACCGGCAAGGTGATCGATTTTGCCATGAATGACAAGTGCGCAGCAGGCACGGGCCGATTCCTGGAGGTCATGGCCCGGGCACTGGAAGCGGATCTGGATGATTTTGGCCGGCTTTCGGCCGAGGCTGACGCCCCGGCGGCCATCAGCAGCATCTGTACTGTCTTTGCCGAATCCGAGGTGATTTCCCTGATTTCCAGGGGGGAGAGCCGGCAGAACATGATTGCCGGGATTCATGAATCCGTTGCCTCCCGGATTTCGGCCATGGCCCGGCGCGTGGGGGTCACTCCGCCGGTGATGATGACAGGCGGGGTGGCACGAAACCAGGGAGTGGTCCGGGCCCTGGAAAGCCGAATGCATGTTGAAATTCGCGTTTCGCCGCATGCCCAGTTAAACGGTGCCATTGGTGCCGCCCTGCTGGCAGCGCGAATGCAGAAACAATAAAAAATCTTGACAAGGACAAACCCGTTGCTATATAAATAATTTCTTTATATTTGTCATAAGCTTGGCAGATATGAGTGCGTCAAAAATTTCCGGCCCCTTTCGGGGCCGTTATTTCATGTAAGAAAAGGAGTTGAGAGAAAAATGATCTGCCAGACCACCCGAAAAGGAATGGAATGTGCTTTTATGACAGCAGACGGCTGTGTTTATAACGGCGGTACCTGCTATCAGATTATTGAGTCCTGCAACGGCTGCGGCCGAAGCGTGTCCTATGAATCCGGCTGGTATTGCAGCAAGTGTCCGGAGCCGGAAAAAAAGTGGAAAAACGGCACCTGTAACCTGGCCACCCACGTGTCCAAAGCCGGGGCCGATACCAAGGCGGCCAAGATCAACCCCATCAAGGCCTCCAAGCGCGGCGCGGGCAAAAAATAGCCGCATTTTAACAAGCGATCCCCTCCTGCGGCGCAGGCCGGTAAGTTTTACGGTTTGCGCCGCATTTTTTTTGCGCCGGCCCAAAAAACGCTTTTCTTATTCCCCGAGACTGTCGCGGAACAACGGATCGAGAAACAGGGGCAGTTCGTGTTTGATCACCGCCCTTTGCCACCTGCGCACATAGCGCTGGCGCAGCCGTGCGGCGTCATCCTTTGTTTGAAGCGCCTTGTCAAAATCAATGATATAAACCCTGCCGCAGTCATTCACCAAAATATTGCCCGGGTGGAGATCCACGTGCAGGATCCGGTTTTGAATCAATCTGCGCACCTGGCCGGCCACGGCGGAAATGCTCTGCGCTGCGGCTTTTTCATCGGCCATGGCCAGTTCCGAAAGGGTGCGGGCATTTTCGATCTGCCGGGTGACCAGCCATGTGTTTTGTAAAAATCGCCCTTTGGATGCAAAGGCCACCGGTGCAGGTGCCCGCACGCCCATGGCGCGGATGCGGGTTAGCATCTCAAATTCGGCCCGGCCCCGGCACGGGCCGATGCCCAGGTAGGTTTTTTCAATGACCCGGCCCGGCAGCCCGCCTCTGAAGTAGGCCTTTATGACCACCTTGCCCAGGCCTTTGATCTCCGGGGTTTGAACAGCCGTTCTCCCGCCGAGCCGGCCCTGTGGGTTTTGCGGCGGCATTTGAAAATACTCTGCCAGCCGGTCCATCTGCGGGCGGGTCAGGCCCCGGCCTGAGCCGAACCGATATCCCCGGTGGCGCTGAAGTGTTATCATTTGGCCCCCTCCGGCAGATTTTCCGGCTCCGGGTAGGCTGTGAGGCAGTATTGTATTTTTTCAATCACTTCTTCCGGGGTGATGGTTTCCATCCGGCCCGGCTTGGTTTTGCGGGTAATCGGCGCGTGTTGTGCATCCGGATCGTTGTAGTGGTCGATCAAGAGGTCATGGAACCGGTAGGGGCCGCAGCGCCTGGGGTTGGAGTATCCATAGAGCCCGATGGTGGGAACCCCCATTGCCACGGCAATGTGTAAAGGTCCGGTATCCGGGGACACCACCAGGCGGCAGCCCTGAAGCTGCATCATGGTGCGGCGGATGGGTTTTTCCAGGGCAATGACAGGCCGGCATTTGCAATGGGCGGTAATTTCTTCTGCAATCTGTTTTTCCCGGGCGCTGGGTCCGCCGATCATCACCGGCTCAAGGCCCAGGCGGGATTTGACCGCGTCCATGACCCGGGCGTAGCAGGCCGGGGCCCATTCCTTTTGCCGGTGGGCCGTGGCAATGACAAAGCCGGCAACCGGGTGGTCAATGCGGTCAAAATAGGCCTTCTGCCATCTGCGCTCCTCCGGGGTAAAACAGAAATCCCAGGTTTTTGTAAAGTTGCCGATCCCCAGGTATTCCAGAAATTCGAAAAACTGGTCCTGCACATGCCCCATAGGGCGGCGGCCGGGAATATGGTGATTTGTGGCCAGCCAGTGCAGTTCCCGGGACCGGTGCCAGTCAAATCCGAGCTTGATTTTTGCCGGGGTAAACAGGGCGATCAGGCTGACTTTGGCGCTGACCTGCGGGATCACGGCCAGGTCAAAGCGCTGTTGGCGAAGATCCGCGATGAGTTTCCGCCAGCCTGCCGGACCGGTTTTGCGGTCAAAGGTGATAAACCGATCCACGCACGGCTGGTGCATGACCATTTCATAGGGAATGGTCTGCAGCACCCATGTCAGGCTGGCATTGGGAAAACCTTGTTTCAGTCCGTTGGCCAAAGCCAGGGCATGTACCGTGTCGCCCACGGCAGAGGTGCGGATCAGACAGATTTTTTCAGGTGCGGGTTCAAGCATTTTTTATGCGTCAAAGGGGCAGCCCCGGCCCGGAATTGCCGGACAACGCCTTTTTTTTCAGTGAGATTGGACTTGAAATCAGTTGGGCTACACTATATGGTTTGCCTTAAAAAATCAATGGATTTGTCCCATATGCACCGTTTGTGCGGAAAGGAACAGCAATGAAGGTTGAGGTCTCTGTGGGTGAACTGGTGGACAAGGCCACCATTGTCCACATCAAGTCCGAGCGGATTCATGATCCGGAAAAACTGCGCAATATCAACAGGGAATTTGCTCTGCTCAAAACGGCCATGGCGGCTGCGGGCGTTGACGAGACAAGCCCCCAATACCTGCAGCTCTATGAGATCAACGGCCGGCTGTGGGATATCGAGGATGCCATCCGGGAAAAGGAGCGGACCAAATCCTTTGATGATGAATTCATCTCCCTTGCCAGAAGCGTTTACTTCAACAATGATAAGCGCGCTGCGGTCAAGCGGGAAATCAACCTTGCCTGCGGATCCGAGCTGGTGGAGGAAAAAAGTTATCAGTCCTATGAATGATCCGGTTTTATGCATCATGAAATGCGGCGTACGCCATCCGGACAAAAACGACGGGGAATCAGATGAATTTGCGGGTGATGACGTTTAATCTGCGGTTTGAAAACGACCGGGACGGGCAAAATGCCTGGGAGTGCAGAAGGGCCATGGTCGTGCGGGTCATTGAAAAGCATGCCCCGGACATCCTGGGCACCCAGGAGGGGAAATGGGATCAGCTCATGTACCTGGCAGACAACCTTCCGGATTACCGGATCCACATGCCCGGCCGCCAGGAAGACCAAAAGGCCCAGTGCCCGACCCTGTTTGTGCGCAAAGACCGGTTTGAGATCACGGGAGGCAGGGACCTCTGGCTGTCAAAGACCCCGGATGTTTACATGAGCAAGGACTGGGACAGCGCTTTTCCCCGGATGATGAGCTATGCCGAGCTTGCCTGCCGGGAGGATGAAGGCCGAAACATTTGTGCGGTTGTCACCCACCTGGATCACATCGGCAAACAGGCCAGGTTTCACCAGGCAAAGATCATTGCGGAGCAGGCCGGACGCACCGGTTTGCCCAGGCTGGTCATGGGCGATTTCAACGAGGAGCCCGAAGCCGATGTCCACCAGATCCTGACAGACCCGGCGGTTGGCCTGAAAGATACCTGGCAGCAGTCAGGCGGGGGCTGCGGCCCGGACAGTTTCACCAGCCACGGGTTTACCGGTATTCCCCAAAAAAGCCGCATCGACTGGATACTGGCAAGCAAAGAATTTTCGGTTGATCATGTCCGGATCATAAAATACCAGGAAGACGGGTTTTACCCGTCGGATCATTTCCCGTACATGGCGGATTTGCGCCTGAGTGCATAAAACGTTCCGCTGCCGGGGCGGTTTTATGCAAACAGGTCAAGGCGTTGACCGGTTTTCAAATCCACCAGCCCCTGCTCGCAGATCCGGATAAACGGGATGGCCGCCCCGGTAAGGGTCAAAAGGCTCAGCACCGGATCGGGAAAGGCAATTCCAAGGGATTTTGCAGCGGATTTGATTTCGCGGTTGGCTTCGATGATGTCGGCCATGGGCTGTTCTGTCATGACCCCGAGAACGGGCAGGGCCAGTTCACCGATCACCCGGCCGTGTTTTACCGCAACAATGCCGCCGCTGTTGTGACTGACCCGGTTGATTGCAGCGGCCATGTCCGCGTCATTGACCCCCACGGCCACAAGATCCGAGGTGTCCCAGGCGCCGCTTGCCGCCATTGCCCCGGCCGTTATGCCAAATCCCTTTACCAGCCCGGTAAAGCACCTTCCCGGGTCCTGGCGGAAGTTGACAGCCGCTGCCTTGGCAATATCGTTTTCCGGATCTGCCGCAATTCCGCCGTTGGCCACGGGCAGGTCCATGATTTTTTCCCGGGTGACAAGGTCTGTGACCATTTCCATGACCCGGATGCGCTGGACGGGTCCCGAATCCGGGGCGGTGACCGCAAAGTCGGCCGCATCCAGGTCCCTTGGCAGTCGCATGGTGTTGTAAGCGGTTTGGGAAAACACGTGGGGCCTTGGGGAAACGAGCAGTTTGCCGTTTTCCGCAATGACCTGTCCCCGGGAGACCACGCACCGGGCCCGAATGGTGGAAATATCGGGTATGAGCAGAAAATCCGCATCCCGGCCCGGGGCCACGGAACCGATCTGCAGATCCATTCGGAAGTGTTCGGCCACGTTTAAGGTGGCCATGCGGATGGCGTCCACAGGGGCAAAGCCCAGGTCAATGGCTTTTTGCACAAGGGTTTCCATGTAGCCGGACCGGCTCAAAGCCTCGGGGGTGATGCCGTCTGAGACCAGGGCGGCCCGGCGCAGGTCGATGTTTTTGTGCCGGATCTCGGATACGGCTTCCAGGTCTTTTCGCACGCTGCCTTCGCGGATCATCACGCAAAGACCCTGGCGCAGCCGGGACAGGGCTTCTTCTGCGGAAATGGGTTCATGACAGGATGATATGCCGGCGGCCAGATAGGCCGCCAGTTTCTGCTCGCTGGCTCCGGCTGTGTGGCCCTCCAGGGTTTTGCCGGATTTGCGCACCATTTCAAACGCCGCCATGTAGCGCTCCGGATGCTGGAGCACCTCCTGCCAGTAAGCCTCGCCCATGCCCAGAATCTCGGGCCGGGAAAGCAGGGCCTGCAGGTCTTCTGTGTCAATTCCGGCCGAGAGGCTGCTGATGGACACCATGGCCGGGGCGGTGGCAAAGATCTTGATGGGTTGTTCACTGCAGGCGGCCAGGTAGTCGGTGACCCCGGCCAGGCCGGCGGCAAAATAGCCCTCAAAGACTTCCGTGACAATGGTGGTGGTGCCCCCGGTCATGGCATATTTGAGAAATTCCTCCGGGACCAGGGATGCGGCCATGTGGGTATGGCCGTCAATAAATCCGGGAATCACGGTCATGCCGCCGGCGTCAATGACGCGGGTATCCGCATCCGCCATTTTTTCCACGCCCGGGCCCACGTAGGCGATTTTGCCGTCCTTGACGCAAATTCCGCAGTTTTCCGGCAATTCGCCGGTAAACACGTTTAGCACCCGGGCATTGATCACAACCAGGTCCGCCGGGATTTTTCCCAGGGCCGCATCCATGAGCCGGGATGCTGTCTCGCCGAAGCTGTCGTTTGTGAATGCGTCCATCTCAGTGAGGCTCTTTGGGGATGTCGGAACCGGATACATCCGTGCTGAGGTCTGCATGGATGTTGTTTAAACCGTTTTCGTAGAACTCGTCGGCAAACAGCGATTCCAGAGCCCGGAGCTGGGCGGCGTTCTCCTCGTCAAAAAGCTCGTCATAGGTTTCAATACCCTTTTTGTCCACAAGGGTTTTCAGAGCCATGCGCTGGGCCAGGCCGAACCAGAACAGGTTGTCCTCGAAATCCTCGAGCAGGTCCATGACCTCGGATTCCTCCTCGTAATCCGGGGTGGGCTGATATGCGTCCGCCTGCTCGTCATAGGCCACCAGGTCGCCCAGGCCCTTTTCCCGGGCTCCTTCGTAAATCTTTTGGATCACCTGGTCATAGTCCCGGGTTTCGGGATTTTCCTCGGTTTCAAACACGTGAAGAACCCAACTGGCGATCATGGCCAGATCCATGAGTTTCCGGTATTCTTCCCTGCTAAATTGCGTTGGCATGTGTACCTCTTTTTGGCTGGTTTTTAAAAATAAATGAAAATCTGTATGAAAATATTTTCCAAGTAACAAAATGTCATTGAAGTTTCAAGGCAATTTCACTTGTTGGAAAGTTTCGGGCAATTTTTTGTTTTTGTGCAATATCCTGCAAATATAAAGATCTTGCAGGGCTTTTCGCGTCCGGGCCGACGGGGGACGGGTTGCTCCCTTGACAAAAATCAGGCTTTTAGTATTGATATGGATCAGGAAAAGATCCGGCCCAATTGCCCGGGTCTGGATTTAAAAAAATCACAAGCAAATCAAAAGGGGCGGGTTTGAAAATCGATATACCGGGATACGGCACCCTGGATCTCAAATACGTGGTCATGGATTATAACGGCACCCTGGCAGTCGACGGCCGGGCCGTGGCCGGCGTGGACCGGGCTCTGGAAAACCTGGCGGGTGAACTGGAACTGCACGTGCTGACCGCCGACACCTTTGGCAAGGCGGCTGCAGAGCTTAAAGCCATGCCCTGCAGCCTTTCGATTCTGCCTGCAGGCGACCAGTCGGCAGCCAAGCGCGAGTATGTCCGGCAGCTGGGGGCGAAAAACACCGCTGCCATTGGAAACGGCAGAAACGACCGGCTCATGCTGGCTGAATCCGCCCTTGGCATCTGCGTTCTGCTCGATGAGGGCGCCTGTGTGGAGACCGTCAATGCCGCAGACGTGCTTTGCCCCTCGATTCTTTCGGCCCTGGGGCTGCTGGCCAACCCCCTGCGCATTAAAGCCACCCTGAGAAGCTGATGAATCCCTTCTGGGTCGTTCTTATTATCGTGCTGGGCCTGATCTATATCATCAGCCCGGTGGATCTGCTGCCGGATTTTTTCCCCATTGCCGGCAGACTCGATGATCTCGGGCTGGTGGCCCTGCTGATTTATTACCTGAAAACCGGCCGCTGGCCCGCCTTTATTTCCCGTATTGCCGGCTGGCTTTTCGGCACGGGCGGCTCGAACACCGGAAAATCCAAAGATCAGGAGCGGAGTACCGGGGGGCGGCAGCAGACAGCCGGCAAAAAGGACCCCTATACAGTGCTGGGCCTTTCAGCCGGCGCATCCAGCCAGGAAATCCACGAGGCTTACCGCCGGCTGGCCCACCAGTATCATCCCGACAAGGTCTCCCATCTCGGGGAGGAATTCCAGGAACTGGCCAGACAGCGGTTTCTGGAAATCCAGGAGGCTTACGAGGCCCTGACCGGCAAAACTCCTTAGGTTCTTTTGTCTTCTGAATAACAGAGATGGGCCAGAAAACAGTTTTCGCATTCGGGTTTTCTGGCCTTGCAGATCTGCCGGCCGAAAAAAATCAGGTGCAGGGAAAAATTATTCCACTCCTTTTTGGGGATCACCGTCATGAGATCGGCCTCGATTTTTTCCGGATCTTTGTTGCGGGTCATATCCAGGCGGCGGGAGATGCGCGCCACATGGGTGTCAACCACCATTCCGGGAATGCCAAAGGCCGCTCCCAGCACCACGTTTGCGGTTTTGCGCCCCACGCCGGGCAGCGACACCAGATCCTCCAGGTTGCCGGGCACCCGGCCGTTGAACCGCTCGGCCAGATCCCGGGCGCAGTTTTGGATATGCTTTGCCTTGTTTTTGTAAAACCCCGTGGACCGGATCAGGGTTTCAATTTCTTTGAGGTCGGCTTCGGCAAAATCATTGGGTGTTTTGAATTTTTCAAATAAGGGGCCCACAACCGCATTGACCTGCCGGTCGGTGCACTGGGCCGAAAGAATGGTGGCCACCAGCAGTTCAAACGCGTTGTTGTGTTTCAACTGCGTCTTGACATCCGGGTATTGGGCCCTTAATATCTGTCGAATTTCGCGTATGCGATTTTTTTTTCCGGTCATGTGAAACAGGCCTGTTGATTTTTGTGCGTTGTCAGAGCGGGACGTGATCGTCCCGGTGGCGCGGCACTGGATAAAAAGTTTGAATTTGTTGACCCATCAATAAAAATGAATATGAATTACCATAGCGCCACAAATATTTTGGCTTTTCATACCATGGATTGCGGCAAAAAAAAAACAAGAGCCCTGGGGCTTTGCTCCGGGGGTCTTGACAGCATCCTGGCCGGGCTTGTGCTTCGCGGCCAGGGCATTGACGTGGTGTGGATCAGCTTTGAAACCCCTTTTTTTGATGCGGAAAAAGCCCGGGCCGCAGCCGCGCAGACCGGCATTGAGCTGATTGTCAAAGATATCACGGATCGTTATTTGCCAATGCTGGCCGCCCCGCCGGCGGGCTACGGCCAGTTCGTCAATCCGTGCATGGACTGCCATGCCCTGATGTTTCGCATTGCCGGGGAAATGATGGAAGAAATCGGCGCGGATTTTCTGTTTTCCGGAGAGGTGGTGGGCCAGCGGCCCATGAGCCAGGTCAAACCGTCTTTGCGATATGTGGAGAAACGCTCGGGCTATGACGGATATATCCTGCGTCCGCTGTCGGCCAAAAACCTGCCAATGACACCCATGGAAGAAAAGGGCCTGGTGGACCGCGATCAGCTCTGCGATTTTTCCGGGCGGTCCAGAAAGCCCCAGATGGCGCTGGCAAAACAATTGGCCATCACCGATTACCCGGCCCCGGCCGGCGGGTGCCTGCTGACGGATGCCGGGTTTGCCGGGCGGTTAAAGGACCTGATGGCCCACAGGCGGAAATGGCTCAGGCGGGAGCTGGATTTGCTCAAATACGGCCGTCATTTGCGCCTGGATGCCGGGACAAAGCTGGTGATGGGCCGCAACAAGGCAGAAAACGAGCAGATTGCCCGTCTGTATGACCCGGATGCAGACGCCCGCCTCCGGATGAATCAGATGGCCGGCCCCCTGGGCGTCATTTTGGAGTCCAGCTCCGGTGCCTGCATCCGGCAGGCAGCGGCCATATGCGCCGGCTACAGCAAGGCCGCGGGAGATCAGCCCGCAGAGGTGGAAGTGACCCTGCCGGGCGAAGACGCCCGGGTGATTTCCGTTGTTCCGGTCAACCCAGAAATTGCAAGCCAATGGATGATATTGCCATGCAGATAACAAAAATTGTTTCAGGCGGTCAGACCGGCGCAGACCGGGCCGCCCTGGATTTTGCCATTGAATACGATATGAACCACGGCGGCTGGATGCCCGAGGGCCGCATGGCTGAAGACGGTCTGATTCCGGACCGCTACGGGCTGAGTGAATTGCCCGGCGGCGGCTATGCCCGGCGCACGGAAAAAAATGTCGAAGACTCGGACGGTACCCTGATTGTCAGCCGGGGACCGCTGTCCGGCGGTTCCCTTCTGACATTTGAGGTTGCGCAAAAACACGGGCGGCCCTGTGTCCATGTGGACCTGGAAACCGTTATTGTCTTTGATGCGGCCATTGATGTTTACGAGTGGTTAAGGGGCCACGAAGTTCATGTGTTAAATGTGGCCGGCCCCCGTGCCAGCAAGGATGAGAGCATTTACGAGCTGACCTGGAATCTGCTGGAAATGGTGCTTCACATGGATGCCATTTCCGGGGCCATGCCCAATGCCGCGGAGTTTTTCCCCGGCCGGGAGAATGCCGCGGATTCAGATAACCAGCTGCCCGCAAGCGTGGATGAAGCCGTGAATCTGCTTTTGGAACGCCTGAGCGCAAAAACCAAGTCCAGGGTGGCCAGCCGGCCGGGCGATGATCTGGCCGGCTTAAAAGACATCCTGGGCGAACCGATTCTTGAAGAATTCGGTCTGGATGCCGGCAACTCCGCGCTGCTGGAATCCTGCCGGCAGCAGGCGGAAAAACCGGATCTGGAAGCTTCCGGAGCGGTACGCGTGATCCTGCGGAAGTTGTGGGAGAGACTCCGGCAGATGGGGCATCTGCGCGTGGTCAAGTAACCTCCCTTAGCTCATCATTGTTGCCGCTTCCCGTACCCGGGGGTCTTTGTCGTTTTTGAGCGCATCGATCATTTGCCGCGCCCGGGGTCCGGGCGTCCTGGAGACGGCGTAAGCCGCTGCGATGCGCACCCGGGTCGGATAAAGCCGTTTTTTAAACACACGTCGCTGTGAAAACAAAATTTTTTCCAGGGACTGGAGGAACCGGTCGCTGGCGTGCTGGCCCATGGCCCGGCACACGGCGCACAGCAGCTCCGGGTCGTTTCTCTTCTCCACCAGTTCCATCAGAATCCCGGCTGCCTGGGCGGATTTTCTCGTGCCCAGATGATTGATCGCTTCTGCTGCCAGTTCTGAATCCCGGCTGCCGGCCAGTTCACCGAGCAGGGATGTGGTTTCGGGCTTGTCAATTTTCTGGATGAGCCGGAAAGCGGCCCGCCGGACATGTTGATTTGCGTCTGCCATTGTGTAGCGAAGCTCTGTGGTCAGCTCGGTTGTCACCCCGTCTATGATTTCCAGAATTTTTATTTTTGCATCTTCCCGGGTTTCATGAATCAGCGCGGACTTGAGCCGGTCGGCGCCTGCCTGGCCGAAGTTGGCCAGCAGCCGGGCAGCCAGCCGCCTGACCCGGATGTCTTCTTCCTGGGTGATGATTTCAATGAGCATTGGGGTCATGCCGGTGCCCAGGGTGCTGATGAGCTGGCAGGCCTGCTGACGGCGTTGCCTGTCTGAAGCCTTCATGTCCGCCCGGAGTATGTCCACGATTTCCGTATCCAGCTGCCGGCCAAGAACCTGGGGCCGGTCAGATGGCTCCATGCCGCTGTCTGCGGTCAGTACCGGATGCTGCAGGAGCCGGGAGAAAATCCAGGCGGCTGCCGGGTATTCCCCGTAAAGAATCAGGGATGCCGCGCATTGATGAAGCCTGTCTGCGGCCTGGCGCACGGCGGGGCCGTGGGTTTCAGCCTCGATAAGCGGCATGAGCGCGCTGAGTACCAGCTTGAGATAAGCCCCGGCCGGCTGCCATCCGGGGGGATCCAGAACAGCGTAAAAGCGGTTGCGGATCCTGATTTTTTCCGTTTTGTCGGAAGCGTCATGCAAATGGGCCAGCTGCTGCAAAATCCTTTTGACCTTTTCGGTTTCCCCTTTTAAAAACAGGTCCCGCAGCCGGGCGGCAAGCGCTTGATCATCCTCACCGGACATGGGGTCGGGTGGTGCATCGCTTTCCGATTCGGACTCGTCAGCTGCTGTTTTTTCCCCGGCGGATGCGTGTTGACGGCTCTGGTCGTCTTCTGCTTCCGTCATTTCAGCCCTGGCGTGAATGTGCTGCTCATCGTAGAGGCGCTGATTGATCAAAAGACCGGACAGTTTGTGCCTGTTTGCCAGTTTTTGCCAGAACCCGGCCAGCTCCTGCCGGTCCTCGGGTAACTCAAAACAGGCCTGAAAAAACGTGTTCAGATCCTTTTCCGTTATCCCGGAAGTCAGTGTCAGGCTGTGGATGCCGGTATGGGTCATAAAGCGGGTCATGCCGCTATACAGGGCCTCAAAACCACTGGGATCCACCTTTGCCCCGTTGATGAGCAGGCTGTTTTTTACCCGGGAGAATACAATGATCGGCTGACTTGCAAAAACCGCCTGGAGTTCGCCCATGAGCATGGCCACCGCTTCCCGGGTGACAGGTCCGCCGGCGGGATAAAGCCGGAATTTGCTGTAAGTGCCCAGAAATGCCCCGATGATCCGTTGCGCCTGCCGGGTTTGGGTATCTGAAGACCTTGCCGCTTCCTCAGGGGACGCATCCGGGATTTCCAGCGGGTCTTCTGCCGGGGCGTCAGATGTTTCAACCCGCGTATAAGTGACCTGGCGGACATGCACGCAGGTAAGATTGTGCCGGTCTGCAAAGCTCTTCCAGAATCCCGGCGGGATGGTCTTTCTGCCGGCCTGGCTGATTTCGTCGAGTACGCGCTGCAGCTCGGTTTCGGCTGTGCCGTATTTGAATATCAGGCTTTTGATTTCCATGCGGGAAAAAAGTGCCCGGATATTGGCGGAAACACCGGATGGGGCGGCATCCCGGATTTTTTCCCCGTTAATCCAGAGGTCATCGCCTTCAACGGTGATGGAAACCTGGCTGTTGGTATAAAAGATTCGTTCCAGTATGCGCAGCAGGTCCCTTGAGGCGGTGACAACCGATTTGCTGCCCGCCGGATAAAGCCTGGTGTTTCGCACAGCCACCAGCAGCGCACGGAGCAGGTGCGGCACCAGCTGCCGGGCCTGGGGGGGCAGGCGTTCATCGCCCAGTCCGGTTTCCGGGCCGGTTTCATCCCGGTCAACAGTTTCCGGGTCAAAATCGGCGCTCCAGTTTTCCATTTCGTCTTCCCGGAACAGATGCTGGTTCCAGTTGTCCTGGAATTCCTTGTACTCCCGGGCTTTTTCGATTTCATCAGACCGGCTGAAATGATGGGCCAGAAACGCGGCAGAAGGCAGCAGGTTCTGTTGAAACAACGATTCCTGGTAGATGCCGATCTGCTGGTGAAGCAGCTTTTTTTCCGCCGGGCTGATGCCGTCGTAAATAATATCTCTGACTTGTTTGCTGGAAAAACGGATGTTTTCGTCATCAGCAGCAAATTCCGTTTCAACGATGCCCTGCTGCTCGGCATTGTCGATGATTTCATAGAGCCGGGCCGAGTAATCCCGGGTGATGCCGGCAAGCATGCTTAAAAACGTGGATTCGCCAAAAGCCGATGCCTGGTCCAGAAACCGCCGGCTGTCCTCGTCCAGGGAATTCATTTTCAAGCGGATGATTTTCTCCAAAGAGCGGGGGAAATACTCCTTGTCCAGGGCAGAAACCGTCCATTTGCCGTTTTTTTTGACAATATGGCCGTCCTGGATCATTTTCCTGATGATTTCGGTTAAAAATAATGGATTTCCGCGGGTTACCCGGGCCATTTCCCGGCAAAGGCCCCTGGGCACCTGAATGCCGGGGAATATGGCATCCAGGTGGGTTTCGATATCGGACTGGCTCAAGGGGGTAAGGGCAATGTCCTGGATTTCGAGTTCTTCAGAGTACGCGTTCCGGAACAGATCCAGGGACACGGCTTCGCCGATGGTTTGTTTTTCCCGGGCCGCGGTGCCGCAGAAAAATACCGGAACCCGCCTGCTTTGCATCAGCATCCGGATCAGGTGAAGGGAGGCCGGATCGCAGTAGTGAAGATCGTCAACAAGCACCGCCAGGGGGCGGCCGCCGGCCAGGCGGATGATAAACCGGGTAAAGGATTCAAAGACAGCCTCGCGCGCCTCAGGGTCATTTTCCGGCAGAGGGGCCTCGCCTTCCCGGATCTGGGGAATCACCTGGGCAAGCCGGTCGATTTCCGAATCATCTGCTTGTTTTAAAATGGACAGGCCCTTGTCCTCCAGCCTGTTCATCAGGGCCATGGCAATGTAGGCGGCCAGGTAATAGGGCCGGAAAGCCTCCTGGATGATCCCCTGGACCCGGACGGGCTGTAAATTTTCCTCCAGGTCCTTTTCAATTGTGGTCAAAAAGCGGGTTTTGCCGATGCCCGGAGCGCCGTCCACAATGACCATGCGGCTTTGGCCCTGGTTAAAATGCCGGAGTGATTCCCGCATCCTTGCCAGCTGGTCACCCCTTCCGGCAAGGCCGGCATTTTCCAGGTATTGCAGGGCGGTTTTGGGAAACACCCCGGCATCGCTGACTTCTGCTGCATCCATGCACCGGTCCCGTCCGGCTTTGCGGGCGGCCTGCATGGCTGTGTCAGCCTTGTGGATCAGGTTTTTGATCTCAGCGGCGTCTTCAGGCGCGCCGGCAATGCCGATGCTCAGGCTCAGCGGTATCCGGGTTCCGGCTTCAGGGGCGGAAAAGGGTTGTCTGCGGATCTGATACAGCAGCTTTTCAGCAATGCTGCGGGCTTCGGGTTTACTGTGATCGGCCAGGAGCAGAAAAAAGCTGTCCCCGGCATAGCGTACGCAGACGCCATTTTCCGGAGCTGCCGTGCGGATGCTTTCCGCGGCATGGATCAGGGCCTGATCACCTGTGTTGTGACCGTACTGGTTGTTGATCCGTTTGAAATAATCAATATTGATCATCACCAGGCTGACCGGCCGACGGTCAAGGGCCTGCCAGTCAATGGCGTTCTGGCAGTGGTGAAACAGGTATCGCCGGTTGTTGAGCCCTGTCAGCTCGTCTTCATAAATCAGGGCTGACGGGTTTTTACCGACGTTTTGAAGGAAGTAGAGAAGTTTCTGGTATTTCATCCATCCCCCGGGTTGGACAGGCCTTTGATGCCGGAATTCTTACCAAATCATAAGAAAAAATCAATTCAATAGCAACCAGATTATACAATGCCGGGCCCGGGTCATCTGTTTGCGCACCGGCCGGAGGGACGTTATGTTTTTGCAATCATCGTATCAACAGGGAGACAAACATGAAAACAGCAGCCGAAATATTGCAGGAAAAAAGGACCACAAACCTTGTCACCATGCTCCCGGGGTCCCGGGTTATCGAGGTGCTCAAACAAATGGCAGCCTATAATATCGGCTCCATGTTAATCGGCAGGGAAAGGCGGATTGCCGGAATATGGACCGAGCGGGATTTTTTGAACAATATGCTGGAGCCCGGCTTTGATCCGCAGAAGGCTGTGGTGGATGATTACATGCATGCCGATCTGGTTTCGGTTGCCCCGGATACGCCCTCAGAGCGGCTTGAGGAGATGTTTTTGGGACTTTTTATCCGCCATATCCTGGTCATGGAAGACAAGGAATGTATCGGCCTGCTGTCCATCGGCGATGTACTGCGTTCCAGTCTTTTGGAAAAAGACCGGAAAATCAGGGAACTCAATCGCATTGCCAGTTGGGAGTATTACGAGAACTGGGCCTGGCACCGGGGGCGAGAGCGTTCCGGCGCCAGGCAGGAAAAGGAATAAAAGCCCGTCAGATGTTATTTGACGGGAGTTTGGATCAATGGCAGCCGCCGGCTCCGCCGCCGCAGGTGTGATTCTGGGTAAACTGCCGCAGCCGGCCGCTGATCAGGGCGTCCACGGCAGAGCCAACAGTCGGGGCCTGTTCACCATAATAAACCTCAATTCCCATTTGATTAAATCCCATAAGCGGGCGCATGCCCATTCCCCCTGCCACCAGTTTCTGCACCTGTTTGTCCGCCAGATATTGAACCGGCGCCATGCACCCGCCCTGCGCATGGGGAATGTTGGGCACCACTTCCACGTTCTGGATTTGATCATTTTCCACTTCCACCAGGGTGTAGAGGTCGCAATGGCCGAAATGCGCTTCCAGGGGAGCTTCCAGTCCGCCCGGCGCAGCCGAGGGGATCGCTATTTTCGTTTTCATGTCTGTTTGTTCCCTTTTTGCTGAAGATGTTTTTTTTGTGATGCTTGCCGCAGATTGCAGGGTTTCGCGTTCTGCGCAAAAGTTCACAACAAATTAATGACTGGCCGGGGGCTTGTCAATGCCTTTTTGTATATGCCGGCTTGAAAGAAACAGGGAAAACCGGTAGAAAGATTTTTTGTGTTTATTGACAAGCAATGTGTTTTTCAGAGGGAGTCGGAAATGTCTGCACAAAATGGCTTTGTTCCCCCGGCCGGGTTAAAAGGCCCGCACATCCAGTCATTACTGGCAAGCGCCCGGTTCCGGGCGGCCAATACCGGTGCTGTGATCAATGATGCCCGGGAACATGTCCTGGAAACCAGCCAGGGTGCACGTCTTCAGGGGTTTTATTCGCCAGGGCCGAAGCCCGTAAAAAAGGGCCTGGTGCTTTTGCTCCACGGCTGGGAGGGAAGCGCCCAATCCACCTATGTCCGCACCACGGCCAGGTATCTGTTTGACCGGGGATATGATATTTTTCGCCTGAACTTGCGGGATCATGGTCAAAGCCATCATCTTAACAAGGGGCTGTTTTTCGGCACCCTGTTTGACGAGGTTTTTGAATCCGCACAACAGGTGGCAAAACTGGCCGCAGATGTTCCGTTTTTCGTGGCCGGGTTTTCCCTGGGCGGCAATTACGCGCTTCGCATTGCCCGGGAGCTTTCGCGGCGTTCCATACCGGAAATCTGTCACGTGGTGGCCGTCAGCCCGGTGCTGGATCCGGGCCGGGCAACGGACGTGGTGGACCGGACGCTTTTTTACAGGTATTATTTTTTGAGAAAATGGAAAAAATCCCTGGCGTGCAAGCAGCAGTTGTATCCGGATCTGTACGATTTTTCCGGTGTGCTGGCACACAACACCATCCTCGGGCTCACCGCGGATCTGCTTCCCCGCTGCAGTCCGTTTGACAGGCCGGCCGATTATTTCCGGACCTACACCCTCACCGGCGCAGCCCTGAAAAATATTGCCGTACCCACCACCATCATCACTTCAAAAGATGATCCGATCATTCCGGTGCAGGATTTTTACGGATTGCGCTTAAATGACCTGACAAATCTGATCGTGCATGCCCACGGCGGGCATAACGGATTTATCCAAAACTACCGTTTGAAGGTCTGGTATGAAAAGGCCATGGCTGAGATTTTTGCCCGATACGGCAATTAGTCATCAAACCCCGCACACCCGGTTTTTTTCGCATGCTTTCGGGTGCCGGCATATTTCCGCCAGGACCTCGGCTGAAGGGGGCCCGTTTTCCAGTGCGTTTAACAGGACCCTTCCCAGTTCCCGGGCTGTGGTGCGGCGCATGTGCGTTTTGCGCGTGCGGCCCGGCTTGGATATCCACATGCACTGGCAGCGGGGATCATCTGCGACCGTAATCTCCGGGCCCAAAATCAGAGGGCAGAGGTCCATGAAAAGGCGGCGCTGGGGTGGGTATTGGTGAAAATCGGTTCGAATGGCGTCAATCGCCTCTGCCACGGACAAAAAGACGTGTTGTTTTCCGTCCAGGGCTGTGTCTCCTTTCAAATCGCCAGGGACAGGCAGGCTGGTTTTCAAGGCCCCTGTCCCATGATTATTCTTTTTTATAAGCCAGAATTCATATTCGGGCCAGTTTTTTTCTGTCTGAATTCCTGATTCTTTCTCCGGCTCTTGCATAAAACAGAAAATCATGTGCAAAATATGCAAACCGGAATTACCTTTTCTGTGAAACCGCCCCAGCGTCCCAGCTGATGCGGGCGGATCTGTGCATTCAACCCCCGGAGAAAAGGAATCTCTATGATCAAGACCATCAACGAGCAGGCCGTGGAGCTGGAATCAAAGCTGTCCTGTCATCTCATTGATACAGAGGAAATCGATCAGCTTGACCAATCATGGAAGAGCGATCCCAGGTGGAAGGGCGTGACCCGGCCGTATACGGCCTCAGATGTCCTTCATCTGCGGGGTACGCTGCCGGTGCAGTACTCCTGGGCCGATGCCGGGGCCAAGCGCCTGTGGCGGCTTCTGCACACAGAAGAGTTTGTGCCGGCTTTGGGCGCGCTGACCGGAAACCAGGCCGTACAGCAGGTGGAAGCGGGTCTGAAGGCCATTTATGTGAGCGGATGGCAGGTGGCGGCAGACAATAACGCAGCCGGCGAGATGTATCCGGACCAGAGCCTGTATCCGGCAAACAGCGTGCCCAACGTGGTCCGGCGGATCAACAACGCCTTTAAGCGCGCCGATCAGATCCAGGTGCTCGACTGCAGGCAGGACGGGCCTTACTGGTACGCCCCTGTGATCGCAGATGCCGAAGCCGGATTCGGGGGGCCGTTAAACGCATTTGAGATCATGAAGTTCATGATCGAAGCCGGGGCCGCGGCTGTCCATTTCGAGGACCAGCTGGCTTCAGCCAAAAAGTGCGGCCATCTCGGCGGCAAGGTCCTGGTGCCCACCCGGGAGTTTATCACCAAGCTGATTGCCGCCCGTTTGTCCGCAGATATCTGCGGTGCCCCCACGCTTTTGATCGCCCGCACGGATGCCGATGCAGCAAAGCTTTTGACAAGTGACATTGACGAGCGGGACCGGCCCTTTATGGTCAGCCAGGAGCGCTCGGATGAAGGCTATTACTGGATCCAGCCCGGTGTTGAATCCGCCATTGCCCGGGGCCTTTCCTATGCCCCGTATGCGGACATGGTCTGGTGTGAGACCTCGGTGCCGGACCTGGACCAGGCCCGGCAGTTTGCCGAAGGCATCCGCGCCCAGTACCCGGACAAGCTGCTGTGCTATAACTGTTCGCCATCCTTTAACTGGCAGGCCAACCTTGACAGTGCCGCCCTTTCCCGGTTCCAGCGGGAACTGGGGGCCATGGGCTACAAGTTCCAGTTTGTCACCCTGGCCGGGTTCCATTCTCTGAACCTGGGGATGTTCGAAATGGCCCGCAGTTATCGCGACGAGGGCATGGCGGCGTATTCGCGCTTCCAGCAGGAGGAGTTCAAACATGAGAAGGAGGACGGCTACATGGCCACCACCCACCAGAAGTTTGTGGGTACGGGCTATTTTGACCGGGTCATGACCACCATCACCGGCGGCAAGGCCTCCACCGGCGCCATGGCCGACTCCACCGAGACCTCTCAGTTCACCAGAAAGTAAAGGGGTTTTGGCGCATGGATCGTCGAACCTTTCTGAAGCTTTCGGGCATGGGAAGCCTGGCGTTTGTTTCCGCATGCACCCTGGAAAATGAGAAAAACCTTTATTCCCTGGTCCGGCTTGAAGACGACATGATACCGGGAAAGGACATCTGGTATGCCTCGACCTGCCGCCAGTGTCCGGCCGGCTGCGGAGTGCTGGCCAAAAACCGGGAGGGGCGCGTTATCAAGCTCGAAGGCAACCCGCTGCACCCGGTCAACAAGGGCAAACTTTGCATCCGCGGCCAGGCCGCCCTTCAGGAAATCTATCATCCGGACCGGCTTAAAAAGCCCCGCGTCAGGGAAAACAATACCTGGAAAACCATCGGATTTGACAGGGCCCTGGCCCTGCTGGCGGAAAAAACAAAAGCCGCCGCAGCCAAAGGCGAAAACCGGGTGCGCATGATCACGCAAATCGAGGGCGACATGCGCATGGATGTTTTCAAAAAAGTCCTTGCAGCGGCAAACAGCACAGAGCCCCTTGTTTTTGAGCCCTTTTCCTTTGAAAAGATCCGGGCGGCCAACCAGCAGGTTTTTGGCGTAAATGCCATCGGTTCCTGGCAGATCCGGGAGGCGGACTTTCTGCTGGGTTTTGGCGCGGATTTCTGCGAAACCTGGCTTTCGCCGGTGGAATATGCCCGGCAGTTTAAAACCATGCACGCCTGGCAGGGGGCTGCAAAGGGCCGGTTTTTTCATGTCAGCCCCTGGCGGGGCATTACCGGGGCCAATGCCGATGCCTGGCTTTCCTGCGCCCAGGGCACTGAAGCGGCCATATGCCTGGGCCTGATCCGCAGGGTCATGGAACAAAACCCGCCCGGAGACATCCCGGCCAGGACAGCAAAAGCAATCCGGGCTGTTTCAGATCCCTTTGACGCCAACCAGGTGACCGCCATATCCGGCATCAACCCGGATGCCTGGCAGCGTCTGGCCTCGGCCCTTTCAGAGGCGGACAACCCCCTGGTGCTGGGCGGCCCCACAACTGCGGCAGACACCTGTGACGTGCAGACCGAGTTTGCGGTCAACCTGCTCAACTACCTGCTGGACCCGGGTCTTGAAAAAATGGATTTTACCCGGCCGCACCGCGTTCAAAAGGCTGCATCCCACATGCAGATTTTGGATTTTTTCGATCATATCGGTGTCCAATCTCCGGATGTGGTGCTTTTAAATCAGGTCAATCCCGTATACGCCCTCGGCCCGGAGATAAAGGAACGCCTTGAGCAGACCGATGCCTTTGTGGTGAGTTTTTCCAATTTCATGGACGAGACCGCCCAATGTGCGGACCTGGTGTTTCCCACCAGCCTGGCCCTGGAATCCTGGGACGAGTACGGGGCATACCCGGATCTGCTGTCATTGTGTCAGCCGGCCATGAAACCCCTTCACGGCGGGCCTTGTATCACGGATGTGTTTTTGCAGATCGCCCCGGATGCACCGCAAAACACTGCAAACGCCAAAGAGGCCCTCCTTTCCCATGTGCAGCAAAATTACCCGGTCACAGATGTCCGGTCCTGGATGCAGGCCGTTGGCAAAGGCGGACTGTTTGATCTGCCCCGGTCAAAACAGGCCCATGAAAAGCCCCGGCTGCAGCAGCCCGGGTTTGCAAAATGGCTCACCAGGATTTCCGTTTCCGGCAATGAACAGGACCTTTCCTTTGCCGCTCTGCCGTCTGTACGTTTTTTTGACGGGCGCGCGGCAGACCTGCCCTGGGCCTGCGAAATTCCGGACCCGGTCATCCAGGTGGCCTGGCAAAGCCCGGTACTGGTGCATCCGGACACCGCGGAAATCCTTGGCATTGCTCATGAAGACGTGGTGCGCATCCGTACCGCCCACGGACAGATCCAGGCGCCGGTATATGAAACATCAGACATTCATCCCGGGGTGATCGGTCTTCAGGCCGGACAGGGGCACACCGCCGGGGGCAGGTATGCAAAAGGGCAGGGGGCAAACGCGTTTTCCCTTTTTTCCGTGCAATCCGGATTTGCCGCCGGCATTGCCGTCTGCCGGACCGGTGCCCTGGAAGTGGAAAAAACCGGCCAAAAGCAGAAGCTTGCCGCCACTGCCGGCAGCATGGACCCCCACGGCCGCAAAATCGCGCTCACTGTAGCCGCAGACGAGCTGGCCAAACCGGAAAAAGAAAAAAAACAGGGCCTGGCCATGCACGATTTTCCCCTGACCCTGCCCCTGCCCGAGGGCTATGACAAGCACCGGGATTTTTATCCCCCGCATGATCACACAGATTACCGCTGGGCCATGGTGGTGGACCTGGACCGGTGCATCGGGTGCAGCGCCTGTGCGGCGGCCTGTTATGCGGAAAACAACCTGGCCGTGACCGGAGAAGAGCAGATCATCAACGGCCGGGAGATGTCCTGGCTCCACATTGAGCGCTACTGGCAGATTGATGATCCGGAAAACTTCGTTTTTCTGCCCATGCTCTGCCAGCACTGCGACAATGCCCCGTGCGAGTCGGTCTGCCCGGTCTACGCCCCCCATCACAGCAAGGAGGGGTTAAACAACCAGATTTACAACCGGTGTATCGGCACCCGGTTCTGCGCCCAGAACTGCCCCTACAAGGTCAGGCGCTTTAACTGGTTTGACTGGAAATGGCCGGAACCGTTAAACCTCCAGCTCAACCCGGATGTCACGGTGCGCAGCAAGGGGGTCATGGAAAAATGCTCCTTTTGTGTCCAGCGCATCAAGGCGGCCCACGGCCGGGCAAAGGATGAAAACAGAAAGATCAGAGACGGCGAGGTGACACCGGCCTGCGTGCAGACCTGTCCCACAGACGCCCTGGTATTCGGCAGTCTCATGGATGAGCGCAGCCGGGTATCGCAGATGGTCAGGGATCGCCGGGCATATCAGGTCATGGGATATTTGAACACCAAGCCGGCCGTGATTTATCTCAAAAAAGTGGTGCACAAGATCTGAGGCCATGGAAAAACTTTCATTTCAGGAAATTGACAACACTGTTGCCGCCACCCTGGAGCCGCCGGGCCGGTTTTACTGGGGCGTGGTGGGTTTGCTGTTTTGCGGGGTCCTGGTGGGCGCTTTCTGCTGGGGCTGGCAGATCATGGTCGGCATCGGCGCAGGCGGCCAGAACAGTCCGGTCAACTGGGGCACCTATCTGATCAATTTCGTGTTCTGGGTGGGTATTGCCCATTCCGGAACCCTGATCTCCGCCATTTTGTACCTGCTGCGGGCCCAATGGCGAAACCCCATTGCCCGGGCTGCTGAAACCATGACCGTGTTTGCCGTTTGCACGGCCGGCCTTTTTCCGTTTATCCACCTGGGCCGGGTGTGGATGGTCTACTACATGCTGCCTGTTCCCAATCAGCGGACCCTGTGGCCCAATTTCCAGTCGCCGCTGATGTTTGACGTGGTGGCCATCAGCACCTACCTGATTGTCAGCGTGCTTTTCTGGTACACCGGCATGCTGCCGGATCTGGCCATCATCCGGGACCGGGCCACGGGTGTCCGGAAAAAGGTGTTTTCCGTGCTCTGCCTTGGATGGACCGGACGATACGAGCACTGGCGGCATTACACCCGGGGCTATCTCTTGTTTGCCGCCCTTGCCACGCCCCTGGTGATATCCGTGCACAGCGTGGTGTCCTGGGATTTTGCCCTGGGCGTGATTCCGGGCTGGCACACCACCATATTTGCTCCGTATTTCGTGGCCGGCGCCATTCATTCGGGCCTGGCCATGGTGCTGACCCTGATGATTCCCATGCGAAAAATTTTTAAGGCAGAGCGCATCATCACCATGCACGTGCTGGAAAGCGTTGCCAAGACCATCGTGTTTACCGGCCTGATCGTGGGCTTTGCCTACGGCACTGAGTATTTTATTGCCTGGTACAGTCAGAACACCGTGGAAATGGAGGTGTTTTCATTCCGTTCCACCGGCGGATTCGCCCTTGCCTACTGGATCATGGTGGTCTGCAATTCCATTGTGCCCCTGCTGTTTTTCTTCAAACGCATCCGCACCCATATTTTCTGGTTGTTTGGGATTTCCATCGTGGTTAATATCGGCATGTGGTTTGAGCGGTTTGTGATTATCATCAGCAGTGTGGCCCATGATTTTCTGCCCAATGCCTGGGGCCGGTATGCGCCCACGGCAATCGAGTACGGGATCATGCTGGGCAGTTTTTCCCTGTTTTTCTTTTTTTACTTTTTGTTTGTCAAGCATCTGCCGGCCATTTCCATGACCGAGATGAAGGAACTGCAGCATCAGGAAACAGCCCATGAATAGCGGCCATACACAGTTAACCGCCCTTTTTGCAGACGACAGCCGGGCGGCCAAAGCCATTTTGACCCTGCGCGATACCGGCTGGTCTGTTGCAGACGTACGCGGCCCCATTCCCAGCGAGGCCATATCAAAGGCCCTCGGGGTCAAAAAAAGCATGGTGGGGTGGTTTACGCTTTTGGGCGGGTTTATGGGATTTTTTCTGGGATATTTTCTTGCCGTGTTTACGGCCACGCGCTGGGACCTGATGGTCAGCGGCAAGCCGGTGCTGTCCTATGTGCCGTTTTTTATCGTGGGCTTTGAGTTCACGATTTTGTTTGCCGTGTTTGGAAACGTGCTCGGCCTGATTCTGCTGGCCCGGCTGCCGGCCTATCAGGATCTGCCCCACCGGGTCACCCGGTGTTCCTCTGACCGGTTCGGGGTGGTGGTGGACTGCCATTTGGACAAAGAAAATGAACTGCGGGCAATTTTAACCCAACTGGGCGCGGAAGTGCCCGAACAATCGGCTACAGGCGGGGAATCGTGACTCAGCAGATCCGGGATCGGCAAAAGTCAATAAAGCGCATTTATGCGGTTTGCCTGGCGCTGTCGGGCCTGGGGGTGGCCGCTTTTGCGGCCGGTCTGCTTTTGGGAAAGCCCGAAGCCGCCTGGCGGGCCTATCTGGTCAATTTTCTGCTGTTTTCCGCAGTGGCCCAGGGCGGACTGGTGTTTTCCGCTACGATGAATACCGTGCACGCCCGCTGGAGCCGCCGGCTCTCGGCTTTGGCTGAATCCTTTGCCGCATTTTTTCCGGTGTCGTTTGTTCTGTTTCTGGGGCTGTTTTTCGGCCGGGCCTACGTGTTTCCATGGATGGGCCAGGACCTGCACGGCAAGGAGGTCTGGTTAAACGTGGGGTTTTTGTTTTCCCGGGATATCATCGGGCTGCTGATCCTCTACGGGCTGGGCTTTGCCTATTTGTATTACAGCCTGTGGTTCCGGGTGGACCGGGAGAATCCGGGATCTGCGCTCCAGCGGCGGCTGGCCGGGTTCTGGGCCGCCCGGGGCGACGACAGCCAGGTATATGCCCACCGCAGATACGTGTTCGGGGTTCTCTATCTGCTGGCTTTTGCATTTGTGCTTTCTTTGATCGGGTTTGACCTGGTCATGGCCGCAGACCCCCACTGGTATTCCACCCTGTTTGGGGCCTACACTTTTATAAAGGCCGTTTACGTGGGTTTTGGCGCGCTGATCATTCTTGCAGCGGGACTGCATGTCAGCCGCCATACGGATTTTACCATGAGCCGGCCTGAGTTTATTGACATGGGAAAGCTGTTTTTGGCCTTCTGTCTGGCATGGGCGGATTTTTTCTATTGCCAGCTGGTGGTGATCTGGTACGGCAATATTTCCGAGGAAACCGTGTATGTTATTGAGCGCACCATGCTCGCCCCCTGGAACCGGGTGGCCTGGATCGTGTTTATCGTCTGTTTTATCGGGCCGTTTTTGATATTGTTAAACCGGAACATCAAGACCGTGCCCTGGTTTATGATGCTGTTGTGCACGGTGGTGATTGCGGGCATGTGGCTGGAGCATTACCTGCTTTTGGGCCCGGCCCTTGAACCCGGGGGCGGAGTTTTGCTCTCAGTTGCGGATGTGTTTATGTTTTTCGGCTTTGCCGGTCTGCTTGCGGCCAGTGTGGCCGCTTATCTGGGGCAGTTTCCCGGAATCCCGGCGGCCGCGGGTACACCGCCCGACACAGAAGGACAGGGCCAATCATGAATCCCTTTGACCGGATAAAGAACTTTTTTGCAGCAGTTGCGCTAAACCGCTGGCCGGTGGTTTTTGTGATCCTGGCGGTGGGGCTGGCTGCAGTATTTGCATACCTGGTGTATGTGTATCCGTCTGCGGCCATGGGCCCGGAACAGCCCATTGCCTTTTCCCACCGGGTCCATGCCGGGATCAAGGACATTGACTGCCGCTTCTGCCACCCGTATGTGGAAAGATCCACGTATCCCGGGGTGCCGGAGGTGCAAAAATGCCTGTTCTGCCACAATCACATCATTTCCGGGCATCCGGAAATCCAGAAGGAGCATGCGTATTTTGACACGGATACGCCAACGCCGTGGCAGCGGGTCAATTACCTGCCCGAGCATGTGATGTTTAATCACCAGCGCCACATCAAAAAGGATGTGGAGTGCGCCTCCTGCCACGGGCAGGTGCAGGAAAAGGACCGGCTGAAGGGCCAGGCGTTTCAAATGGGATTCTGCCTGGAGTGTCACCGGGCCGAGGAGGCCAATCTGGATTGCTGGCTGGCCTGCCACAACTAGTGCCTTGCGGAAATGGCCAATTTGCCCAATTTCTGTGTCAGGCTCAAATTTGAATCCTCGAAATACAGGAGTATGTCTGTGGTTCAAATTTTCGCCTTCCTTGAACTTGGACAAATTGTCTCATTTCCCCAAGGCACTATGGCGGATAGAATCGGGTTCCGGGGAAGTCCAAGGGCGGGGTCGGTTTGTAAGCGGCATTGAGCGTTTACGAAACCATCATGAATAAATTGAATGCAATGGCGTTGGAAAAGGAAACCGCGTGACAGAGACCCAAACCATCAAACGAACCGATTATGCCACTGCCAAGGGGTTTTGCCTGACTTCGGCGTTCTGGATGATGGCGGCCACGTTCATGGGGCTTTTGGGGGCAACCGAGCTGATTGCCCCGGATCTGACTGAAAACATCGGATGGCTGAGCTTCGGCCGGGTGCGGCCCACACATGTGAACCTGGTGCTTTTCGGTTTTGCCACCCCGGGGCTTTTGGGGGCGGTGTTTTATTTTTTCCCCAGGGTTTTGCAGACCCGGCTTTACAGTGAAAAGCTGGGCGTGGCCACTGTGATTGCCTGGAATGTCATGCTGGTGGCCCTGGTTGTCACCCTTCTTTCAGGCCATACCCAGGCCCGGGAATATGCCGAGCTGATCTGGCCGGTGGATCTGCTGGTGGTCCTGGCCTTTTTTATGGTTACGGTCAATTTTTTCATGACCGTGCAAAACCGCACAGAACCCCTGATCTATGTGTCTGTCTGGTATGCATGCGCGGCGGCTGTTCTGACCATGCTCACCTATGCCCTGGGCAACGTGATCTGGCAGCCCGACGGCGGGGCCCTGACCGGGATTCCGGATGCGATTTTGCTGTGGTTTTACGGTCACAACATTTTCGGCCTGCTGTTGACTCCGTTTTCCATTGCCGTGGCCTATTACGTGATACCAAAGGCCGTGCGGGCGCCCCTTTACAGCCATACCCTTTCGCTGCTGGGGTTCTGGGCCCTGATCGTGGTCTACACCCACATCGGCACCCATCACCTGCTTCAGGTGCCGGTGCCCACCTGGCTCAAGGTGGTGGCCATTGTTGACAGCATTGCCATGGTGATTCCGGTTGCCGCTTTTCTCATCAACATCTGGTACACGGCCAGGGGCAAGCTCGGGGCCATTCATGCCGATATCGGTGCAAAGTTCGTGTTTACCGGAACCATCATGTATTTTTTCGTCAGCATCCAGGGCTCCATGATGGCTTTGCCCCAGGTGCAGCGGGTGACCCATTTTAACAACTGGGTGGTGGGCCATGCCCATATCGGTGTTCTGGGTTTTTCCGGCATGATCGCTTTGGGCGGGCTTTATTACGTGCTGCCCCGTATTACGGGCAAACCCCTGTTTTCCCGGTTTCTGGCCGATTTTCAGTACTGGCTGATTTTAATCGGTGTGGTGGGCTTTACGGTGATATTAACCATTGCCGGACTCATTCAGGGCAATGCCTGGCTAAACGGCGAGACCGTCTACCGGGTCCTGCCGGAAATTCATTTGTATTACGTGATCCGGGCCGGGCTGGGGGTGCTGATTTTTGTTTCCGCCATTATCGGGTTTTATAACATCACCCGATCGGTATTCATGCCTGCAGGAGGTGGAAGATGAAAATGACCCCTGCGGTGATATTTGCCGGGAGCGTGCTGATTCTGGCCGCGGTGGTGGCCGTGGTGGTGGTGCTGCCCTATTATCACACCAACCAGACCGAGCCTTCTGAGATATTCCGCCAGAGAACCGATGCCGAGGCCGCGGGCCGGCAGATCTATATTGAAAACGGGTGTGTTTACTGCCACACCCAGTCCATCCGGAGCATTGACTGGGGCATGGGGGCTGAGCGCATCGCGGATGCCGGTGATTACGTGGCAGACCGGCCCATTTTGCTGGGTTCCCAGCGCACGGGTCCGGATTTGTCCCAGCAGGGCGGCGAGCATCCGGACGACTGGCACTTGGCCCATTTTGTCAATCCCCGCTATACCAGCCCGCTGTCGATCATGCCGGCGTTTGCATTTCTGGGCGAAAAAAAGATCGGTGAACTCACCGCCTATGTCCAGAGCCTGGGGATGAAGGATGCAGACGGGCGCATGGCCCGGCAGAACAAGTGGAAAGAGCGGGCGGTTGCCGCCTATGAAAAGGGCACGGACAAAAACGTGCAATGGCTCCATGATCATGTGCCCGAGACCTGGCAAAAAATGGCCAACCCTTATCCCACCACGGATGCGGGCCTGGCCCGGGGCCACAAGATCTACCAGGATTTCTGCCTGGGATGCCACGGCCCCATCGGCGACGGCATGGGTCCGGCTCAGCCCTATCTGTATCCGCCGCCGCTGAATTTCACAGTGTTAAAGGACCGGGGGATTACCGGCGGGATTTTGTATTACCAGATCATGAACGGCATTACCGGTACGGCCATGCCGTACTTCAAAAAGCACCTGGAATCGGAAAAAATCTGGGATGTGGGCAATTACGTGGCTGAGTATTTTATCAACCAGAGTGATGCGGGCGAGGATGTCGGCGGCATTGACGCATCTTATGAACCATAGGAGCAGTTGCGATGTATTTTCCTTATTTTGCAGCCTATATGGGCATCGGGATTTTCCTTGCTGTGATATTGTTTGTCTGGGCTCTGAAAAACGGCCAGTTTTCCGAACAGCAGCGGGCGCGCTTTCTGCCCCTGGAAGATGAGCCGGATGCGGGCGAGCTTCAAAGTTCGCGCATGGGGCGGCTGGAATTTCTCACACTCGGGTTTCTGGCCAGTGCCGGGCTGGCTGCAAGTGCGGCAGTGCTTGTTTTTGCGCTGTTATCTTTTTAGATTAAAAGTTTTAAGTGTTAAGTGTTAAGTTTTAAGGGTTAAGTAAAGGTAGAAGATTCTACGGGTTCGGTCAGATTGCATTGCAGATATCTTAAAATGGAAAATATTCAATAAAGCGTTGTTGTGAAAGCGCTTTTGGCTGCCCGGCTTTTAGAAAAGAGGTGAGATCATGCGGTTTTTTGAACTGTTAAACAATATCCATGTGTTTATTTACCTGTTTCCGGCCCTGGGATTCATCCTGCTCCTGGGCCTGGCCCTGGGGTATTCGCATCTTCGGTCCGGAAATGATCAAAAGCGCATGAAGGAAATCGTGCATTCCTATCCCGAGGGGATTGAAAGCCGAAATGCGCCATTTCCCCTGGCCATGACCTTTATCATTGCCGGCACCGTGGTGTGGGCGTTTTTTTACATCCTGTTTATGGGAATGTTTCAGGTGGTGATCTAGAGATGAAAGAAAACAGCAAACATGAAAGCGTGCTGCGTTCCTGGGTGATTATCAGCCTTTTGCTGGTGCTGATTCTGGCCAAGGGGTTTTTTGCCTTTGCCGTGGTGGGCGATCTGGGCCAGCCCGGGTGGGACTACGGCACGGTAAAAGACATTCCGGCCTCCTCGCCTTTTGGCGGGTATGAGCTGCTGCCCAATCCGCAGCATATCCGGGGAGCTGACGGGAAATGATCAAGCGGATCGCGGTACTGGGGGTTTTGGGTGTGGTGCTGGCCGTGGGCATCTACGCTGTGATCACGGTTTACGACAACCTGATGTCGGCCGGCCGCATGTGGGAAACCCCGGCCATCAAGCCCCAGGAACGGCCCATGGATACCATGGCCGAGGGCGTGGTGCCGTTTTCCGGCGGCGAGGCCCAGCTGCGGGCAACCCCGGCAGAAGAACTCAGCTCTCCCTGGCCGCAGGCGGATGCGGATATCATTGCCCGGGGCAAAACCGTGTATGCGCAGTTCTGTGTTCACTGCCACGGAAAAAATTATGACGGCATGGCAACCGTGGGCCAGAGTTTTTCGCCCCTGCCCACGGACCTGACATCCAGTGCAGTGCAGTCCATGCATGAAGGCGAGCTGTTTCACTCCATCAGCTACGGCACCCCAAACGGCCGCCAGCCGCCCCTGCATGCTTCCATCACCCCCGAGGACCGCTGGCGGGTGATCGCCTTTGTCAAATCTCTTTCCGAATAGAAAAAGGGCGTTTTTCATCAATCGTCGCGCTCAGGACTGCTTGATGTTTACTGTTCAGCGTTGAAAAAGGGCTTTGGGGTGGCTTATGCCTCCTTTGAGGTAGCTGTAAATACACGCTGAGTTTACAGGGAACGTATAAATTCTGCAAAATGCAGGATGCGTCGACTGTTGTCACGATGAAACAAAAGGTGTTCAAAATCCTTTTGTCTTCGGCGCAGATCAACAGCCTGCAGCGATTGTTCAACAGCAGTTTTTAATTCAGCAAGGTTGCGGATATCGCAGCGACTGGCAAGAAACTGATAATCCGGCTCTGTCCGGGACAGCAGAAACATGACATCGTAATAATCACGTCCTTTGCCCCGGGTGAGCATGGCGGCAATCTTCATGGCACACAGTACCGCTTCGGACGGAACCGGAAACGGGAAGAAAAAACCGCAGCCCCTGATGAATTCCATGACGGGTTCATAGGGTGTCTGCTGATCCTGGGATTCGATTTTCAGCAGGAAACGCGCTTCCCGATGTCCGGAAATGCCCAGATTAAACAAAAGTTCCGGGAAATAAAGACTTCGTCGAAACGCTTTTGTAGGAGTACTCACCAAAGTCGTTTGTAAACGAGGCGGTTTTCAGTGACGTGACGCTGGTTATCTGGACCACGGATTCGGGAATCAATCCATAAAATGCAAGTGCCGAGTGCAGGCTGATGTAGGAGGGGCTGTAGATTTTGCCGGCGATATATTCAGCGAAATCCGGGTTGTTTTTATATTCGGGAAAGGCGTACCATCCGCGCCGCAGATGCACGAGGTAGCCCTTTTTCGTCCAGCGGACCAAGTTATTGCGATCAAATCCCGGCTGCCAAGCATATACCTGATGAATGCTGAAACAGCCGAGGTCCAGCATCTTGTTTTTAAATTCAACCCAGTTCATATTTTATTTCCATTGTGCAGCAAATATGCTGATTTTTAGAAATATAACAAGCAAGGGGAATTGTCAAACAGGATTTGTGTTTAAATCCGAAAAAAAATATTTGTTTTTCTATTCCCCGTGACCCGATCTGTCACACCTCTCTGGTATTAAATATAACATGGCTGTAATATTTTTTGTCATTGGCCTGACTGCCACAAAGAAATTCAACAAATCAAGCGTTTCCAATAATCGATAAGTGTTTGACGTATATGAAAAAAAGTGATTCTATGGAATTTTAGCTCATTTATTGGAAAAGAACGATTTTTGTCGAATTAATCGCATAAAAAGCTGCAAAATTTTCATATATAAGTCTTTAGTCAGTATATCTCAAGCCGCAACAAAAGGAATCACGCAAATGGAAATTCATTTTAACGAGATTTTTACGGATTTGACAGGCCATAAACCCTTCCCCTGGCAACAACGAATATACGATGATTTTATCAGAGGTATTATCCCAAAGGTTTGTGACATTCCCACAGGATTAGGAAAAACTTCTGTAATTCCAATATGGTTGATAGCGCTGGCCGGGAAAGATCAAGACGTTTACCTGCCAAGACGGCTGGTTTATGTGGTCAATAGGCGGACAATAGTGGATCAGGCAACAGAAATTGTCAACAAGATCTGCTATAAACTTCGGTATGCAATTAATTATGAAAGCAATTTGTTATATCCCATGGCAAGCAAACTCAGGAAGATGGCAACGATAAAGAACAACGAAGGGAATTTGCTGGCGGTAAGTACACTCCGTGGGGAGTTGGCGGATAACCTTCAATGGCGCTTTGATCCTTTGGCCCCTGCGGTAATTATCGGGACGGTGGATATGATCGGCAGCAAGTTGTTATTTTCCGGTTATGGTGACACAAAACGCGCCCGACCGCTCAATGCCGGCATCCTGGGGTGTGATTCTTTAATCGTACATGATGAAGCCCATTTGACCCCCGGTTTCAGCAATCTACTCCACAGCGTTCAATATTTTCAGAATGCCTTTAGAGCAAATACTGTCACCCCTTTTTTGAAGGTGCTTGAGCTTTCGGCCACAAGCCGGCAAGGAAACGACAAAAGATTTCAAATTAATGGTGATGATAGGCGTCATCCGGTGGTGCAGTCCAGAATGAATGCCCATAAGAGACTTCATCTTCATAAGGTTGATAAGAAGGAAAAACCGGTTAAAGAAAAACTCGCTGAATTGGCTTTCAGGCATAATGAAAACAATAGCAGGGTTGTTGTTTTTGTACAATCCCCGCAAGAGGTCACCAAAATATATAAATTGCTGATTGAAAAATTAAAAAAGGCTTCAGAAGAAATCTGGAAAAAGGAAAACAATTCAGCATCAATTCCTAAAAAAGTAAAAGAGGAGCTGCAAAACCATAAAGAATCCTTGGTGACTGTATTAACCGGCGAGATTCGAGGACGCGAGCGGGATATTCTTCTTGATACACAGGGTATGAGACCGTTTACAGGTAAAATTGATCCTGCGCAATGTGTTTATCTGATTTCAACTTCAGCCGGAGAAGTGGGTATGAATCTTCATGCGGACCATATGGTATCCGATTTGACAACCCTTGACTCCATGATACAGCGCTTGGGCCGGGTTAATCGTTTCGGACAAACGGAAGCCCAGGTGGATGTTGTCTATGAAAAAGGATTGCTAATGGAAAAGAAGGGGCCGCTGCAAAAAACCTTGCGTCTGCTTGAAGATAGAATAAAGGAGGGCAATTCCGATGTCAGCCCTGCTGCCCTTTTGCAGCTAATGGAAAATAGTGATTCCTCCAAAGCTTTTTCTCCCCCCCCTGAAATGGTGGATACCACCGATATTTTGCTGGATATGTGGTCTCAGACTTCGCTCAATGACTTTTCGGGCCGGCCGGAAGTCGCTCCATGGTTGCATGGTATTCAGGAAAATTTGCCGGAAACCTGGATGGCATGGCGGCAGGAAGCCTCATTGCTTTCAAGTGGGGATTTAAGCAATGAAGAGATTGCCAAATGGTTTCAGAAATGCCGGCTCACGTCTGCAGAAACATTGCGAATGCCGACTTTTCGGTTATGGAAGGAAACAGAAGCGAAAAGGTGGGCGGAACATAATAAAGATGAGATGGCATTGATTCTGTTTCCGGATGGAAAAGCAGAAAAGATTCAAATTGCTGATCTGGTAAAACAGAGCAGTCTCCTCAATTTTGCCACAATCATCTATCCTGTCCAGCTGGGCGGATTAAGCCCGAACGGATTTTTTGATGGCCAAATTAAGAAGGAGGTTAACGATGTTTGCGACGAGGTAGACGACTCATTGCAGCGACTGGTTTTGGAACGTGTTGGCAGTGACTATCATTTTGTTCCGTTAGCAGATTGGCAGGGTATGACCATTCCGGAGGAGCTGGAAGAGCGAAATGCAGATGAGTGGCATTCATGGACCTCGCTTCGGGATGCCTCCCGGAAAATAGAAACGCAATATATGAAAAAAATGGTTTTTAGTATTAAATTCCGGAGGGCAAAAGAATGGGAGGATGAGGACAATCTGCAAGAGTGCTGGCTGGTACTTCTTAAGGAAAAGGGATCTCCTGAGAAAAAGAAGATCAAGATTCCAACGGTTGAAGAACACAACCTGGAAGTAGCCAATATCATGAACATCATGGTCAAGAAACTCGCCTTGCCGGGGAAGATACGCGAGGCTTTATTCCTGGCGGCCAGGCATCATGATACGGGAAAGGACCATCAGCGATGGCAGAGGGCAGCCGGTTTTGATGCCAATAATACTTCATTTTTTGCCAAACCATCTGCTGGTGGCATTAATTGGCGCATGCTGGATGGATACCGTCATGAGCTTGGCAGTGTTCTTCAGGCACTGGATATGAAGACCATAAGGATTCATCCCGAGTACGATTTGATACTTCATTTAATTGCTACTCACCATGGCTGGGCCCGGCCTTATTTTGAAGACAGCGCTTTTCCGCCTGAAATTGATGCGGCCACCCGGCAACAAGTCAGCCTGGACATTATGATGCGTTATACTCGACTGCAGGAGCGTTTCGGATACTGGCAGCTTGCCTGGCTGGAGTCCTTGCTTCGACGGGCAGACGGTATTGCATCAGCTCAACAGGGCGCAAGTGAGGAGGTGAGTGATGAATAATCAAGCTCCGGAACCAACAATCAATATTCCGGTGGACCTTTATAACCCGGGCCAGTTTTTTGCCTGTTGCGGCTTGCTGGAGCTGGCTCATCGGCTAAGCCGCCCCGGCAATCGTGCCCTGGGCTGGTTTGAAGGTATTGATAATTCTCAATCTCAATTTCTAATTGCGGCATTTAATGAAGATGGACCTGTAGGCCTTGAGGCGATAATCAGCTTTTTAAAAAAATGTGAGATCACAACACCCGATCCTATATCTAAGGAGGGGCCGGTTATCTTAGGGGAACCGTTTAATATTGCCCTTGATTGGCGAAGGCCTTTTCCACAGAACAACCTGGTAAAAACATTTGCAGGGAAGCAAAATATTTTTGAAATTTTGCAGTCTTTGCAAAACGCCATACCAGAAATCTGCAATAATAATTTGTTAAATTATTTCGGATTCTTGGATAAAGCTGTAACTGCATTTAGTATTCAACGTGCGGAAGATGCCATAGATGCTGGTTTTTCCATGGATGTTCAGGAAGGACGCCTTTTTAGAGAACCGCCCATATTTTTAGAGCTGCTATCTCTGATAGGGGTTCAGCGGTTCTGTCCTCAAAAAGGCGTAAATCGTCTTGATCGAGTCTATTATGTTTGGCTTAAACCTTTGCCTGCTTCTGTAGCCGCAATTGCCGTGGGACAGCCTTTATTCAATATTTCTGCACAAGGTTTTAATTTTCAAATGTATAAAAGAGACCCACAGGGCAGATACAAAGGCTTTGCCCCTTCCAGAAGACTAACACAATAAAGGAGTAGAATCATGACTGAGCAAGTGAGCACTCGATTTGATGATGTTATTAACAATAAAGTTAACGCTGCTATAGTGATGCGTCAGCAGTTAAAGCCGGTTGAAGGCGACAAGTCAGTTATTTTTCCACCAACCTACGCGGGTATCGGGTACAATATTGACACTATTGAGCGATCGGATGAATTTAAGACTGTTTGTACAATTGACAGTGTTGGTTCTCAGGCCAATCGTATGGAACCGATTTTTAAAGAGGCGCCTTATCGGGATCTTATCCCGCAGATTACCATTGAAATACGCAAGCCAGCATCACAAGGGCAGCAAAAAGGAGAACTGCTTGATACGGTTGATTTGCTTGATGCGGGCCATCGCATTGCCGATGCGGCAGTTCGTTTTTCAGATGGGGCTAATGAAATAGAAACTGCCTTTCAGGCCGTAAAAAAAGGAGATGCTTCGCAGCTGGCCAAACTTGCACCGACTTCACTGGTTTTTGGTTGTTGGGACTCCCGCGGCACTTATGAAAAGATACCTCGTATCGTAAGGTCCACTATCAGAGCCTATAACGTTCACCAGTTAAGGCGTTCGGCCCAGTATGTGCCGGCAACAGAGCAATATGAAGAAGCATTTGAAAAGCTGGGCGAAAAAGAAAGAAAAAAATTTGCCGATGAAGGAATGGGTCATGTGCCATCCACCGGTAAGGTTGGGGGTGTTGTGCTGGACCACGACAGTCAAATTGTCCGGGAAGCGGTGTTGAGTCTTTCCGCATTACGCACATTACGTAGTATAAATGATGAAGAGACAATGAATTTGCGCCGGTATATTTTGGGCTTGTCTTTGATTGTTTTTACCGCTCCCCAGGACCCTCTTTTACGAATGGGTTGTGAACTAACAGGTGATCCGGAAAACCCTGCTTCTTTGGAACTGGTCAATACAGACGGAAAAAGGGAGCCTTTTCGCCTATCTCATGATGAAGCTGTTTTATTTGCCAGAAAGGCATCAGAAGTGTTTGGTGTTAATTTGGAAATCAGAAAATTTACATTTGATTCCAAGAAGGCCAAAGAGGCGTTAAAGAAAAAGGACAAATCCAAGGAAAGCGAATGATTATGAAAACGCTTTGCATTACACTTCATTTTCTGGATGAATGGTTTCATGGCCAGGCTGATGATGAACCGGAATGGCCTCCGTCTCCATACAGGTTGTTTCAGGCACTTATTGCCGCATCATCGCGCAATGGGATAGATTCAAAAGGTCTTTTTCAATGGCTGGAACAAGTTTCTGCGCCGGAAATATTATCACCCAGGGTAAAAGAGGCGCGCAGGTGGTCGACATATGTTCCAACCAATGATTCTGACAAGAAATTTAACCGGCAGCAACGCTTAACTGAAAAAGTTTTTCGCCCGATTCATATCCCCAGAAATGTTCCTGTCCATTATCTTTGGAAAATAAAGGCAGAGGATATAGCTGTTGCGACAAAAACAGGCGGTCTGGCACAATTATTGTCTGCTGTCGGCTGGGGAATTGATCTGGTTGCCGGCACAGGACATATTTTATCTGAAGGGGATGCGCAAAAATTAATTGGAAGTTACAATGGCAATCACTGGAAACCAGCCGTTAATTCCAGAAAAGTCCTCCGGTGCCCGCGGCAAGGGTCATTTGCCGATCTTGTGAGCGCCTATCAAACTTTTGTCCATCGATTTAAAGGTAATGTCTATCATCCAGGGCGTAAACCAATAGAATTTTCAGAGATTGCTTATGCCAGGGTCGATGCGATTGAACGGAAATTCGTTTCTTTCAATCTGCTTCGCCCGGATGATGATTCTGACCGATGGGCTAGTTTTGACCAGAGGCAAGTGATGCAAGTCGCAGCCTGGGTTCGGGGTCAGGCTTGTGAAACTGCGAAAACGGGTTCCTTCCCAGGAGATTCAGAGGTGTATGTGGCCGGGCACATTTCTTCTCAAATGAAAAAGGAGGGAAATCCCGCGCGGTTTTCATATTTACCAATGCCCTCGATTGGCCATCAATATGCTGACGGCAGAATTCGGCGGTTTATAATTGCTGAACCTTATGGTGATGAGCGAGAGTATGCTGCCTGGGCAAGACGGACATTGGCCAACGCCCTTTTAACGGATAAAGATGGGATGCCTCGGGCGAGGTTGCAGCCAATGGCCAAACCCGACAAAGTGATTCGGCAATATATAAAAGAGGCCAGGCTGTTTCAGACTGTAACGCCCGTCGTTTTACCCGGGTTTGATGATTTAAAATATAGGAAAGCGGAAAAGCTGGTTTTGAAATCTTTGCAGCAAGCAGGATTTGCCGAGGATGATGTTGAAGATATGTATTTGCAGAAAGCACCTTTTTACACCGGATGCTTTTCATTGCGTTCTTACTGTTTGCCCCAATATCTCAGAGGCAATCCAGGGATGCATGTGCAATTAAGATGGAAAACTGCGATTTCTGGTCCACTTGCCATTGGCGCCGGTCGTCATTTCGGGCTGGGGCTTTTTGCACCCAAAATGGAGTGAGATTTGTATAAAAAAGATACTGATCCCAGCCGGATGGAATCAATATTAATCCCTGCCCGGATGGTGAATGAATACGCCTATTGTCCCAGATTGGTTTATTTGATGTGGGTCCAGGGAGAATGGGCAGAATCTGTGGATACGATAAAGGGAAAAAGGACGCATCGACGCGTGGATGAACCGGGGCGGTTTCCGGACGAGGCTGACCTGGGGGTGCTGGGCGGGCGGAAGGTGCGTTCAGTTTCTATGAGTTCGGATGGGCTGGGTGTCATTGCCAGGGTTGATTTGTTGGAGCTTTATGATGAGCGGGTGGTGCCGGTGGAGTATAAAAAAGGCAAGCGGCCGCATGTGGCCAAGGGGGCGTGGGAATCTGATCTGGTGCAGTTGTGCTGCCAGGGTCTCATTCTGCAGGATAATGGATATGCATGTGATGAAGGGGTTATTTATTTTGCCGGATCAAAAGAGCGGGTGCCTGTTGCCTTTGATGAGGAACTGATTCAGCAGACAATGGAGGCTATCAACGGGTTGCATCAGATGCAACGAGCGGATGCTTCTATTCCCGAGCCTTTCGAAAACAGTACCCGCTGCCCCAGGTGTTCACTGGTTTCCATCTGTATGCCCGATGAGATTGCTTTTTTCAAGAAGGAGAATCAGGCACCGCGGGCGATTGTGCCACGGTGCGAGGATGCATTTCCATTGTATGTCCAGGAGCCGGGTGCCCGTATCAAAAAAACAGGCGGGGTTCTGGAAATAAGAAAAGATGACGACAAGCTCGGTGAGGCCCGGCTGGAAGAGATCTCCCAGGTGGCGCTGTTTGGCCCGGTTGGAATTTCAACGCCCACTGTTCATGAACTGATCCGTCGGGGCGTGTCGGTTAATTACCACAGTAGCGGCGGGTGGTTTGTCGGCCGAACAGACGGACCATGGCACAAGAATGTTGAGTTGCGTGCATTTCAGTATCAGAAAAGCTTTGATCCGGGATGCTGTTTAGGGCTTGCCCGGCATTTTGTCCAAAGTAAGATTGCCAATTGCAGAACATTGCTGCGCCGTAATATGCGAAATAAGTCCAACGACGCTGTGCTCATCGCCTTGAATCAATATAAGGAAAAGGTCAGCCGTGCAGACAGCCTGTCGAGCCTTCTTGGTATCGAGGGAGGTGCGGCCGCAGCATATTTCAGCAAATTTACGAGTATGCTTGCGGAAGGAGGGGCGGAAAGCAGTTTCTCTTTTGATTTTTCAGGCCGGAACCGCCGACCCCCCAAAGACAGTGTTAATGCCATGCTTTCCTTTGCTTATGCCATGCTAACGCGGGAGTGGACAAATGCCTTGGCAAACGTGGGATTTGACCCTTACCGCGGATTTTTTCATCAGCCCCGTTTTGGTCGCCCGGCGCTGGCCCTGGATATGATGGAGTCCTTTCGGCCTTTGGTGGCGGATTCAGTTGTTTTAATGGCTATTAATAACGGTGAGGTAAAACCCGCAGATTTTCAGAAAACACCCTTGGGGTGTGTTTTTTCCGGACCCGGCAAGAAAAGATTTATTCAGACATTTGAAAGGCGGCTGGCTCAGGAGATCGCCCATCCGATATTTGGTTATAAAATAAGTTACCGGAGGGTTTTCGAAGTGCAAGCTAGGCTGCTGGCCCGATATCTGGCCGAAGAGATAGACTATTACCCGGATTTTATGACTCGGTAAGGTGAATGGCTGAAGATCATTTATACATAGTGGTGTATGATATCTGTGATCAGAAAAGATGGCGGCAGGTTTATAAAACGGTTAAGTCCTTTGGGCAATGGGTGCAGCTGTCGGTGTTTCAGTGTGTTTTGAGCAAGCAGCAATTGCTGCGCATGGAGCATGCCCTGGAAGATTGCATCAAGAAGGGCGAAGATCATGTGTTGATTGCCGATCTCGGTCCATCTGACTGTGTGGCCTTGCGGTTTAAAAGTTTGGGGAAATCCTTTGATACGGTTGTACGAAAAGCAACGATTATATAGTCTGGCATTTTTTTGCCGGAACCTTTTCGAGCGGTGGAATGCCGGAAATTTTTCAGTCATCGCTCGAAAACGGTATTGTTCTTTGAAAATCAAAAGGATACAATCGGAAAACAATACAGGCAAGCATGCTGTGAAGCAGAATTTGGAATGCAATATCCGGGTGCTCGCAGGCGGCAGTATAATAGCTTGTCAATTAAGGTGATTACTGGGTCGCTGTATTCCACGGCCTTCCGGCCGTGGCCTCATTGAAGCCTCAATTCCAGCGGCTCCACCGGGCTTTCCATCCATGTATTCCACGGCCTTCCGGCCGTGGCCTCATTGAAGCGTCGATATGGGGCGATCAGGCAAAGCAATGCGCCAAGTATTCCACGGCCTTCCGGCCGTGGCCTCATTGAAGCTTCATTACCAGGCATTACCAGTTTTCTTTACCAGTAGTATTCCACGGCCTTCCGGCCGTGGCCTCATTGAAGCCAAATCACCAGGGCATCATTGATAGTCAAGCCCCGCTGTATTCCACGGCCTTCCGGCCGTGGCCTCATTGAAGCTTATATCCGGGAAAATTTTTATGTAAAAATCTCTTGGTATTCCACGGCCTTCCGGCCGTGGCCTCATTGAAGCCCAATAGTACGGCTATGCCGTTTCCAGGATTGCTCCGTATTCCACGGCCTTCCGGCCGTGGCCTCATTGAAGCCCAGGCTATAGAACACACAAAATGCGATAACTATTTGTATTCCACGGCCTTCCGGCCGTGGCCTCATTGAAGCTTTGATAGCCTGAACAAGGCTTTTGAGGATTTTAAAAGTATTCCACGGCCTTCCGGCCGTGGCCTCATTGAAGCAGTTGTACCCGGCGGGGATACTTCCAGCTATAAAATGTATTCCACGGCCTTCCGGCCGTGGCCTCATTGAAGCGGATAAACGCCATGGACCCTTGCGGCTCAGACCGACGTATTCCACGGCCTTCCGGCCGTGGCCTCATTGAAGCCCACTCGGCTGGTCAACATTCAAGCAGCTTACGCACGTATTCCACGGCCTTCCGGCCGTGGCCTCATTGAAGCCATTGATTTTGCGTTACAAACTCAATTCGATCTGGGGTATTCCACGGCCTTCCGGCCGTGGCCTCATTGAAGCATGTCGGCGGCATGTCCAGCCATTACCAAATGCAAAAGTATTCCACGGCCTTCCGGCCGTGGCCTCATTGAAGCACAGCTGCCACATAGGAGCAGGGATAGCTCCCCATGTATTCCACGGCCTTCCGGCCGTGGCCTCATTGAAGCTCTTTTTGACAATACATATATTCCCCCCGCTACACTGTATTCCACGGCCTTCCGGCCGTGGCCTCATTGAAGCATAGGCGCGGACGATGAAAGCAAAGCAGATTAACGCAGTATTCCACGGCCTTCCGGCCGTGGCCTCATTGAAGCTGCCGGGGTATAACGAGATTGACGGCCTGTTATTTCGTATTCCACGGCCTTCCGGCCGTGGCCTCATTGAAGCCGCTTTGCAGCCGCGTTGACCACGGCCAACTCCGAAGTATTCCACGGCCTTCCGGCCGTGGCCTCATTGAAGCCATTTTTCAATATCACGCAGGGGGCCTCGGGAAGAAGTATTCCACGGCCTTCCGGCCGTGGCCTCATTGAAGCCATCGGTCCATGCTGAACTGCAGAAGCTGGCTAAGCTGTGTATTCCACGGCCTTCCGGCCGTGGCCTCATTGAAGCCCCCGGCAAAGCTCGTGTAATATGTTTAGAAGCCAGTGTATTCCACGGCCTTCCGGCCGTGGCCTCATTGAAGCATGTGCCGGTTGATAATATCGACAGTCGCCTTTTCGTATTCCACGGCCTTCCGGCCGTGGCCTCATTGAAGCTTTCAAGTTCTTCATCTGTTTTAAAATAATGGGGTAGTATTCCACGGCCTTCCGGCCGTGGCCTCATTGAAGCACATTGGGCAAAAGCTCAATGTCAAACTAATATAAAGTATTCCACGGCCTTCCGGCCGTGGCCTCATTGAAGCCGCCGCGATGTGTGCTGATACCTTCCATCGGTACTTTGTATTCCACGGCCTTCCGGCCGTGGCCTCATTGAAGCGGTAAAGGCATGAGTACGGGCCTTTTACAGAAACTTTGTATTCCACGGCCTTCCGGCCGTGGCCTCATTGAAGCTCCATCGCCGGCTTTGATTGGAGTATTTGCCAGAGTGTATTCCACGGCCTTCCGGCCGTGGCCTCATTGAAGCTTTATAGGCCAATCAAAAAACTTTATTTCTGCGCCGTATTCCACGGCCTTCCGGCCGTGGCCTCATTGAAGCTGGCAATATCGCTGGAAGTTGCACCCGGACCCGGAAGTATTCCACGGCCTTCCGGCCGTGGCCTCATTGAAGCGTTAACGCAGTTGGTGGGTTGGTTGATAGTGAAACGGTATTCCACGGCCTTCCGGCCGTGGCCTCATTGAAGCCTTCATGGTTGGCTTTCATTAAACACCAAGTCCAAACGTATTCCACGGCCTTCCGGCCGTGGCCTCATTGAAGCCAGGAAATTGGGCGTCAATCTGTGTCATGATCAGCACCGTATTCCACGGCCTTCCGGCCGTGGCCTCATTGAAGCTTGGTTAAAAAATAGGCAAAAAGATAGGTGGCGGGATGTATTCCACGGCCTTCCGGCCGTGGCCTCATTGAAGCGAAATTCTTGCGCTTGTCCAGGTCCCCGGAAAGGGAGTATTCCACGGCCTTCCGGCCGTGGCCTCATTGAAGCCTGACCCCATGCCGGACAGCAAGCCCTCGCCGCCACGTATTCCACGGCCTTCCGGCCGTGGCCTCATTGAAGCTTCCCACGGCATCCAACAAGGCAGTCATGCCCCTTGGTATTCCACGGCCTTCCGGCCGTGGCCTCATTGAAGCGTCAAACCAGCCAGTATGGGCGAAGGGCACTTGCTGAGTATTCCACGGCCTTCCGGCCGTGGCCTCATTGAAGCCAGAGCTGAAGGATATATTCGACACGCCTGACATGGTATTCCACGGCCTTCCGGCCGTGGCCTCATTGAAGCCATTTTCCATTACGAGTTGCTAGCTCATTACGGGCGGTATTCCACGGCCTTCCGGCCGTGGCCTCATTGAAGCAATGAGCGTTACAGTAAACAATATATGGCAGGACGTGGTATTCCACGGCCTTCCGGCCGTGGCCTCATTGAAGCAAAGCCAGGAACACTAAAAAGATATGCGTATCAAAGTATTCCACGGCCTTCCGGCCGTGGCCTCATTGAAGCGCCCTAATAAACGCATTATGGGCTTCCTTTACTGCGTATTCCACGGCCTTCCGGCCGTGGCCTCATTGAAGCCAAGCAGATTAAGCAGATAATCCGTGTGATTACCCAGTATTCCACGGCCTTCCGGCCGTGGCCTCATTGAAGCTGTGGTAGGTCTGGCCCTTTTTGATAGCCATTTTTGGTATTCCACGGCCTTCCGGCCGTGGCCTCATTGAAGCGGGCTTTCCCTCCTTCTCTTGATATAATAGGCTTAAGTATTCCACGGCCTTCCGGCCGTGGCCTCATTGAAGCTTTCAACATGGTGCAGCGCGAGTTGATCGCCATCTGTATTCCACGGCCTTCCGGCCGTGGCCTCATTGAAGCAACCTCTCCGGCGTCAGTGTCGGAGGGGCAGCAAACAGTATTCCACGGCCTTCCGGCCGTGGCCTCATTGAAGCAATATGGGTATGTGGATACAGACCAAACAGATCGCTGTATTCCACGGCCTTCCGGCCGTGGCCTCATTGAAGCAGTTGATAACGTCCTGGTCCGTGATATCGCCGCAGACGTATTCCACGGCCTTCCGGCCGTGGCCTCATTGAAGCTAATTCGCCAGATTCCGGTGGAATCGCCATACCTGGTATTCCACGGCCTTCCGGCCGTGGCCTCATTGAAGCTTTGTGTCTCCGCAAATCTCACAGAATGGCGTCTCCGTATTCCACGGCCTTCCGGCCGTGGCCTCATTGAAGCACCTTCTGGCGGTTTCGGGCAACGATTTTATTCCAGGTATTCCACGGCCTTCCGGCCGTGGCCTCATTGAAGCGTTGTGCCAGGGCTGTTAATTCCGTGGCGGATCTGGGTATTCCACGGCCTTCCGGCCGTGGCCTCATTGAAGCTATCCCCGAACTTGTTTGAAAATCCAAATCCCCGGAGTATTCCACGGCCTTCCGGCCGTGGCCTCATTGAAGCTTTAATGACATCCAAGACGATCCCCGGAACCGGTCGTATTCCACGGCCTTCCGGCCGTGGCCTCATTGAAGCCGCAAAACATTTGAGGAAGATTCTGCCCGAGTTTTCCGTATTCCACGGCCTTCCGGCCGTGGCCTCATTGAAGCCACCGTCAAAGCCGGACTGCATCGCAGATTGACCGAGTATTCCACGGCCTTCCGGCCGTGGCCTCATTGAAGCTTCTTATCCCCTGAAATGCCCGAATCCCAGATAGCAGTATTCCACGGCCTTCCGGCCGTGGCCTCATTGAAGCTACGATGCTTCCGTTTCTGTGTTTGGCATTGATTTGTATTCCACGGCCTTCCGGCCGTGGCCTCATTGAAGCTTTCTCCAGATCCAGGTGCATGTGAGCTTGGCGGAAAGTATTCCACGGCCTTCCGGCCGTGGCCTCATTGAAGCATTCATCTGTCACCTCAAAATGGCAAGGGTTCGTCAGTATTCCACGGCCTTCCGGCCGTGGCCTCATTGAAGCTTCCGCAGAGGATGAAAAATCAGGGCTTGTCTATGGTATTCCACGGCCTTCCGGCCGTGGCCTCATTGAAGCTGGCCCCACAGGGGGTCAAAAAGGCAAATACCGTCGATGTGAATACAATAATTTATTATTTGGCCTGAAGCCATATGAGTGATTGGCCGGAGTGGAGGAGCGTTTTTAAATCTGCACAATATGCGGCTTCAGGTTTACGAGCTGTAGTGAACCTGCATGGCGTCGATTTCGTTTTTTATATCCTGCCTGAGGGAGTCGGGGGCCAGGACTTCCGCATTGGCACCCCAGCTGAGAAGCCAGAATCGGATTTCTTGAGTGCCTGCGACCACAACTTCGAAATCAAGAGAGCCATCTGGGTTTTCGGTGAGAACCTGGGATTCATGCCATTTTTTTTCTTTGATATATCCGGCCACCTGTTGGGAAAATCGGATTCTTACAGGAGTGGGAGATCCTTGAAAAATGCCGAAACTGTCGTTCATGTGTTGACGAGTGGAAAAGTTTTCAGGGCGCTTAAACATTTCATTGGTGAGCCGGTAGTTTTTTATTCTGTCAAGAGCGAAAATGCGGACAGTGTTTTTCAATTGGCAATTGGCGATAACGTAAAAACTTCCGTCAAAGTACTGCACTCCGTATGGATCGATTTGTCTCTGGGTAATCCGGTTGCGGCTCATGGTGTGATAGGTGATTGCTATGGAGCGGTTTTCATTAATGGCTTTATGAAGGGTAGTCAAAAGTTCGGAAAGGCTCTGTCTGGATTGTTTGTATGGTCTCGGTTTTATATATAGATTGTTCTCCACTTCATTGATAAATTTAATGAATCCGGGAGGTAAAAATGTTTTTATTTTTTTGAAGAATGAATCCAAATCGTTGTAGATAAAGGTATGTTCGAACACCTTGAATACATTGCGTGATATATAAAGAGCCATGGCTTCACCCAAGGGTATCGGTAAAGGCAGGTTTCTTCCGCGACCGTGCAGGAGTGCCCATCGTCCCCTGCTGCCGTCGCTGTCAGGATTGTAAACTGGAAAACCGACTTCCTGGAGGGCAATCAGGTCCCGATAAATGGTGCGCCGGCTGCAGTTTTCTTTACACGCCAGTTCTGCGGCGGAAAGGCCCATTCCGCTTGATTCCAGATAATGCAAAATTCGCCATTGCCGTATGATCTGCTGTCCCCTGGACATTCCAACCGCCTCCTTGTTTGCTTTGATTTCTATGGCTCCTTTGGATAGGGATTGACCCATTTGGCCGAATTTTTCCCCCTTTACTGCATCAGCAAGCCTACCCTCTGGCAATAATTTGTTTTTAAACTGTTTTCGTGGTATTTTTCTTTATACAAGTTTGGATGCTTATTGTTCAACAGAGAACCCATCTTTTTCTTGTCTGGAAAGCTTGCCCGGAAAATGAAGCAAACCTGTGATTTATGCGGTCTGGTGATACGGCAGACAGCTGTGGAAGACGAGATAGAAGGGCGCAGGCTGGTGTTTTGCTGCAAGGGCTGCAGGCAGGTATATTCCATGATCATGGAGGCCTCGGGGGCCACGGATCCGGCTGGTTTTCGGGAAACCGAGATTTTTCAGCGGTGTGTGGACGCCGGGATCATTCCGGCATCCCAGCAGGATCTGGAAGAGCGGGAGGGCGGCGAAAATGCGACTGCGGCCGGAGCAAAGCGGGATGCGGAAAAACAGAAGGCCCATGAGAATCCCGGGTTTTCAGCAGACCGGTGCCTGACCCTGGATCTGGATCTTTACGGGATGTGGTGTCCGGCATGCGCATGGGTGATCGAGGAATCCCTCAGACAGCAGCCCGGGGTTTTCAGTGCGGACTGCCGGTTTGTGACAGACCGGGCCAGGGTGGTCTATGACCCGGTGAAAAACGCCCCCCACACAATTTTCAAGACCATTGCCAAACTCGGCTATCAGGCCGCTCCGGCCGGGGAGGGCACTGGCGGGGCAACGGCGGCGGCATATCTGCGGCTGGGGGTCTGCGCGTTTTTGACCATGAACGTGATGATGCTCTCCTTTTCCCTGTATTCCGGTTTTTTCACCGAACTTTCCGCGGCCGGCACCGCATACATTTCCTGGCCGATTCTGGTGATGGCCGCAATTGTGTTTGTTTACGGCGGGGCCCCCATTCACCAAAAGGCCTTTTCCGGGGTGGCGGCCGGCGCCCCGGGCATGGAAGCCTTAATTTCCCTTGGGGCGGGCGCGGCCTTTTTCTACAGCCTTTATCATTTTTATCACAACAGCATTCATCTCTATTTTGACACCGCATCCATGCTCATTACCCTGGTGCTCGGCGGCAAAGCGGCCGAGCAGTGGGTCAAAGACAAAATCCAGGCCCGGATCAGCGGTGTGTTTGACCTGCTGCCCAAAAAGGTCCGGATCTGCACCAAAGACAGCCCGGGCGGGCGGTTTGTAGACGCCCGGATGCTTGGCAAAGGCGATGTTTTCCGGGTTCTGGAAAACGATGCCGTGGCAGCAGACGGCGTGGTGGTATCCGGGCAGGGCCGGGCCGATGAAAGTACCCTCACAGGCGAGGCCCGGCCGGTGGTTAAAAATTCGGGTGATCCGGTCAGCAGCGGCACCCGGCTGATTGCCGGGGACCTGCGGGTTCGGGCAACAGCCGTGGGAGAGGCGTCCACGGCCGGTCAATTGATTTCCGTGATGGAAGATGCCCTGGAAAAAAAGACCGGGGTGGAGGATGCATCAGAGCGGGTGCTTCGGTATTTTGTGCCCGCGGTGGTGCTGCTGGCGGTATTGACCGGTGCGGCCTGGTTTGCCGCGGGGCTGGATTTTCGCGAGTCGCTGATCCGGGCGGTGACCGTGCTGGTGATCTCCTGTCCGTGCGCCCTGGGTGTGGCCATTCCCCTGGCCCGGGTGGCCGGGATTTCCCTGTCGGCGCAAAGGGGCATTCTCATCCATGATTTTACCGCGTTTGAACGCATTGGCCGGGTCAATGCCGTGGTGTTTGACAAAACCGGCACCCTGACTGCCGGCAACTGGAAGTTGGCAGAGGTTTATCCCCTCGGCGGCCGGGATGCAAACACGCTTCTTGGCATTGCCGCCGGCCTGGAGGCCGGCTCGGGTCACCGGGTGGCCGGGGCCGTACTGGATGCCGCGGAAAAGCAGAAAATCGCACCTGCGCGTGTCTCGGATGTCACGGAAGAGGAAAACGGGATTTGCGGCCGCATGGACCAGAAACGGGTCCGGATGGGCTCGGAGACGTTTTTGGGCCGGGAACTTCAGGAAGCGGAAAAATTGCCCGGCATCCCGGAGTTGACGCAGACCCCGTATTTGTCTTATGTGTATATGTCTGTGGACGGCATTGTTGCAGGCATTTTTTGTTTCGGGGATTTGCCCGGACAATCGGCTTCCGGGCTGGTCCGGGCTTTAAAAGATCAGGGCATCCAGGTGGCCCTTGTTTCCGGAGACAGCACGCAGACCGCCCGGGCCGTGGGCCGGGCCCTGGGAATTGACGAAAGCCGGGGTGATATGACCCCGGCGGATAAGGCGGATTTTGTAACAAACTTGAAAACCCGGGGATATTTTGCCGCCATGGTGGGCGACGGAATCAACGATGCTCCGGCCCTTGCTGCCGCAGATCTTGGAATTGCCGTGCACAGCGGAAACAACATCGGCCGCCGGGCCTCGGATGTAACGCTTATGGGAAGCGATCCCGCGCGGATGATCGATTTTCAGGCGCTTGCCAGGCGGGTGACGGCAACCGTGGGCCAAAATCTCTGGTTTACCTTTATCTACAATGCCGTGGCCATACCGGTGGCCATGAGCGGGCTGTTAAACCCCCTGGTGGCCGTGGCCGCCATGATGGCCAGCAGCCTGAGTGTGACCGGCAACACCCTGGTGCTCATCTCCAGGGAAAAACAGCAGACAGGATGACATGACAAATACCGAAAAATCCAAAAAAGGCGTGCTTCTTCTGGCCGCAGGCATAAAGGGCGCCATCGGCTCAACCGTGGCCGCAGCTGCAGCCATCATGCAAACCCGGCCTGAAACCGTGCTGCCGTATCTGACAACACGGGATAAATTTCCCTTTCTGGGCAAAGCCGGGCAAATGGCCGTGGCCGGATGGGACACGGATTCGGCTTCCTTTGACAGGGCCCTTGACCGATGCGGGGTTTTGGAAAAAAGCCTCTGGGAGCCCTGCATACCGGAATTAAACAAAATTGATGTCCGGCCGGCACCGGATGCGGGTATGGGGGTAAAAGAGCAGGTGGCGCAGGTCAAAGCCGATATGGCGGCTTTTCAAAACCAGCATCCCGGCCTGGTGCCGGTTTTTGCCAATCTTTTGCCCGCAGGCGTCTGCCATGATCTGCACGGATTTTCAACCCTTGAGCAGTTGTATGAAAAAGGTGCCCGGGTGCCGGCCGATATCGTGTATGCGGCCGCTGCCGTGGAATCGGGCATTGCAGTGGTCAATTTCACGCCCAATGACCTGGAGATCCCGGCCCTTGTCAGTGCAGCGGTTGCCGCCGGGGTGCCCCTGGCCGGAAAAGACGGCAAGACCGGCCAGACCTATTTCAAAGTGGTGCTGGCCTCATCGCTTCTGGCCCGTCGCCTGCATGTCAACGGCTGGTACAGTTTAAACATCCTGGGCAACGCGGACGGGGAAAATCTCATGGACCCGCAGCACGCAGCCTGTAAGCTTGACAACAAGACCGGGGTCCTCGAAGAGGTGCTCGGATACGCGCCAGGTGAAAAACGCCACAACACGTCCGCCCACAAGGTGCACATCGACTATTACCCGCCCCGGGGTGATGCCAAGGAGGCCTGGGACGTGATCGATTTTGAGGGGATTTTCGGCATGCCCATGAGCATGCGGATCAACCTTCAGGGCCGGGACTCGATTCTGGCCGCGCCCATGGTCATGGATCTGGCCCGGTGGATGGCGGCCCTGACCCTGGCCGGGCGCTCCGGCCCGGTGCCGGAACTGGCGTTTTTCTTTAAAAAGCCCGTGGGACAGAACGGACCGGTGGGCTTTGAAAAACAGATGGCAGCTTTGGAGAAACTCGAAAAGGAGATCTGCCCGTGATATTCGGCTACAGCACCAACGCGTTTACAAGCTACAGTCTTGATCAATCCATACAGAAAATCGCAAACCTGGGATTTTTCGGCGTGGAGATCATGTGCGACCGGCCGCACCTCTATCCCCCGGATTATGACCAAACCCGGCTGGCCAAAGTCAAGTCCCTGCTGGATGAACACAACCTGGCTGTCACCAACTTAAACAGCTTTACCCTGTTTGCCGTGGGTGACACCTATCTGCCCTCCTGGATCGAGCCGGATCCGAAAAGGCGGCAGATGCGCATTGATCATACCCTTGACTGTCTGCGGATCGCTTCGTTTCTCGGGGCCAAAAACATCTCCGTGCCACCGGGCGGACCCCTTGACGGGGCATCGCGCAATGAATCCATGATGCTGTTTCACAAAGGCATCGAGCAGGTCATCCCCCTGGCAGAGGAACTCAACATCCGGGTGCTGGTGGAGCCGGAGCCGGATCTGATGATTGAACGCACATCCGAGTTTCTTGATTTTATCCGGCGCATTGATTCCCCCATGGCAGGGATCAATTTTGACATCGGCCATTTTTTCTGTGCCGGCGAAAATCCGGCTGCTGCGTTTGAAACCCTTTTTGAATGGGTGGGGCACGTGCACATCGAAGACATCGGCAACAGCCGTATCCATCAGCATCTTGTGGCCGGAGACGGGGCAATTGATTTTGCCGAAGTGTTTGCTGTCATGAAAAATCTCGGCTATGACGGCGATATTTCCCTGGAGCTTTACCCTTATGTTAATGCTCCGGAAATCGCCGGCAGAAAAAGCCTGGAGCATCTGCGGCCCTTGTTTGCTCAAGCCGGGCTTACTATCGCGTGATGCCCCTTTCAGTTTTAAGTTTTAAGCGTTAAGTGTTAAGTAAAATCAAGAAATTATTTTTTATTATTTGTCGGTTATAGAAGTTTCCGGGCTTCCTTCCTGAAAAAGACGCTGATGCGGTAAAAAGCATTTTACGAAATCATCCGGTTTGGGTATCAAAAATATTGTTGAAAATATGCCAGCCTGAAGTTAAACTTCGTTAAAACAGGTAATCGTTGTTCACACCCTCATAATATCCGGCCAATCCACAGTACGCCTGTTTTCAGATAAAGATGCTTTAGGTGAAAGGAGGTGATTTCGGATTTTCCCGTTTAGTTGCAGGATGAAGAAGCATGTGCGGATTTTGCCATGATTTTCAACTTTCAATCAGAGGGGGGAAAACAATGAAAAAGTTTATTGCTGTTCTGGCTGCAGTATTTGCCGCAGGATTATGCACACAGGCTGGCGCCGCGGAAATCGAATTTCACGGTGACTTAAACAATCGTTTTAATTTATATACAAATCAGGCAAATATGTATTCACATGTTGAGGGCGTTAGATTTTATCAAAATGCTGTAGATGATGATGGAGATCCTCTTCAGGAAAGCCCTTCAGGAAGACGGGGTGGATGAGATCTGGGGGGACATCAAGTACCGCCTGTGGGCCACTGCAGCCACCAACGACGGGGCTGTCAAGGGGACATATGCAATTGAGCTCGGCGCACTGCGCTACGGCGACGGTGGTAAAGGAGGCGCCTTTTCAGGCGACGGCGTAAACGTCGAGACCCGCATGGCATACACTGATTTTGCTGTTCCGAACTCTGACGGACGGGTGTTTATCGGCCTGCAGCCCTTTGCGGTAAACAGTTACGTGTGGAAAGAAACCGCAATGGGTGTTCAGTATAAGGGCAAGGCTGATGCTTTTGATTACAGGCTTGCCTGGATGCGCGGCAGAGAATTTTTTAATAGCGACGATGATGATGATCTGCTCGAAGACATTGACAGCTTCCTTGTCAGGGGAGATTTTCCCCCCGCACAAGACGTTGAATCAGGTGTATTCGGTTTGTATCAGAGGTCTGATTCCCGTGAAAGCGGTGAGAATTCAGATCTTGGCGGCAATTATTTTGGCTCCAATTACCTGGTTAAACAGTTCGGTGCAAGCGAGTTTGACATATACACCCTGGGCATTGACGGCTCATTTAATACCCCCACAGACTTTGGGGATTTTTTTGTGAACTGGGACCTGATGTATCAGGGCGGGGAAATTAAAAATGCAACCATAGACGACCAGGATATCAGCGCATTTTTCCTCCATGCGGACGTGGGGGTTAACATTGACCGGCTGAAGCTGACCTATACCGGCTGGTACGCCTCAGGAGACGACGAACCTGATGAAGGCGACCGGGACAACTTCACGGCAACTGATGTGGATACCTTTGACAGCATCATCTTTTTCGAGGGCGGATACACGGATGACAACTACTTCACCGAAGCTCCCTACATTTTGGACAGGGGAATGATTTTCAACAGGCTGGGGGCTGATTACAAGGCAACCGAAAAAACAACCATAGGCGGCGCGCTTATCTATGCCATGACAGCAGAGGACCTTCCCAACGGAGAAGACAAGCTGGGCCTGGAAATCGACGCCTACATTTCCCACAAGCTTTATTCCAACCTTGAAGTGGCCTTAAACGCGGGCTACCTTTTCGCAGACGACGCAATGGGCTATTTCAGTGAAACCGAGGAGAAAGAAGACGTATTCCGCACCACGGCACGCGTGCGCTATGGTTTTTAAAAACCAGAGCTTCATCTGACATGAAGGCCCGGCAGCAGCCGGGCCTTCTTTTTCACCCAAAAGAGCTGAAAATCGACTTTTTACAAGCACATCAAATTATGATGGAAGCGTAAAAAATCTCAAATCGGAGATAACCGCCAACCAATAAACAAATAACTTATTGATTTTACTTAACACTTAATCACTTAAAACTTAACACTGCCTGTAAAAAAGACTTTTTACAGGCTCATCAAATTATGGGAGGCAATATCTTGGGGAAAAAGACAAAGATGGTTTGCAGAAAATTGCTGTGCGGCATTGCTTTTGCTTCCGCAGCAGGGGTTGTGTTTTGCGCTGCCGCCGCAGCCGGGGTTGTCGGGGAAGTCAAAAAAGACCTGGAGCCGGTTTCAGGATATATCCTCGCGCGTGAAAACGGGGCCTATGTTGTGGACCTGAAAAAGGACCAGGGTGTCAGGGCCGGGGATCTGCTGTCGGTTTCCGGCAAAGGCAGGGAGCTGACTCACCCGGAAACAGGCGAGACAATCGGCACGCTTGAGAAAAAAAAGGGCATCCTGGAGATAACGCGGGTGAAACAGGATTATTCCTTTGCCGCGCCTTTGGCCGGCCGGGAGTTTGAACGCGGCGACCGGGTGGCGCGCTACAGCGGTATGCCCGCTGTTTTCAGGGATCACACCAAAAAAGGCGAGGCTTTGTTTGTCCGCCTCCGCCAGGAACTTTCAGACCTTGAATGGCAGGACTATGCAGCGGCTGACCATGAGATCACAAAGGATAAGGCCGTAAACGGGCTTAATTTTTTTCTGCACAAAGACAGGCTGGAAATCCGGGGGCCTGAGCTGGGGTTGATCCGTAGTTATGAACGAAAAGATTTTGCCGGAGATGCGCAAGCCCGGAAGGAGCCATCCCTGACCAGGCGCGAGCGATCATGGCGGGCCCCCGGGGCCCGCAATTTTTTCCTAAACCCTGAAGGCCAGGCAGACCAGCGTATCCTGCATGCGGATTTCATCGGCCACGGCAGCCGGGTGCTGGCAGCAGCCACCAACGGCTCAGAGATCCTGATCTACGCACCTGAGCAGGGATTGGACCCGGTTTTTAAGACAGACATTGCCCTTCCCGGGCAGATTCTCTGGGTTAGCTGGTGGCGGCCCGCTCAAAGCGAAAACCTCTACCTTGCTGTTACAGCAGCGGTTGATGACAACCGCTGCTACAGCCAGGAAAGCGGTAAAAAAATCGACGGAACTGTGTTTATATGGCAGCAGGACAGGCTGACGCCTGTTGAGCGTGGGCTTGACTACCTTATGGCCGCTTTTGACACAGACGGCAACGGGACCCCGGAAACCCTGCTTGCACAAGCGCTTGACAGGGACACTTTTTTCGGCAAAACAAGACAGCTTGTGTTAAAATCCGACGGCATAAAGGCCCGGTCCCCTTCTTTTGAACTTCCCAGGAGATTTCCGGTCCTGGGGGCGGTGTTCGCGGATCTGTCGGGCGACAAAACACCTGAGATCGCCTATATACGGAACAGAAAGCTTTTTATCCACAGCAGAAAGGGTTCTGTGTACGAATCAGCAGACAACAGGGGAGGCAGCCTAAACCACTTCACCTATGATTTAAATCCCGGTTCAAAAGACAGGATTTTTAGTACAGTAAACCTTGAAATCCCCCCGGCGGCAGTTGATATGGACAATGACGGCAGGCCGGAGCTGCTTGCGGCAACCGCAGATACCTCGTGGTTTTCCCTTTCGGGCATGGGTGCGGATGTTCGAAAAAGCCGGGTTTCGGTCACTGATTTCACTGACCGCGGATATGAAAGCGCGCCTGGAAGTGATTTTCTTGAAAAGGCAATACAGGGTATGGGCGTGGTGAATGGAAAAATCTGGCTGGTCAATACCCGGGGATCTGACAAAAATCCGGCAAGCCGGTTTTATACCCTTGACTTTAAGTAAAATTTGCATGTTACAATACATATTATGAATCCATATTTCCCTGGAATTTGCTCTTATGTCAGAGCTCCCGGAGCATGAAAATACCGACCCCCGGGAGCTGGCCCGGTTTTCCGGACAGGCCGGCCGGTGGTGGGACCCGAAAGGCCCCTTACAGGCCCTGCATGACATCAACCCGCTGCGGGTGGGCTACATTCGCCAAAACAGTGAAATCGCCGGCCGCAACGTTCTGGATGCGGGCTGCGGCGGCGGGATTTTGTCCGAGGCTTTGGCCGCGGCCGGTGCCCGGGTGACCGGCATTGATCTGTCTTCTGATGTCCTTGCCGTGGCCCGGCGGCATGCCCGGGACGCCGGCCTGGACATCGACTATCAACAGATTTCGTCAAAAGAGATGGCTGCCTTTATGCCGGCTGCATTTGATGTGGTGGCCTGCATGGAGTTTCTGGAGCACGTTCCGGATCCGGCCGCAGTGGTGGCCGACTGTGCAGCCCTTGTCAAACCCGGCGGACACGTGTTTTTCTCCACCATCAACCGCACCCTGGCCGCGCGCCTGCTGGTGATTTTTGCCGCAGAGCGGATTCTGAGGATTGCGGAAAAAGGCACCCATGAATATAACCGTCTGATCCGTCCTGAAGAACTGACCCGATGGGGCCGGGATGCCGGGCTGATCCCGGCGGATTGTTCAGGGTTTATGTACATGCCCATTGTGCGCAAGGCCTGGCTGAACCGGAGCCTGCGGATGAATTATATTATGCATTTTACAAAGGCTTCAATTCAATGACATTTCATCGGATTCCCGGCTGGTTTGACCACGGGGTGAGAAAAAAAGTGGCGGATCCGGATGTATCCGGATACACCTATTTCGGGCTGGAAAAACTGCCGGCTGACAGGAAAAAACAGGCTGTGCTGGCCCATTTCAACCGGGTGGCGCCCAGGTATGATTTCATGAACACGGTGTTGAGCTTTGGCATCCATTATGCCTGGAAAAGAAAGGCCGTGGCCATGCTGGGCTTAAAGCCGGGCGACCGGGTGCTGGATGTGTGCGGCGGCACCGGGGATCTGGCCGTGTATGCCGCGGGCTGGATCGGGGCGCAGGGCAGGGCGCTCATCTATGACATGAACCATGAGATGATGCGCGCAGGTGTGATGCGTCCGCAGAACCGCAAATACCGGGACCGGATTTTTTGCGTGCGCGGGGATGCGGAAAAAATGGCATTATCGGACAACGCCTTTGACGCGGCCATGGTGGGCTTCGGAATCCGGAACCTGACCAGCATCCGGCAGGGGATTTCTGAAATGCACAGGGTGTTGAAGCCCGGCGGCCGGTTCATGTGCCTGGAGTTTTCAAAGCCGGTCAACCCGGTGTTCCGGGCGTTGTACGACTGGTACTCGTTTTCGGTCATGCCGGCTGCCGGCCGGGTCCTGGCCGGGTCAGACCAGTCTTATGCATGTCTTTCAGAAACCATCCGCATGTTTGCCACTCCTGAGGAACTGGCGGCCATGTTTGAGCAGGCCGGATTTGCAAAAGTGGGTTTTACGCGCCTGACAAACGGCATTGCCGCCATTCATACGGGCACAAAACCGTAAAAAGCTTTTTACCGCGCCCGCTGTTTGTCAGGAAGGAAGCCCCGGGGCCGGCGCCGGTTTTTTCGCTCCTGACCGTTTCCGGATTTCTTCCATCCAGCCCCGGGCAATTTGAAACTTTACTCGCTCCGGCATTGGCTGAATTTATCCCGGAAACGCTCAATGTCGCTTCACAAACCGACCCCGCCCCCGGGCTTCCTTGGAAGGGT
>Ga0182239_1000019_pt1 | contig 66843 bp, 59 predicted proteins | sample hydfrate6_PW_210_FD_132456 | JGI IMG/M metagenome (GOLD analysis project Ga0182239, IMG submission 132456) | Subsurface microbial communities from deep shales in Texas, USA - hydraulic fracturing test 6_PW_210 | ecosystem: Environmental > Aquatic > Deep subsurface > Shale gas/oil reservoir >... | reverse complement strand
TACGCGCGATTTCTCAGAATTTCACGTACGGATAAGTACGCTGCATTCTTCGAAATCGCGCAAGCCTTGATCTTGAACTTTTTACGGCGCCATCTGAAAATCGACTTTTTACGAGCGCGTCAATATTGATTGATAGAAAGATAAATTGTTTTATGTCACAAAAAGACGATACCACCGCCGCATACACCTGCAATGAATACCGCATGGAAATGATTCTGCTGGCACTGGAAAAGCAGATGGCCCGCCCGGATTTGACCCCTTTGGAAAAAGAATCGATTCAGACCGAAATCCAGCGGGTGAAAAAAGAAATGGACATGGTCTGAGCCGCAATCCGCCGGGTTCTGCTATAGCTTCTTGCTGATCAGCCGCAGACCTTCCAGGGTCAGTTCGGGTTCCACTGCTTCAATGGTTTCCGAAAGCTTGCCGAGCAGGGGGGCCAGGCCGCCTGTTGCAATCACCCGCGGGGGGGGCGGCGCCATTTCCTTTCGGATCCGTTTGACCATGCCGTCCACCAACTCTGCATAACCATATAACAATCCGGATTTCATACTTTCAGCGGTTTCCTTTCCGATCACTGAAGCCGGCGGATCAAACAATTCCACCCTGGGCAGCTTGGAGGCTCTTTGAAACAGGGCTTCTGCGGAAATGCCGATTCCCGGTGAAATGGCGCCGCCCAGGTACTCGCCTTTTTCGGAAATGCAGTCAAAGGTGGTGGCCGTGCCGAAATCAATGATCACCAGACTGGTGCGGTATTTTTCATACGCGGCCACGGCGTTGACCAGGCGGTCTGCGCCCACTTCCCGGGGATTTCGGTAACAGATGGGCATGTCCACAACCCCGGGACCGATCCAGTGCGGACGGTGTCGAAGATACTTGCGGCAGTAGGCGTCCAAGGCCTGGATCATGGGCGGCACAACACAGGAAATCACGGTTTTGTCAATATCGGTGAACTGCAGCCCGTTTTGTGCAAAAAACCAGTCCATGTGCATGTGCAGTTCATCTTCAGTGCGTTTTGAGTTCGTGTGAAGACGCCACTGGGCTGCAATCTTGTCATCCCTGAAAATTCCCACCACCGTGTGCGTGTTGCCCACATCAAGAACCAGCAGCATGGTTGTTTTCCGATGTATTGGAGGTTTGCGGCAGAATCTGAACCGTAAAGACCTGGGGCTCGACCCGGAGCAAATCTGTTTTTTCCGGCAGCCGGATTTCCACCGGCAGCACATGGAGTCCCGGGCCCATGCCTTTTACATTCATTCGGACGTCAATGTCTTTGGCGGAAAATTCGTTTGCAAAAAAAAGCCGGTTTCCGGAAAGTGTGATGGTGACCGCAGCCGGCCGGACAATGCTGGGATGGGCATTGTGCACCAGTTCAACCGGAATATCGCTTATGGTTTTTTCAACTTTTTGTTTTTCAATCACCACCCGGATCCGGATCTGTGCGCTGCCTGTTGTTTCAATGTCTTCGGGCAGGTCCAGGGGCACTTTCTTTTCAATGGTTTCTGCGGCACCCGTGATGTCCAGGGAATGGGTCTGTAGAGCCCCGATTTGGCCAATCCGGCTTTCAGGGCCTGTGACCTCGACGCGTTCGGGAAAGACCGCTGTGTCCGCCACTTCATAGCCAAAAGCCGGGCTCCCTGAATAGCGGGCCTCCACGGCAATGGTGGCATTGATGGCTTCTTCGGGGGCGGAGGAAAAAGCGTTCTGGCTGAAAACAGGCATACAGGCGGCCAGAACCATAAACGCCAGGGCCGCGGGCCGAACCTGCCGGCCCGGATGCGGATGCCGGTATGCCTTCATTGGTTTTTCTCCCCGGCCGGAGAAACAGCCCAATGGCAAACCGCATCGGCTATGCCCACCGCTGCCCGGGCCCGGGAAACATTGTGAACCCGAACAATGCCCGCGCCGTTAAAGATGCCAATGGCCACCGCCGCCTGGGTTCCGGTTTCAATATCCGGATCATCAGGGGCGGGTTCGGTCCCCTTTGTCTGTCCCAGGATTTTGCGGATAAACGCCTTTCTGGAAACGCCCAGCAGAACAGGCGGACCAATGTCTTCAAACCGGTCGAGTTGGTGGAGGATCTGCAGGTTGTGGGCAATGGTTTTGCCAAAGCCCACGCCCGGATCAATGACAATCCGGTTGGCTTCCACGCCTGCCGCTTTTGCGCGGCCAACCGCATCCGTGAGAAAAGCGCGGATTTCTCCGATAAGATCGTCATACACGGGATTTTCCTGCATGGACCTGGGCGTGCCTTTCATGTGCATGAGCACCAGTCCGGCACCCGTATCAGCGGCTACCCTTGCCATGTCCGGATCAAAGCGCATGGCGCTGATGTCGTTGATGATTTCCGCGCCAGCGCCCACCGCCCGGCGGGCGACTTCCGCCTTGGTGGTGTCAATGGATATGGGCGCGTCAATGTTGCCGGCAAGGGCCCTTATCACGGGAAGAACCCGGTCGAGTTCCTCGTCAGCGGAAACCGGTTCGGAAAAGGGCCGGGAGGACTCTCCCCCGATATCGATGATATCAGCGCCCTGTTGGATCATTTCACGGGCGCGCTCCAGGGCGTCTTCATAGCGCAGAAATTTCCCTCCGTCTGAAAAGGAATCCGGGGTGACATTTAAGATGCCCATGATGGCGGTTTTTTTGTCAAGATGCAGCCGGCGGCTACAAAAGCAGAATTCATGCCGGCTCATCGGATTTTTCCTCCTCCTGCTGCTGCTCCTTGCGGATTTCGGCCTCTGCCTCTGAGGCGCTTTTTTCGCTGGGATCAGACGGCAGCCGGATCCCGGGGCGCATTTCCCGGATAAGCTCGTCGAGTTCCTTGCCCATGACGGTTTCCTTGTCAAGCAGCTGCTCTGCCAGGCGGTTTAAAATATCAACGTTGTCGGTGAGCAACTGCTTGGCCCGGCCATAGCCTTCCGTGACCAGACCGGAGACCTCGGCGTCGATTTTTCTGGCCGTATCCTCGGAGTAATCGCGGTGCTGGGCAATTTCGCGTCCAAGAAAGATGTGGTCATCGCTCTGACCGTAGGCCAGCGGCCCAAGGGCCTCGCTCATGCCCCAGGAGCGAACCATTTTCTGCGCCAGTTCTGTGGCTTTTTTGATATCATTGGCGCCGCCGGTGCTGATGCGGGAAAAAATCAGCTCTTCTGCCGCCCGTCCGCCCATGGCCACGGCCAGTTCACTCATGAGCTGGTCCTTGAACATGAAATCGCGTTCCTCCGGCAGAAACCAGGTAAGACCCGCAGCTCTTCCCCGGGGAATGATGGTGATCTTGTTGATGGAGTCGGTTTCCGGAGACAGCCGGGCCACCAGAGCATGGCCGCCTTCATGATAAGCTGTTGTCCGCTTGTCGTCCTCCTTCATGACCTTGGATTTGCGCTCCAGGCCCATGAAAATCTTGTCCTTGGCCTCCTCGAAATCGATCATGGCGACCTTGTCCTTATCTTTCTTGGCTGCGATCAGGGCTGCCTCGTTGACCATGTTTTCAAGGTCTGCTCCGGAAAATCCGGGGGTTCCCTTGGCCAGGATCACAGGATCCACGTCGGCGTCAGACGGGGTTCGCTTCAGGTGCACGTTGATGATTTCGGTTCTGCCCTTGATATCGGGCATTGGCACCACAACCTGGCGGTCAAATCGCCCGGGTCTGAGCAGGGCGGGATCGAGCACATCAGGCCGGTTTGTTGAGGCAATCAGAATGACGCCTTCATTGGACTCAAATCCGTCCATTTCAACCAAAAGCTGGTTTAATGTCTGTTCACGCTCATCGTGGCCGCCGCCCAGGCCGGCACCGCGCTGGCGGCCCACGGCATCGATTTCATCAATGAAAATCAGGCAGGGGGCGTTTTTTTTGCCCTGGACAAACAGATCCCGCACCCGGGATGCGCCCACGCCCACAAACATTTCCACAAAGTCCGAGCCGCTGATGCTGAAAAACGGAACCCCGGCCTCGCCGGCAATGGCCCGGGCCAATAGTGTCTTGCCCGTCCCCGGTGCGCCCACCATCAGGACGCCCTTGGGTATCCGGCCGCCAAGGCGGGTGTATTTTTTCGGATTTTTCAAAAATTCAACCAGTTCGGCCACTTCCTCCTTGGCCTCGTCAACGCCGGCCACGTCATCAAAAGTGATCTTGGCCATCTGGTCCGAGAGCATTCGGGCCCCGCTTTTGCCAAAGGAGAGGGCTTTTCCGCCGCCGCCCTGCATCTGGCGCATGAAAAAAATCCACACCGCGATCAGCAGGATCATGGGAAACCAGGAAACCAGCACCGAGACAAACCACGGGGTTTCCTGCTCGGGCTTGACCTTGATGGAAACGCCCTGTTCCCGTAAAATGGGAATCAGTTCATTGTCCTGGGGCGCATAAACCAGGGAGGTGTCTCCGGTTTCATCGGTTACCGAAAGCTTGTCGCCCTGTATGGTAACACTGTCAACCCGGCCGCTGTCGACCATGGTGAGAAACTGGGAATAGCCGATTTCATTTTCCGTCTGCTGCTGTGTGCTGAAAATATTGTAGAGCATGATCATCATCAGCACGATGACGATCCACAGCGCCAAATTCTTGTTAAACGCGTTCAACTTAAAAATCCTTTCGGAAATCCGTTAGGTGTTGAAGGGTTGCCGGCTCGCCGGAAATTTCAATTTTGAGAATGTTTGTGGTCTGTTCAGTGACCTTCACGCTTTGGTCAATGCGCAGCCCCCCCACCCAGACAATGCCTTCGGGGCTTTGGACAATGGGAATGCGGCGGCGCTCATGACGGTTAATTTTGTTGTTTATAAAAAAATCCTTAATTTTCATACGGCCCTGCATGCCCAGGGGTACAAATCGGTCCCCGGGACGCGCATTGCGGATGGTCAAAGGAAAACTCAGCTTATCGAGATCCATCCGGGCCGTTTTGCCGTTGTTTTTTAATGCCCTGGTATCGCCGTCATTTGTGGTGCATTCAAAACGGATTTGCGCCCCGGTTTCGGCAATCCGGATACAGGCACCGGCGCTGCCGAGTTCTCCGGCCTCCAGTTGATACGTAAAATCCTCAGTTTCATATTGTCTGCCGGACAATGAAACGGATCTCAAGGATTTTTTTTCCCGGGTCAGCACAAGCCGTTTGTCATCGCGAAAGACCCGGATCCGGCCGGGCAGATGAAACTGCCGGTTACGGGTGCTTTCCTTGTCCGTTGCTGAAACAATCTGTTCCACATGTTTCCAGCCAATGCGCCGCAGACTGCCCTTGATCTGCCTGAGGGCCATTCGCACAAGTCTTCGCGCGGCTGCCCGGGACTGGCCTGCAAGCGTTTCTGTGCATAGCACCACGTACCCGGAGCCCTGTTCCAACACAGCCTGCTCAAAAACCGGGGAGACAATGTCGTTTATCCAGGCGTTTTCCGCCTGCATCACGTTTGCGAGCCGCCAGAGTGTTTCGCTGATTTGCGGATTGTAAGTCTGCAGTTCCGGAAGCAATTGGTTGCGGATACGATTGCGGATAAACCGGTTGTCTTTATTGGACGCATCTTCCCGCCACGCAATATGTTTTTCCTGCAGAAACGTTTCAATCTCATTGTGCGACACCCGGATCAGCGGGCGGATGATCGGGCCGCGCACCGGAGAAATTCCGGTGAGTCCTTCGGGCCCGCTTCCCCGAAGCAGGTTGAGCATTACCTGTTCGGCTGCATCGTCTTTTTGGTGGCCTACGGCAATTCTGTCATATCCTTGGGTCTTTGCGATGTCAAAAAAGAAGGCGTAACGCGCTTTGCGCCCGGCTTCTTCGAGGCTGATTTTTTCCCGCCGGCAAAGGCCCCGTACATCCGACTGCTCCATATAATAAGGCAGATCCATGCTTCTGGCAAGGGCAGCGGTAAAATCGGCGTCCAGATCCGCGTCTTTTTCCCTCAGGCCGTGATGAACATGGGCAATGCCCAGGTGCCAGCCGTACTGACCGGCAAGGACAAACAGGCAATATAGCAGCGCCGTGGAATCCGCCCCCCCGGAAAGGCCGATGAGCACGGATCGGCCCGGGGCAATCATCGAATAAAAATCAATCGTGTCTTTGACCTGCCGCACCAGCGCATCCGAGGCAGACACGGCAGGGCGGCCGGCTTTAAATTTGTTCATGGTCAACCGATGTTGGACTTCAGTGGGTTTCAATAACATTTATACAAAATATAATAACCATGCTGAAAACACAAATAAATCTGACAAGCATATCCACGAAGGTGAAATTCTTTCTTGAAAAGCGGGCTCACAGTCCTTATAGTGGTTGTCCCGGCTGGGATAGGCGGGGTGATAGCGGTGCCCTGTACCCGAAAACCGCTTTATGCGGGGCTGAATCCCCTCCCGAGCATATTGACCGGATATCGTAAATTGTTCAGGTCGGCCGCCGCGCAACAGACGGTTACGAACCTCGTCAGGTCCGGAAGGAAGCAGCGATAAGTAATGTCAGTCTGTGTCGCGGATCGTTCCCGGCTTTGCAATGATTTACCTTTTCCGTGCCCTTGCAGAGGAGGGTTCCCGGCCGGGATCTTTCCCCTTTGTTTTTCTCTTTCCTTCCGGTTTCCAGCGAATTTGTCCAAAAAAACATGCCTTGACAATCCACAAGCGTGACTTATTTTTCTGTCAAACCTGATGCAGCCAAAGGTTGTGGAAGCATTTGAGATTATTGAATGCAGCCTGAGGCAGAAAAAAAACAACCAGGCAGCGTTTTTAAAATTCCGTTGTATCGCACACGTATGCGGGGGAGAAACATGTCTTTGATGCAAAAACGGTCAATGCCCCGAAATTCGGAGACAAACTTATGAGCCAGAAAAAAACGGAACAAGCCCGAAACAGCGAAGCCCGGGATGAGGATCTGCCGGACAGCGAGCCGGAACCGGAAGCTGAAACCGGGGCGGCGCAAGAGGCGCCCACGGAGGTGGATCAGTTGAAAAAGGAAGTGGCCGAAGCCCGTGCCGAAGCAGCAGAAACCTATGACCGGCTGCTGCGTTTGTCGGCTGAGTTTGAAAATTACAAGAAACGGATGCAGCGGCAGGCTGAAGATCACAGGAAATATGCCAATGAAAGCATCATCAAGGATCTGCTTTCCGTGGTGGACAACCTGGAGCGTGCTGTCAACGCATCCCAACAAAGCGGCAGCGAAGCCGACGCCTGCATGTTAGAGGGCCTGGAGATGACCCTCAATGAAATCCGCAAGGTTTTAAAAAAGTATCATGTGGAGCCGGTGGAGGCTGTGGGTCAGCCTTTTGACCCGACGTATCATGAAGCTGTCATGCAGCAGCCCTCGGAGGATCATCCGGACAACACTGTCATCCAGGAGATGCAGAAGGGATACATGCTCCATGACCGGCTGATCCGTCCGGCCATGGTTGTGGTGGCCAAGGCACCGGCCTGACCGGGGCGGCTGGTGATCAAAACCGTGTGTGAACAAGGCGGACGCACCTGGTAATCCATAATATCTGAAATTGAAAATAAATATCTTAAGGAGGCATAAAAATGGGCAAGGTAATCGGAATTGACCTGGGAACAACCAATTCATGCGTGGCCATCCGGGAGCAGAATGAAACAAAGGTGATCACCAACCCTGAAGGCGGGCGGACAACCCCTTCTGTGGTGGCGGTCAATGAAAGCGGTGAACGGCTGGTGGGTCAGATCGCAAAGCGTCAGGCCATCACCAACCCGGAAAATACGATTTTTGGTGTAAAGCGGCTGGTGGGGCGCAAGTTTGATTCAGACGCGGTCCAGAGAGATATCAAAAATATGCCCTACACCATTGAAAAGGCCAGCAACGGCGATGTCCGGATTAAAATCCAGGACAACAGATTCAGCCCTGCTGAGGTTTCGTCCTATATTTTAGGCCACATCAAGCGGTATGCAGAGGATTATCTCGGTGAACCGGTTACGGATGCCGTGATAACGGTGCCGGCTTATTTTGATGACAGCCAGCGGCAGTCTACCAAGGATGCGGGAAAAATTGCAGGCTTAAACGTCCAGCGCATCATCAACGAACCCACTGCCGCATCCCTGGCTTACGGGCTGGATAAAAAATCCGATGAGAAGATCGTGGTTTTTGACCTGGGCGGCGGCACTTTTGACGTTTCCATCCTGGAGATCGGCGACGGGGTGTTTGAAGTCAAGGCCACCAATGGGGATACCCATTTGGGGGGTGACGATTTTGACCTGCGCCTGATTGATTATCTGGCCGATGAGTTCCGCAAGGAAAGCGGCATTGACATCCGAAACGACAAAATGGCCCTGCAGCGGTTAAAAGAGGCTGCGGAAAAAGCCAAAATGGAGCTTTCCACTTCCATGCAGACCGATGTGAATCTGCCCTTTATCACAGCGGATGCAAACGGGCCCAAGCACATGAACGTCAAGCTGACCCGGGCCAAGCTTGAATCCCTGGTGGAAGACCTGCTCGACAGACTGGAAGGTCCCTGCAAAACCGCCTTGAAAGACGCCGGAATATCGGCCAACGACATCGACGAGGTGATCCTGGTCGGCGGCATGACCCGTATGCCCGCAGTACAGGAGCGGGTCAAGAATATCTTCGGAAAGGAGCCCAACAAGGGCGTCAATCCCGACGAGGTGGTGGCCATCGGCGCGGCCATCCAGGGCGCGGTGCTTTCCGGGGACGTCAAAGACGTGCTGCTGCTCGACGTGACACCGCTTTCGCTGGGTATTGAAACCCTGGGCGGCGTGATGACGAAGTTAATCGAGAAAAACACCACGATTCCGACGCGAAAGAGCCAGGTGTTTTCCACTGCCGAGGACAACCAGAGCGCGGTGACCATTCACGTGCTCCAGGGTGAGCGCGAAATGGCCTCTGGCAACAAGACCCTGGGCCGGTTTGAACTCACAGACATTCCCCCGGCGCCCAGAGGTGTGCCCCAGATCGAGGTGACCTTTGATATTGACGCAAACGGCATTGTGCATGTGTCTGCCAAGGACAAGGCCACCGGCAAGGAGCAGTCCATCAGGATTACGGCCTCTTCCGGACTGACCCAGGAGGAAATCGATCAGTTGGTAAAGGATGCCGAAAGCCATGCCGAGGAGGACAAGAGGCGGCGTGAACTGGTCGAAGCCCGCAACAACGCCGACGCCCTGATTTATTCTACTGAAAAGTCGCTCAAGGAACTCGGCGACAAGGTGGATGCGGAAACCCGTCAGCGGGTCGAGGAGATCTCGGGCCGGCTGCGCAAGGCCATGGAAGGCGAAGACAAGGACGAGATCAACAAGATCGCAGAAGAGCTGCAGCAGGCCTCTCATAAACTGGCTGAAACCATGTATCAGCAGGCTTCCCAGGCAGGCGGCGGTGAGCAGGCCGGCGGTGCTGGTGAAGCCGGCCAGGGTCAGCAGCAGGGTGCAGCAGATGAAGACGTGGTAGACGCTGACTATGAAGAGGTCAATGAGGACAAAAAATAACGTGACGGGTTTTTAAAAAATAAAAATCCGCGCGATAATCATAATCACCCGGTCTTTGCCCGCTGCGGCAGGGACCGGGTTTTTTTGTGCCCGTTGCCGGAGGGGCCCGCCATATGCAGCGGACCATGAATCAGGTTGACTTTTGCGTTGTTTCTGCTAATAACACGGCTTGCAATATTTGAAAAAATACCGTAACCTCCGGTCTTTTTTATACCATTTACGGCACCATCTGAGATCAGACTTTTTACGAAGCCTTCACGGATTGTTATCATACACATAAGAAAAATTTATGCAGCTCACCGAGATACTGGCCAGAAATGCCCGCCTGTATGGCGATGAAATCGCCTTGGTCGAGCGGGAGCCTGAAAAAAAACGTCGTTTTGAAATGACCTGGAAGCAATTTTACCACCAGGCCAACGCCTTTTCCCGTGTGCTGCGGGACCGGTTCGGCATTGAAAAAGGCGATCGGGTGATTCATCTGATGATGAATTGTATCGATTGGCTGCCGGTTTATTTCGGCATCCTGAGGGCCGGGGCGGTTGCCGTTCCCCTCAATTTCCGGTTCGAGGCCGCAAATATTGCCGGATGCACGGCATTGAGCGGGGCAAAGGCAATGGTGCTGGGCCCGGAATTCATCGACCGGATTCGTGCGGTGAAATCAGAACTCGACCGCCATGTCTCCCACTATATTTATGCCGGCCCACCGGAATTGTGTCCGGAGTTTGCAACCCCCTACAGCGAGATTCTACGGGGGGTGGATGTTTCCGAACCCGGGGTTTCCATAACTTCCTGCGACGGAGCGGGAATTTATTTCACTTCCGGCACCACGGGCGAGCCCAAGGGGGTGTATCTGCGCCACCGGCAGCTGGAGTTTGCCTGCTATGTGGAAAACCGGCATCACAACCAGACTCACAGAGACAATTTTCTTTGTATTCCGCCCCTTTACCATACAGGTGCCAAAATGCACTGGTTTGGCAATTTTATCGTGGGCGCCCGGGCCGTTATTTTAAAAGGCGTCAGTCCAAGGGCCATTCTGGAGGCGGTGTCTGAAGAGCATATCACCATTGTCTGGCTGCTTGTCCCCTGGGCCCATGATATCCTTGTGGCCCTTGAAAACGGGGATTTGCAGCTATCCGATTACAAACTGGACCAGTGGCGCCTGATGCATATCGGCGCCCAGCCGGTGCCGCCGAGCCTGATTGAAAAATGGCAGCGGTTTTTCCCGGCCCAGGACTATGACACCAACTACGGCCTCACAGAGGCCACGGGCCCGGGATGCGTACACCTGGGCCTGGAGAAAACCCACAAGGTCGGCGCCATCGGCCGGGCCGGTTTTGACTGGGAATGCCGGGTGGTCGATGACCAGGGCAATCTGCTGGAATCCGGGAATGCCGGGGAATTGCTTGTCAAGGGCCCGGGCGTGATGGAGTGCTATTATGGAAACCATGAAGCCACGCAAAATACATTGAAAGACGGGTGGCTGCACACCGGAGACATTGTCCGTCAGGATTCCGAGGGGTTTTTATGGCTAGTGGACCGGAAAAAAGACGTGATCATCACGGGCGGGGAGAATATTTTTCCGGTGGAGATTGAAAATTTTCTCATGAGCCATGAAGCGATTCTGGATGCAGGCGTTATCGGGGTGCCCGATCATCGGCTCGGAGAAGTGGCAGCCGCTGTGATTTCCGTAAAGCCGGGCAGGCAGGTTTCCGAAGAGGAGATCAGGGACTTCTGCGCTGCCATGCCCCGCTACAAGCGGCCCCGCCAAATCTTTTTTGACAAGGTGCCCCGAAATCCCACCGGAAAGATTGAAAAGCCCGGGCTTCGGAAAAAATATGCCCAATCCTTGATGGAACCGTAAAAGTCCAATATCTGCGTTACGCGCAATTTTTCATAATTTCACGTACGGATAAGTACGCTGCATTCTTAAAAATTGCGCAAGCCTTGATCTTGAACTTTTTACGGCCCCATCTGAAATCAGACTTTTTATGAGCGTATCAATCCTTATAACGCTTCGGACTTCCCGGTCTTTTCGGCATCTTCACGGATCAGGGTCCGGGCGATCTGCAGATCATAGGCCCGGCGGGGATCAAAACTGTCTTTGGAAAACATGGAAGCCGCCTGGCAGATAGCCTCGTAATCCACCCACCCGTGCTGATCCCACAACGAGGGATCATCTGCGTGCCACATCCGGAACTGCACGCTGTGGCCGTTTTGCCGCACATACATGCGAACCCGCTTGTTTTGAGGAAACGGATAGTAGTAAAGACCGTTGTCATCTTTCATTGGAGCAAAATCCTTTTATACCTCCAGGCGCGCGGCCTCGGTGTCAAGGGTGGCAAAATAGTCGGCCATGGTTTCTGCCCGGCGGATGCGCTCGACTGAGCCGTCGCTTTTGAGCAGCAGTTCCTGGGGCCGGAGCTGGGCATTGTAGTTAAATCCCATGGCATGGCCGTGGGCTCCGGTGTCGTGGATGATGATCAGGTCATCCATGTCAATTTTGGGCAGGGGGCGCTGGACTGCGAACTTATCGATGTTTTCGCAAAGTGATCCCACCACGTCCACCACCTCCACCGGATGGGTGTCTTCGGATTTGCCCAAAACGTCAATGTGATGATAGGCACCGTACATGCCCGGCCGCATCAGGGCGGACATGCAGGAATCCACCCCGATGTATTTTCGGTAGATGTCCTTGCGGTTAATGGCCCGGGTGACCAGCACCCCGTGGGGTCCGGTCATGTATCGCCCGCTTTCCATATAAAGGGCCGGCGCCCGGCCCTTTCGGTCCTTGTATTGCCGGTAAACCCCGATGATCTGATCGGCCATGGTCGCCAGGTCCAGGGGCGGATCATCAGGGTGATAGGGGATGCCCAGGCCGCCGCCCATGTTGATGAACTCAAACTCGATATCCAGGGCCGCAGACAGGTCGTCGATCATTTCCAGCAGCATTTGAACGGTTTCCACCATGTATGCGTGATTGCGCTCATTGGATACCAGCATGGTATGCAGGCCGAAACGCCTTGTTCCTTTGTCGCGCATGATCCTGTAGGCATCCTCGATCTGGTCCGTGCTCACCCCGTACTTGGCCTCCACGGGATTGCCGATGATTTCGTTTCCGGTGCGTCCGGGGCCGGGGTTGTAGCGAAAGCTGATCAATTCCGGGATATCGGCAAGCTTGTCGATCAAGGTGATGTCATCAAGGTTTAAGATGCTGCCGCCGTGGTCCGCAGCGGCCTGAAAATCGCTGCGGGTGGTATTGTTGGAAGTAAACATGATCAACCCGCCCCGGGCACCCGCCTGCCGGCTTAACACCAGTTCCGGAACCGAGCTGCAGTCAAATCCAAAGCCCATATCCGCCATGATCGCCAGAATGCTTGGATTGGGCAGGGCCTTGACTGCGAAAAATTCCTGAAACGTGGCTGGCAGAGGCGAGAACCGGGTTTTTAATTCCTGAGCGGTTTGCCGGATTCCGGTTTCATCGTATATATGAAAAGGGGTGCCGAAATGCCGGGCGATTTTCGGCAAGCCCGGAAAAAGGCGATTTTGAAATTCCTGTGACATGGGCATGGTACCGTCTCCTGTTGCTGTCAGACTTTACGTAAGAAAAAATCGGTTTGATGAAACGACTGCCACCATACAGGTCTTTGGGGGGTTTTTCAAGAGCCGGCAACCGTATTCCGGGAATCCGCTTTTCAGGTTTTAATCAGGTATTTCCAGTAAAGGATACATTATATTGTGTTTTTTCTAAGATATGTCTCTCCATATGGTGTGGCATACGTAAAAGGTAAATAATTTGCTTGACATAACAACAATTTAAATGGAATGTAGACACAATCTGTTATTCGAAAAAAGTCTATATTTAATTAAAATCATGTGAACAGATATAGGTGAAAGGCATGAACAAAGATCGGTTACCCGGTTATTTCATCCACAAATCGCCTAACCTGCCGGCTGTTTCAGCACAGTGTTATTTTCATCCGAGTTCTTTCTTTTCTCCATTTATTTATTCCAAAAGAGATTTTTTGTTTTCGGCCGTTGCCGGGGCAGCGGATTTTTCGGCGGATGCCGCATATCGGGCATTCCTGAACCCAAGTCAACTACAGACGAGACGCATATGATTTTAGGGAAGAAAAATCAACTTGTGGGATTGGATATCGGTTCCCGCTCCGTTAAGGTTGCCGAGGCCGTGGAGTCCAAAAAGGGATGGCTGCTGAAAAAATTCGGTGCCATTGAGGTGGCGCCCGGTGCCATTGAGGATGGAATGATCAAGGATCCCGAAACCGTTGCCGAAGCCATCCGGGAACTTTTCCAGTTATACAACATCGGGCAGAACAATGTGGCCATTTCCATCGGGGGCTATTCGGTGATTGTGAAAAACATTACAATCCAGAACATGCCCGAAGACCAGTTGTATGAATCCTTGAATTTCGAGGCCGAGCAGTATATCCCCTTTGACATTAACGATGTGAATCTTGATTTTCAGGTTCTTGGCGAAAATGAAAACAATCCCAACCAGATCAATGTACTGCTGGTGGCGGCCAAAAAAGAGATGATCGATGACTATGTCAATCTGATGGATTTGGCCGGCTTGAACCTGTGTATCATCGACATTGATGCCTTTTGCCTGCAGAACATCTATAGCCTCAATTATCCCCAGAGTACTGAAAGTATTGCCCTGATCGACATCGGGGCCAGCAAGACCTCGTTGAATATTTTAAAGGAAAACAACTCGGTTTTCTTGCGCGATGTGTCCCTGGGCTGCAACCAGATCAATCAGAAAATTGCCTCCCTGGCCGGCTGCTCCCTGGCCGAGGCCGAGGCATTGAAGCTGTCGGAAAATCCGGACCGGATTTCGTCATCAGATCTCCAGGAAATCATTTCCTCGGTGGTATCTGACTGGTGCAACGAGATTCGCCGGGCGCTGGATTTCTTTTATTCCACCAACCCGGAGGACCAGATTCGTCAGATTATGCTAAGCGGAGGCGGGGCCAACATCAAGCAGTTTCGGGACCTGCTGGCGGTTCAGGCTTCAGCCGACGTCCAGGCCATCAATCCATTTGAACAGATTGAGATCAAAAGCGATCAGCTTGATGCCGGTTACCTGCAACAGATTGCACCCCAGGCCGCCATTTCCATGGGGCTTGCCATCAGAAGAGTGGATGACAAATGATACGAATCAATCTATTACCGTTTCGTGCAGCCCGGACCAAGGAAAATATCCGCCGCCAGGTTTCGATTTTTCTGCTATCCGTGGTTTTTTTGCTGTTGGTTTTATTTGCCGTCAACATGTTCATGGGCAACCGGGTGGAAGCCCTGGAAACAAGACTGGCCAATCTCAATGAAGACATTGATAATTATTCGCGGAAAGCCCAACAGGTGGATGTGCTGAAAAAGGAACTGGCGGAGTTGGAGCAGAAAATTTTAATTATTGAACAACTCAAAAGCCACCGTACCAAACCGCCCCTGCTGCTGGCCGATCTTACCGAACGGGTGGTTCCGGATCGCATGCAGCTCCAGAAAATGAATTATAACGGATCTGAGCTGATGTTAAACGGAATCGCCATGGACAATGAAACCATTGCCGTTTTCATGAGCCGGTTGGAGCGATCCGATAAAATCAGGGATGTGACACTGGAAAACGCAAAGCAGACAACCCAGTATGACGTGGAAATGAAGAGCTTTGGAATAAAATGCAAGATGGCCGATGCCAGTGTCATTGCCAATGAAAAGGCGAAAAAATGAAGAAAAAGTCCATATCCCGGGAAGGCATGGAGCCGTTATTTCGGAAAATCAGCGAGCTAACCAGAATGCAGCGGATAGCAACCTGCGTGGGCGTTGTCGTTGTGCTGGTGGGACTATGCGGTTATTTTCTGTTTCTGCCAAAATATCAGCGCATCACTGATCTCCGGGAAGAGATCAAAAGAGCTGAGCAGGAACTGGAGATAACCAAAACCAAGGCCGCCCGGTATCCGGCTGTAAAAAAGGAGCATGAAGCGGCCCAGGCTTCCTTTGAACTGGCTGCCCGGGCGCTTCCGGACAAGGAGGAGATTCCTTCTCTGCTGACCGGAATTTCCCAGGCGGGCAAGGCTTCAGGGCTGAAGTTTCTGCTTTTCGCTCCCCAAAAAGAAAATGTGAAAGACTTTTACGCTGAAATTCCCGTAAAGATGGAATTGTCAGGGGGGTATCATGATCTGGGAGGCTTTTATGACAGGCTTGCCCGGATATCACGGATTGTCAATGTCAGTGATTTTTCCGTGAGCAGTGATTCCGGCAGTCCGGGGGGGCCGCTGCGGATATCCTGCACGGCGGTGACCTACAAATTTATTGATCAGCCGGCAAAAAAGGATGCAAACCAGAAAAAGAAGAAAAGATAAAATGATGTCAAAGCCGAACATATGGATCGCAGCGATGATGTTTTTCCTGGTGCCCGGATTGATGGCACTGGGCGGGAAACCGGAAACCCCGGATGAGGATGTGTCCCGGAGCCGGTCCGTGAAGATCGAGCGCCAGGACAAGGCAACAGAGGCAACAGACAAGGATTCGGCCCGGCCGGCTGAATCTGAAAAAGCCGGATCCGATGGAGGTGAGGCCGAAGCTGAAAAACCGGTTTCATTGCTGCCCGAAGCGGGTGAAGCCGGGGATGGCAGTGACGGCGAAGATTCCGCCGCAGATACTGACGGTGCCGGGGCGCAAGCCGATGAAAAAGAGCTCGGGGATTTGATGATCGACGACCAGGAAGGGCTCTTTCGCGACGAGGAAAGGCTCTATACCCGTAAAGGCCGTGTGGACCCCTTTGAACCGTTTATGCGGGGCGCATCCGGGCAGGAATCCGGAGAAGAAGCCGATGGTGCTGAGCTCCAGCGCCGAAGGCCTCAGACGCCCCTTGAAAAAATTGCTTTGAGCCAGTTAAAGCTTACAGCCATCCTCAAACTGGCATCGGACAATGATGCCATTGCCATGGTGGAGGATCCCTCAGGTAAGGGTTATGTGGTGAAAAAAGGTACCTGGATCGGCGATCAGGGCGGACGGGTTGCGGAGATCCGGTCTGATCGGATCATTGTCCAGGAACAGTATAAAGATGTTTTCGGTAAAATCGCCGAGCGCGAGATTGAAAAGAAACTTCAGCAATAACCCGGAGAAAAAACATGGATAGTTGTCGCACAAAGTCAAGGATCATCCGGCGGGTTTCTCTGATGATGGGCCTTTTATTATTGCTTGCCGGCTGTGCAACCGGTCCGTCGCCTCAGCAGGACCAGGAGGCGGAGGAGAAGTCGGGCCTGAGCACCATCGAACAGTTAGCAACGGTAAGCCGGCCGGAATCAGCTGAAATTCAGATTCAGACCTCCGGGGAGGTCGATTACACTTCTGTCAAGCAGTTAGAGCCCCTGGGTGTTATCTTTTATTTCCCTCAGGCGCAGCTCGGAGACATTGACAGGCAATATCAGCCTGAAGACAAAGCCATAGATGCGGTTTTGCTTTCAAGTTCCCAAGACCGCAGAAACGTGCGGGTTGAGGTGCAGCTGGCCCGGGATATGAATTATACGGTGGACAAGCAGGCTGCGGGCTTGACCATTAAGTTTGATAAAAAGAATCTACCCGACAACCCGGATGACCCGGAAGCCGCTACGAAGTTTTCGGACCAGTCCAGGGAGCAATCCAGGCTTCCGGAAACCCGCTACGACAAGAGGCCTGAGTCTGAGCGCAAAACAAATTCAGACAGCTCAAAGAAAACCACAGAAGTTTATAAGGACATTGCCACGGTAAAAGACATTCATTTTGCCAGCGGTGAATCCGGGGCTTCTGTTATTACCATACGCACGTCCCGGCCAGTCAATTATGACCTGGACAGGGCGCGGGATCAACTTCTGAAGCTGCGCCTGACCCGTTCGGTCCTGCCGGATCATGTGGACCGGCGCCCGCTTATCACAACCCGGTTTGACAGTGCCGTTGATCGTGTCATCCCTTATGCGGTACCGGACAAAAAGGACCTGGTGGAGATGCTTATTGAACTCCGGGAAGCTGTTCCCTACCGGGTGGCGCAGGAAGGCCGCGAGTTGATGATTCACTTTGAAGCCTCCTCGGTGGGGCCAAGGCCTTATCCTGTGGCGGATTTGCCTGAATGGCAGCAGGTGCTCGAAGAGGTCCTTACGGAAGAAGCCATTGCCGAAGCCGGGCTGTCATCCACTGCCGAAGCTGCCAGAAAGGCTGAAAAACAGGTTGATTGGCTGTTTGAAAAGGACGAATACACAGGTGAAAAAATCGCCCTGGATTTTTATGAAACCGATATCAAAAATGTATTCCGGATTCTTCAGCAGGTCAGCGGGAAAAATTACGCCATTGACCCGGATGTGCAGGGCAAGGTCACCATCAATATGGAAAAACCCGTCCCCTGGGACCAGGTTCTGGCTCTGATATTAAAGCAAAACCGGCTCGGCAAGGTGGAACAGGATGAAATTATCCGGATTGCCACCCTGGAGACCCTCCGTCAGGAGGAGGAGGCCCGGCGGCAAAGAGTCGAGGCGTATAAAAACCGCATTGAGCAGGAAAAAGCCATGGAGCCGCTGGTCACGGAATATATTCCCATCAGTTACGCCAGTGCCCAGGGCGAAGTGCTGCCCCATATTGAGGATGTTCTGTCGGACAGGGGTAAGGCCAATGTGGACAACCGCAACAATCAGCTGATTGTCACCGATACCATGGAGCGCATTGACAAGGCCCAGGAGGTGATTTCAAAAATCGACAAGGTCACGCCCCAGGTGGAAATCGAGGCCCGGATCGTGGAAATCAACGAGGACTTCATAAGAGACGTGGGCACTGCATTCAGTGTGACCAAGGAATCAAATGATGCCGGTTTTGGGGGCAGTTACTCGCACATCATTTCCATGAATCACCCCAGCACAAATACCACCTCGGGAATCGGATTCAGCCTTTCGCGGCTTTCCGGCCTGACCCTGGACGCCCAGTTAAACGCCCTGGAAGAAGAAAACAACGTAAAAATCGTCTCCGCACCCAAGATCGTCACCCTGGACAACAAAAAGGCCACCATCAAGCAGGGCTTTGAAATTCCCTATCAGACAGTGGAGGACGATGAGGTCAACATTGAATTCAAGGAAGTGGACCTGCGCCTGGATGTTACCCCGCACGTGACACCGGACCAACGCGTTTCCCTCCAGATTTTTGTAACCAAAAACGAAATTGCAGAGCTCACCCAGGAGGCGCCGGCGCTTTCCACCAACGAGGCGGTCACCGAACTGCTGGTGGAAGACGGGGATACCATCGTGATCGGCGGCATCAAAAAAGATACCACAACCAAAAGGAATACCGGTTTTCCCATCCTTAAAGACATTCCCATCCTGGGCTGGATGTTTAAACGCGATATTCAGGAAAGCGAGAAAAGCGAGCTGCTTATTTTCATGACCCCCAGGATTGTGCAGCTTGAGCAGCGCAAGATGACGGCAACGGCTTCAGACGATAACTAAGCATGCAGCAAACAGACATTGCAAGGGTGCTTTCCCGGCAGCGGTAAACCCTCGGACCAGGGGTGCTGCCAAATACAGGCATTGAAAAACCGGATTATATGATTATCATTATATTATAGTTTTGATACGTCAAACCACATTTGAAAAATTAAAAAAGGGGACACGGTTTTGCCGTGTCCCCTTTTCCCGATCCAACAATCCACGAGCGATGGAATCATTGATGAAAACATTTCTTTTTGTGGCCATTTTTATCGGTGTCTGGGTGGCGCTGCAAGTCTGGATTCTGCCGAAAATGGGCGTTTCCACGTGAATGCGCGATGCCTGCCAGGTGGCGGGCACAGACAAGGAGGCCGGGGAGCAGAAATCAGCAGAAGATGCGGAGCAAAAACGGCTTCAATCCAAACAACCATGATCATGAGCGCATAAGGGAGTAAATCACATGGCACGCGGCGTCAACAAAGTCATTCTCGTCGGCAACCTGGGGCGTGATCCCGAAATCCGGTATACCCAGGACGGCCAGGCAGTGGTGAATTTTACCCTGGCCACTTCCATGGAATGGCGGGACAAGGCCACGGGGGAAAAACGGGACAAAACAGAATGGCACAGAATCGTGGCTTTCCGGAAACTGGCGGAAATCTGCGGTGAATATCTGTCCAAGGGCAAGCAGGTTTATATTGAAGGCCGCCTGCAGACACGCTCATGGGAGCAGGACGGAGTCACCAAGTACATTACCGAAGTGGTGGCCAATGACATGCAGATGCTGGGCTCCAAAGGCGATAGCGGCGGCAGAGGGGGATACAATTCCGGGCCCGCTTATGATGATCAGCCGTCATCGCCCCGGGGCGGAGGCGCCGGAGATGCGGAGGATGATATCCCGTTCTGACAACAGAGGGTTTTTGTCATAAAAGCCGGTCCGCAGGCGGATTTGGGAAAAACCGCCTGCAGGCCGGCTTTTTGATTTGAAACAGGGAAAAAACGGTTTTTTTATTTTTTTTCGTTTTTGTTGTCTTGCCGGGGCTCTTCAATTTGTTCGGCCGGAGGCTCATCGCCGGAAACCGATTTTTTGAAATTGCGGATTCCTTTTCCGATGCCCGAACCGATTTCCGGGAGTTTGCCCGCTCCGAACACAATCATAATGATCACCAGAACAACAATGAGTTCCGGCATTCCGATGCCAAACATGGAATATGGCCTCCTTTTTGCGATTTCCGCAGGGAATTTGTCCGCGGTGGATGGATTGATTTTTGATAATAGGCAATCCCGCCTGTCCTGTCAATTGCTTAATGCGTTTGCAACAATGGGTTTAACGGGTTTGCTCTGATTTCAGGGATGCAATAGCCCTTGTCAATGATTTTGAAATGCGGTATATAAATAAATTTTAAATATTAACCAAAGGGTAGGAATCTGCAATGAAAAACGATTTTCGCCCCGCGGGCTTTCCGGCCTGGATCGGAAGCCTGCCCATGGATGACCATGAAAAAGCAGCGGAGCTGATGTTTGAATATACCCCGGATATTCCGCTGTGGGTGCAATTGCCCAAATTTGCCGCCGAAGGCATGGTGGCCCAGTTTTCCAAGGGAATGCCGGGCCTGACGCGTCAGAATGACAAGATTTTTGTGGATTCGGCTGATGAGCGTTTCGACGACGCCCTGCTGGGTTTCTACGAGGCCTACATGGAAGTGACCGAAGGCGGCGGCGACATCGCTGAATCGCGGTTCGCCATCCACGAAGACGATGCCCCCGGGTTTTATGTGTTCATGCGGGAACTCGACCGCGGCCGTTATTCGCCCGTGGCTGTCAAGGGCCAGGTAACCGGACCCTTTACATTCGGCACCGGCCTGGTTGACAAGGAGGGACGGGCCGCCTTTTACAACGAGCACATCCGGGATGCAGCGGTCAAGCTCATTGCCATGAAAGCCCGGTGGCAGGTCAACCAGTTGAAAAAATACGGACTGCCGGTGATTCTGTTTCTCGATGAACCCGCCCTTGCCGGCTTTGGCTCCTCTGCATTTATCAGTGTGTCGCGCGGGGAAATCGATGTTTGCTTTGCCGAGGTCATCGAAGCGGTGCATGCCGAAGGCGGTCTTGCCGGGGTGCATGTGTGCGCCAACGCCGAGTGGCCCGTGATTCTGGAATCGGATGCGGATATCGTCAGTTTTGACGCATACTCTTATTTTGACAAGTTTATTTTGTATGCCGACGCTATCCGGTCGTTTTTAAATGACGGCCGGATTCTGGCCTGGGGAATTGTGCCCACCGGGGATACCGAAGCCATTGAGTCCGAAACCCCGGAGTCTCTCTATACCCTGTGGCAGGACCAGGCCAAACGCATTGAAGCATTGGGTTTTGAAAGGGAACAGGTGATCGCACAGTCTCTGATTACTCCGAGCTGCGGCACCGGCTCGCTTTCCCTGGAGCATGCCATGCGGGTAATTGATATGAACCGGCAGGTCTCAGAGAAAATACGCGGCAGCCGTTAACAATCGGCTGCAAATATCCAGACAAGGCAGGATTGAATAATTATGACGAAACAATTACAGGAAAAAGATCAGTTCAGCGGTGCAAAACGCTATGTCCTGGACCCGGAACTGGCAAAGATTGTTAATATTTCCAGGTCTCTGGAAATGCCCCTGCTGTTAAAGGGCGAGCCCGGAACAGGAAAGACCATGCTGGCCTATGCCATTGCCGAAAGTCTGCACATGCCGCTGATCGTGTTAAATGTCAAATCCAATATGAAGCTCATAGAGGGTCTTTACCAGTATGATACCCTCACCCGGCTCAATGACAGCCGGTTTGGCGACTCCACCAGGGATGTGAGCCGGATTGAGGATTATATCAAGATGGGCAAGATCGGCCAGGCGTTTACAGCCGAAGAGCGCACTGTTTTGTTAATTGATGAAATTGACAAGGCTGATACCGATTTCCAGGATGACATGCTCGATGTGCTCGATCAGATGGAGTTTGACATCATTGAAATCGACAAAACCATCCGGGCCCGCCACAGACCTGTGATCATCATCACCTCCAACGCCAAGAAGGATCTTTCCGATCCTTTCCTGGGCCGGTGCAATTTTCATCATATTGCCTTTCCGGATCCCAAAATGATGCGCAAAATCATCCAGGTGCATTTTCCTGAGATTGATTCCGACTTGATGGACCATGCCATCAACACTTTCTATCAACTCCGGGAAATCGACATGGTGGAAAAAAAGCCAGCAACCCGGGAATTGATCAACTGGATAAGGGCCCTTTCAGCGGATCCGGACTTCAAGCCCAAACAGCTGGTCAAGGGCGAGCTGCCTTACCTGGGGGTGTTGTTTAAAAAGAGCCAGGATTATCAGTATGCAGCCAATCAGGTACAGCGAAAAAAACGGTTCTAGAGGCGGAATGCCATGTTTGTGGAGTTTTTTTACAAGCTCAAGGATGCGGGGGTGCCGGTTACGCCCACGGCCTTTTTGACCCTGCACAAAGCCCTGGCAAACGGGCTGATTTCTTCCCTTTCGGATTTCTACACCGCATCCCGGGCGATTCTGGTCAAAAGTGAGCGGTATTTTGACCTGTTTGACCAGATTTTTGCCCATTATTTCGAGGGTGCGGAATTGCCGGACGTGGAGGGCTTTGAGCTTGACGAGATCGCAAAGGCCATGCTGGACCAGTGGCTGACCGACCCGCAGTCCGTGGCCGATGCCCTGGGGGTCAATGCCGCGGATCTGCAGAATCTGTCACCTGAGGAGCTGATTGAATATTTCAAGGAACGCTTAAAAGAGCAGACCGAGCGGCATGACGGGGGCAACCGATGGATCGGCACCGGCGGGACCTCTCCGGTGGGTCATTCCGGATATCATCCGGGCGGCTTGCGCGTGGGCGGCGAATCCCGCAACCAGTCGGCTATCAAGGTGGCCAATGAAAGACGGTACAAGGATTATTCCCGCATGGGCCCCCTGACCCAGTCATCCATGGGCGAGGCCTTAAAGCGCCTGCGCAACCTGGTGCCCGCCGGACCCAAAGACCAGCTCAATATAGACGAAAGCATCTACCAGACCATGAAAAACGCCGGCGATATCCAGATCGTATTTGACCGGGGTTTAAAAGACCGGCTCAAGGTGATCCTGGCCATTGATAACGGTGGCTACTCCATGGATCCATACGTGCACGTGGTCCGGACTTTGTTTAATTACGCCCGCTCCCAGTTCAAGGAACTGAAAACTTATTTCTTCCACAACACCATCTATGACACGGTGTGGGAGGATCCGGCCCGGTATCGCAAGCCCAAGCCGGTGGCCGAATTTGTGAAAAATGATCCGGACACGCGCCTGATTCTGGTGGGTGATGCCAGCATGGCCCCTTATGAATTGATGGCCAGGGACGGCTCCATTTACGTCCACGAGCGCAGCGGCAAGGCCAGCATTGAACAGTTGCGGTTTCTGGCCGAAACTTTCCCGCACAATGCCTGGTTAAATCCAGTGCCCGCCCGAATGTGGCCCTACACCCGGACCATCAACGCCATTGCCCAGATTTTTCCCATGTATGAACTAAGCATTGACGGGCTTGAACAGGCTGTAAATCAATTGATGGCAGCCTAAAACAGGAGGATTTTTCAATCATGTATCCGGCAACAACTTCGCGCAGATTTACTGCAATGATCATCTGCCTGATGGTTTTCACAATGCTGGCCGCGGCTTCAGCCGCGGCAGAGGCCCGGCGCATGGCCGTATCCGTGGATGTGGCCAACACCCGCTCCGGACCCGGCATCGAGCATGAAAAACTTTGGCAGATGGAGCTCTATACTCCCCTGGATGTTCTTGAGACCCAGGGTGACTGGTATTTTTTCGAGGATTTCGAAGGCACCCGGGCCTGGATTCACAAGGACCTGGTGGCAGACATCAAAACCGTGATCACAAAAAAGGGTGTGATCAACATCCGAACCGGTCCGGGTACCAGTAATGACGTGGCTTTTCAGGCTGAAAAAGGCGTTCCCTTCAAGATTCTGGAAAAAAAGGGGGATTGGATCCATATCCAGCATGCTGACGGGGAAAAGGGCTGGATCTATAGCGGCCTGGTGTGGTAAAATTTTGAATTGTCACGCATTGTTAAGTTAAAGGAAAGGATTTTAATATGACCATCTCATTTGAGCCGGACCGCAGCGCCATTGTGTGCGTGGGGTCGGCACTCGTGGATATGCTGGCCGGAGAAGACGACAGTTTCCTTGAAGCCGTTGGTGCTGCCAAGGGCGGCATGACTTTGGTGGAGCAGACCTTTATTGATGATCTTGTATCCAAAACCGCCAACCCTCCCACTGTGGTCAGCGGCGGATCTGCCTGCAACACCGCCGTAGGCGTCGGATGCCTGGGCGGAGCAGCCCGTTTCGTGGGCAAACGGGGAGAAGATGAACTGGGCGACGTGTTTGAGTCCGACCTGGTGGCCCAGCGGGTGGAGCCGTATCTGTTCCGGTCCGCATCACCCACCGGCCGGGTGCTCTCGGTGATCACCCCGGACGCCCAGCGCACCATGTTTACCTGTCTGGGGGCGTCTGCGGAGATGCAGCCCGGGGAAATCACCCGGAAATGTTTTGACGGAGCGGCCATCGTGCACGTGGAAGGCTATCTGCTGTTTAATCCGGATTTGATGATGGCGGTTTTAAAAGCCGGCAAGGCCTCGGGGGCGCGCATCAGCCTGGATCTGGCCAGTTTCAACGTTGTGGAGGAATCCAGGGAGTTGTTAAACGATATCGTGGCCGACTACATTGATATCCTGATTGCAAACGAAGATGAGGCCTTTGCTTATACCGGCATAAAAGACGAGCAGGCTTCGCTTCAGGAGCTGGGCAGAAATACGGAAATCGCGGTGTTAAAGACCGGGCCCAGGGGAAGCATGATCCTGCACAAGGCAGAGACCACCCGGGTTGAAGCCCTGGGCGACGGATGCGCCGTGGACACAACAGGGGCCGGAGACCTCTGGGCGGCCGGTTTCCTTTTCGGCCTGGTTAACGGCTATTCCTTTACAAAAAGCGGAAACCTTGGTTCGGCCTGCGGGTACGAAGTTTGTCAGCTGGTGGGTGCCAAGGTCGAGGAAGCAGGCTGGCAGCGTATCAAGAAGCTGCTGCCGGAAAATGCCGAAAATATTTGACAAAGAGTGATGCAATATGGCTGAAAAAAACACCGGGCCGGCAGATAACGGGCATTCAGAGCTGCCTGATGATCCGCTGCAGCAGTTTTTAAAAAAGATTGCAGGTGTTGCCCTCACCTACCAGAAGCAACTCATCATTGCCGGAGCCGCACTGTTATGCCTGATTTTGGTGGTTTCCGGAGTGTTCTATTTCCTGGGACAAGCGCAGAACAAGGCTTCGGCACGCCTTCTGGAAATCAGCCGGCAGGCCGGGGCCATTGATCCGGAGCAAAGCCCGGAAGCCTACGAGGGTATAAAGGAGCGTTACGCGGCCCTGATTGAAGATTACGGATATACGGACGCCGGCGAAATGGCCCTGCTCCGGTATGCGGCATTGTGCCTGGAGACCGGAGAACCCGATCGCGCCCTGTCATTGTATGAGGCCGCCTGGAAAAAGCTGAAAAACAATGACCAGTTCAATTTTCTGGTGCTGATCGGCATGGCTCACTCCCATTCGGCCATGGAAAACTATGAGAAGGCGGTTTCTTATTTTCAGCAGGTGCTGGAAAACCAGAGCACGGTCATTGATGATCATGCCCTGTTTAATCTCGGGCTGCTTTACGAGGAAATGGGAGCGCCGGAAAAAAGCCGGCAGGCCTTTGAGCAGCTTGTTTCCGAGTATTCGGATTCCATGTTTGCCGATGCGGCCCGGGCCAGGATATCCGGCTGACACAGGCCATACCGGCGTTGGGCATTTTCAACCATTTTTCGCGGAAAATGCCGTACCATGACCTTCCAGGCCGAATCAGAGAATCAGACACTTTCCGGCCAGATTGAGCGGGTGACCTACACAAATCCGGAAAACGGATATACCGTAGCCCGGATGCGGGTCCGGGGCCGGAGGGAGCCGGTGACCGTGGTGGGGCGATTCACGGATCCCGCGCCCGGAGAGGCCCTGGAACTCACCGGCTTCTGGAAACTTCATCCCACTTACGGCGAACAATTTGAGGTTCGCTCCCATCGCAGCATTACCCCCTCGACAATCAACGGCATTCGCAAATACCTGGGTTCCGGCATGATCCGCGGAATCGGTCCGGTAATGGCGGAGCGGATTGTGGACCGGTTCGGCAAATCCGCACTGGATGTGATTGAAAACCATCCTGACAAACTCAGGGAAGTTGAAGGCATTGGCGAAAAACGCATTGAGATGATCCAGGCCGCCTGGGCCGAGCAGCGCGAGGTCCGCAATGTCATGGTTTTTCTCCAGTCCCATGAGGTCAGCGCGGCCTGGGCAGTGCGCATTTTCAGGCACTACGGCCGGGATGCCATTGATGTGGTCACTGCCAACCCTTATCAGCTGGCAACCGATATTTCCGGCATCGGGTTTTTGACAGCCGACCGGATCGCCTCCCGCCTGGGTTTTGAAAAGCAAGATCCCCGGCGCATCAAAGCCGGGATTTTGTATGTGCTCAACCAGCTGGCAGAAGACGGGCATGTGTTTTATCCCAGGGGTCAGTTATTGGAAAAAAGCATGGAAATTCTGGAGGCGGCACCGGAGCGCATTTCCGATGCCATTGCCCAAGCAGCCAAAAACCAGGAACTGGTCATAGACGATGAAGCGCAAAAAGATCCGGCAGCCGACCCGGCGGTCTACTTAAAGCGGTTTTTTGTGTGTGAAACCGGCATTGCCCGCCATTTTGCCCGTCTGCTTGGCGCGCCCAAGGCGGTTCGTTCCATTGACGCCCCCCGGGCCCTGCAATGGGTCCAGGATCGGCTTGATTTTGCACTGGCGGAAAAACAGCAGCAGGCGGTGAAGTGCGCGGCACAAAACAAGGTCATGGTGCTCACCGGCGGGCCGGGCACGGGAAAGACCACTATTATCCGGGCCATGCTCGAGATTTTCAGCCGGCTTTCAGCCAGGATCATGCTGGCCGCCCCCACGGGCCGGGCAGCAAAGAAAATGAGCGAGGCCACCGGCTATAGCGCGGTGACCATTCACCGGATGCTTTCCTTTAATTATCAGGCCGGCGGATTTCAGAAAAATCAGGACAATCCGATAAAATGTGACCTGCTCATCATTGACGAAGCCTCCATGATCGACACGGTGCTCATGTATCACCTGATAAAAGCCGTGCCCCCTGCCGCCACCCTGGTGATGGTGGGAGATGTGCACCAGCTGCCGTCTGTGGGTCCTGGAAACGTCCTGGCAGATATTATTGCCTCCAAGGCCGTGCCGGTTGTGCGGTTGAGCGAAATTTTCCGCCAGGCCCGAAAAAGCCGCATCATTGTCAATGCCCATCAGATCAACAGCGGCCGGATGCCGCAGATGGATGCAAGCCACGATGACACTGATTTTTATTTTATCGGGCAGACGGATCCGGAAAAAGTTGTTGACACCATTGTGGAGTTGGTGTCAAAACGCATACCCCGGCGATTCGGGTTTGACCCGGTCACCGAAATCCAGGTGCTCAGCCCCATGCACCGGGGCACGGCCGGCACGGCGGCGTTAAACCGCGTGCTCCAGGAAACCTTAAATCCGGGCAATCCCCAGGTCACCAGCGGGAGCACGGTGTTCCGGCTTTATGACAAAGTCATGCAGACCCGGAACAATTATGACAAACAGGTGTTTAACGGGGATATGGGGCGCATTGCCGGCCTGGACGAGGATACCCGGCAGGTGCAGATTGACTTTGACGACCGACGGATCAGTTATGCGTTCACCGAGCTTGACGAGGTGGTGCCCGCATATGCGGTTTCCGTGCACAAGGCCCAGGGTTCGGAGTTTCCGGCGGTGGTCATGCCGCTTCTGACTCAGCATTACATGATGCTCCAGCGCAACCTCGTCTACACGGCGGTTACCAGGGGACGGGCTCTGGTGGTCATGGTGGGGGCCAAAAAGGCCATGGCCATTGCCGTGAAAAACAACACTCCGGCCAGGCGGCATACCCGGCTGGCTTCGCGGCTGGCTGCGGCCTGCGGCGGATACCAGGAAAACAATCTCTACAAGGAGCAGCTGCTGTGAAAATCATCATAGTGGGCGCCGGCGAAGTGGGATACCACATTGCCAGCCGAATGGCGTTTGAAAACAAGGAAGTGGTGGTCATTGACCGTAATGCCGAGGCGATCAAGCGTCTTTCTGACAACCTGGACGTGGAGGCGGTCAATGGTTCGGGCAGCAGCCCCCGGGTGCTGAAGGCCGCGGGGATAAAAGACGCGGAAATCCTGCTTGCAGTCACAGACAGTGATGAAACCAACCTTGTGGCCTGCATGATGGCAGATGTGATCTCGCCGACCACAAAAAAGCTGGCCAGGATCCGGGAAGGCGATTTTGACGCCTATCACCAGGTGTTCCATGATCAGGCCCCCCATATTGACACGGTGATCAACCCGGAAATCGAGGTGGTCAAAAGCATTGAACAGTTTCTGCGCATCCCCGGGGCCGTGGATGTCAGTGATTTTGCCGACGGAAAGCTGAAGTTTGTGGGCTTGTACCTGGACCCCGGCAGCCGGCTGGCCGGTATCCGGTTAAAAGAAATTCCGGAAAAAATCGAGCCCCGGATCCTGGTGGCAGCCGTGGTAAGAGAAGAGGAACTGGTCATCCCGGGCGGGGATTTCCGCTTAAGCGCAGGGGATCTGGTTTATTTTATCAGCGAGGAAAAGGGCCTGGTGCCAATTATAAAGGCCTTTGACAAACAGGCCCGCCCGGTGCGCCGGACCCTGATCGTCGGCGGCGGCCGTATCGGCACCCGGCTGGCTGCTGTGCTTGAAAAAGGCGGCATCCAGACAAAGATCATCGAGCGTTCGGCGCAACGGTGCAGCGAGCTGGCCGCGGAAATGAAAAAGGCGGTGATCATCCAGGGCGACGGCTCGGACCAGCGGCTTTTAATCGAGGAAAACATCCGGGAAATGGATGCGGTGGTGACCCTGACCAACGATGAGGAAACCAATATTCTGGTCTCGCTTCTGGCCAAACGCATGGGGGCGGGCAAAACCATCACCAAACTAAACAAATTTTCCTATTTTCCGCTTATGCCGGCAATCGGCATCGAACAGGTGGTCAGTCCGAGGCTTTCGGCCATCAATACCATCCTCCAGCATATCCGCAGGGGTAAGGTGCTGTCAGTGCGCACCCTTACAGATGAGCAGGCCGAAGTGCTGGAGGCCGAGGCCCTGGAAACGTCCGATATCGTGGGAAAACCGCTTCGTAAATCCTCTCTTCCCAAGGGCTCGCTGGTCATCGGGATTATCCGAAACGGCCAGGTGATCATCCCTTCGGGCGACAGCGTGATTGAGCCCGGCGACCGGGTCATCATTTTTGCCAAGCGCCAGGTTATCGCCAAAATCGAAAAAATTCTCATGGTAAAACTGGAGTTTTTCTAGATGCGCTGGGCTTTCGTGTTTCAATACACGGCAATCCTGGTTTTTTGTCTGGGGCTGGCCCTGGTTGTGCCCGCGGGTGTGGGGGCGTTTTACGCGGACGGCAGCACTCGGAGCCTGCTGATGTCTGCGGCAATCGCAGTGTTTTTCGGCACGGCTTTGTTTTTAATCTTCCGGCAGCCCAGGACCGAATACATCAGCCAGCGCGAGGGCATGGCCATCGTGGCCCTGGGATGGACCGCCATCGGGTTTTTCGGGGCGCTTCCCTTTTATTTCTCCGGGTTTTTCCCGGTATTTGCCGATGCCTTTTTTGAGTCCGTATCCGGGTTCACCACCACCGGCGCGTCAGTGTTAACCGATATCGAGGCTGTGCCAAGGGGACTTTTGTTCTGGCGAAGCCTGATCCAGTGGCTCGGGGGCATGGGAATTATCGTTTTGACCATTGCCATTCTGCCCTTTCTGGGAGTAGGCGGATTTCAGCTCTACAAGGCAGAGGTGCCCACGCCCATGCCAGACAAGTTAAAGCCCAGGATCAGTGATACCGCCAAGCTGCTGTGGAAAGTCTATGTCCTTTTTTCCGTACTTGAAGTGATTTTGCTGCTGGCCGGCGGCATGACGGTCTATGACGCGGTCTGCCATACGTTTACCACCATGCCCACCGGCGGATTTTCCACAAAAGGCCTGTCTATCGCCCATTATGACAGCCTTTACATCGATATCGTGATTATGGGCTTTATGGTGATTGCAGGGATCAATTTTTTTCTGCATTACCAGATGCTCCGGGCACGGCCCCTGGCCTACTGGCGTGATCCGGAATGCCGGTTTTATCTGTTGACCCTGGTTGTGCTGATCCTTGTGGTGAGCTTTTTTATTAACGGGCAGGTCTATGAAAGCCTTGGGGAAAGTTTCCGGTATGGGGCCTTTCAGGTGATTTCCATTCTGACCACCACCGGCTATGCCACGGCCGATTATAACCAGTGGTCGGCAGTGGCCCAACTCATCATTTTGACCTGCATGTTTTTCGGGGGCTCTGCGGGCTCCACCGGCGGCGGCATGAAAATAATGCGCATCATGCTGTGCGTGAAGTTTTGCTACAAGGAGCTTTTCAACCTGGTGCATCCCCATTCGGTTTCTTACGTGAAAATCGGCGGAAAACCGGTATCCGGCGCGGTCATCAGCAGTGTCCTGGGTTTTCTGGCCCTGTACATGGGCATTTTTGTGCTCTGCTCCATTGTGCTGGCGTCCATGGGTGTGGATTTTGTCACCTCGTTTTCAGCCGTGGCCGCATCCATCGGCAATATCGGCCCGGGCCTGGCCCTGGTGGGACCGGTGGGCAATTATTCAGAAATTCCCTATTTCGGCAAATGGCTGCTGTCCTGGTGCATGCTTCTGGGACGCCTGGAAATTTATACGGTGATTATTTTTCTGGTGCCGGAATTCTGGCGCAAATAGAGCGTTGCACCGAAACCGGCCAAAAAGGATTTGCAAAAAAACCCGTCCGGGCTAAATTTTATTATTGACAGGCCCTGTTGGAATCGATACAAGAAATACTTTATTAGCCGCTGGACTGGGGCCGTTAACTCAGTTGGTAGAGTATCTGCCTTTTAAGCAGAGAGTCGTTGGTTCGAGTCCAACACGGCCCACCAGATACATATTGCATATGCTTGCGTCCCCATCGTCTAGCCCGGTCCAGGACACCGGCCTTTCACGCCGGCGACAGGGGTTCAAATCCCCTTGGGGACGCCAACAATTTCAAGAGGCCTGCAAAAACCGTAAACCTGCGCTCATGGATGGAACTGCTTCGGACACGGTTTTGCTTTTGGCCTCTTGTTTCATATATCGCCTGAAAGGGACCATTCACCCTTTCAGGCGCTTTTTTTTTTAATCCTCCTTCTGTTGTCTTCAAATCCGATGGTTTCCGTTGGTTTCCGTGAAACTTCAAAAAGTTGCTGTTCGTGCCTGGTTTTATAATTTTCGCATGATGCCGGCCCGGTGGCGGTTTGCTCCCTGCTGACCGCTTGCGCGCTCAATGCGACTCGCAAACCACCCCCGGCCGGCATCATGGCCGCCTGTATGCAAAGTTTCACACCAAGGGAGTCGGAAGCAACACATCCAAGAAACTTCGTTCAAAGTTCAAGGTTCAAGGTTCAAGGTTCAAAAAAATAAAATCAAAGCTTTTAAGCATGCGGCAAAAAGTTATTTTCAGTGTTCGGTCCTGGGCTGCGACCCTGGAAGGACGTTTCCAAGGAAGTTCAAGGGCGGGGTCGGTTTTTAAAGCGACATTGAGCGTTTTTGCGTGAAAAATTCAAACTGTTTGAGGAAGGCAGGGCGAGTTTGTAAATTTTAAGCAAAGGCATTTGATGAATCCGCAAAAACGGTCAGGAGCGAAAAAACTGACCCCGGCCGCAGGGCTTCCTTCCTGACAAACAGCAGACGCGGTAAACAGTTTTTTACGGTGCCATCAAAGTTTGGGTGGCTGTTTGATTTTATTCATACAAGGGCTATGATTAAACAAGCAGAAATTGATTTTTTTAAACAGGAACGCATCAATTTGATCCGGGGGGAGAAGTATGCTGTTGTTTCCATGGAAAAAAATAAAATGCCGGGGTTTTGTTCTGATATGCGCAGTCGTCCTTTCGGCCTGGGCGGTGAATCCGGCCAATGCGGGAAACCTCTTTGAAAAGGGTCTTAAAGTTTTTTCCGGTTCCGGAGATGATGCCGGATCTGCTGCCGGAGATCTGAGCACCGATGAAATCAGCCGGGCGTTTAAGCAGGCCCTGGCCATGGGCTCCAAAAAGGTTGTGGCACAGCTGGGACAGGAAGGCGGGTTTAACGCGGATCCGGATGTGCATATCCCCCTGCCGGAACAATTCGGTAAGGTGAAAACCGCTCTGGATACAATCGGGATGTCCTATCTGGCCGATGATCTGGAATTAAAGCTCAACCGGGCTGCGGAAAAAGCCGCACCTGAAGCAAAAGCGCTTTTTCTCGATGCCATCGCAGCCATTACCTTCGACGATGTCAAACAGATCTACCAGGGACCCGAAGATTCCGCCACCCGTTATTTCAAGAGCAAAATGGCCGATCCCCTGGCCGATAAAATGCGGCCGGTGATCCGGGACAAGCTCTCCGAGGCTGGCGCTGTCCGGGCCTATGATAAGCTGATGAGCAAGTATCAGTCCATGCCCTTTGTGCCGGATGTCCAGGCCAACCTCACCGATTATGTCACTGAAAAAGGCATGGAGGGGATTTTTCATTATATGGCAGAAGAAGAATCCGCTTTTCTCCCGTCTGTAACTGTAATTTTATGTCCGTTTAACCTGCCGTAATCCTTGATTATTATACCTACCTGAAAATCAAATTGTAATCTTTTGTCTTGACGTGTAAAGATCAAAATGGTAGCTTTTTGGTAACACAGATGGAGGTACAATATGCCAAAAAAGATTGAAGAATTATCTGCTCTTGATGTCAGGAATATCAAGGAACCAGGGCGGCACGCAGTGGGTGGAGTTCCGGGTTTACTGCTTCATGTAAAAGAATCCGGTTCAAAGTCATGGATACTGCGCGTTATGATAGGAAACAAGCGGCGGTCTGTTGGCTTGGGTGGTTTTCCGGCGGTATCACTTGCTCGGGCCAGGGAGAAGGCCAGAAATATAAAAGAAACCATTGAACAAGGCATTGATCCGGTCGCCGAGCGGCAGGCCCGCAGACAAGCCCTCATCAAATCACAGATGGAGAAAATGACCTTTGCCGAGGCCGCCCGGTTATGCCATGAGAAGAAAAAGCCGGAGTTTAGGAGCGAAAAACACAGCCGCGATTGGATCTCATCCATCAATAATTATGCCGTACCTGTCATAGGGGATCTGCCCGTGCATGAGCTCGAGCTACAACACATCTTGAAAGTACTTGAACCCATCTGGACGACAAAGACCGAGACAGCCACACGTCTGCGCCAACGTCTTGAGCACATCCTGTCCTGGGCCGCTGTCTCTGGCCACAGGTCCGGGGAGAATCCGGCAAGATGGAAAGGCTATTTGGATACGGTCCTGCCGAAACCGGGGAAGCTAAAAAAAGTCAAGCATTATGCCGCCCTGCCCTGGCAGGAAATAGGCTCATTCATGAAGGAGCTGCGAAAACGCGATGGCATGGCCGCCCGCTGCCTTGAGATGATCATCTTGACTGCATGCAGATCCGGGGAGGCCCGACTTGCCACCTGGAACGAGATTGACCTGGAAAACAAGGTCTGGACCATTCCAGCAGAGCGGATGAAAGCAGAAAAAGAGCATACGGTTCCATTGACGGATGAGGTTGTCAATCTCTTGAAAGCCCTGCCGAGGTTCGAGGGTTCGCCGTATGTTTTCCCGGCAGCACGGGGCGGTTCGTTATCGGATATGGCTGTCAGTATGGTTTGCCGCAGGATGAAGGTTGAGGCTGTACCGCATGGCTTCCGGTCCACTTTCCGGGACTGGGCCGCAGAAAATACAAACTTTCCGCGTGAGGTCTGCGAGATGGCACTTGCTCATAGCATCGAAAGCAAAGTGGAGGCAGCATATAGGCGCGGGGATCTTTTTCAGAAACGCCGGAAGCTCATGGAGTCATGGGCTGATTTCTGCAATACGGTCCAGACAGATAAGTGGGCCGTAGTAGTGACGCCGATACGGCAGAAACACAGCAATATGTAGGTTGTTTAGACTTTTTATCAAGATGTTGTTTTTTTTATTGACAAAGCATGTCTTTTTTTGTATGCATTAGTTATTGTAGAAATATGACCGTATAGTGCAGGTGTCTGAGTCCGTGACTCAGGCTCTTGCGGGCCGTGCCCATCACTTATGTCCTTACCGGCGGGGCCGGTATTTGACATGGCGGCTTTTTCTACATGGCAGGGAGTAATCGATCCGACTATGTAACACGTCCGTGACGGTGTTGCATCTTCTACGGTAAACCACAGGGTGGCTTGCCAGTAGAGGCCCAGGGCGGTCGGCTGGAGAATCCATAAAGGGGCAGTGCCCGGCCTTGGAACCTAAACTAAAAATTTAGGTCTGAGGCCGAGTGCTGCCCTTTTTTTATTGGCACACTGCCCGGACCGGGAAAAAAGGATCAGGGCAATGCAAAAACAATCACAGAATCAAGTCTATCTATCCGACACCCGCCTTTCCGAGCGTTACGGCGTAGCCAGACAAACCATCTGGGCATGGGTTAAGCAGGGCAAATTCCCGAGACCGCGAAAGTTATCTCCGGGATGTACAAGATGGTTCCTACCTGAGGTTGAGCAATGGGAAGATCAGCAGCATGATGCTATGGCAGACGTATAATCAACCATCAAGTCAGGGTTTACAGGCTTTTCAGCTCATAGGTGAGACAGTGCTACCAAAAGAGGTGTCAAAAAATGGAAGATAAAAAAGAAACCCCGGCGGCGGGCGGGCCAGGTCCGGGGCATGGACAGGATGACGATTTGAATGAATCCTGCCAGAAAAACCCCGAGATGTCAAATCAAAAAGCGGACTATACAGCCGTTCCCAACCAGTTACTTGGGGCGCTGGCCGCATGCCGCATCCCCGGCGAACAAATGCAATGTCTGGCCGTTATCATCCGCAAAACATACGGATGGCATAAACGCTCTGATTGGATAGCTCTAAATCAATTTGCCGAGATGACCGGGATCAACAAACCACACGTCAAACGAGCATTAAACGCTCTGGTGGATAGAAATATTATCGTTGCCGAAAAAGGCAATAAAAAGCATCCATCCTACCGAATTAACAAAAAATTTAATCAATGGAAATTGTTACCAAAAAAGGTAACGAATAAAAAGCAACCTGCCGAAATTCCAGTTGATATGAATGATAGCGCAAGCAATCCAGGGGCAGAATCATTGCCAAAAAAGGCAAAAGGCGTTGCCAAAAAAGGCAACCCATCGTTGCCAAAAAAGGCACCCACAAAAGAACCTATTACAAAAGAAACTACTACAACAACAACAGAACACCCCGGTTGTAGTTGTAGTTGTGAAAATTCTTTTGAAGAAAAAACCCCGCTTGCCAGTGAGCATGAAAACACCTCTGCCGTGGATAGCAACCTTGCCACTGAAGCCGAACGTTATGGACTGTCAGAAGATCAGCTCGAATACATCAACTTGGAAACCAACCGGGTACACCAGGCGGGACAGATCCGAAGCACTAAGTCTGCATATCGGCATGGCTTGATAAAAAAAGCACAAGACGGCCTGCTTGATATATCCGGCCTGGATGAGCTGCGGCGGCAAGGCAAAGGCCGGAAACCTTTAACCGTTGACGAAAAGACCATTGAAGAGATGTACGGCTCCGACCATTCAACCCCGGCAGACCAAGTAAGACAATACATCGGAAATAATGGCCTTTTAACAGACGAAATGGAAAGTATGGAAACAATAGCCGAACTGGTGGACGCCTATGCACAGGCCCTTGTTGATACCTGCTTTGCCAAAGACTTGGAGCAGGCACGGCAGGATGTTCTGTATAGACTCCGGGAAGAACGCTTACCCACCACAGACGCCGAGGCAAAGTTCAAACAAGCCTGGGCTGACAAGCGCCCTTGGAGTCTGCTTGACTTGAAACCGAGAACTTTTTTTCAACTCGAAAGAATCGGGCGCATAGTCCAGGGGCCGGACAATTCGTACATTTATCATCTGGAAAAAATGCAATCGGACCACACAAACAAAATTCATATTTACCCGGATGGCCGGGTGGAGCGTGAAAAAGCACTGATCTATTGATGGGGATGCAATGATGGATAATCTCACAATCATAATCGACACCAGGGAGCAGGCACCATACCAGTTTTCCAGGTGGCCGGTTACAGTCCACCGGGCCGGGTTGCCGACTGGGGATTATAGCATCCCTGGATTCGAGGACAAGGCCGCCGTGGAGCGCAAGTCTCTTGATGACCTGGTGGGTTGCCTGATGGGTGAAAATCGACACAGGTTTGAACGAGAGCTTTCCAGGGGCCGAGCTTATGATCTTTTCTCCGTGGTAGTGGAGGCAGATTTACAAGACATCGCCTGTCGCCGGTATCAATCAAAAATGAAACCGGAGGCAGCTCTGCAATCCATAACGGCTTTTTATATCAGATACCAGGTGCCTTTCCTCTTCTGCGGCAGCCGGGCCGGGGCCGAATACATGACATACAGCCTGCTATCGAAATATTTATACGAGATCCGAAAACGCTATGACATGGCCCGAAAGCACAGTATGGCAGAGGTAGAGTCTGCTACAGGGTAATGTATAACGGGGCTTTACAAGTTTTGTTTGCAAAGTACTACCAAAAGCGATACCATAAACCGAAAAATAGATGGACTTTTTATAAACATTAAAGGCCATGATGGCAAGCACTACAAATAGTTATATGAAACCCGTGGGGGTAAAGATGAAAAAATATAGTGTCCGGTTGAAATCATTGGCTGATATTCGGCGTTTTTTGGCTCGGGTAGCAAATGATCTTGATAAAGATGAAATCGAGGCGGGCAAGGCACGAACTCTGACCTACATCGGGTCGATCTTGTCACAGGTTATCCGCGATAGTGACTTGGAGGCCAGAATTTCGGCTCTTGAGGAAAATCAGCGGAGGGAAAATCAATGACATTCACCGAACGCATAAAAGTTATACTCGAAGCACAGGCACGTCGTCGTCGGCGAAAACAAAGAAACAGCGAGGTGAGCAATGACACTAAAAAGCAGGCTCCAAAAAATTGAGGCCGCCCGGCGCCCGGATTGGAAAACTCGGCAGGCCATTGAGCTGCTGCGGCAGGCACGGCAGCGCAATGGAAACCCGGAGCCTGTGCCTGGGGATTTAACCAGATCACAGGTTATATTTTTATTGATAAAGGAGATGCCACAATGACTTTGAAAAGCCGATTGATACGACTTGAGGACAGATCCCGGCCACCGCAATGGCCGGAGGTGAAACTTCATCTTGTCGCTGAAGATGCCAGGTTGAGCCCTTCTAATCCTTTGCCGGACAGGCACTTTGCGACTGTTCATGCCGGGAGTTCCGAAAAACCCGGTTTTATCGAATGGCATGAAACCAATGATGAATGAGGTGGAAAAATGAAATTATTAAGCAGAATCGAACGGCTTGAATCCATGCCACATGCAATGTTCCGAGAGCCGCTTTTCATAAAGAGGCGCGGTACGCTTGACGGATGGCGTGGTGGCGCCGTGGCTGTTTTACGGATGCCGAACGAAACGGATGAAGCACTCAAACGGCGGGCAATCCGAATCACCGGAAGCCCGCTATTGATTTCAATAACAACAAACAAAGATGAGGTGAAAAAATGACAATTATGACAAGCAAAAGACCGGACGTGGCAAAAGGACTGCCTGAGATGCAATTGCCGGCAGCGTTGACAGCAGCCGATGGCTGGGAGAAAAGCCTTGGCGCGGACAAAGCGCAACCAGGCTCCACCGTATGGGAAATGGCAAAGAATCAGCGGGCTATCGCGGAAGCATTTGAAAACTTCAACAAACTGCGGGCCACAAGAGATCCCAAGGTTACTCCTGCAGCTCATCTTGAAAATATCGCAAAGCAGGCAAAGGCCCTTGAGGCAAACGTACATAGACGGTACGACACAATGCGGACCCGAATCCGGGATCACAAAGCAGAACTCGACAAACAGATCCGGGACCGTATCATGGTTCCTCGGGCCGGCGTGGACCCGGCAGAGATCCGGGCCGTCCTTCGGAATCTGCCGGAAAGCGAACGGTATAAAGCGATTCAGCAGGCCGCCGATGAGGGAGATACGGATACCTTGCACGCAGCCTTTACGGGAAACAGCATCACCAGCGGTATACCAAAAGACAAGCTTGCCGGACTCCGTAATTACGCCGAAAAGAAGCTTGCCGGCGACTTGCACGCCAGGAAAGAGCAGCTCGACAAGGTGGAGAGCTTGAACGTAAATATCCTGGAAAGGACGATGGAACTCATGCCAACGGCTGCAGGGGATCTCGGGGTTCAAAACGAGTTTAAAAAGCAGGCGGCAGAGCACGATCGAGCGCGGCTTGCTTTCAATAACAGCCTGAATAAATAAATCCCCGGAAGTAGTTGCCAGCTTTCGGGGCTCTGCCGGTCCCTGCTTCGGTGCGGGGGGCGGCATTTTTATTGAATCCGGGGGAAAATGAAGCTGTCAGAGGCCGAAATTTGGACGATCTATCTTTTAGCTATGCTATGGTATGCCTGAAATAGGGGCTTTACAGCGCAGAGCCGGAGTATTTCAAGCAGGCTGCCATCATGGTGGAAAAGGGGATTGCGAAAAGCCCGTATGATGCAGCGAAAAAAATTGCCGATCAAACCGGGGAAACCGTTAAGGCGGTTGAGCATCGTATAGCGAGAGGTAAAAAAGAAATTCCCCAAGGCGGGGAACAACAATCAAACCCACCTGAAAAGTCAGACACTTACAAAGTTGAACGGTTTTTCTTGACATGGCCGGCGGATCTGATACGGTAAATTTATCCTAAAATCGAAAACCGGAAGGACCACCGTAATGGTCTATTTTTATGCGATTAAAAAAACACGCGCCCTGGTAGCCGGTATCCGTAAGGACCGGACGGCCCGTTTTCGAGCCGTAGGACTGCCAGGGCGTTTTTATTTGAAAGGGGTCAATCATGAATACAGTTATCATTTGCAGCAAATGCGGACGCACGACCACCGCATTGGACGCAGGCTTTAACCCGGCAATGCATGGCTACCACTGCGAGTGCGGCGGGAAGTGGATCGAAAAGCCGACACCGGAAGATTTGGAGCTGCTTTTCGAGGCGAAACGGGCCGGCATTGATGTTGCAGCCATGATCCGGGCAAGGTTGGAGGCTGACAGGGTGCCGGAAAACCTGGACGAATTGATGGCATGGGATTGATCACAACCGGCCTGGGAGATCCGGGCCGAAAACAAAAGCCGGTTCCTGATGGGGGCCGGCTTTTTCGTGCAGATCCGGGAAAAAATGAAGCCGTGATTAGCCGTATATTGGACGATTTCATAGTGGGCAATGCTATGGTATGCCTGAAATAAAGGCTTTACAGCACAGAGCCGGGATTTTTCGACCAGTAAGTGCGGGAGGAGGGGCTGACGCAGGCTAAGATTGGGGAGCGGGTGGGGTGGACGAAGCAGTATGTAAGTTATTTCTCCAGCATCAACGATAACTTGTCAACAAAGGTTTTGGCACTGGCAAAAAAGAACCAATCAGGCCGTGTTGACAAAAAATCAACAAGTGTTGACTTCACCGAAGGTTGGTTCCGCAATTCCGGCATGTATGCCCTTGGTGGACGCCACACAGCCACACAGACACGACTTTTTTATCCCATAGGGGGGTAGGCTACCTATAAGGGAGATCGCCTCTTGTGCGCCCTCTCCGTGGGCCAGAGGTGACAGCAGCAGGATATATGAACAGCAGATGAGGCCGGTTCCTGATATGGGAATCCGGTCTCTTTTATTATCAACCATTTTTTTATTGATACTTCGGATGGTAGCACTGAGGTTTTGCCAAAAGAAAAAGCCCCATTTTTCGGGGCTTTTCAAAGGTAATTGGCAGAAGAAGAATCCGCCATTCGCCAAAATCCCGCCAAGCAGACCACTGACTTGTTAAAGCGGGTTTTCGGATCCGGTTAAGCACAAATTTCCATCCAGGTTAAACCTTTCAGGCCGATCAAAGGTTTAAAACCCCGCACACAGGCGCTTCCCAATCCAGCCGGCTGTCGCGGCCGATCAGGGCGTCGATTTTTTCCGTTATAAAGCCGGGAAACGGTGCGGAGCGGCGCAGTTTGAGATCCGCATGGGTGCCCAGGGACTCAAAGCTTGAGGCTACCTGCGCCGTGGTTTCGTTGATCATGAAATGCATGAAATGAAAGCGCTTGTCCGTGCGGCCCAAAACGCGGGTGCGCACGCCGATTGTCTGGCCTGCGCGGATTTCGCTGAAATACTGGATAAACTGACGCAAGGCAAAAGCCCCTGCGTTACAGGTCTGGAAATAGTCCGGGGTCATGCCGATGGTTTCGAAAAAATGCCAGGTGGCCTGGTCATAAAGGGCCATGTACCAGCGAACATTCATGTGCCCCATGGCATCGAGATAGGTTTCCGGGATGATTTCCCCGTGATGCCGGGGCAGGGCCTCAATCTGGGCCAGAGTCGCCCGGCACCCGTTTTGCGGGCCGCTGATGCCGCAGTTGTCTTCCGTATGAGTGGACATGGAAAACTTCCTTTGTGGTTTTGTTTTTATCTCACAAATGCCTCTAATCGCTCCCACCGGCGGTAGGCTTCGGCGATTTGTTCTTCCACTGTTTCGAGTCGGTTTTGATGGGCCACAATGGTTTGCCGGTCCTGCTTGTAGAAATCCGGCCCGGCCATGGCGGCCTGAAGGCTGTCTTGTTCGGCTTCCAATGTTTCAATGGTTTCGGGCAGGGTGTCTAATTCCCGCTTCTGATGAAAGTTCAATCCTTTGGATCTGGCTGCAGCAGGTGTTTTCCGGGACTTCGGCTTTTGGGATCGGTCCTTGTGCTCATTTTCCCCGGCCGCCGGCCGCTGGGCCAGCCAGTCGTCATAGCCCCCGGCATATTCGGTCACCTTTCCGCTGCCTTCAAAAACCATGGTGCTGGTGACCACATTGTTTAAAAATCGCCGGTCATGACTGACCATCAGCAGGGTGCCCTCAAAGGAAACCAAAAGTTCTTCAAGGAGTTCCAGGGTTTCGGCATCCAGGTCATTGGTGGGTTCGTCGAGCACGAGCAGGTTGGCGGGACGGGTAAAGAGCTTTGCCAGCATCAGGCGGTTTCTCTCCCCGCCGGAAAGCACGTGGACCGGGGTTCGGCTGCGTTCGGGAGAAAAAAGAAAGTCCTGCAGGTAGCCCATCACGTGCCGCCTGCGTCCGTTGAACACGATAAAATCATTGTCTGCGGAAATATTTTCCACGACTGTTTTCTGCTCATCCAGGCGGGTCCGGAGTTGGTCAAAATAGGCGGGCTGCAGGCGGGTGCCGTGGCCCACATTGCCGGAATCAGGGCTGATTTCGCCCAAAAGCAGCCGGATCAGGGTGGTTTTTCCCGCCCCGTTGGGACCGATAATGCCGATTTTGTCCCCCCGCACGATCATGGTGGAAAAGTTGTCCACAATCGGGGTGTTGCCGTAGCTATGGGTCAGGCCCCTGGCCTGGATGACGATTTTTCCGGTTCTTTGGGCTTCCTGAAGTTCCATGCGCGCCTCACCCGTGCCGGCCCGGCGCCGGCGGACCCTTTCACGCATTTGCTGCAGGGCGCGCACCCGGCCCTGGTTGCGCGCGCGTCTGGCTTTCACCCCCTGCCGGATCCAGGCCTCCTCCCGGGACAGTTTTTTATCAAAATTGCGTTCCTGCTGCTCTTCTGCATCAAGCTCGGCCTGGCGGCGCTGGAGAAACTTCGGGTAGTCGCAGGCATGGGAGATCAGCCGGCCCCGGTCAATCTCCATGATCCGGGTTGCGATTCGTTCCAGAAAAGCCCGGTCATGGGTGACAAAAAGCAGTGTTTTGACATGGCGGAGCAGAAACTCTTCCATCCACACGATACTGTCGATGTCCAGGTGATTGGTGGGTTCGTCAAGCAACAGCAGATCCGGGTCCCGGGCCAGGGCCCGGGCAAATAAAACCCGCCGCTTCATGCCCGCGGACAATTCATTGAAATCCGTATCCCCGTCTATCCCCGTGCGCGATAAAATGCTCTGGACCTGCTGCTGCAGGGACCAGCCCTCTGTGGTATCCAGCAGGTGCTGGAGTTCTTCACGTTTTTGAGCCTGTGTGAGATCCCCGGCAGCCTGCAGGCCCCGGCCTGTCCGGTGAAATTCGGCCAGTGCTTCACCGGTTTTTCCCTGCCCCCGGGCAACAACCTCAAAAATGGTACCATCAAAGCCCCAAGGCACCTCCTGTTCCAGGGCGGCCATCCGGATTCCCTGCTGACGGGCAATTTTTCCGGCGTCAGGCAGGATTTGGCCGTTGATCAACCGCAGCAGAGTGGATTTTCCCGCCCCGTTGCGGCCCAAAAGCCCGACCCGCTCTCCTTTTTCAATATTGCCGCTTACACTGTCGAGCAGGTATGGCCGGCCAACCCCCCAGCTGACCTCCTGTATGCTGATCAATGCCATATAAATGGAGTTCCTTTTTTATTGAATTGCCCGGCCGATGAAATCAAGAAAAATCTTGAGACCCCAGCGCAGACCTTCTATGGGAATCCGCTCGTTATGTCCATGGAGCAAATCAACGAATTTTGTTTCTTTTGTGAGCTGAACCGGGGAAAAACCCAGATACTTGGCGCCTGTTTTAGTAAAAAACTTGGCATCTGTAAATGCAGGTACCTGACTGGCAACGGCAACACCGTTATGATCGTGATCGGCTATGACCTTCCGTATGATTTCAAAAACCGGGTCATCAGCCGACCCTTCAACCGGCGGCTCGCTTTTAAGGATTTCATAGTGGTAGCCCGGACCGAGTCTTTTTTCGATTTCCCGGATGAAACTTTCATTTGTTTGACCGGGCAAAATCCGTCCGTCGATTTCCATGGAAGCCGAAGACGGGATGACGTTTATTTTTTCCCCTGCCCGCAGGCATGTGGGGTTTGCGGTATTATGCAAATTGGCCCTGTAGGTTTTGGCCAGAGCCTTGTCTGAGAATAATTTGTTCAATATAAAACCGGAAAGCCATTTGTTCAAAAGCCCGGGCAGTATAATGGAATACGGCCGGCCCAGAGCTGCAGAGATTTGCTCGATATTTGTTTTCATGGCAGGGGTGTTGTGCTGAGGGAGGCTTGCGCCGGTTATGCGAGCCGCGGCCTTTCCGATTTTTGCCACTGCATTGTTTTGGTGCGGCATGGACCCGTGTCCGGGATCCCCGTATGCAGTGACCCGGATCCAGCAGGTGCCTTTTTCCGCAATCTGTATGGGGTAGATAGTTTTTTTTCCAATGGGTACTGAAAATCCCCCAATCTCCCCGATGGCATACTCGGCAGATATTCGGTCCGGGTGGTTGTCGAGCATCCATTTGGAACCGTATTTGCAGCCGGCTTCCTCGTCTGCCACGGCGCAGAAAATCAGATCCCGCCCGGGGGTGAGGCCCGAACGGGCCAGTGCCAGCATGGCCGACATTTCCATTGCGACCATGTTTTTCATGTCAAGGGCTCCCCTGCCCCAGATGCACCCCTCTGCACTTGTGCCGCCAAATGGATCATGTCTCCAGTGCCGGGGTTCAACCCCCACCACATCAAGGTGGCTGCAGATCAGCAAAGGTTTTGCAGAGCCGTTGCCCTTAATTTTTACCACCATATTGGCCCGCCCGGGGGTGCTTTCAAGCACCTCCGGCTCCAGGCCTTCGGCAAAAAGCGAATCTGCAATGTATTCGGCGGCAGCTTTTTCGTTCCCCGGAGGATTGACCGTGTTTATGCGGATAAGGTTGACAAGATGGTCCTTGCATTCCGCAAATAGTGAATCAAAGTCAGTCTTTGCCAATAAATCCATAGTCTCCTCCTATTTTTTATGGAAAACGCACCGCTTGTTTTTTGAGTCACTGTAAAAGCGGCCAGAGTGCTTTGTTCGCAATGGATGCGAACGAAAACGAGGCAAGGCTTTTTTTGCATTTACCATAAAAAGAAAGATTTTTCCTTGACTTTTTAGTGATTGACCAATAGGATTCTGATTAATCAATCAGAATTTTTTTGACGATCGGGTTTTAAGGAGACGCTTTGGTTCACATACCCACCACAGTGAAAAACAAGGATCTGGTTGCCAAGCGGCGCCGGCAGATTGTTTTTGCCGCCATAAAGCTTTTTTCCCGCAAGGGCTTCCACAAAACCACGCTCAAGGATCTCGCCGAAGAAGCCGGCCTGAGCTACGGCAATATTTATGATTATGTGGGAAGCAAAGAGGATATCTTCTTTTTGATCCATGATTTTCTTGCCGGCTCAGCCATGGAAATACTCAACCGTAGCATTGAAGAAGTTCATGATCCGCTGGAAAAATTGCGGAGGATGGTCAAGGGCGAGTTCAATCTCATGGACCAGTGGGCGGATGCGGTTTTGCTGCTTTACCAGGAAATTCATATCCTGGAAGGTGAGTTTTTACGCAAATTGCTTCAGGGAGAAAGGGCGCATCTTGAAAAGTTTGAAACGGTGCTGGATGAATGCATTTCCAGGGGACAATTAAAACCTTGCAATGTACGCCTGGTTTCAAACCTGATCAAATCCATGATTGATGCCTGGACGATCAAACGATGGGATCTGCGGGGGCATGCCAGTCAGCTTGAGGCTGAAAAAACCATTCTGGAAATGGTGTCCAACGGACTGCTGATAAGCGATGCTTCCCGGGAAACGGTTACCACGGAAACAAATACGTTTTCAGGCAAAACGGCACTGGTGGTCAATGGCGGCACCGTCGTGGGCCAGGCGGTATGCCAGGCCTTATCGGCCAGGGGGGTTCAGGTGATTGTGCATGTGGACAGCAGCATTGGAATCTGGAAACCTCCTGTGGGAGGCGGCTCTGAAGCATTTTGCAAGCCACTGCAGATCCTGGATCAGCGCGAAGCACCAACATCAGAGCAGATCAACGAGCTGGAGGGTTTATACGGGCCGATTGATTTTTATCTGCATGATCTGGGTATCGGGACCACTGAAGAACCCGCAGAAGATACAGCCAGGGCCAGTTGCGGGAAAACGCTGGAGCGCAATCTCCACGAAGCCCATAATCTGGCCTATTATTTAAAACAGCGGATGGGCAGCCGGGCCACAGGCAGGATCATTTACCTGGCCCCCTGGGCCTGGGATGTTCATGCCGATGCCATTGGCTACGATATTGCCAAAGCCGGTTCCATTGCATTGACAAAGTCGCTTTCCAAACAGCTTGCCGCTTCAAATGTCAATGTCAACTGCATTGTGCCGGGTTATATCCGGGGAGTTCGGCCGTTTAAGATTGAAAAGACCATGGGCCGCGGGCTTCTCCAGGCCATTCCGTCAGGCAGGCTTGGAGAGGTTTTTGATGTGACCGAAACCGTGCTTTTTCTTCTTCAGGATGGGTCAAAATACCTCACCGGTCAGGTACTGCACGTGACCGGCGGTCAATAATTTCTAAAAACAAGGATGTTTTAAATGCGAACGAAAAGTGCTTATCACGAATCACTGTTTTCCATGCGGTCCAATGTTTATATCGGCGGCGAGGCAGTGTCCAGAGATGATCCCAGGCTCAGGCCGGGAATCAATGTTTTGGATATCACTTTTGATCTGGCCGCTGACCCGGAATGGAAAGGGTTGGCCACTGCGCGGTCCACGGTGACGGGAGAAGAAATCAGCCGTTGGGCTCATCTTCCCCAGACACCCCGCGACCTGATGCAGAAACAGAAATTGATCCGTCTGGCCTCCAGGAGGGCCGGCGGCTGCATCCAAAGATGCATGGGCCATGACGCACTAAGCGCACTGGCGGTGGGAACAAAGGAAATCGACATGGCCGGCGGCACCATCTACCATCAGCGGTTTCTCGAATATCTGAAAATATACCATGATCAAGGTCTGGTGGGTTGCTGCGCACAGACCGACAGCAAGGGCGACCGGATGAAAAGGCCGGGGCAGCAGCAGGATCCGGATTCCTATGTTCATGTGGTTGAAAAACGTGAAGACGGAATTGTGGTATCCGGTTTTAAAATGTCAATCACCCAGGCGCCTTATGCAGATGAAATTATTGTACTGCCCACACGCGCGCTGACCGAAGAGGACTCCGACTATGCGGTGGCTTTTGCTGTGCCGGCCGATGCAGAGGGCCTCAGTCTGATCACGCGGCCGGTCTGGCTAAGGGAAAAGGACAAGCCGGGAGCGCCGCCTTTCTGCAGATACGGGGTCTCGGATTGCGTGGTGATATTGGATCAAGTGTTTGTGCCCTGGCATCGGGTTTTCATGTGCGGGGAGTGGCAATTTGGCAGGCGTTTGGCACTTCTTTTTGCCGATTCCCATCGGCACAGCTACAGTGGATGCAAACCGGCTATTTCGGATATACTTTGCGGAGCCTCGGCATTGGCGGCAGAGGCCAACAATATTGAAAAAGCCTCCCATGTCAGAGAAAAACTCACCGAATTTGCCGGAGCCGCGGAACTTGCATATTCAGCAGGGGTGGCCGCGGCTGTATACGGAAAGAAAACCGACAGCGGCGTTTTTTTTCCCAATGAAATCTATGCCAATGTGGGCCGCAGGCTCACCGGCGAGACCATTTACCATGAATACAATCTGTTAACAGAAATTGCCGGTGGCATTGCTGTAACCATGCCATTTGATGGTGATTTTGAAAAGGGCGACAACAAAGATGTGCTGGAGCGGTTCATTGTGAGAAATCCCGCCCTTTCAGCCGAAACATCTTTGAAGATATGGCAGTTTGTCGAAAATATCGGTGCTTCGGCCATGGCCTCCTGGTACAAGATTGCCGGCGTGCACGGCGGCGGCTCGCCGATTATGGAAACCATCGCTCTCGGCATCGGATATGATTTCGAGGATAAAAAGCGGGTGGCCCGGTATCTGGCCGGTATTGATCCGACCCTTGATGATTCCCGGATGCGGAATTTGGAACCGGATTTTATCAATGACCGGGAAATGGACAACACAGAAGGCAATTGAGCCTTCTTTTCTCACGACACCGAACCAAAAAGGTGGGGCAGGCAGAAATGAAGAAAATATTTCACATCATCGACGGCATCAGCGACTGGTCGGGGAAATTGGTCTCCTTTCTGATTTATGTGGGTATGATCATGCTCGTTTTTGAAGTTATTGCCCGGTATTTTTTTGACTCCCCGACAGTGTGGGCGCATGGATATTCCCAGCGAATTTTCGGAAGTTATTTTGTACTCATCGGTGCCTTTACACTCCTGAAAGACGCCCATGTACGGGTGGATATCATTTATCAGCAATTTTCCGTCCGTGTCCGTGCCTTGTTCGATATCCTGAATTACTCTCTTTTGATGTTGTGGTCAACGGTTCTGGTCTGGGAAGGTATCGATTTTTTTCTCTACTCGTGGGCCATTAAGGAAACGGACCAAAGCGCGCTGCGCCATCCGGTGTACCCGGTAAAATTCCTGCTTGTGGTGGGCGTTTCGCTAATTTGTCTCCAAGGGCTGTCCAAGCTTGCAATGTCTTTTATTTCGCTGATCAAGGGGGTGCAGTATGAGTCCTGAATTGATATTAACCATCGGAATGTTCGGCTCCCTGGTGCTGTGCATCATACTGGGCGTGTCGCTGGCTTTCGCCCTCGGGGCCATCGGCGTGGCAGCAACCCTGATCATGTATGGCGCCGACGGGTTTATGCCGATTGTAACGGGTGTTTTCAATTATATGTGGATGCTGCTGCTGGCAGCTGTTCCCATGTTTGTCTATATCGGAGTGGCCCTTTCCAAATCAAATATTGCTGAAGATATGTTTCATGCTTTTTATCTCTGGTCCGGCCGGCTCAGAGGCGGGCTTGCGGTTGGAACCTGCGGGTTTGCAGCCGCCCTTTCGGCCATGACCGGAAATTGTTCCGCTTCCACAGTAACCACAGGCCTGGTGGCAATTCCGCCCATGCGGCAAAAAAAATACGAGGAAAAAATTATATTTGGATCCATCTGCTCGGCCGGAACTCTGGGAATTCTTATTCCGCCGAGCATTACGCTGATTGTCATCGGAATGATGACCGGCCAGTCCATCGGAAAACTATTTGCCGGCGGCCTTGTCGCCGGTCTGGGAATTCTTGCGGCATTTATCTTCTATATTCTTATCATGGCGTGGTTTTTTCCGAAGCTTTGCCCGTCATTGGATGAAAATCCGCCCATGCGGGAAAAACTGCTCGCGATAAAATCCGTGGCGCTTCCCACGCTGATTATTATATCGATTCTGGGGTCACTGTTTTTCGGTATCGCAACACCCACGGAAGCCGCCTCTGTTGGAGCGCTTGCTGTGATTCTGTGCGTCGCCATCCGGGGGGAACTAAGCTGGAAATTTTTAAAAGAGTCGGCATACCAGACCGCCAGCATCACCGGAATGGTGTTGTGGATCATGTTTGGCGCAGCCGGATTCGTGGCCATTTACAGCGGCAGCGGAGGGATATGGTTTGTGCAGAGCACGCTGACCGGAATTGATGTCAGTCCCTGGGTTTTGATCTTTATTCTGCAGGTTTTCATCCTCATCCTCGGCATGTTCCTGGATCCCATGGGTATTATTCTTTTGTGCATGCCGCTTTTTTATCCGGTTGTATCCACCCTGGGATTTGATCCGGTGTGGTATGGCGTGGTTTTTAATATTGCCCTTTGCATCGGATATATCACCCCGCCCTTTGGCTACAACCTGTTTTATCTCAAATCACTGAGCCCGGATTCGGATATGCGGATGATTTATATGAGCGTGATGCCGTTTATTGCCATTATGGTTGTTGCCCTGGCCTTGTTCATGCTTTTTCCGGAGGTCATCCTTTGGCTGCCCAACAGAATATGATTTTTATTATATGATTAACCTGCAACCGATGGAGAAATAGATATGTTTCCGGAAATCAAGAGAATTTTGTTTACTTCGGATCTCACTGAGACATCCAAATTTGCTTTTTCATATGCTGTTAGCCTTGCCAGTCACTATTGCGCCGAGGTGGTGTTCCTCTATGTCATGGAAGATGTGCCCCACAGTGCAAAAGGCTTTCTGGACCAGGAAACCCTGGAGCGAATCCGGAGCCGGGCCCGTGACAGTGCCAAAACTTCCCTTTCGGAGAAGCGGCAGGATATTTCCATGATTCAGTCAGAACTCAGCCGGTTCTGCGAAAATGTACAAAACAGCACTGAAAACGGTGCCCGGAGATTTACCGCCAATGAGGTGGTTGTAACGGAAGGAAATGTGGTGGATCAGATTCTGCTGACAGCCGAGGACTATGATTGCGACACCATTGCCATGGGTTCGACCCGGCATGGGCTGCTTTCCCAGGGAAGGCTTGGGAGTGTTGTCAACGGGGTTTTAAAGCGTTCCAGCCGGCTGGTGGTGGTGGCCCCGCCGCTGCCGAAAAAACACCGCTGATACAAGTAGAAAGGGTAAAAAACAATCATTTTTGGTTAGTTGTCATTTTGTTTGAATTGTTTACGGGTAAGGAGGGTAAGACTCATGGGTATGGAAATATTTTCATTGGCAAACAAAGTTTCCATGGTGACTGGAAGTTCAAAGGGCCTGGGGCGGTCTGCAGCTCTGGCGCTTGCAAAGGCAGGCTCGGATGTCGCTGTATGCGGCCGCAACCAAGCTGATGTGGACAGGGTCGTTGAAGAAATCCGGGAGCTTGGCAGCAAAGCCGCAGGTTTTCTGTTTGACGTGACCCAAAAGCAGAGTGTGCAGCAGGGTGTGGAGCAGATTGTTTCTCATTTTGGCCGTATTGATATTCTTTTAAACAACGCCGGCACAAATCACAGGGTTCCTGTGCTCGAATATCCGGAAGAGCAATGGGACAAAATTCTTCAGACCAACTTGAAAGCCTACTACCTTGTGGCACAGCAGGTGGTCCCCCAGATGATTCAACGCAATTACGGAAAAGTCATTAATATGAGTTCCATTCTTGGCCATGTGGGCCTTCCCAACCAGCTGGCCTATGCCTCCTCAAAAGGTGGTGTGGAGCAGATGACCAAGGTAATGGCGCTGGAATGGGCAAAGCAGGGGGTGCGGGTCAACGCCATTGCACCCACATATTTTGAAACCGAAATGGTCAGCCAGATTCGTCAGGACGCGGAGCGTTTTAATTTTATCAATGAACGCACGCCAATGGGCCGATGGGGTCAAATTGAAGAGATAGAGGGGGTTGTGATTTTTCTGGCCAGTGCCGGTTCGGATTTTATAACCGGCCAGAGCCTGGTTATAGACGGCGGATGGACCGCCTGGTAATTGAATCAAGGAGGAGAAAATGCCAGTTTCATATAAAGATCAACCATGGCTAAGCACTTATCCGGAATGGATGCCGGAAAATTTTTCCGGACCATCTGAAACCGTGCTCGATAAGTTCAATCGCAATGTTGACAATTATCCCCGGCAGACTTGCATGTATTTTTTTGAAAAACCCTTTGGTTTTTCCGAAACAGCTGCTTTGGCCGAAGCCCTGGCAGCCGGTCTGGCCGATATGGGGGTAGGCCGTGGTGATCGCGTTCTTTTTGTTCTTCAAAATGTGCCGCAGGTGATCATCGCCTCTGTGGCGGTGTGGATGCGCGGCGGCATTGTGGCACCTGTCAATCCGATGTATACCTCCAGGGAGCTGGAGCATCTGGTTTCCGACAGCGGGGCCAAGATCATCATCTGCGAAGACACCTTGTATGAGAAAAACATTGCTCCCATAGCCGGCGATTGCCGGGTGGTGACCACTTCAGCGGTTGATTTTCTGGATGACAGCCAGCCATGTCCGGATCAGTTAAAGGATGTCGTCCCGCAGGCTTTTAAAAATACAGATAATTTTTTGGAATTAATTAAAAATTATAATGGGGTAAAGGTTGAAAAAGATGTCCCATTGCCCGAGGACCTGGCTTATCTGGTCTATACATCCGGAACCACCGGGCCGCCGAAAGGCGCCATGATCCGCCACAGCAATATTGATCATAACTGCCATGTCTATGAGGCCGGGGCCCGGCTGGACCAAGCGGATGTAGTCTGGGGGATTGCCCCTTTGTTTCATATTACCGGCATCGTGGCTTATCAGGCCGTGGCTTTCCACCTGGGCATTCCGGTTGTGCTTCATAACCGGTTTGACGCCGTTGATTGTCTCAAACTCATTGAAAAACACCGGGTCAGTTTTACCGTTGCGCCGATTACCGTTTTTATCGCCCTGCTCAACTGCCCGGATGTCAAATCCTTTGATGTTTCAGGGTTTACAAAAGCCTACAGCGGCGGGGCGCCTGTTTCACCCGGCACCGTAAAAAAATTCAGGGAAACCATCGGACTTGAACTGTTTAATGTCTACGGGCTGACCGAAAGCACATCTCCTGCATCCATAACACCGCTGGGCATGCAGGCCCCTGTTGACGAGGCTTCAGGAGCCTTGTCCGTAGGTCTGATCATACCGGGTACAGAGGCCTGGATTGTCGATGTTGAGGATTCGGAAAAAGAAATGCCCGTTGGAGAAGACGGTGAACTGGTGCTGCGGGGGCCGGGTATGATCTCCGGCTACTGGGAAAAGCCCGAAGAAACAGATGCGGCAATTGTCAATGGCTGCTTTCACACCGGAGATGTGGCCAAAATCGATGAGCAGGGGTGGTGCTACATTGTGGACCGCAAAAAGGATCTGATCAATGTATCCGGCTTCAAGGTGTGGCCCCGGGATGTGGAAGACGTGCTTTATCTCCATCCGGGTGTAAAGGAAGCTGCGGTTGTGGGAGTGATTGACAGTTATCGGGGGGAAACGGTCAAGGCCTTTGTATCTCTGGTTGAAGATTACCGGGACAGCGTGACCTCTGAAGAGCTGATTGCTTTTTGCAAGGAACGGATGGCGGCATACAAGTATCCAAGAATTATTGAGATTCTCGAGGAAGTGCCGAAAACCGCTACGGGAAAAATGCTGCGAAGGGAATTGAAAAACAAGTAGACAGCAAACATGTCGTGTTTTCATACATTCCGGCAACGGGTGTGCAAATTGCTTAGAGCCGGGTAAAACCAACACAACAAAGGAGGGGAAGACATGTCAGAAAAAATTTCCAGAAGAAAAATGCTTAAAGGGGGACTCGCAGGCGCGGCCGCAGGTGCGGCGCTGACTTTTCCCGGAGTTGCCAAAGCCAAGTCCTCCCGCAAAAAGATCAAGTGGCGGATGCAGACGCATTGGCCCACAGGCGTTGGCTATTACCAGGATGTCTATGTCCGGTTCTGCGAGAATGTCAAGGCGGCCACTGATGGCGATCTTGACATTACGCCTCTGCCGTCGGGAGCCGTTGTCCCGAGCAAGGATGTCTTTCAGGCCGTGGGGCGCGGTATGCTGGATTGTGCCATGATCTGGCCGGCCTACTGGATCGGACAGGTTCCTGTGGCCGGCCATATCAATGGCCAGCTGTATTCCTGGGAATCGGCCGCTGAAATGTATGGTTATTTTTATGATATGGGGGCCATAGAGGTTTTCCGCGAGGCCTATGCGGAAATGGGGGTTCATTTCGTTGCCCCTGTGCCCTGCACCGGCATTGCACTGTATTCCAAGAAGCCGATTCGAAAAATTGATGATTTCAAAGGCTTTAAGGTTCGCAGTACGGGCATTGCCGCTCAGGTCTTTGAAAAAGCCGGCGCCACACCGGTCTTTTTCCCGGGAGAAGAACTGTACCAAGCCCTGCAGACCGGTGTTTGTGACGGTGCCCATTGGGGTACGGTTTCCACTGCCTGGGACATGAAGTTCCAGGAGGTCACTGATTATATTGTCATGCCATATCTGGCGGAAATCAACAATGGCGAGGTCATGGTCAGCCAGAAAAAATGGAACGAGCTGCCTGATGACATGAAGGTGATCGTGGAGCAGTGTGCCAGAACCGCTGGACTGGATTTTCTGAGGTGGTCCGGCTATAACGATGTCGTCTATATCCATGAGTTCCAGAAGAAGAAAATGGGCGAATTGACATATATGGACGAAGACTCGGTTGCCCAGATGAGAAAATATTCCATTGAAGTTGTGGACGAATATTCCAAACGGGATCCCAAGTACAGTAAAAAGGCCGGGGACATGCTCAAGGATCTGCTGAAAATGGCTGGCAGGATTTAGTTGAGAATTTTCCGGGCGAGGTTTAAGATTCAGCGATGAAGCTTTTATGTCCGGAAAACAGAATGAGTTCGATAATACCGAATCAATGGTTTTATGCTGCCCGGGGGCTGAATGAATCTCCGGGCAGCATTTCCGAATATCCAGGATCGGTCGGATGTTCGTTTAACGGTATTTGTGGTGATATAAACACAATTTTTTATAACGGAAAAAAACATTTGAACCGGATTGACTTTGAAATTTCCGTGGTAATTGTGCGCTGAAATTATCACGTTTATTCACATATAGGAAATGGAGATAAAGATGAAAATACAAACCGCTTCCCAGTATATGGACAGCTTGAAAAAACTTTCACCGGTGATTTATTATAAAGGGGTCAGAGTCGACGATGTAACCACACATCCGGCTACCGCCCCCCATGTCCGGGCCGCTGCCATGACTTATGCCCTGGCCAATATGGACGAGTATGAGGACCTGGCCACGGCCACATCGAATTTGACCGGAAATAAAATCAGCCGGTTCACCCATATTCACCAGAATGTTGAAGACCTGATCAAAAAGGTGAAGCTGCTGCGGGTACTGGGTCAGAAAACCGCAACCTGTTTTCAGCGTTGTGTGGGCTTTGACGGGATCAACGCGGTTTATTCGGTTGCCTATGAAATCGACAAAAAGCACGGTACCGGATATTTCGAACGGTTCAAAAACTGGCTGACGCGTATTCAGGACGAAAATTTGATGGTTGTTGGTGCCATGACCGACCCCAAAGGGGATCGTTCCAAAAAACCTTCGGAGCAGACAGACCCGGATCAGTACCTTCGCATATCAGAGCGCCGAAGCGACGGGGTTGTGATTCGCGGTGCCAAGCTTCATATGACCGGGGCGGTAAATTCCCATGAAATCCTGGTTATGCCCACAACAGCCATGGATGAAGGCTCCAGGGACTATTCTGTGGCTTGCGCACTGCCCGTGGATGCGCCCGGTGTTACCATGATTTACGGCCGCCAGGCAAATGACAGCCGCCGGGATTTAAAAGAGAGTATTGATGTGGGCAATCCCTCTTTTGGAAGCGTGGGCGGAGAAGCAACCATTGTTTTCGATGATGTTTTTGTTCCCTGGGAAAATGTGTTCATGGACGGGGAGTATGATTTCACCGGTGACTTGGTTTATCGCTTTGCCGCTCACCATCGTGCCAATTACGGAGCCTGCAAAACCGGGTTGATGGATGTTCTTACCGGGGCTGTCAGCTATCTGTCCCAGATCCAGGGGTCCGCCAAAGGATCTCATGTCCGCGATAAGATAACGGAAATGATACACCTTAGCGAAACCCTCTACAGTTCTTCCATTGCCTGTTCAGCGGAAGGCAGGCCCACGGATTCCGGCGCTTTTATGGTCGATACGATGCTTGCCAATGTCTGCAAACACAATGTCACCCGGTTTCATTTTGAGGTGGCCCGATTGGCCGTGGATCTTGCCGGCGGATTTATTGCAACCCTTCCCAGTGAACACGATCTTCACAGCGAAGAGGTCGGCCATCTGGTTGAAAAATATTTTACCGGCGTATCCGGTGTTCCGGTAGAGGACCGAATCAAGATCGGTCGGCTCATTGAGGCCATGACCGGTGGGACGGCCATGGTTGAGTCCATGCACGGTGCCGGTTCGCCCCAGGCTCAGCGGGTTATGATCCTGCGCGAGGGCAAGCTGGAGGAAAAGATTAATCTGGCCAGGGCCTTAATCGGGCTTTCATCAAAAGACGATCAAAATTAGACGGTTTGATTCGCAAAAGTTCTTCGGCGTGTCAGTCCTCAAATGCAATACCCTTGCTGCGGATTTTATCAATGATATTGTCGAGCTGGGCCTGGTCGCAGTCAGTGATGCGGTAGACGTTTTTGACCCCGTCAGTGAACATGAGTACCACGTCGCCGTTTTCATCAATATGTCCCTTGCGGATGTAATCGGTTGACAGCCAGGGTTCCAGGGCTTCGAGAAACTGGGTTAAAGAGCAGGTGTTCATAGAAAAACATCTCCTTGGGTTTGTTTTAAATATTGTCAGACAGCAGTTTTTCGGCTGCAGGGATGTCTTCAGTGACGAAAAAGAATTTGTCAAGCCGTAAAATTTCAAACAGCTGTTGCACCTGGGGCGTGAGGCCGCAGAAAACGCAGGAGCGGCCGTTTCTTGCCGCATGGCGCTGGATCTGAATAAACAGATGCATGCCGGCGCTGTCAATAAATTTTAGGCCCGCCAGATTAAATATGGCGTTTCGATCCCCTATGGTTTCAATGATCGATTCCATGTCCATTGCCGCGGCACTGGGGGCGTCGAGTTGGCCGTAGAGATGAAAGACCGTGGCATTGCCACGGATTACGGCAAGATAATAAAATGAGGAGCCCCGGGAATTGCGGGATAAAAGTTCAATGGCCGCATCCTGGTCCGGCAGAATGCTTTTTTCGAAAAAATCCAGGGTGCGGCTGACTTTGAAAAATCGGTAAACCGGGGGAAGGACGCCCACAAGGAAAATCTGCCGGTTTTCGGCCGCAGCCGTTCGCCACAGGGCAAGCAGCAGGCCGAGGCCGGAGGAGTCCATGAAATACACACCGGAAAGATCAAGGACAATCTTGGGCGCCTGCCGGATCATGCTTTTGAGCTCATCTTTGATCTCCCCGATAACAGATGCGTCCAGCGGATCGGGCAGGACAATGATTTTTAAAATGGTCCCTTGCGGTGAGCGGGACATGCTGGCTTTTACCGGGGCTGTTGGCAGACGGACATGAAACAGCTTATGGGTCAGGTACTGGTACTGCTGGTAGAGCACAATGGGCAGAATTTTAAATCCAAATACCACGGGCGTGTGAAGAAACTGGCGCCAAATAATGTATAAAAACAGGGGGATATTTCCGTGTTTGCCTTGCAGGTGTTTGGCAATGGCTGATGTGATTTGCCGTGAGCCGGTAAATGCAAGAGTGACGGGAATGTTTAGCCGATGCCGGTGCCGGGCCAGCCAGGACCCAACCCGTGGGTCCTGCAGGTCTATGAGAAGAAAGTCTGCGTAGGAGCTGTTGATTTCATCGACCAGCCCGGTGTCAGGGCTGTTGTCCGGTTTTGGGTTGTGGGGGCTGCCAAATGCCACCCAGCCCGCCAACCGGAGATCCGGATAGGCCGGTCGGAGCAAATCGGCTGCGGCATTTACCTCCCGGCTGCTGCTGCCCACCAGAAACAGGCTTTTTTGTTTTTTTTCAGCAAGCCTTAGAAACTTGTCAAACCATTGATCCCCGGAAAAAGGCGGTTTGAGCCGGGTGCCCATACTGCGGGCTGCCCAGGCGGTGGCCCGGCCCATGGGCATCATCAGATCCGAGTGACGCATGGCGTTGATCCAGTCCCGGCTCTGCCCGGTGCGGGCATTTGGTTTTGCATTCAGTCTGATTATGGTATCGGCATCCACAGCCACAGCAAGGCGGGGCCGGCCGTCTCTTGCACAGGCCTCGGCCATGGAAAAGATCCGGTCCACGGCTTCGTCCAGCCCCAGGTTGTCAATTGGAACGCCCAGAAGAACTGTGGTTTCAAAAAGCGCAGGTTTCATGTTCACCATGCCAGGATGACAATCAAGATTCCTATGATCCAGCAATAGGGAGCAAAAAATGCCAGTTTTCCTTTTTTCACCAGGTATACCAGCAGCGACAGGGCGGCATATCCCATGGTCCCGGCAGCAGCTGTTCCTGCCAGGATTACCGGCAGACGGGCGGTTCCGGTAATGGGTGCGTCTATTGCGTTGAGCAATGCGGCCCCGGCTATGGCCGGAATGGAAAGCAGAAACGAAAAACGGGCCGCAGTGGTCCGGTCAATGCCCAGGTAAAGGGCTGCGGCAATGGTGGCCCCGGAGCGCGAAACACCCGGAATAATGGCCATACCCTGGGCAATGCCGATCAGCAGGGCACTGCCGGTACCGGGCACGGAATTTGACAGGTCCGGCTCCTTTTTATACCGGGTAAACCACATCCAAAAGCCCGTGACAATCAGCATGAATCCCACAAGCAGCACCGAGGAAAAAAGCAGATCCCCAATCCCGTGAAATCCTATGCCAATGATCGCCGTGGGGATCGAACCGACAAGGATCAGCCCTGCTATGCGCACTTCAGAAGGTGCGGGCTGCCGGCTGCGCCATTGACTGTTAAACAACCATTTTCCGGTTTGGGTCGCAATGGCGGCAATGTCTTTGCGAAAATAGATGCACACGGCCGCCAGCGTACCCATGTGCACAGCCACGTCAAAGGCAAGTTCCGGGTCTTTAAGGCCCAGCAGATTTTGAAACAATACAAGGTGGCCGGAACTGCTCACCGGCAGAAATTCGGTCACCCCCTGGAGGATTCCTAAAGCAATGGCCTGGAGAAACGTCATGTCAATCCTTTGCAAACAGAAGGATTTGGATGCGGGCCGAATTCATGCCAGCAGCTTCATCCCGGTGGTAAGAGATGTGATCCACAAACCGGGAAATCAGGTAGCACCCCATGCCGTTTTCACGGGACCCGTCAAGCACCGGGGGCGCTACGGATGTGGGATCAAATGATTTTCCGGGATCACGGAACTCCATTTCAATGCGATCTGTATAAATTGTTGCAGTAATATGGATTTCGTGACCGGCAGCCTGGTCCAGGCCATGTTTGATGATATTGGCCACCAACTCGGTTGCCGCCACTTCCAGCTGGGAGATGCGAAGTTCGTCCAGGCTGCCGGCCCCGTGTTCCCGACAGAAACCCCGGATAAAGAATCGCACCTTTTTGAGGTTTTCCAGATCGCTGTCAATGCTTAAAGACCTGGAAGCCAAGACCCGGTCCGATCGGTTCCGGGGTTGGATTTTTGTGCACACGCAGGTAAAATCGTCTGAAAACACTTCTGTTCCCGTAAAACCCACCACGTCGTTGTAAATGGCATTAATCATGGCATTTTCGTCCATTTCTGCGTTATTCTCCACCAGGGCCGCCAGCCGGTCCTCACCGTATAGGTTTCCATCCGGATCGGCTGCTTCGGTCACTCCGTCGGAATAGAACACAAACATGTCACCCGGGGCAAAGGAAACGGTCATCTGCTGAAACGGGGTGGTTTCCGGAAAACCCAGGGGCATGTTCACCCCGCTGAGCAAGTGGGCGCAGTTTTCGGCTTTTTTCCAGTGAATGGTCCGGACATGGCCGCAATCCACGAAAACAAACCGGTGCCGCACAAGATCAAACCGGCCGTAGCAAAAAGTGACAAAGGTTTCCAGTTCCTTCATCTGTTCGATCATATGGCGGTGAACCCCGGCCACAATCTGTTCCGGATCGGGTTGGCCTTTTTGCTCCGGCAGGGACCGGGTCTCGTTGATCACCCGTAAAAACGCGCTTTTCAAGGCAGCGGCCATGAATGCGGCCATGATCCCCTTGCCCATGATATCGGCCACCACCACGTCGAGGCTGTCCGGGCTCAGCTGGATGAAATCGTAGAAATCCCCGTCAATCTGCTGGGAGGGAATGGTCATGCGGGCAATCTGCATGCCGGGCAGATCCGCGGGGGGGCGGCCCAGAAGCAGGGAGTGCTGGATCTGGGTGGCCACGAAAAGTTGATGCTGCCGGGCCTGCTCCAGCTTTTTTTCCGCTGTTTTCAAACGCCTGGCCTGGCGGCAGTTTTCCACGGACTTGTCCACCAGGGCGGCCACTTGCCCTGGATTAAAGGGCTTGGTCACATAATCAAGCGCTCCCTGTTTCATGGCCTCCACAGCATTGGCAATGTTTTCGCTTGCCGTGAGCATCAGCGGGGCCATGTCCGGATAGTGCTGCCGGATGTAGCGGAGGCAGTAAAGCCCGTCGCCCTCGGGCATTTTCAGATCGAGCACCGCTGAGGCGATGTTGTCGGAGAGCTGTTCCACCGCCTCTTTGCCGGTTTTGGCGCAGACCACATGATAGCCGCTTTTTTCCAGTTTTCTGCGCAGCAGCAGGCGCGTGGCAGGGTCGTCATCTGCCACCAGCACCCACGGCGCCCCGGCGCCGGTATGTTGTGATTTGTCAAAATCGGCCATGGCCGCAATCTGGCACTAGGGGGAAAAAGAGTCAATGGGTTTGTGTGCCGGCGGGTGTTCCATGACCTGGTCAACCAGCCAGTCAAAAACAGCCTTGTCTTCAAGATCGGCCTTGCCGCCTTTTGCCAGCATATCTTCAACGGCTTTTTTTGACGTTCGGCCGGTGCCGGCCACAGCTGTGTGAAACAGATTCAACCGGTTTTCCGGAGAAAAAAACAGAATCAGGGGGTTGCCGAAAACCGGGGCGTCATTTCTGTCCACGCCCCGTTGTCCCCAGATCCAGGTTTCCGGCAGTTTTGCAGATGCAGGGGCCGGGTGCAGATCCAGCAGTTCCGCAAAAAGTTCCAGGGATTCCACAACGTCGCCGGGTGCTGCTGCCTCCAGGCGGCCGGCTGCCCCCTGGCGGCCAAGGGCGGAAATGTCGTTGCGGCTGTAGTTCAGGTCAAGCTTATGGACACACTGGCCGTGGACCATCATGAGGGTATCGGTTTTTCTGGATACCACCACATCCTTGTCATTTAATATGCGCATGGCGTTTCGTATGGAAAGCATTTCTTTTAAGACAGGGTTTTTGCGCATCACCACGTCGGCCGGATTTGTGCGGTAGACCGGCAGTTCGGCGTCGAGCACAATAATTTCCGGCAAATCCGCATTAAAATCCCGGCTCAGCATTTCCGTGTCCCGCTCAATCCGTTTCTGATACCCGGCTTTGTCAAGCAGTTGGCGCATTGCGGTCTTGTCAATGTGCGTGCCGCTTTCCGTGGGTGTCAGCGAGGTCAGCACCTGCCGGGTCAGCCGGTCGATTTCAATTTTCTGCTTTAGGTTTTGTTTAAATGACATGGCTGTTTTTCCGCTAATCCTGCATCCGCGACGGCTCGCCCCCGGGAAGGCCCAGTTCCCTGGCCCGCAGCACCCTTCGCAAAAGTTTGCCGCTGATGGTTTTGGGCAGTTTGTCAAGAAAGACCAACTCGCGCACCAGCAGTTCAGATGAGAGGTTGCCTTTTAAAAATGCCCGGATTTCATAGTTGAGCCGGTTGGACGGCGTATAACCCTGTTTTAGGGTGACGTAAGCCTTGAGATGCGAGATGCCCCGGCCCGGCTCCCGGCCCTTGGAGATGACTGCGGCTTCGGCCACGGCCGGATGCATGCACAGCACCTGTTCGATTTCAAACGGGCCGATGACCTTGTCGTCTCCGGCCTTGATCAGATCATCATTTCTGCCCTGATGATAAAAATAACCCTCTTCGTCTTCCACTGCAATGTCTCCGGTGACAAACCAGCTGTTTTTAAAATATCCGGCAAACCGGTCCGGCTCTTTCCAGATCTGCGACATCTGGCCCGGCCACCCGGGCCGCAGGGCCAGTTCCCCCAGGGAGAGCGCCGGCAGGGGTTCGCCGTTGTCATCCAGGATAGCCGCCTCAATGCCCGGCAGGGGCCGGCCCATGGATCCGGGCTTGATATCTGCGCCAGGCAGGTTGGCAATGCAGATCATGCCGGTTTCCGTCATCCACCAGGTGTCATGGGGCGTGGCTCCGATATGCTGCCGGGTCCAGTAGAGCATTTCCGGCGTCAGGGGGGCGCCCACGGTGCAGACGTGGGTTAAGGCAGAAAGGTTGTATCGGGTGGGCAGATCATCGCCGGCTTCCATGAGATCGCGCAGCACCCGCGGGGTGGTGTACCAGGTGGTGATTTTCAAATCCTCCAGGGCCCTGTACCAGTTGGCCGCGGTAAACGGCTGGCGGATGATTACGCTTGTGATCCCGCAGAGCCAGGAGGCAAAGGCGCCGTAAACCGTGCCCGTGACCCAGGCCGGATCTGCGTCGGTCCACAACACCGTGTCGTCCTTGAGATTCAGAACCCACCTGGCCGTGGTCTTCATCCCGGTCATATCCGAGTGCGTGTGCACAATGCCTTTCGGCGGCCGGGTGGAACCCGAGGTGTAGATCAGGTACAAAGGCGTGTCAGGCGGCACCATGGCTGTGGAAAATTCAGCGGACATGGTCTCTGCCATGTTTTCAATAATAGTTTCCTGTTCAAACAGGTCCGGCGCCGGGCCGCATACCAGCAGAATATGGGCGAGCCGGGCACTCAGGTCCACCGGAATTTGTTCCACCAGATCCGGGTGGGTCAGCACGGCCCGGGGTGAAATATTGTCCAGGCGTACTTCCAGTTCATAGAATCCGGAAGTGGAAAACACCGGGCAGAACAGCACGCCCATGCGGGCGGCTCCGGCCATGGCAAAATAGGTTTCCGGGCAGGGCGGCAGAAACAAAAGCAGCCGGTCGCCTTCGGCAAAGCCGAACCGGGTCAGCAGGTTGGCCCATTTGGCCGACATATCGCGCATCCGGCGGTAGGAAAAGATTGTGCGGGAGCCGTTGGCCTCAAATATCAGGGCCGGATGATCGGCCTTTTGGGGATCATCGGCCCAAAAGTCCAGGGATTCGGCAATAATGTTGACCTGGCCGGTGTTTTGCCGGCACAGTTGTTTTTCCGCCTCTTTCCAGGAAAACGTCTGCCGGGCCCGGCTGTAGTCCCGAAGGTTTGCAAGTTCCGGGGCCACCGCAGGAATGCGGGCTTTGATCATGCCATGACTCCAAAGGGTTGATGGATTTCCAGAATCCGCCCGACCCGGTCAAGGACTTCCGGCGAGGCCGAATCCGGGATCTGGGGGCTTTGATCCGTATCTGCCGTTAATTCCGATAGCACACTGCCCACGCACCTGACAAGGGCTGCGGGCTCATATCCGCCTTCCAGGGCAAAAAGCAGCGGGGTTTTGCCCCTGGCGGTGTCTGCGGCATCCAGGATCAGCCGGGTCATGCGGGCATAGATGTTTTCAGAAAAAAAGCATCTTCCCACAGGATCGTCGCTGTGGGCGTCAAACCCGGCTGCCACCATGATCAGCTCCGGTGCAAAACCCCGGATCACCGGCACCAGGGTGCGGGAATAGAGATACACCATGTCCTGATCCGTAAAATCCCGGGACAATTCAATGTTCATGGTGTATCCCCGGCCCGGCCCGGCCCCGGTCTCCTGCATGGCCCCGGTGTAGGGATAAAGCATCCGGTCATGGGTGGAGAAATAATAAATCCGGTTGTTTTCGTAGAAAATATCGTTGATGCCGTTTCCGTGGTGCACGTCCCAGTCCACCACCAGAATCCGGCCGACATTGTGGCGGGCCCGGGCATATTCGGCAGCCACTGCAATGTTGTTGAAAACACAGAAGCCGCCGGACCGGTCCGGCAGGGCGTGGTGGCCCGGGGGCCGGATAAGGGCGAAAAAGGCCTGACACTGCTTTTCCAGGAGTACATCCACGCCCTGCATGCAGGCGCCTGCCGCCAGCCATGCGGCCATGTGGGACATGGCGCTCACCGGAGTGTCCGGGGCCAGGTTGGTCATTGGCAGTTCAGCGGTTTTCAGAATCCGGCGGACATGGGCCGGGGTGTGCACCCGCTCCACGTCCTCCAGGGCTGCGGGCTGCGGCTGGAATTCCATGACCCGGTCTGAAAAATCCCGGTCCAGCATCCGGTAGAGTTCCTGGATCCGTCTGGGGTGTTCGGGGTGGAAATGACCGGTTTTGTGCTCCACAAACCGATCATCCCGTGTCACCCCGACTTTTAACCCCATTTTCGGTTTTCTCCGGTTTTTTTCAGCACGTGATCACTTGAGGTTTTCAATGTCCACCCGGTTTTCCACGAGTTTGTCAATGACGCTTTCATCGGCAATCGTGGAAGTGTCGCCCAGTTCGTCGAGCTTTCCTGCGGATATCTTTTTGAGGATGCGCCGCATGATCTTGCCTGAACGGGTTTTGGGCAGCCCGTCTGTAAACTGGACAATGTCAAGGGTGGCAATGGGGCCGATCTCGTTTCTCACCTGGCCCACAAGCTCCTTTTTGAGCTGGTCAGAGGCCGTGGCATTGGCCTTGAGGATAACAAAGGCGTAGATTCCCTGTCCCTTGATGGGATGAGGAAAGCCCACCACAGCAGCTTCTGCCACGCTGGGATGCAGCACCAGTGCGGATTCGAGCTCTGCGGTGCCCAGGCGATGGCCCGAGACATTGATCACGTCGTCAATGCGGCCGATGATCCAGTAGTAGCCGTCTGCATCCTTTTTGGCGGCATCGCCGGTGAAATACATTCCCGGCACCTGGCTGAAATAGGTTTCCCGGAACCGCTCGTGATCCCCGTATACGGTTCTGGCCATTGCCGGCCACGGTTTGCGGATACAAAGCAGGCCTTCTTCATCCGGGAATTTCACCGGCTCACCGGTGTCATCGAGGATCACCGGGTCCACGCCAAAGAAGGGAAACGAGCAGGAGCCCGGCTTGACCGGGGCCACCCCGGGAAGGGGGGTGAGCATGTGGCCGCCGGTTTCGGTCTGCCACCAGGTGTCGATGATCGGGCACCGGCTTTTGCCCACGTTTTTGTAATACCAGCGCCATGCCTCCGGGTTTATGGGTTCGCCCACCGTGCCCAGAAGGGTCAGCGATGACAGGTCATGTTTTTCCACGTGCGCCTCGCCTTCCCGGGCCAGCGCGCGGATGGCCGTGGGGGCCGTGTAAAACTTGTTGACCCGGTATTTCTCCACAATGGCCCAGAACCGGTCAAAGTCCGGATAGTTGGGCACACCTTCAAACATCACCCCGGTCAGCCCGCAGCACAGGGGGCCGTAGACAATGTAGCTATGGCCCGTGATCCAGCCGATATCCGCCGTGCACCAAAACACCTCGTCGTCTTTTAAGTCAAAGACCAGGCGGGTGGTTATGGCCGTGTAGAGCAGATAGCCGGCATGGGTGTGGACCACTCCCTTGGGCTTGCCGGTGCTGCCGCTGGTATACAGGATAAACAGAGGGTCTTCGGCGTCCATGGGCTCCGGGGGCACAAATGTGTCGGCCGCGGTTTTTTCCTCTTCCTCGTGCCACCACACCTCTTTGCCCGGTTTTAAGGAAATGCCCGAATCAGTGCGGTTGACCACGATGATCTTTTCCACGTCCGGACATTTTTCCATGGCCTTGTCCACGTTGTCTTTCAGGGAAACGGGCTTTCCGCCCCGGTATCCGCCGTCCGCGGTGATCACCACTTTTGCGCCGCAGTCCTTTATCCGGTTGGCAATGGCGTCTGCGGAAAAACCCCCGAATACCACGCTGTGAATGGCCCCGATGCGCGCACATGCCAGCAGGGAAACCGGCAGTTCCACGATCATGGGCATATAAATGATCACCCGGTCGCCCTTTTTGACGCCGTTGTTTTTCAACACTGCGGCAAACCGGTTGACCCGGGTGTAAAGATCTTTGTAGGTGACTGCTTTTGTGTCCTCGGGATTATCGCCTTCCCAGTAATAGGCGATCTTATCGGCAATGGTGTCCATATGGCGGTCCAGGCAGTTGTAGGACGCATTGAGCACACCGCCGGAAAACCAGCTGATTCTGGCTTCGGTAAAATCATAATCCAGTACCTGATCCCATTTTTTCTCCCAGGACAGGTATTTTTCCGCCTGCTGCGCCCAGAAACCCTCGGGATCTTCAATGGATTGCTTGTAGAGCTTCTGGTATTCGTCCATGCCCTTGACATAGGCTGTTTTTTGAAATTCCGCCAGATGGTCGCCGTAAACTTCCTTGCTTTCCGTCATAAAACCTCCTTGGGGTTTTGGATGATTATTTGGTTTCTGTTTTCTGTTGCTCGGCGGGTTCGTCGAATCGACAGCTCAGAACAAGGATATCCTCCTCCCGGTTTTTGTGGATTTTATATGGCAGTTTTCCAAAAAGTTTTATCATTGCGCTGTTGGATGGTTCTGTATAGGCCACCAGTCCGTCGATATGATTGTCCTGTGCGGCTTCTGCGAGTTTGTACAGCAGAATGCCGGCAATGCCCGCACCCTGCCATTTCTTGCTCACGGAAAAAGCCACTTCGGCCATGTTGTGGCTGGGCTCAAGCATGTAGGCCCCGATGCCGATAACCGAGCCGAACCCGAATTCGCCGGTCAACGCCACGATGGTGAGGTTGCGCACATAATCGGTTTCAATGATGGATTTGACATCATCGCGCAGAAACTGGGTCTTTTCATAAAAAAACCGGGCGATCACATCGCTTTTGTCCAGGTTGTAGAAATGTTCCTGGATCCTGCGGTCATCCACCGGCTTGGCCGGCCGGAAAGTCACGGCTTGTCCCTGGATCTTCCGGATTTCCTCGAGCCCAGCCGGATAGACGCTTCTAAGCGACTCCGAGAGCTTGCGGTATTTGGTCATCAGGCCCAGGTCCTTGGCTTTTTCAAAAAGTTCGTTTCTGAAATCCGGGTGCGCCAGGCTGATCATGGCCGTGGCCCGCTCCTGGAGGTTTTTGCCAAACAGGTTCACCGCACCATATTCGCTGACCACATAGGAGACATCCGTGCGGGGCACCACCACTCCCCCGGCCTTGATTTCCGGTAAGATGCGGCTGGTCTTGCCGTCCATGGAAGTGGAGGGAATCAGCAGTATGGATTTGCCTTCCGGGCAGGCCGCCGCCCCCCGGGTGAAATCCAGTATGCTGGAAACCCCGGCAAAATAGTTATGCGGAAGCGCATCCACTGCAGCCTGGCCGGTTAAATCCATTTCCATGACCATGTTGATCGACACCATCTTGTTGTGCTGGCCGATGATGGTGGGGTTGTTGACGTAATCGGAAGGATAAAACTCAATGGAGGGATTGTCATGGACAAATTCATAGAGGTTTTGGGAGCCCACCGCGTTGGTGGCCACGATTTTTCCGTCATTTAATCCCTTGTACTTGTTGGTAATCACTCCCATGGAAACCAGATCCATGATCCCGTCGATCACAAACTGCGTGTGCACGCCCAGATCATTTTTGCTTGAAAGCGCCAGCAGAATCGCTTTGGGCGTAGCCCCCAGGCCGAGCTGGAAAGTGGAGCCGTCCTCGATGAGGTTGGCCACCAGCCGGGCTATGCGGTGGGCGGATTCAAACTCCGGAAGCTGGCCGATGGTCAGCAGCTTCTCGTCTTGTTCCACCACCACGTCCACGTCATTTGCATGGATAAAGCTGTGGCCCAGCACCCGGGGCATGTTTTCGTTTACCTGGACAATGACCAGGTCTGCGGCGCGCAGCGCCTCAAGGCCCACGTCCACTGAAATGCCCAGGCTCATCCACCCGAAGTCATCGGGCGGCGATGTCTGGACCATGGCTGCATTGATGGGCAGATGACGTTTTCTAAACAGAGCGGGCACGGCCGAAAGGTTCATTGGCGTGATATAGGGTCTGTTGGCCGCCATGTGACGGGCCCCGGCAGAGCCCTGGTAAATGCTGCGGATGCTGAACTGCTCAAAGGTGCCCTGGTTGGCCAGCCGGGTCAGGGGCGAGCTTTGAAGGCTCATGAGCCGGACCACTTCAAGGTCTGTCAGGTGGGGGGCCTCATGGACCAGGGTGTCGACCAGATGCTGGGGCTCGCCGCATGAGGAGCCCACAAACACGCGCTGGCCGGATTTGAGAAGCTGCATGGCCTGTTTTGCGCTTCGGCGTTTTTTGATGTATTCATCCGGCCAGTATTTGACAGCCATGGTCACTCCTTTTCCCTGATTTGAAAGGGGTTTTAAGGAAAATCAAACCCCTGATGGCGCCGTAAAAAGTCCAATATCTGCGTTACGCGCAATTTCTCAGAATTTCACGTACGGATAAGTACGCTGCATTCTTCGAAATTGCGCAAGCCTTGATCTTGAACTTTTTACGGCAC